>Ga0187852_1000580_pt1 | contig 39253 bp, 36 predicted proteins | sample June2016WEW_6_40_FD_134511 | JGI IMG/M metagenome (GOLD analysis project Ga0187852, IMG submission 134511) | Peatland microbial communities from SPRUCE experiment site at the Marcell Experimental Forest, Minnesota, USA - June2016WEW_6_40 | ecosystem: Environmental > Terrestrial > Soil > Wetlands...
CCGGGGCTGTGAATATTAACGCCACGTTCCGTCCCACGGCTCACGCCGTGGGCTACTTTCTGGCGCCGCTCCGCGGCTTTCGAAGTCCCGGCGCCTTAAGTAAACGCTTATGGGGCGTTGCCCTCGGCTACTCATGTCCAGCCCCTGCGGGGCTGATGGCTCGAGCAATGGCCGGGGATCCTGAGCGGTATTCGGTAATCCCACCTCTGCCGGCAGTTTTGAAACAGCCTCTAGACGCTGCGAGTCTTTGGCCAATTCGCGACAACCAGCCGGTTGACGGCGTATATTGCTGATATGCGATTGCGACTCGTGATTTTTCTAGTTCTGGGCCTGCTTGCTTACGCAACACGTCCATCGAGCGCCTCTGACTTGGCTCTGATCGGCGCGAAGATCTATCCCTCCCCCACCGAACCTCCAATCGAAAATGGCTCGGTGGTTATACACGACCGCGTTATCGTTGCCGTCGGCTTGAGGTCCTCGGTGAAGATCCCGCGTGGCGCGACGGTGATCGATTGCAAGGGATTGGTAGTAACTTCGGGTTTTTGGAACAGCCATGTCCACATCTTGACTCCAGCTCTGCTGCATGTTCACGAGGCCCGAGCTCGAGATTTGAACGAGCAGTTGGACACGATGTTCAACCGGTGGGGCTTCACCACCGTCTTCGACATCTCCTCAATACTGGACAACACTCTCGAGTTGCGCCGCCGCATCGAAAGCGGCGAACTTCGCGGCCCACACGTTCTTACCGTTGGCGAGCCAATCTGGACGATCGAGCCGGTGTACGTCCGCGATTTTCTGGGCGCCAACCACATCTCGATACTGCCAACCGAAACACCCGATCAGGCCATCGCGCTGGTACGCGATCATGCTGCGAAAGGCGCGAATGGCATCAAGTTGTTTGCAGGTTCTTACCAGGGTGACGGCAAGGTCGCAGTTCTGCCCTTGGCTATCGCCAAGGCGGCTGTCGCGGAGGCGCATCGCCACTCAATGCCGGTCTTCGCGCATCCCCAGAATGCGGAGGGCGTGGACGTCTCGATCGAGAGCGGTGTCGATGTTTTGGCGCACACAGTCCCACAATCGCCGCCCTGGACGCCGGAATTCGTGGCACGGCTGAAGCGGGCGAACATGGCGCTCATACCCACTCTGACGCTGTTTGACTTCGAGGCGCGCAAGGGAGGGCTTTCTGAACAGAATCGCGAGGGCTGGCTCGCCCAGATGGTTGCCGAACTGCGCGCTTACACACAGGCGGGGGGTGAGATCCTGTTCGGTACCGATATCGGCTACACCGATCATTACGATACTGCGCTCGAGTACACCTTGATGTCGCGGGCGGGGATGGATTTCCGGCACATCCTCGCCTCGCTCACCACGAACCCGGCGCGCCGCTTCGGATACGCGGGCCGCGACGGCCGCATCGCAAAAGGGATGGACGCCGATCTCGCGGTCCTGGGCGCGGACCCGGCAAGGGACGTCACGGCGTTTTCGAACGTGCGCTATACGATTCGCGGTGGAAAGGTCATCTTCTCGAAGAGGTGAGAGGCTCAGCTGAATCTGCTCTCAAAACTGCAGCGCGGGCATTCCTTCGCTCCTCTCAGGACAGGCTCTGCCCGCGCGCGGGAGCGGGACGCTCCCGCCACAGCGGGCGGGACGCCCGCTCTACATCCGTCCACCGTCGGGCAATTTTCATGGTTTCTGGGTGCCCGTCTGCCGGCGGGCATCAGCGATTGCTTAACGTATCCCAATATAGATGTCCACCTGGGCGTGGTTCGGATCGGCGGCTCGCGGTCCGTACACTTCAAAATCAGCCCGGTAAGTGCGGTCGCCTCCCGGCGCGGATTTCGGCAAGGAATTGATGTGTTGCCAGGATTCCGGGGCTACCTTTGCCGCCGGGCCTTGTCGAGAGGTAAATACAGCGTATTTTCCGAGCGGAACTTCTTTCGTCACCATCCCCGGAGGCGCGTTCTTTGCTGAGCTCACTCTTGCGCCTAATATGAAAGTGTAGGCGCCGCTGTGGTCGCTTTCATAATCGGTGTAGAGGGCGAGGATGTTGGTGTCGACGCGGTTTGGAATTTTCGCTAACAGTCCGTCCTTCATAAAGCGATTCCACTCGTTCCCGATTACTCCTCGGCCCGACATTTCGATGGCGTTCGTTGTGCGAGCCGAGATTCCGACGACCGAGAATCCCGGTTCTTCAACAATTCGAGCCGTTGCCAGATCTTGGGATGCCACCAACTGAGCTGCAACGCCGCAACCGGCGGCGATAAATACTGTGGCAAGGACGGGATGAGAAGGCCAGATTCTATGGGCCAAACCAAATTGCCAAAGGGCGACCGCGGCGACCGTCGAAACCGCCAGCGTTACGAGAAAGATGCGCATGCCTCAACCTCCACATGTGCGTACGCGCATGGAATCAACAAAGTTCCCGCTCCCAGCGGTTCTGTGTTGAATGAGTGACAGCCTGAACTTCTCTTTGCTAGGATGATCGTGAGGGTTGTTCGTTTCAGGACAATTGCATATGAACCAAGACATAAAAGGCAAAGTGGTCGTTATCACCGGTGCGACGTCGGGCATAGGAAAAGTCGCAGCGGAGAATCTTGCAAGAATGGGCGCGCGCATCGTCCAGGTCGCGCGCGACCGGCAGCGCGGTGAAGCCGCTCTGAAGAGCCTCCAAGCGATTGCGCCTGGAGTAAATCACACCATCCACTATGCCGATCTCTCGCGGCTCAGTGAAATGAAGCGCGTGGCATCGGAGATCGCCGGCATTGAAACCAGGATCGATGTGCTCGTCAATAACGCCGGCGCTCTCTTCGGCTCTCGTCATGTTACCGAAGATGGTTTGGAACTCACCTTCGCCCTGAATCACCTCTCTTATTTCGTTGTGACGCAGGGGTTGCTCGAGCGGCTCAAGGCCTCCGCGCCGGCAAGGATCGTGAATACGGCCTCGGATGCGCACGAACCTGCTACTCTCGACTTCGACGACTTGCAATCCGAGAAAGCCTATCGCGGCGGCTTTTGGCAATCGCTGCGGTACGGCGGGCCTGGCTTCAAAGTGTACGGACGCTCCAAGCTCTCGAACATCCTCTTTACGCGAGAACTTGCCCGGCGGCTTCAAGGTACCGGCGTGACGGCCAATTGCCTGCATCCTGGATTCGTAGCTACTCGCTTCGGCGACCAGAGCGGCGGATTCATGTCTTTCGGAATTGGGATCGGCAAGCACTTCGCCCTGACTCCCGAACAGGGCGCGGAAACACTCGTGTACCTGGCATCGTCCCCCGAGGTCGCCGGCGTGACCGGCAAGTACTTCCATAAGTGCAGACCTGTTTCACCCTCCAAAGCAGCCCAAGACGACGCCGCGGCGCGACGTCTTTGGGATGAAACCGCCAAGATCGCTGGCATGACAGGCTGATCAATTAGTTCGAAGGTGTGAAAACATCGCCCTGTCATGCTGAGCGAAGCGAAGCATCTGCATTCATCTCTCACAAAACAAACAACTGCAGATTCCTCGCTCCGCTCGGAATGACTCCCAAGCGTTGACAACGGCCCCGCCGTAGGGGGACGGCTTGCCGTCCCCGCATTCCTGCTGACCCCGACGTGGGTAGGGCAAGCCCTACCCCTACACCGCCCGGGTCCCAGGCAACCTTTGCTGCGTCTTTTCGAGGACGTCTCTCGTATACAACGGTAGAATGGGATTCGCGACCAGCTGGTTTATGAACGCCGTTGAACAGGAAGCCGGAGAGTTGGCGGCAGGGCTGCGGCGGCGCGATCCCGCCCTGATCGATTATCTCATCGAGCAATATCGGTACCGCTTGTTCCGCTACCTGCTCATGCTGACCGGCCAGCGCCACGAGGCTGAAGACCTGTTTCAGGAAACCTGGATCCGAGTGCTCGAGAAGGGGCATCAGTACAAAGAGCGCTGGAAGTTTGAGACCTGGCTCTTCACCATCGCCCGCCACCTTGCCATCGACTACCGCCGGCGCCGCCACCTCGAAAGTCTGGATGCGTTGCTCCAACCAGCCGACACCGGCCGGCCTCTCGAAGTCGAAGATACGGCCTCAGCATCGGCTTTCGAGCAGGCGTTTCAGGGCGAAGAGGCCGCGCGCGTGGCGACGGCGCTGGGGCATCTGCCCACTTCCTACCGGGAAGTACTGACCCTGCGCTTCCACGAGGACCTGGAGCTTGAAGAGATTGCTCGCGTCGTCGATTCGCCTTTGTCGACTGTGAAGTCGAGGCTCTACCGAGGCCTGGCAATGCTCCGGGAATGGTTGAAGGACATCTACGCATGAGGGAAGAGAACCACGAACGAGCCCTGCAGCTCATCGATAAGATGCATCTGGAAGGCCTCACCACTGCGGAGCGCGAAGAGTTGCAGGCGCACCTGGAAAGCTGTGCGCGTTGCCAGGAGCAGGAACGTCAGACCGAATTGGCGTTGCGGGCGTTTCGCGCTGCAGCGCCGCGCTTCGACGGCTCGCTGGTGATCAGAACGCAGATGCAGGTTCGGGTTCGAGCCCTCGAAATCACCGAAAACGCCGCGCGCCTGCGGGCTCTGTGGATCTCCTGCGCGCTGTCCTGGGTCCTGGGAGTGGTCTCAGCGCCTCTGATGTGGCGGGGCTTCGAGTGGATCGGACATCGCCTGGCGCTTTCGCGCGTGGTGTGGATCACCGGCTTCGCGCTAGCCTGGGTAGCGCCAGCCGTCGTGACCGCTGCGATTATCGTGTGGCGGCAGGCGGAGAGGGCGGTGGGCAGCAGGCAGTAGGCAGTTGGGGATGAGTCGAATGCGGGAGGAGCGGCAGTTACCAGTGTTGAGCGTCGTATGGGTGCTCGTCACTTGTCACTCGCCACTCGTCACTGCTCTTAGGGAGAATGACCATGGCGGAAGCAAAACCCGACATCGTTGAAGAAGTAAAGGTAATCCCCTGGTGGGCCATCGGCCTAGCCGTGATACTCTTCGCGGGCTTACAACTCCTCTTGCACGCGGTCCTGTTCCCTCGCGATCCCCACTCGCCCCCGCTGGCTTGGCGGATTTTCATTGGCATGGTGGGTGGGATCGTCCTCGCTTTCTTCGTGCTGCTGGTCGGTTACGTGAGTCGCGACGCAAAGCGACGAGGAATGAGCGTAACGCTTTGGACGTTGGTAGTGATCTTCGTCCCCGACGCTATTGGGTTCATTATCTACTTCCTCATGCGGCAGCCCCTGAGGGTCACGTGCCCCAGTTGCGGAACCGTGGCGGACTCCGCCTTCAACTTCTGCCCGAAGTGCAAATTCAACCTTCACCCCGCCTGCCCCGCGTGCCATCACGCTGTCCGGGCCGGAGATCTCTACTGCCCGTTCTGTGCGAAAGAACTGGTGGGCACGACCTCCCGGCCCAGCCCGGTTTCTTAAGAGGTCGTTCAAGCTCGTCGGCTGACGGGCGCTCGGAAACCGTGGAAACAGCACACCGACCCACGGACGTAGCGCGGGCGTCCCGCCCGCGGTCGCGGGAGCGTCCTGCTCCCGCGCACGGGCAGAGCCTGTCCTGAGTGAAGCGAAGGAATGCCCGTGCCACGGCGGGCGAGACGCCCGCCCTACGATTTTCAAAGCGGGCAATGTCGCTCGTCAGGGTCCAATTCCATTTTGGGGTTGAAGCAATCGCGCCAGTAATTCGCGGAGGGCGTCTGAAGCAAGCACGGCAGCATGTCTCGAAGCGGCGGGCAGCCCGCCCAGGCCCTCTTCGATCTGGTCGGAGGCTATCGATGTAAGCTCAACAAGAGCCGACCCCTTAATGCGCTCCGTCAGCCACGACCCGCAGGCCACGGCCGGAACGCATCCCGCCACCTTAAACTTGACATCCACGAGCTTTCCGTCCTCAACCCGCGCCCACAATTTCATCAGGTCACCGCAGGCCGGGTTTACGCTCTCCACCACGATGGTCGGGTGCTCAATTTCGCCGACGTTGCGCGGGTGATGGAAATGGTCGAGCACTTGGTCTGAGTACATTGCGTTCACGGAATGACCGACCCCAAGAAAAAGAACCGCAGCAAGAGAACCAGCGCCACGCCCGCCCCCACCGTCAAGGCGACGCGCGGGCCGGGCAGTTTGTTGACCTCCGGGATAAGGTCCGAAGCGGCCACGTAGAGGGTGACCCCCGCCGAAAGCGCCAGGCCGTAGTTAACCCATTGCTTGGCGACCGCCATGGCCAGGATGCCCAGGAGCCTCGATATTCCCAGGCCGGCCACTGCCCACGTGCCCGCAGCGCGGCTTTTCTTGGCTGCCGCCATGACGGAGGCCATGGTGAATCCCTCCGGAATATTGTGGAGGATCACGGCGCCGAAGATCACAAAGCCCAACCAGTTGGAAATCAGGAAGCCGCAGGCGATGCACACCCCGTCGAAGAACGTGTGGATCAAAAGGCCGCCAAGCGCCGCGTAAGCCACTCTGGAATGTATAAACTCCTCGGCGTGGGTCTCCTCGCCGAAGTGGAAATGCGCCGGCAAAGAATGTTCGAAAACGTGCACGATGAAATACCCCACCAGAATCCAGGGAGCGGCGCGAGCCCCGCGCATACGCTCGAAGCTCTCGGGAATCATCACCGTAATCGTGGTCGCCAGCATAAAGCCGGAGCCGAACGCGATGAAAGAGGCCAGAACGCTCCGGCGCCATGGCCATGCGGCGACAACGCCGCCGCCCAGCAGATTGGCCAACCCGGCGGCCGTTCCTAGCCCGAGACTGATCCAGAGGTAGGACATAAAAGTGACGAGTGACGAGTGACAAGTGACGAGCCAGAATCAAGCTGTCAGCCGTCAGTTATCAGCTTTCAGCAAACTTCTGGCGGGAAGGCGCCCGCTGATAGCTGAGAGCTGAAAGCTTATGGCTTCATCCCGAATGTCGAATGTGCACGATTTCACCGTCGCGCACGATATAGTCTTTGCCTTCGAGCCTGAGTTGGGCGCGAGCGCGCGCTTCGGCAAGGCCGCCAGCGGCCAGCAGGTCGTCATACTTCACCACTTCGGCGCGAATAAACCCGCGTTCGAGGTCGGTGTGAATTTCCCCCGCGGCTTCGAGAGCGGAGGTCCCCGCGCGGATGGTCCAGGCCCGGCATTCGTCCTCCCCGACGGTGAAAAAGGAGATCAGCCCCAACAGTTGATAGCTGGCGCGGATCAACCTGAAGATAGCGGACTCCTCAAGCCCGTAGCTGGCCAGGAATTCCGCCGCCTCGGAATCGTCGAGTTCCGCCAACTCCGCTTCGACCTTGCCGCAGATCGCCGCCACCGCGGTGTGCGGCCGCTGTTTTAGCCCCGCTTGCTGCGCGAACTGTTCGGCGGCGTTGGCGCGGCCTGCGTCCTTCTCACCCAGGTTGAGAACATAGAGCATGGGTTTCAAACTCAGGAACGTAAAACCACGGATAACCCGCTCGTCGTCGGCAGTCAGCGCGGCGTCTCGCAAGGGAACCTGTTTCTCGAGGCTCGACTTCGAAACTTTCAATACCTGCAACTCCTTTTCGAGCGCGGGGTTCTTCTGTTTCTTCACGTCTTTTTCGAGCCGTTCCACGCGTTTTTCCACCACCGCAAGGTCTGAGAGAATGAGCTCCAGCTCGACGTTTTCGATGTCGCCCGCCGGGTTTACGGCGCCGACCGCAGCCGTCGCCGGGTCCTCAAACGCCCGCACCACGTGCGCCAGGGCATTCAGTTCCCGCAGGCTCTGCGATTGAACTCCCGCCCGCGTTAAATCAATGATGCTGCCGGGCGTATCGAGGTATTCAACCGTGGCGTGGATGGTTTTTTGCGGGTGAAACAGCTCCGCGAGGCGGTCGAGGCGCGCATCCGGCACGCGCACCACGCCCACGTGCGCCTCAGCCTTGCCCCCGCCGTGCGCGGCCGCGTGCGCCCGGGTGAGAATATCGAATAGCGTCGACTTACCTGTTTGGGCCAAGCCCACAATGCCGATTCTTAACAAGGTTCCCTCGAGATGGACGCCACCAGAGTCGTAAGGGCGGTTCGCGAACCGCTCCTACCTAAAGGCGCGGCGGCCATTAAATTCTAATAAATTCCTTCTTTCGATACATCCAAAAGAGTATTAACCAGATGATAGCGAAGGCGGCGGTTGCCTCCGCCAGGCTGTCCCAGCGGCCCAGGCGCGGCAATAGCTGTCCCACGAAGACGTTGCCCACGCGCCGGAAATCAAAAATCTCGGTAGCAATGTAAACCGCGATGGAATTCATGCCAATCACGATAAAACCGAAGGCCCACTTCTTGTATCCGCGCACATCAACGATCCAATAGAAGAGCGCCAGGACCAGAAAACTGAACCCGCCCGAGATTAGAACGTAAGAACTGGTCCACATCAGCTTGATGACGGGAAACCACAAACTCCAGACGAGGCCCGCCGCGAGACTAAGCGTCCCCATGCCCAGCAACCGGAAAATCTTGCTGCGCTCGGAACGGCCGGACATCAGCAGTTGTCCGGCCAGCACGCCCAGCAGGACCGAGGCCCCGAAACCCGGATAGCTCAGGAACCAGGTGTTCTCGCCGTAGTGCAGATGGCCGAGGACCAGCTTATCCACGTAGGTCGGCAGGTTGCCCTGAGGGGTCAGAACTCCCGCGCCTACTCCCGGCACCGGCACGAGCATCACTACGGCCCAATAGGCAAGCAGGAACGCGGCGATAGTGGCAACATGCCACTTCGGTTTGACCTTTACCGCCACCAGAGTGGCAATCAGGTACCCCACGGCGAGTCCGTGCAGCACGCTGTAGCAGGGGCGGAACTTCTGCCAATCAAACAGCAGGAGATTGCCCTGCGTCACCGTCCCCAGGCAGAACATGACAATCGCTCGCCATAGCGCGTGCAGCAGAAGCGTGCGGTCCGTTTCGCCTTTGCCTCGCCGCTTGGCGATCGCAAGGGGTATGGCCGCCCCCATGATGAACATGAAGAGGGGCCAGATCAGGTCGTAGAAGTGCAGCCCCCGCCAGGGCACATGGTCGAATTGCTCGAGGAACTTGTCAAACCAGGGGCGATCGACGACCTTTCCCAAGCCCATCAGGATTGCCGTGCCGCCGGTGATCCAGAACATGTCGAAGCCGCGCAGGGCATCGAGGGATGTCAGCCGGGGATTAGGTATCGGTAGGTTGGCGACCGAAGCAGGCAGGGGTTGTGACATTCTGTCGTGGTCGATCTCTAAGGCCTTCATGCCGTGCCGCCCTTCTCGCGAGCGATCCTTTGTTTTCATAGACATTCTCGCTTTGTTCCCTGATTTTTCGATGCTACCAATCCGGTTTCACGCCAAGCCGCAAAGCACGCAAAGGCCGCAAAGCCGCACCACCCCCCAACCCCTCCTCATCTGAGGAGGGGAGCCCGCAATTCCCCTCCTTGGGTAAGGAGGGGCCAGGGGTGGTTGATTTCTGCACCGGTCCTTTGTTTTCATAGACATTCTCGCTTTGTTCCCCTAATTATTGTAGCGCCGACCTTCAGGTTGGCACCCTTCGCTCATCAGTTCCGAGGGTGCTGACCTAAAGGTCAGCGCTACGTCCAGGGGTGGTCGGTTTTTATACCGACCCTTTGTTTTCATAGACATTCTCGCTTTGTTCCCTAATTCTGGAGAAATGCGAAGTCGACAATCGACAACCGGGGACGCTGCCCGTACCCACCGTGCGGCCCTTGTTTTCCGCATACAATTCTCGACTGATAAGCTTCTCAACTCCCGCTCTACAAAAATGCGAAAGACCGCAGACTTCAAAAAGCAGGTCGGTGCCTCGTTATTTCTTTTGTCCGATTTCAGGCACTGAAAGGTTGCGGCAGATTTTGCGTGCCAGCAGATTGGGGATCTCGGTATGCCGCGGCACCGCTTCGATGGCGCCCGATTCCGACTTGCACCACAATGAGTGGCTGCCCCCCTCACGTTTGAGATAGCAGCCGTGCTTGCGAAGGTGCTGGAGCAAGGTGCTTCTTTTCACTTGATGGTTACGGTGTCGAGTTCGGCTTCGGGTGGGATTCCACGTAGCGCGTCCTGCCGCCTGTCCTCCAGAATGAGGGCGATTGCATCCGCTAGGCTCGCTCGAGCTTCATCCTTAGTTTTGCCCTGTCCATTCGCTCCCGGAATCTCGGGGCAGTAAGCTATATACCATTCGCCATCGCGCTCGAACACGGCAGTGAATTCATTCGCCATCGATCCTCCGGGTCCTTCCCTCGCGCATTAAGATTATATCCCAGTTTGCTCCGATTCAATTAAGCGTGAGCGGCCAACTTCGCCGAGCGCTGCCCGACCGCCGGTTCAGTCCGGATTATTCCAGCCATCGCTTCAACCGCTGCTTTGCTTCGCCGTGAGTCAGAGTTCGCCCTTTTTGGATTGCTCCTTCCCCGCGTGCGATTGCCGTCAGAAGGCGCAGTCGATTCTCGAGATCCTCAGATATGAAGTTGTTCAATGCTCTTGAGAGTGGGCAACGACTTGATCGATTTGCCATTGGTCTGTTCGGCGAGGCGGATTTCATATAGGCTCTTCAAATTCAGCCAGAATTCAGCGGTGGTCCCGAAGAAATGGGCCAAGCGCAGGGCGGTGTCACCGGTGATGCCACGCTGTCTATTCAAGATTTGAGTGACGCGGTTGGTAGGGACATCGAGTTGTCGAGCCAACTCGGCGGCACTCATGCCTAGCTCTTTAAGCTCTGCGGCTAGATGTTCCCCGGGATGAATGGCTGGAATGGCCATACCCGATCCCCCACGGTACCGCGATTAAGGCCGGGTCCCTACGACCTGGGCGGCCTGCCAACGTCTCGCGCGCTCTGCGAGCGCCGTTCCAAGCAACTGCCAATCGTGCAGAGTGGCCGGATCAAAATCTGCCCCGTTTGGCCAGACCAGCGTATGCACCTCAGGGTCAATGCTGACTTGATTGAAAAGGCTCAGATCAGTCAGTGGCGCGTACAACTCACCTGCCAAAATGGGTTGGAAGTTGATCGTCTGGCGCGTAGCGTCGTCGAAATCAAGGCGCAGGGTATACGGGGCCACGACCTCGAAATTGACCACACGATAAATTGGATGAGTCATAACTTTACTTTAGCGGCTCGATCGGCCTCGGGAGCTTACCTTGTTGCAAAGTGTCCCAATCTGCCATCAATTCGTTCTGATGCAATTCGGCCCACTTCGACCAGGCGCTTCTGCCGCCTCGGCAGGGAACCAGCGATCATCTCCACCGGATCGATGCTGTATATCCCCACTTCCTCCTGATAGTATGCGTGAAAATGTGGAACATGATGTTCCGCACCCACCTCCGCGAACATGCGAATGACAATGCCAAAGAATCGACTTAATTCAGGCACCAATACATTTTACACTCCCGGCACGAGAACAAACAATCCAGCTCCGTCACCCGGAGTGAGATCCCGCGCGCAACTCCGAAACAAGGATTTGACGAGCGAATCCCGGCTTCCCACTACAGCGTGGCCACCCACTGTTTTTGCGGCAGTAGTTGCACGGGGCCGAGAAGGCCGGAGGGGGGCATGTACGCGGGCTTGACCTCGCCATACGTGCCCCAGCGGATGCCGAACGTCTCAGCCAGCGCTTTCCGGTCCGGTTTGGGGAGTGACTGAACATGATGGATCCAGAGATTCCCTACTTCGATCTTCAAATGGTTTATTCCCACCTTCAGCGCGTCGCGGCAAGGGAGGATTCGCGCACCCTTCCAGGCGGCTCCCAGATTAATTCCGTTCAGAACCACTTCGGCGGTCTCATGGACAACGCCCAAGTCCAGCGACCACTCGACCTCTTCGCCCAGCGCGTTCACCTCAAAATCCGTCTCGTAAACTCCCCAACCACTGTAATCTTTCCCCTCCGGCAGGTCGTTCCAGGATTGCAATTGAGCGAGCGCCGGCACAGTCTTCTCGCCGAGCGTCAATCGCCATGGGCCGTTCAGAGGAGTTGGCTGCGGCACGTCCTTTACGTTGAAGCGGTGAGTTTTTCCCCCGCCGTCCACGAGAAAATACTCTCCGTTTTTCGGCATAAGCCCCCTCACTCGAACCCTCTCTCCGGCTTTTTCGATCCCCAGCGGGCCTCGCCAGTCGCTGTGCGTGATGATCGGGCCATTGTCGCCGGGACTGAACACAACAAAACAAGATTCATAAGGTGCGAGACGGAGTTGAATCTCGGTGGCCGGCAAATTCGAACTGGCCAGCTCGGAATGGCTGAAGACCAGTGTTTCGTCGAGTTCGCCGCTTTCGGGGTTCCAGCGCTGGGGCTGCTTGTGCCCGAGGGGAAACCTCACGCTCAGATCCTGAAGAAACGCGGAGATGTTGCTGATGAAATACAAATCCGTGTCGTCCACTTGCCGGTGAAGGAAGCCGACGTTCTCCCGCGCGCGTTGCATCGACTGGTCACCCGAATCGCCCGCTTGGAGGATTTCAAAGTCCGGCGGGATCACCGCCGGCAAAGCTGCCAGTACCGCCAAAGCGTGATCGGAGACGAAGACCTTGCCCTTACCGCAGGTCGCGAATCGATCGAGCGCAGGCGCCGTTCCCCGGAGGGTAGTGAGAATCGATTTCACTCGCGCGCTCCGGGCGCTGTTATCTTTGAGCCCCGGCGCCGCGACAGTAGAGTGCCCTCCGGCGAACATAAGACAGCCACCATTTTGAACGAATCTGAGCAGCACCTCGATCGATTCGGGCGGGATGAACTGGACATCCGGGACGATCACGACGCGGTAGGCCCCGGTACCGGCGCGCAGCACGCCCGCCTCGACCGAGGCAACGCGCGCCAGGGCATCGTCATTCAAGAAGTCGAAGTCGTATCCCGAGCGCCTCAACTCGAGCAACCACTCGGTCCCGAGTTGGCGTTCGATCTCGACGTCCATGTTGAGGCCGCCGATGCCGAACTTAGCGTAGACATCGGCGAGCGGAACGTACACGCCCACCGGATTCACCGCGGCTCCCTGCTGAAGCAAGGCGCAGACTCGTTGAATGTACTGAGTCAAGTAGTGATAGTGGCGCCACCAGATATTATTGCGATTGACGACCGTCGAGGCATAGAACGTCCAGCCCGGTTGCCCTGCCTGGGGCGGCGAGTAGGAATAACCCTGGTTCACGATCTGATTGATGCCGTCCAGGAATTGCGCGTCGGAAGCTGCCTTCATTATCTCGAGCGTGACCATGAAAAGTGGAAAACGCAGCCACGAGTAGCTCTCCGCCGAAATTACAGGCTTCCGAAAGATATGGCCGGCGGAGGATGCGAGGCGGCGATGCTGAATATCGACTGCGTACCGGTCGCCTCCCTCGATGTGCTCGCCTTCCGGGATGTGCGCGAGAGCGTATCCCTGCATCACGTCGCCCATCGCGCCGTGAGCCTGGATGCGGGCCGTCATGCCACGCTTCTCGGCCCAATCCGCTAAAGGCGCGAAGAAGTTTTCGAGGATGAGTTCCGAGAGAGTGAGGTGATAGTCGTAACGGATGTGCGGGGTGAGCGGACCGGCCTCCTGCCACAAGGCGGGGAGATAAGGCGTCAGAGCATAACCGCGCCGTCTTTCGAATTCTCGCATGAGGTTCGAAGTCCAGTCCGCACCGTAAACTTCCAGGCTGTCGCAGAAAACCGAATGAAAGGGAGGGTCGGCGGTCGCCTTGAGTTCGTTCAAGACCTGGTCGCCCGCCGCAGCGAGGAAGAGGTCCATGGCCTGGCGATTGAAATGGTCGAGGACGTAGCCTTCCATGCCCAGCGTGGGCCGCTTCACCTGCTGCCCCGTGGCACAATCAATGACCACCATCAATCTCCACATGCCAGGTGGAACATCCCAGTTGTCGAAGCCCATGGTGCCGAACCCCGCGGAGGCACCGGGACGGCGCGTTTCGTCCCAGACCACTCGCGAGTGTTGGAGATCCGCCTCGCCCGAAGGCAGAACAGGAACGGCCACGGCGGCAACCACGTTTTCATCTTCGGTGAGTTCAGGCGCAAGACGCCACGAGAAGCGCCCTGGCCCTGCGGTTTCCTGAGTCAGGACGCGGGCCTGGCGCGCAGCCAACTCGATGGGGATGAATGGCCCGCCGTAAGGCCATCCGCTTCCCAAGGTGAGATCAAACTGCATGCCCAGCCGGCGAGATTCTTTCACGGTGTGGCGCAGCAGGTCATACCATTCGGAAGAGAAATAACGGATGTTTCGAATGCCACGCTTCGGGTCGTCCACCTCCAGCGGATAAACAGGTTGAAGCTCTACGCCGCGCAGGCCGCTCTCCGACATCAAGGTGAGTTCACGCGTAATCTCTTCCGGCGTGGCCGCGCCGCCAAACCACCACCAACGCGTCATGGGCTGCGCAGTGCGCGGCGGATGGAGAAATACGTCTTTCAATTTGGCCGCCTCTCCGGCGGATGCAGCGCCTTGAGGCGAGGTCGGCTCAAAAGCGCCGCGCGCCGCTCCCGGGGCGGACCACAGCGTGGCCAACGCCATACCCGCTCGTCCTGATTGACGGATAAACTGTCGTCGCGTGAAGGAGATCGGCTTCATTGAAGTGACCTCGAAGTTTAGGTAGAATGTACGCGGTGGAATGTGCTCAGCCGAAATGGTGGGCGGTAGAGGATTTGAACCTCTGACTTCTACCGTGTGAGGATAGCACTCTACCGCTGAGTTAACCGCCCACGCAGCATCAACCAGCATAGCATAACATGGCGAATGCAATAGTAAACGATCGTGCGGCGGAGGTTCCCGAACTTCTGATCCGCGTGCAGCAATCCGTCCAATCGGTGATTCGGGGCAAGGACGAAGTGATTCAACTCGTGCTCGTAGGCCTGCTGGCCCGCGGCCACTTGCTGATTGAGGACGTGCCGGGAGTTGGGAAGACGACCCTGGCCCACGCCCTGGCCCGCTCCTTCGACTGCGCATTCCAGCGCATTCAGTTCACCTCCGATATGCTCCCCTCGGACGTCATCGGCGTGAGCATCTTCAGCCAGCAGACGCAGCGCTTCGAGTTTCGATCCGGGCCTATCTTTGCCAACATCGTCCTGGCAGACGAAATCAACCGCACTACACCCAAGACTCAGAGCGCTCTGCTCGAGGCCATGAACGAAAACCAGGTGACGGTCGATAACCGCACTTCGCCGCTACCTCAACCCTTCATGGTGATGGCCACTCAGAATCCCATCGAACACCACGGAACCTATCCGCTTCCCGAATCGCAGCTCGATCGCTTCCTGATGCGGGTGAAGATCGGCTACCCCAGCGCCGAAAGCGAGAAGGAGATTCTTCGGGACTTCGCCGATTCCGACCCGCTGGCAAACGTCAAGCCTGTGATGACGGGAGCGGAAGTGGTGGAAATCCAGAACCGCGTGCGCCGGGTGAAGGTGGATCCGGAACTTGTGAACTACACGCTGGCCATCGTGGAAAAGACCCGTCAGCATGAATACCTCAGCCTGGGGGTGAGCCCGCGCGGCTCCATGTCGCTTTATCGCGCCGCTCAGGCCCTTGCCTTCCTTGAGGGCCGCAACTACTGCATCCCCGACGACTTCAAACGCCTGATCATCTCCGTTTTTTGCCACCGCTGCGTGGTGAGCTCGCGATATATCTCGACGCTCAAGAAATCCGATCAGGCCCGGGCGATTATGGAAGAGATCATTAACGCCACGCCGGTGCCGTTGTAAGGGCAGTCGACAGTTGACAGTCGACAGCGTCGCTATCATTCGGGGCGGAGAGTGGAGTCTACGCAGGTCCGAGAGTCATTAACTCTGCAGATTGTTCGCTGCTCTGAAAATTGTGGCGCGGGCGTCTCGCCCGCGGGGGCGCGGGCATCCTGCCCGCGCGCGGGAGCGGGACGCTCCCGCGACTGCGGGCGGGACGCCCGCACTACATCCGTCCACTTCCGGGTAATTTTCATGGTTTCCGAGCGCCCGTCAGCCGACGGGCATGAAAGACTACCATGAAAACGACTCCCCTCCTCAGTGGGAGGAGGGGTGGGGGTGGTGGGCGCGAGCGAAACGACGCACCAACCACCCCTGCCCCCTGCTTACCAAGGAGGGGAATCATTTTCATGCCAGGTGGTGAGCCGATGGATCATTGATCTTTTGCTCGGAATGACATCGCCGAACTCATACGTTACAATCCCAAACGATGAAATCGCCGTCTTCAACCACCGGCAACGCCCTGGTAGGCTTGCGCGCTCGCGTTAGCGAACAGTGGGCGCACACCGACCGCGCGGGATGGCGACGGTTTTTCCAGGGGCTCTTCGGATTAGGCACGGCCTTCTGCCTGGCGCTCTATTCCACCGCGCTCAGCGAGTCGGGACGCGTGGGGGCAGCCGTCTGGGCCGCTGCCAGCTCCTTATTGCTAACCGCCGTAGTCGCGGTGAAAGTGGTTCCCTATCTGGCACGGCGGACCGCCCTGAACCGTTGGCTGGTGAGGATGCAGTACGACTTCACCCGCGAAGGGGTGGTCTACCTGGTCATCATTGGCCTGATTTCGATTGCGGCCTTGAACACCGGGAATAACCTTCTCTTCCTCATTTTGGCGAGCCTGCTGGGCGCTATCCTGGTTTCCGGCATCCTCTCGCAAATCGTGCTGTCGCGCCTGGAACTGGATTTTGTCCTGCCCGACCACATTTTCGCCGAGCAACCCATGGTTTCGCGGCTTACGGTGAGCAATCTCAAACTGCTCTTTCCATCGTTTTCTATCACCGTCTCGGCGCGAGATGCGGAGCGGAAAAAACGCAAGAAGAACCCGCCGCCGCCTGCACGGCAGATCCTGGACGGTCCTGTTTACGTTCCTTATATTCCTCACCACTCCGCCGTGACGCAGCACGTCGAAATCACGTTTCCGCGCCGCGGCCGCTACACGCAAGAGGGCTTTCGCGTCAGCAGCAAGTTCCCCTTCGGTTTCGTGCGCAAGTCCCACGAAGTCCCCACGCGCAAGGAGATCCTGGTATTACCCAACGTTCAGCCCACGGAAGAGTTTTACGAAATCCTGCCCATGATCGGCGGCGAGATCGAGAGTCTTTATAAGGGGCGCGGCAACGACCTCTACGCCATCCGCGACTATCAGGAAGGCGATTCCGCCCGGCATGTGGATTGGAAGGCGACCGCGAAGGCGCAGGCCGTGAAAGTACGGGAGTTTACGCGCGAGGACGAGCGCCGCCTGGTGCTGGCCTTCGACGCCCGCCTGCCCCACGCCGACTCAACTCTGTTGGCCAAGTTTGAAAAGGCCGTGACCTTCTGCGCCTGCCTGGCATGGCACTTCTATGAAATCGACGCGCACCTTCAATTCCTCACCGATGGGTTCGAAACCACGATGGCGCCTTCCGAAGAGATCATCTACCCCACACTCGAAGCCCTGGCGCTCATCGAGCCCGGGTTCGACGTCGCCGCCCCTTCCGTGCTGTCCGCGATTGCCGCCGCTCCGAGCACTTACAACATCATCATTACCGCCCAGCCTCATGGGTCGATTCCTACCAACCTCTGGGGCTCGTCGTATCTGGTTTTTATGGATTCGCTCTAGGTTCTGGTAAAATCCGTTTCATGGCGAATACCAAAGCACAGGTCGCTTTGCGCAAGAGTGGGCAAGAGGATGTTCTATTGGTACGGAGATCTCACTATCGCCGCTTGCTGCGCCGGATCGAGGACCTGGAAGACGTTTTGACCCTCGACCGCGCCAAAAACAATTCCAAGAATCTAGTTGACTATGCTGAAGTTCGTGAGCGCCTGAAACGGGCTGGCAAGCTGTGAGCTTTCGCGTTCTAATCGAGCTATAGTTGCAGAAGATCTCTAAGTTTGGACGCGACGATGGTGCGGGTCTGGCCGTCCACGACTCCGAGATATCGGGCGAGGCTGGAGCAGTGAATAGTCGCCAGCTTGTGCAGGCGCAACACGGATGGTGTCTTGAGGTTGGTCGACTGAGGCCCCGGCTCGCCTGGATCAAGAAGAAGGTCAGACGGTAGAGGTTGGGTGGGAACCACTGAGGAGATGTAGGCGACCAGGACTTCCGGGACTAGGCCGAGGGGCGTAGTCAGCAGCAGTTCCGGTCTGAGCTTCATTCCCGGAACATCCCCGAACGGGAACTTGGCGAGGTAGATTTCACCGGGGCGCATTTACGGGTTGTCCGTCATCGAGAGTATAAATGTCCTGGTTGGGGTCGCCCAAGTCTGCCAACCATTCAGCGGATACGCCGTGAGCCCAAGCCAAGCCTGCTTCGTCTTCGTCCGGCATCAGGACGATCAGGCGAACTGAGCCTGCTGGAAGATCCTCGGGCACCTGAGCGCTCAGCCGGTGCCGATTGTCAATTTCACCCACTAGTTCGATAGCTCGCATATGCGCCACCTTCTCAAAGTATAGAGTAGGATGCTCGGCCAGGGCAACGGCTGACTGCCGATTAATGCCGCTTGTTGTCGCGGTACTACCCCGGAAATGCACTGCCCGGTGAGGCAACTATCGCGTTAGCCTGTCGCCAGAAATAGGGCGCATCTCCCAAACGTCCAGAGCCTTCAGGCGGGCTGTGCCCTCTTTCGCAAGCGTGCCGACGCCGAGGCAGTCAGGCCGTGACGGGTAGATGCGGCTGGTGAGGCAAGCACGATCATTGGCAAAGATTTCTATGACCGAAGCGTCCAGGAAAATGCGCAATTTCAGCGTTTCACTCTCGGCGAGCGTGAACGACCCGCCCTGAGGTCCGCGATCCGCATCGGGGCTCAGGCTGGAATGTTCGCGTTCCACCAGGAGTTGGGCTTTCGTTCGATTGTAAGTGATGGAGGTGTGCTCTTCTCCACTTGGTGAACTACGCACCGTCAAGCCCGCGAGATCAGCCGTCCCCAATTCGAACTCGGCTTGAATTTCCAGGCAGTCTCCTCGAATGGGAAACGCGCCGTGCGCGTGCTCTCCATCGAAATGGTGATGCTTGCCGCGCAGAGTTTCGAGTTCCGGGGCGGGTGTGATGCGGAGCCTCCCGTCAGGCGCGAGCGAAACCACGCGAGGCAGTGACATCACTCCCGCCCAGCCGGCGGCGCGCTGTGCGGCCTCACTGCGCCCTTCCCTGATCCAGCCCCACAAGATTCGGCGGCCTTTCTCGTCGAGCATGCTCCGAGCGGCATAGTAGGAGTCCGAGAGGTCCGCTTTTCCTTGAACTTCAGGACGGAAATAGTGGTTCTCATAGGCGCCCACTGAATAAATTACCGCGCCCTGGGTGGAGACCAGCAGCGCATGTTTGTCTGCCAAGGGAAAGAAGTCCGGGCACTCCCACATTTCACCGGTGCTGACCGGATCTTTCCCCGGCAGGAGTTCATCTTTTCGGCCTCTGCAGAGGAAGTGGAGATAATCCCAGTGGATGAGATCTCGTGAGCGGTAAAGCAAGACCACGCCACCCTGGCCTTCAACGCCCGACCCGATCGCCAGATACCACTCCTCCCCTTCGCGCCAGACGCACGGATCGCGGAAGCCGGTGGCCCTGATCCCTTGTGGAGGGGCGGCGACAACGGGATTTCCGGCGAATTTACGCCAGGTGACCATTCCGTCGTCGCCTCTCGCCAGGCATTGGACCTGCGGGAAAACGCCCGTATAGAGAATCGTCGGGACGCCCCCATCAACTACCGCGCATCCAGACCAGCACCCATCCTTGTCAGGCCCGCCAGGAGTGGGTGCAAGCGCGATGGGAAGGTGCTTCCAGTGCACCAAATCCGAGCTTACGGCGTGCCCCCAATGCATGCTCTCCGGAAAGGCCCCGTGGGGGTTGTACTGATAAAACATGTGGTATTGGCCCTTCCAGAAGATCGGCCCGTTGGGGTCGTTCATCCAGTTGGCCGGGGGCAGCAAGTGATATCGAGGCCGCTGAAAGTCCGCAGCTAATTTGCTGCGCTCGTTTTCAGGCTGATCAACGCCCGTGCCCGCGCCGTTCGGCAGAGCAATGCGGCCCGCCAGCAGGGTGGCGGTGGAGAAGGCAAGAAAATCGCGCCGGGTTGCCATTCGCGGAGTCCTTTGTCGACCTCAACTCTGCGCGGAGGCGTCTGTTATACTGAGCCAGATCCTCACGCCCTAAAGCTGTTTGCTGTCATCCTGAGCGAAGACTTCATGATCCTTCGGCTCACCGCTTGGCATGAAAACGATTCCCCTCCTTGGTTAGGAGGGGTTAGGGGTCGTTGCCGTTCGCTGAGGATACCACCCACCACCCCTGCCCCTCCTCCCAAAGAGGAGGGGAGTCATTTTCATGGCAGTCGCTCATGCCCGTCGGCTGACGGGCACCCAGAAACCATGAAATGTCATTCCGGGCGAAGCGAGGAATCTTGCTCTGCGTCGGGCAGACCGCCCCAGAACGACCAGGGCGAGATTCCTCGCTTCGCTCGGAATGACAACGCATTTCATAGCAGCGAAGGATCTTTGCAATTGATCGGTCATGAACTGCTGAGATTCTTCGCTGCGCGCAGAATGACATTCCGAGCCCGGCCGCTAGGGCGTTATATTCCCGCCCAGCTCTTGGCGAAACTCTGCCTTGTAGATCTCTATCAAAACCAAGAGCAGCGCGACCAGAAAAGGTCCCAGGAACAGACCCAGGAAACCAAAGAGCCCAATGCCCCCAAGGACGCTCAACAGAACCCAGATCGAGTCAATATCCGTCCCTCGCCTGATAAGCACGGGCTTAACCACATTGTCAACGGCTGCAGCCACTGCGCCGAACGCCACCAGCAAAATGATTCCCCGCAACACGTGTCTCGTCAACATGAAATAAGCCACCAAAGGAAGCCAGACCAGGGACGTCCCAACGACCGGGACCAACGATAAGATGGCTATAACGGCGCCCCACAGGAGAGGAGAGGGCAGACCAAAAAGCAAAAAAATAATCCCGTCCGCAGTCCCGTGAATCGCGGCGGTGGCGAGGCTCCCGCCAAAGGTCGCACCCGCGATGGCCCGGAATTTCTCAATGATCCGGTCTTCATGCTCGGGCCGGAGAAAACTCAACGCCCGCAGTTCACGAAGCATATCCGGGCCGCGCAGAAGGAGATAATACAATCCAAATAACATCACGAAGAAGTTGATGATGGAGTGGGTTATTCTCGAAAAAATTTTAGCGCTGTGGCTGACAAGAAACTCGCTTACAATGCGGATCCCTTTCGTCGCCACCGAACCCAGATCAGGCTCCGGCATTCCTAAACTACCGCTCTTGGCAAGAAACCATTGGTAAGCGGATGTCTTCTGGAGTGCGTCTACCGACGCCGGGCCGCCGCCTGAGACGCGCTCCTCGAGGGCCTTGTAGGCGACCACCGATTCCTTAGCCAGCATGAGGATCAGAAACAGCGCCGGAAGCACGATGACCACGGTAAGAAAAACGCAGGTCAGTATGCTCGCCACGCGCGGGTAGCGCAGCCTATGCGAGAGGAACGAAAAAAGAGGGTAGAAGACCGTGGCCAGAATTGCTGCCCAAACCAGGGCCGGCAAAAAGGGCTCTAAGATGCGGAAGACATAATACAGCACGACAGCCAAGACGAGGAGGACAGCAATTCGAGCGTGATCAGGGCGAGACATTGCGGTTGTCCGTTGTCAGTTGTCGGTTATCAGTCGTCAATTCGCCCGTTTGTCCCCCAGGCGGCGCCGGGCCAGGGCCACCGCTCCGAAGGGTCCCGCGTCGTCGCCGAGTATGCCAGGGAGAATCTTGACGCGCCGCGCATCCTGGCGGCGAAGGAAATACTGATAAGCGGTCTGCCTGATGGGCGTCACGAAGTCCTTTCCCAGCCGCGCCACGATTCCTCCTCCAATAATCACGTACTCGGGATCGAGCATATTGACCACGTTCGCTGCCAGAATGCCCAGGCAGAACTGCGCGTGTTCGATAACTCGTACCATGACCGGGTCATGTTCTTTCAAGGCTCTTTGGATGATGCTGCTGGTCATGCGCGTCCTGCCCCGTTCCTGCATGAGTTTCAGGACGATGCTGTTTTCTCCGCGACGGATGGCGTCCCGGACGTCGCGTTCCATCGCCGTGCGGCTGGCCAAGGCTTCAGCGCAGCCGCGGTTACCGCACCCACAGAGCGGCCCATTCATATCGATAACGATATGGCCGACCTCTGCGGCAGCGCCGCGCGAGCCAAGGAAGAGTTGGCCTCCGATGACGATGCCTCCGCCAATTCCCGTTCCTACGAATATGCCCACCAGTTCACTCGCGCCCTGACCTGCGCCCAGCGTGTATTCCCCCATCACACCGACATTGACGTCGTTTTCGACAAACACCGGAACCTTCAGTAGAGCCTTCAGCTTGGATCCCAATGGCACGTCTTTCCATCCCAGGTTCGGAGCATGATAAACCATACCGCTCACAGCATCGACCGCTCCCGGCACGCCAATGCTCACCGCGCGCAAGTCGGAGACTTTCAGGGAAGCCGACTGCACCGCGGCCTGAACAACAGCAGCGATGTCCGAAACCAGCCGGTCGGTCTTCTGCTTTGGGTTGGTCGGCGCTCTGTGCATCCCCAGGATTTTGTTTTGCGCATTCAGCACCAAGGCGCGTAAGCGTGTTCCGCCCATGTCGATCCCTACCATCGCTTCCTTTTTAGCGGGCATCTGAGTGTTCCTCCTGGAAAAACTTCCGACTCCTGTCAGCAGAGTCTACCTTACTTAAAGCTTCCGCGAAATGCCAGATTTGTTTGGTGGGGTCCCAGTTTAGCGTAGCGGCGGCTTTACGCCGCCATATGGCGAGATAAACTCGCCGCTACAAATTCAAACTCTGGCATCGGTTTGAAATCGTTGACACCGTGCGCGCTGGGAAGTAAGCTTTGAGCACCTCGCAGGTGAAACTGTGCCTTTATTGATGGAGGTTCAGCCATGTTGGAAACCAAGATTTCCAGGCGTGATTCGTTCTTTCTGATCGGAAGCGGAGCTGCCCTTGCCGCTTCAGGGTTCAATGCCAGTTGCGGGAAAGTGGAAGCCCCCGCGGAAAAGCCTGCTCAAGCGGAAACGGAAAGCCCCGAAGTCGTGGCCGACCGCGAACGCCGCATGAAGTGGTGGCACGAGGCCAAGTTCGGCATGTTCATTCACTGGGGCCTCTACAGCACGATCGGCCATCACGAATGGGCGATGGAGATGGAGGGCATCCCCGTGCCCCAATACGAACAGTTAGCCAAGATCTTCAAGCCGCAGCCCAACGCCGCGCGGGCCTGGGCCAAGCTCGCCAAGCAGGCCGGCCAGAAGTATATGGTGATGACCACCAAGCACCATGAGGGCTTTTGCAATTGGGACACGAAGCTGACTAACTACTGCGCGTCCAAACAAGGGCCGGGCCGTGATCTGGTGGCGGAATATGTGGAGGCCGCGCGCGCCGAGGGATTGCGGGTGGGATTCTACTACTCGCTGATGGATTGGCACCATCCGGACGGCGCACGCTGCGCTACGGACGAAGCGGCGCGACAACGCTTCGTTGAATATACGCACGGATTAATCCGGGAGCTGATGACCAACTACGGCAAGATCGATGTTCTCTGGTACGACGTGGATTGGCCTCTCAACGCCGAACAGTGGGAATCGAAGAAGATGAACGAGATGGTGTTCAAGCTTCAGCCGGACATCATCGTCAATAACCGCAACGGTCTGCCCGGAGACTTCTCCACCCCGGAGCAGGAAATCCGCGCCGAAAAAACAGGTCGTGCCTGGGAATCCTGCATGACCTTCAATGACAGCTGGGGTTACACCGAGGCCGACGACGACTGGAAGAGCGGCAAAACGATCGTCCGGAACCTGATCGAGTGCGTCAACGGCGGCGGCAACTACTTGCTCAACATTGGTCCGAAGCCGGATGGCTCGGTGCCTGAACAGTCCGTCAAAGCTCTCACCGAGGTCGGCAAGTGGATGAGCAAGAACGGGCCGACAATTTATGAAGCTGAACCCTGTAAAGCGGACTGGCACACTTACGCAAGCTACACTCGCAAGGGGAACACGCTTTACATGCACGTCCACTTCTGGCCCGCTCAAACGGCGGGCACCAATGCCCTCGATTACTACAAACCGCCCACCGTCGTGGCCATTGGCGGCATGCGAGCCAAGGTGAAGTCGGCGCGACTGTTTGCCTCCGGCAAGAAAGTTGATTTCGTGCAGGACGACATTTCCGTGAGGTTCACGGGGCTGCCCCACGACGCGCCCGACCAGCCTATTTCGGTGATTGAAGCGGAGTGTGAGTCTGAACCGATCATCGAAAGCGAGTACGTGCGGAAGCAGCGGCCAAGAGCCCAGGTGGGTATTTAAAACACTGCCTGGCTTATGGCGAATCCGGATCACAGGTCGCCCGTAAGGAACCCCTCACCCGTCGCGCTCCGGCTTATGAAACCGCCGGCAGCGCGACACCCTCTCCCCAAGGGAGAGGGCTGTTCATTCAATTCGCCCCTCGTTGTCCCGTTCCGATTTCGAGCCGCACCGTGACGATCTGAAATGGCTTGACTTTGAATCTGAAGCCGAAAGGAAGAACTTGAAGAGGCCCCTGCTTCCTTTCGAGTGCGTCGTTCAGCCACGCCGACTTCACCTGGAAGAGCGGCGTTTCCACATCGATGACGCTTTCCTTGCCGGCCACTTCCACAAAGCGCAGGATTGTGCCCTGGCCATCCTCGGCCTTCTTCCATGTCACGAGGACGGCATCGGGATCCTTCACTTCGAGGAAGCTCGCCTGGACGGCGTCTAACGGCCGCGGCGAGTTAATCGCTTTGTCCTGTGAGGTGATCTCGTCGATTTCGAGCGGAGACATCTCCTCGCGGCCCAGCCGGCTCAGGTAGCCAGGCTCGAGGTTATTGCCGCTGGTCAACACGTACCGGAAAGTGAAGTCGCCGCCTTGCCCCGCGGCATAGTTCGTGTCCCAGTAGTTGTCCATCACATAAGAGAAGATGGCGCCAGGGCGCTGGCCGAATTCGAGCGGCCATGTTCCGCGCACAATGTCCCCCAAGGCGACCAGCGGGGCATCCACGGGAACCAGCGCCGCCGTCACGCCGCCCTGCTCCGCCGCCACCCAGTGCTGCACGGAAAACCATTCCTTGCCGGCGCCGGGCAATTGATCGCGGCTGGGGTCCACGATTCCGTTTTGAATCTCGTAGCGAAATCGCGGGTGGTCCATAGCCAAAGGAAAGGCAAAGTAAACGCCTTCCTTGGTGTAAACCTCGGTCTTGTGCACGCGGTTGATGAACTCGATTTTCTTCTGCCCGTCGAACAGAACCACCTCCGTCTCGATGCGGGGCGTATTCACAGCAGAAGATTCCAGGTGCGCAACCGTCCCGAACGGCTGTTTGGTAACGGACAGCAGTCGCCCCTCGCCCGAGTTGTGCACCGTAAGCTCAGGGACCGGAAACGCAGGACTGCATTGAATCAGCCGGTTGGGCGTTTGATCCGCCCCCGTGACGTAGAGGTATTGATCGAACGCGTAAGGACTCGAGGCATTCACCAGTTCCTGGTTCAGTTCTTTGTCGTAGATGCTTTTCACTGCGCCGCCGTCAGGATCGAGCGTCACCTTGTAGTACTGATTCTCGAGCGTTCCTTCTGATAGCCCCTGCGGAACCTCCGGCTCGACTGTGCTCTGCTTCAGGGCGTAAGCCTTGTAACCCACCGAAGGCACGTTTTGAGCGAGAAAGCGAACGCGCCGGTAGGCCGGACCCGTTGAAAGGACTTCGTAAGGGACGGTGCGCCGTGTCACCTGATCAACAAGCTCGAGGCCTTTATCCAAATCCATCTCCACCAGCCCCGAGCGCTGCCAACTGAGGGGATTGAAAACCAGCAGGGTACCTTGGGGGTCGTAGATGTAGTCCGCAAGAGTCGCCATGCCTCGCCGCAACACGTAGTCGACGTCCTTCTTGGCTTGTGCGGCGAACCCTTCTTTGACAGACCACTGCGCGACAGTTTCCTGGCTCTTCGGATTCGACTCGCTGCCCGCGGCGCCCCAGGTGTGCTCATCGTAAAGCACCATATTGTGCCAAAGCCGCTTCAGCGCTTCGTCATCGGGTTGAATGCGGGGATTGACCAGGCTGCTGAGCGTGGAGAATTTCTCCGCCGCCAGCGCTCGCTGTTCCGTCTCCCGCTCGAGGGCCGCCGAACGAGCCGTGGAAATAATCCCATCTTCCCAATACGGCCCACCGTCGCCTCGCACTACTGGAATGGAATCACCGAACTGGTTGGCGATATAACGGAGGGCTTCTGAGAATCCCGAATAGCTCAGGTGCGGGTAAGCGTAAATCTTGTTCCATTCCTCGGCCAGCGTCGCTTGCTGGGGGAAAAGGTCGGTATTCTCGACCTGCGTGCCGTAAACCACGACGGCATCGGATTTGTATTCAGGTTGCGAATAGATCTGGAGGAAACGCGGCAAGGAGTCGCGCCCGCCCGCTATTTGAGGCGGTATGCCGAACAATGTCAGGACCTGATGATAGTGCCGCGAGTACCACATCAGGATTCGTCCGCCATCCGGGCCTTCCCACCAGAAGGGCGACTTCTCATGCAGGCGTCCCTGTAGAAGAACCGGAGCGCGGTAGTTGTCGCTTCCGGCGGCAAAGTATTTGAGGCCTGCCGCCGCCAGCACCGAAGCGTAGGACCAGGAATAGGAGGGCACATCCGTGATGTTGGCATAATCGCCGTCACCCCCGTGATCGTGGTTGAACTCGAAGCCGGGATAAAGTGAACGCAGAAGCGTTTCCAGGCCGGGAAAGCCGGTGAGAAGGCTCGCCTCCACCGAGGGCACGAAAATCTTCTTCTGCTCGACCATCTGAAATAGCCGCTGCCGCTCGTCTTCGCTTCGTCCGGCCATGAATTGCTGCACGCACCAAAAACCATCCGGGCTGAAACGGAACTCGGGATGGTCGAGAACCAACTGGATGGCTTCATCGAGCGTGCGGCTTTGAGCTTCCGCCACCTTGGCCTGGTAATCCGTGTAACCCACATCCAGGTGAGTGTGAGGCACGATGAAGAGGTTCCACTTCTTTGCCGGATCCAGGACCACCGGGAAGCGTTTCGTGTGTCCGCCCAAACTGACGGTAACTTCACCCTTGGTATGGGGGCCGAATTCCGGGACCTCGAATTCCACCCGGTGATCTCCAAAATCCCAGCCGGCGTCCAGTTGCGCCTCGAATTTCTCCTTGCCGAGGTTCAACTGCACTTGACCGTCTTCTAACGGGCCGTTGTGACGGATAAAGACGTCGACCAGTTCCACTAGCTTTTCTTCGCTCTGCCGGTAAAAGAATGTCGGGACAACCTGGACAGCGATTTCCGCCGATAAGAACTTTCCCTCCGCGTCTTGATCCAATTCCAAAGCGTCGTAGAAGATGCCTGGGTTAGTGACGTCATCGCGCTCCGCCGGCTCATCCACGGCGGTCAGGACAAGTTCGTTAGTTCCCTCTTTCAGGTAATCTGTGGGCAGATCAACGCTGATAGTGTCGGCCGAATAGGCAGGCTCGAATACACTGGTCACATCACCCCCCGCGTAGTTCAAGGTCGGGTGCTGGAAGAGCATAGCGCGGTGCCCGTTGATTTCGATTTGCAAGCGCGACACGCGCGGCGTTTCCACCAGCAGTGCTACTTTGAGGGTGTAGAGCCCCTGCGGAGCCTCCGGCAGTTCAAACTGGACGACATAAGGGTGAAGACGAAATCCCGCCGCCCCGTTAGCCGAACCCGGCTGAAACGCCGGCCAGTCGTTTGCTGGATTACTCTTCCCGATGATGTAGATCACGTCGGTCTCGCGCTGGGCGCCTGCAGCATTCGGAGGTTTGATTTCTCCTTGGTGGAACTCAGCGGAGGATTGATCAAACTTGCCAATCTGCCAAACCGCTTCCGGAGTTGCTGCCGCGAACGAGCAAGTGCAAATCACAATGAGAAGTAGTTCGAAGCTTAGTTGCAGAAGATGTTGACATGTGCGCTTATGCATGAATTTGACCTGAAATCAGAGTTGACGCCTTGCGGATTCTACACCTTTCTTCCGCAAGTCGTGCTTTATTGTTGATCGAACCGTTGAGTATGCTCCACAATGTGACAATCATCCAAATTGTATTGGATTGGGCGCAATTGCCGTAGGGAGGGATCGTGAAAAACGGACGGAAACTTGTTGGTGTTCTCATACTTTTCGGGACGCTGAGTGTTTCGGCTCTCTGCCTTAACGCGGCTGAAGGCCCGGAGGGCGCCATCGGAGGCGGCCAATCCTGGATGAAGGAAGGGACCGGAAGTTACGGTTGCACGGCGAAGGATATTGCGCATTACGTGGCGCGGCGGGCGGCACGGCCCATCGTGGTTGACGGCCGGCTGGATGAGCCCTCCTGGCAGATGGCGGAAAAATCTCCGCGATTTGTGGATATGGTTACGGGACAGGGAGGATTTTACGACACACGCGTCGCCGTCCTGTGGGACGACCAATACCTTTACGTTGGCTTGTGGCTGGAAGAGCCCTACGTGGAAGCTCACCTGAGCAAGACCGGCTCGCTGATTTTCCAGGAAAATGACGCCGAGGTGTTCATCGACGGCGGCGATGCCTACTCGGAGTTCGAGACGAATGCCCTGGGCACCACCTACCAGGTGTTCTTCATTTGGCGCGACGCTTACAAGAAGGGCGGGATGTTTGACGTCCCCGAGTTCGATATCTTCAGGAACAACGCCTTGACCTTCGGAGGTGACTTTGACCGCTCGGACCAGTATTTCTGGGTGGGAACTCACCCCCGAGGCCTGCGCTGGGCGTTTCGGAACTGGCAGTTTCCGGGCCTGCTTCATGCCTCGCACGTGGATGGCAAGATCAACGACAACTCCGTGCCTGACAAAGGCTGGACTGTGGAACTGGCCTTCCCGTGGAAGGGAATGAACTACCTGGCGGCGGGCCGATCGCTCCCGCCCAAGGATGGCGATATCTGGAGGATTTTCTTCGGACGCTTTGAGAAGCTGATGCCCGGCGGCGTCGAAATGAACCCTCACCCTGCATGGGTTTTGAGCCGCCACGCCGTCTACGACACCCACATCCCGGAGTGCTTCCCGTTTATTCAGATGTCGAGTCAAACCGTCGGGAGGTAGTAGAAGTCAGCAATGGGCGCAACAGGCAAAAGCCTCTTTCCAAACTTGTCGACGCAGCCAAGCTCCGCGCGGACGACGGGGATACTGCCCTCCCAAGCCATTCGCGAATTGATCGCCGGTGGGCGCATCGAGGCGAGCATCGAAGTCGCGGAAGAGCAGATCCAACCCGCCAGCATCGACCTGCGTCTGGGTGAGGTTGCGTATCGGGTCCGCGCCAGCTTCCTGCCCGGTTCAGAGTCCGCCGTCCAAGACAAGATCTCCTCGCTCCTCATCGCCAAGATGGATTTGACCGGCGGCGTCGTGTTCGAACCGGGATGTGTTTATATCGTACCTTTGATGGAAGAGTTGCGCCTGCCGAAGGACGTCGAGGCGAGAGCCAATCCCAAAAGCACCACGGGGCGGCTCGACGTTTTCACCAGGTTGATCACCGACTACGGCGTCGAATTCGAGCGCGTCCGTGCCGGTTATCGCGGAAAGTTGTACGCCGAAATCGTTTCTGGCACATTCACGATCCAGGTGCGGACGGGAACGAAACTGAATCAACTGCGTTTCATCCGCGGCAATCCGCCTTCTCACGACGGCCCCTTGGCGGAGTTGGACGAGCGGGAAAACCTGGTGTACGAGGACGAGGAGGGCCCCGTAAAGGCTAAGATCGACAAGGGGCTGCGCATTTCAGTCAGACTGAATGCGGATGGCGAAACTGATCTTGTCGCTTTCCGAGCCAAGAAACATGCCCCCGTGATCGATCTTGGAGTCCGCGACTTCTACGACCCTCGCGAATACTGGGACGCCGTTTACTCTGTCGAGGGGCGCGGCATTGTCCTGGAGCCCGGTGATTTCTATATACTGGCCTCCAAAGAGAAAGTCCGCGTGCCGCCCGACTACGCAGCAGAAATGGTCCCTTACGATCAAGCCATCGGAGAGTTTCGCGTCCACTACGCAGGCTTCTTCGATCCGGGTTTCGGATACGGAACGAGCGATGTGCTAGGGACGCTGGCCGTGCTGGAAGTCAGGGCACACGAGGTGCCCATCCTCATCGAGCACGCGCAGACCGTGGGCAGGCTCATCTATAGTCCCATGATGGGGCGCCCCGAAAAAATCTACGGCGTCCAAATCGGCTCTTCCTACCAGATGCAAGGCCTTGCCCTCAGCAAGCAATTCAAGCGATGGCCCTGAAGACATTGCCGATTTGCGATTTGTGATTGACGATTGCCATGCCTGCTTACGCATACCTCATTCTGGCAATTGGATGGTTCGCTTGGATGATCCGGTTTATCGTCGCCTTGTTCACGCGTAAGACTCCGCGCGCGACGAAAGTGGATCGCCGCGCCCGCTGGGGCATGCCGATCATAGCGGTTGCGTATTCCCTTGTGTGGCAGGGCAACTTTTGGATGCGATCACCAGGACCTTGGCGGATCTTAATTTCTCTTCTCCTCTTCGCAGCGGCAAGCGCTCTCTCTTGGACCAGCACGCGCGCGCTGGGACGTCACTGGCGCCTGGATGCGGGCCTCGATTCCGACCACGAACTGGTCCGGTCCGGTCCGTACCGACTGGTGCGCCATCCCATCTACACCTCGATGTTCTGCATGTTGTTGGGCACGGGTCTGCTTCTGGCAACGCCTCTACGACTGCTGCTGCCCTCGCTCCTGCTGCTTGCCATCGGCACGGAAATTCGTGTGCGAGTTGAAGAGAAACTGCTCTCTTCACAATTTGGCGCCGAGTTTCTGGAATATCAGCGCCGCGTTCCGGCGTACATCCCCTTCCTCAAGTAGTTCTGCGTCCAGTCTTCATGGAAGTGACCCCTCACGGTCCGTTGACGGCTGGAGAAAACGCCGTCGCCGGACACCCTCTCCCCAAGGGAGAGGGCTGAAAACCAACAACGCGGACGGCCCTCTCCCATGGGGAGAGGGTGGCGAGAGTAGCGAGCCGGGTGAGGGGTTTCTTCCCCTCGAATCGCGCAATTTCGAGATGCGGGCTGAATACAGACCGAGAGTCGGCAGCAATCACCGTCATTCGGCGACATGAACGATCGCCTTCACCACGCCGTCGCGATAGTCGGCGACGAGGTCGAAAGCTCTCTTAGTTTCGGCAAGAGGGAAATGGTGGGTCACAATTTGATCGAGGTTGATAGCGCCGCTCGCAACCAGTTCGATTGCGGGAGCCATGCACTGGTTCTGCCTGCGGACGCTCTGAATCTGTATTTCTTTGCGCCGCAGGGTGTGGATGCTGAAACTGACGCGATCGACCTCCGGAATTCCGATCATCAGCAGGCTCCCACCCGGCTTGAGCAGTTCAATCGCCTGGTCGAGCGTTTCCTGCTGTCCCGCGCATTCGAAAACGCAATCCACTCCGAGCGGCTCGAGCTCACGAATGGCGCGAACCACATCGATTTCATTCGGGTTGCCGGTCCAGGTTGCTCCGCAGCGCCGGGCCATTTCGAGCCGCTCGCCGATCAGGTCAGTGATGTAAGCGGTCGAATCCCCGGCGGTGCGGCTGGCGAGCAGCACGCACAGTCCGATGGGACCGGAACCGAGGATGGCGATCCTGGCCCCAGGCCTCATCCGCGCCAGGCGCTGCGCGTAGACCCCAATCGAGAGCGGTTCGACCGCGGCGGCTTGCACCATGGTCATGCGTTCGGGAATCGCGTAGCAGGACCGTTCCGGCATCACCAGGTATTCCGCAAGCGCACCCGGCCCTTGGCCAGGGCATGCGAGGAAACTCTGGTTTCGGCAAGTGTGTTCGCGTCCGGAGAGGCATTGGTCGCAATGCCCACAGGCAATCAGCGGGTCCACGGCCACGCGTTGGCCCACGGTCACTTTCTTGACCTTATCCCCGATGGCCACAACGCTGCCGGCGCATTCGTGGCCTGTCCACTCCGGATACTTAACCACCAGGGTGCCGATCCGCCCCGTCGTGTAGTAGTGCACGTCCGATCCGCAAACGCCCACCACCCCGACGCGTAGGAGGACGCCGTGAGGATCAGTGATCTGCGGAGGCGCAGTCTCGAGAATCTCCATTTGCCTTATGCCGGTAAGGAACGCTGCTTTCATTAAGACTCCTTCCAATGTCCCTAACCTATTCTATCAGGCGTCAAAGCCTGTGCGTTAACCTGCGGACGGAAGAACCGGGTTCACGCAAAGGCGCAAAGTACGCAAAGCTCGCAAAGATGAGCAAAGACTGCCGGCAGCCGGGACGCCTGCGCTACGCGTTACGTCGCGTGTCCCACCGTGAACTTCGGGAACGAGCGCTGCACCAGCAGGCTATAGATCGCTCCGCCCAGCAAGCCTCCCACACTTGGGGCAAGGACGTAAACCCACCATTCGTGGCCGCGCGGGCCGGGCAAGGCGATGCGTCCCCAACCCACCAGATAACCGAAAAGGCGAGGACCGAAATCGCGCGCCGGGTTCAAGGCGGCCATGGTCAGAGGTCCGCCGCACTGCTGCCGTGAAGTTTCTTGACCAACTTGGCCACATTCAGCGCGAAGTGCCGGGCAGTCTCGATTCCTTCCTTGTCCTGCCAGACCTCGCCGGGGAGCCGGCCAAACGCCATGTTCCAGTAGGTCGATCCCGGCACGATCATGTCGTTAATGAGGAAAAACATGAGCATTTCCTGGAGCGTGGAGGTTTGTCCGCCACGGCGAGCCACCGCGATGGGACCGCCCACCATGCCGGAGAGGAACCGGTCGGACTTCATGGAAACATAGCCTATGCGTTGGAGCGCCGCCATCACGTCCCCGCGCGCCGTGCCGAAGTAAACCGGCGAGCCCACAATGAAACCCTGCGAGGCTCGGAGCTTCTCGATGATATCATTCAAACCGTCGTCGAGACTGCACTCCTTGGATTCACTGCATTTCCCGCACGCCGTGCACGATTCGATCTTCATTTCCGAAAACGAGATGACTTCCGCCTCGACCCCCTGCTCGCGAATCAGGCGCGCGCATTCGTTCATGAGTTGCGCGGTATTGCCATCCGGTTTAGGACTTCCACTTATTAAGAGTACTTTGGCCATAGCTCATCTCCTATTGTCAGGTAGAAACCCCTCACCCGGCCCGCGACGGCTGACGAATGCGCCGTCGTGGGCCACCCTCTCCCCAAGGGAGAGGGCAGTCATGTCGTTTCTGGATAATCGTGCATTGGATATTACCTTTGAAATATTATCCCTGCCCATAGCTGTCGGTGGTAAGCAGGATCTGGTTTTCGGGGTTTCTGCTCTCGCCGACGCTCGCGACGCGCACGGCGGCGGGCGCCCTTACGGGGCATTTGACTTCGCAAATTCCGCAGCCGATGCAAAGCTCCGGGTCCACGCGCGGCTGTTTCACCGTCAGCTTCTCGCCTTGAATGTTGCGCACTTCCACTTCTTCGAACCAGATCGCTTTCTTGGGCGTCGGACAATGCTCTTCGCAGACAATGCAGGTCTTCGAATAGGCCCAAGGCAAACAGCGGCTCCTGTCGATGTAAGCCAAGCCGATTTTGATCTTCTGTTTTTCGGCAACCTCGATCTGGCGAATCGCGTGTGTGGGGCAAACCTGCGAGCACAGATTGCACTCGTAGTCGCAGTAACCGAGCGATGTGACCAGGACGGGCGTCCAGAGGCCCTCGAAGCCGCCTTCGAGCGAAGCCGGGTGAATGGCGTTGGTGGGGCACACCTTCATGCACTCGCCGCAGCGAATGCAACGGGCGAGGAAGTCATCCTCCGCAAGCGCGCCCGGTGGACGAATCAGGGCAGGATTGAAAGTCCGCTTGGAGGCTTCGGGAGCAATGCCGAAGAGGAGTTTGGCGCCCACGCCAGCGAGGCTCGCCCCCAACACGGCACGCCGCCCCAGGTCGAGCCGGGCCTCTTTGGGAGGGTGAAGAAAATCAGCGATCCATCTGGAAAAACGGTTCATCGTAGTTTCTTTCCAACCTCGATGCCACGATCAATCAGTAGGGGCGGTTCGCGAACCGCCCCTACACCGGGCGATGCAGGGCGGGATTCTTCGCTTCGCTCAGAATGACAAGTGACTTCATGCGGACTGCCAACCGTGAACGTAATCGCCTGCGCCGGGCAATCCGACTTGCAATTCCAACAATAGAAACATTCCGAGGGTTTCCAACCCTTGTCGGGAGCGGCCCCGCCCTGGCAGTCCACCAGACACAGGCGGCAGTTGTTGCACTTCTCCTGGTGTTTATTCAAGCGGACAAGGGGATTCTTTCCCACCACTCCCAGTAGCCCGCCCAGAGGGCAAACGTAGCGGCACCAGAATCGCGCTCGCCAAAAGTTAAGCGCGACGACGGTGATAAACAGCGACCCGACGAGCAAGCTGCCCCAGTAATACGGCTGTGCGGCGGCGAGGAAGTATTTGCGCAGAAAGCTGTAAACAGGCTCCGTTACGAGCGTAAGCCGCACGGGCCCGACGCCCGGATTGGCGTCGTAAACCCACGTGAACGCCGCCACCAGCCCCTTGTTAATGGCCGGGTAGATGGAAGTAGAGAGCGAGCGGAAGAAGAAGGAGAACGGGTCGAGCCAGCCGACCACGTCGGCGCCCAGCAAAGCCGCGACCAGAAACGCCACCAGCAGGTAGTACTTTGCCTTCTGCCAACGGTGATAGCCACCCGCCTCGAGCTTTTGCTTGGCGGGTCCGCCGCGCAGGCTGGTGAAGAAGTTGTGCAGCGCGCCAAAAGGACAAACCCAGCCGCAGAACCAGCGTCCGCAGATGAAAGTCACCGCCAACGTAGCCAGCGAAAGCAGCATCGCGCCCACTAGGGCATGCGAAGCCAGCCAGGAGCAGAGCGCCACCAGCGGATCGAGATTGAAGAAAAGGGTTACGCCCCGCCCGGCTTGGTTGATGGGGTGATAGACCGTCTGCAAGAAGAGATAACAGAACAGTAGAAAGAAACCCGTTTGCGCCAGCCGGCGCAGCCAGACGATCCACGAGGTTTTCTGCTTCTTGGCCATGGGTGATTACACTTCTAGCTGCCTGGGCGAAAGCGACTTGAAATCCATGGTGCCCAGACCTCTGGCGTTTCCCTGCACAATGTAGACAATCGATTCGGGCTTGTAACCCAGTAAGGTGGCGCCGACGGCATCCACCGCAACCTGGTCAACGCCCGCCACCAGCGTGTCCTTACGCTTCACATCGGCGAGATTGCCGCCCACGGGGCCGTTGGCCGTCAGGATTCTGATGGCGTCCAGCACTACGAGGCGCGGCTCGAGAAAAGCCGCGAGATCCGCCACCGTCCCGCCCAAGTCCTGGTGCAGCCGGTTGCGCGCCCCGCCGAGAACGCCCATCAGATTTTTCATTCCCAGGGTCGCCAGGCACAAATTGTGGTTCTTGGCGATGGGGACGTTGATCAGCCGGTCCGCTTCTACGATGTCCTGGTAGACTTCCCACTCTTTCAAAACTTTGCCGTTGAGGGACATCTTTCGGAACTTCCTCTCGTCAAGGAACGGCACCTCCGCTCCCGCCTTTTCCGCCGCCGGTTGAATTCCGCTGCGCGGATAAGAAAGCCGTGCCGGATTGCAGGGGTTGTCGCTGACCAGCACTTTCTTTGCACCCGCCTGGTAGCACAACGCAACCAACGTTGCAACGACATCAGGATTGGTCGTTGCGGCCTGTTCCGGCCGACGGTCCCAGCCTATGTCGGGCTTTATCCAAACAACGTTCCCTTTCGATACAAAACGGCCCATTCCACCTAAAGCATCGATGGCCTGGCGAGTGAGCCGCCTTGCTTCCTCGGCAATGCCGTCGGGGTCCGTTGGGGAAGTCTTGTAGTGCGCGATACTCAGGGCTGGCGGCTGGGGACTTGAGACGAGGTGCCGGGGTCCGAGTAGACTTATTCCCAATCCCGCTCCTGCCGTAACGCCTGCTCTTAGGAAATTTCGCCGATCAAGATGTGCCATGAATTAGCTCCTCAAACGCGCGGTGTGTGGGGCGACGGCTTGCCGAATTCTGTCGAACTGGCAATTGTCGACCGGCGCGGAAGTGACCCCTCACCCGGTCCGTGACGGCTGATGAAAACGCCGTCGCGGGCCACCCTCTCCCCAAGGGAGAGGGCTACGATTCCGAACGAGGGCTATGGTTCCGCACGAGGCTAAAAAGATATTCCAGCCCCCGTTTCCTCAATGCGCGCCTTAACTGCCTTCAAGAACGATTCGGCATCAGGCGGAGGGTTCAGACAGAGAACCGCATAGGAGCCCGCAGCTAGAAACACGGCTTCACCCTCCAAGTGGTTCGAACCAGAAAAAGCCGAGGGGCCCAGCTCAGCCTGTGGGGTCACCCCGCTCGAGCGCCCGAAGTATTCCCGAAGCTTTTCCACCTTGGCAACCGCCCCTGCCGGGTCGGGCGACTTCGATATGACGAGCACCGTCTGTTTCTCACCCCACGCGTAAGAAGCCAGGATTGCCGGAGCGAGAAACTCGTGTCCCAGGGGAGCCTTCTTCACATATTTGCACGAGTGGCTCACCAGGTGCTGAGGCGGAAAGAGTGATAAAAACTGCGGCATCGGCGCTGAGGCGCCGATCCTTCGCGACACTTCCGCGGCAAGTCGCTCCAGCAGCGGCGCGGTTTTCTCCGTGTCGCTGAATGCCGACAGCTTCACGTAAAACTCGTCCTGCAGGAAGTTCAGGATTTCATTGGTGCCGTAGCCTTCCGCGCCGATAGGCAGGAAATGGTAGTCCGGCGAGCTTTCAGCGGCATAGATCCCGAAGGCATTCGCCGGCGTGCCCATATTGTAAATATCGAGCGTGCAGTCGGTGCTCGAGGATTTGTATTCCTGGTGAACCATCGCCACCAGGCCGTAATCCAGGTAAACATCCGCTCCACCGTCGGTGTACCGGTAAAGATCGGAGCTGTAGAATTTCTGCTCGCCCATTCGTGCTGCGCCGAGTACGGACGGGTCCGGCAACAAGTACACCAGCTTTGCCTTCGCCGCGGCAGGAATCACCGCGGGCGCGGTGTCTTGGCCTGCCTCCTCCTGCGCGAGGAGCAGAGCGGGCGAAGCCAGAATCAGCAGTAGATACAGAACGATGTTTCGCATTTCGGTGGCTCGATCAAATCTTCGCAAATCGACAACCCCCTCACCCGGCTCGCCCCGGCTGATGAAAACGCCGGCTGCGAGCCACCCTCTCCCCCAAGGGGGAGAGGGACTTCCACCCGTACGTTTCCTGACACCCTCCGGTTAACCGATGCTTCCAGCCGATAACACCGCTCGTGCCTGCATGAGCCGCTCGACTATGGCGATCCCGTTGGGGCATGCCGCTTCGCACTTTTTGCAGAGCCGGCAATCGTGCCGGCCGACCCTATCAAGTGGAATCTCGCGATAGGTGCGGAGCGCCGTTTCCTCGTCCTTCATCTGGTCGTAGTAGTAGTCCTTGCAACGCAGTACCGTAGAGATTTCGACCCCCAGCGGGCAGGCCTGTTTGCACTCATCGCAAAGCATGCAGTTGCTCGAGCGGTTCGACTGCGCGTAGCGGTACAGGGCCCGGTCTTCTGCGGCGGTCAGCGGCTCCTTGAGCGCCGCCAAATAGGCGTCGAACATATCGAAAGAACCAATGCCTTTGGTCACTGTCGTGACCGCCGGATTGCTCAGAAGCTTTTTCAAATAGGCGACTTCCGAGTCGATGCCTTTAAGCCCCTTCATCGTCTTCATGCCCATTACGCCGACGCCCCGCTGCTCGGCCAGGCGAAGCTCTTCCGTCATGGCTTCGAGGTTGGGCTGGTTGAGCACCGGCATCACGACGTTGTAGTAGCCGGTCTGGAGGGCCGCCGCTATTGTGCTCTTCACCATGGCGTGGGTGGTCAAACCGGCGAACCTGACTTTCCCCTGGTTCTTCAGCTTCTCGAAGGTCTCGGCGATTTTTGCGTCGGAAGCCGAAAAAGGGAAGTGGCGGTTAAACATCAGGAAGTCCACGTGGTCGGTATTGAGGACCTTCAAGGCTTCGTCGATGCTGGGATAGTCGTCCTTCAGCGCCAGGTAAAACCGATCGCGCAGAGACTTGAGCCCTGCTCCCAGCGTCTTGATAGACTGTCCGCCCAGGTAGTCCCAAGCGACATGCACCAGGTTCACGCCGTGCTCGATGGCGTACCGATGCACCGACTCCGCCATCACCAGTCCGCCCAGGCTGATCGCGGACACCAGGATGCCGGTATTGCCCATGGGGCGGTACTTCATGGCAGGGTTGAAGTTGAGTATCTTGGGCTGCGTCGGGGACTTATTGTCGTCAGCAGCCCCCTTGGCCCCCATCGCTCCTGCGCCGACTGCAGCTGCTCCTAGAAGACTACTCGAAATAAATCCTCGCCGATCCATCAACGGCACTTTAGCCCTCCCTGAATGGGTGATCTCACACTCTCCCGGGAACTCCTTGCTTTTTTGAGGCCAAGGTGGACTCTCTCATCGTCGCCCTTTTGTTTTCATAGACATCGCTCATGCCCATCCGCTGACGGGCAGAGAGAAACCATGAAAACGATTTCCCCCTACCTGTTTGTAGGGGGTTGGCTTGCCGTCCCCCGAAGAGGGTAGGGCAAGCCCCACCCCTACGTGTTTTCGAGGTAGCGCCGACCTTCAGAGCCTGCCCTGAGCGGAGCGAAGGGTCGGCAAATGCGGGCTTAGGTACGGCGGCGCTTGTGGGCTCGGGTGGTGACGCGGTGAGTCACATGTTTCTTGGGTTGCGGCGCAGCTTGAGGACGTTCGATTCGAGCAGGCAGGTCGGAGTTTACCATGTCGGCTACCGCCTTCCAGCTTCCGTCCAACTGCTTCTTAAAGACGGTCAGGTACTTGCCCTGATCGGTAACCGGCTTCTGGTCTGTGGGACTCGAGGAGGTCATCGAGTAGGTGCCGATCAGGTAAACGAAATCGCCGCTTTTCGACGCCTCTCCGCGCGTGGACTGGAAGGTCAGAGCGAAGTTGGGGTCAGCCAGCATTGGCTTGAGCGCGGCCTTGATGTTGTCTTTTCCGGTGATCATCATCTCGTTGGGCAGCAAGACTGATGCGTCATTGGAATAGTAACTCACGTATTTGTCCACATCTTTCGTGGCAATATCCTTGACCCAGGCAGCCTCGACGCCTCTCACCGCTGCGACATCAGCGTTCTGCGAGGTAGGGACGTTGCTTGAACAGGCGGTCATCAGGGCGAACAGAGCGACACACGCAAATAAGTAGCGGGGGCGTGGCATGGTTTTTTCCTCCCGAGAATGTAAGTGTGCGACCACGATTCTATCACGGAGTCCCGATGGGCGGAGTTCGTCATAACGAATTATCTGTGATTCAGACAGTGGGGGGAGGGCGCGAGGCTGGCGGGAGGCAGGAGAGGCGAGACGAGGGAAATTGGGCGCTGGAGTGGGGGTGTGTTGAGACGGGTGGCGGCTGTGTCGTAG
>Ga0187852_1000582_pt1 | contig 39228 bp, 22 predicted proteins | sample June2016WEW_6_40_FD_134511 | JGI IMG/M metagenome (GOLD analysis project Ga0187852, IMG submission 134511) | Peatland microbial communities from SPRUCE experiment site at the Marcell Experimental Forest, Minnesota, USA - June2016WEW_6_40 | ecosystem: Environmental > Terrestrial > Soil > Wetlands...
CCCCGTCCATTCCCCGAGAACCCCAGATTGACAAAATCCAAATTGAGCATGCGCCCGAGAATGGCCTGATAGCTCATGCCGGGCCGGCTGGCGCATCCACCCTGGGTGATCGAAGTGCCGTAGAAAACCAGTGGCGTAGCGGCCGCAAACGGTTTGGCCGGGCGCACCTGGGCGTCCGGGCCCAGTCCGATTCCCAGAACCTTCACGGGCATGTATAACGGCAGGTAGAGAGTGATCTCGCGGTCGAGGCGCGGCTGATCCTGGAAGTAGGTATGCTCGAGGGTTTTGCCCGGCTGGGCGTCACGGGTGGCGATCGCCGTCCCGCGGTATACGCCGTCCGCGTACAGGTCCACTCCCGTTTGTCCGAAGGCATGCATGTTGGCCATCTCGGGCGGCTTCGGATATTCGAGCCGGATCGCCAGAACAGAAGAGTTGGTGCGGAAACGAATGCGGCCTCCGCTGGGGTCTCGGGCCAAGTCCCATACGGGCGGACGAAAGGTGTCTTTCAATTGGGCGGGTAGGCGAAAGAGGTCGCCCCCGTTTTCGCTATACCAGGGGAGCCCGTTCACCTGGACCGGCGGACCGGGAAGGTTAATCCAGCGAAGCGGCGCACTCTCCGCCCCGAAAAGGCTCAAAGGCGCAAGCAACAAAATCGTCAACGCCAGGGTTTTCGCAGTCATAGTGCCAACGACTATACCAGCCATTCCCCCGGCTTTCCAAGCCCTGGCAAGGCCGTCAACTGACCGGGCGGCAGCCCGATTGATCAACACACCACCTGAACTGTCAAGCGCGTTGCAAATAGTAGCCAATACGGGCCGCCACAACGCCTAACCCCACAGTGCTTTCATACTGCTTTCCTCTGCTTCTCTGCTCCCTCAAGGTGTCACACTCCCATTTCGAGTTGGGACCGTATGATTTTGTCGTGGGCGGCTCGGAGTTCAAAATGAGTTTCCGCGATGTGGAACGCCCGCCGCCGCTTGATTTTCCCATCCTCGTGATAGGACCCATCCTCAAAGGACCGGGGCGACCTTCGTTCACCCGTAACGAGGCGGATGAATCTCCGCGTTTGCGTCCGGCCGGCTTCGGGACGTGGAAACTGGCTCGCCGAAGGCTTGCTATCCAAGTTAATTCCCGTTACTATAGCCTCACATCAGGGTACTCACTGTCATAGGCCGCTGAGGAGAGATGACCGGCACAACCGTCTCCCACTACTGCATCCTGGAGAAGCTCGGCGGCGGAGGAATGGGTGTCGTCTACAAAGCTGAGGACACCAAGCTCCACCGCTTTGTGGCGCTCAAATTCCTGCCGGAGGAGATGTCCAAGAACCATCAGGCGCTCGAGCGCTTCCAGCGCGAAGCCCAGGCCGCCTCCGCCCTCAACCATCCCAACATCTGCACGATCTACGATATTGACGAGCACGGGGGCCACCCGTTTATCGCCATGGAGTTGCTCGAAGGACAGACGCTGAAGCAGTGCATCTCCGTAGGGGTGGGCCTTGTGCCCGTCCAGGCAGGGCACCCACAAGGGGTGCCCCTACTGCTCGAACTTGCAATCCAGATTGCCGACGGGTTAGATGCCGCGCACGCAAAGGGCATCGTGCACCGCGACATCAAGCCGGCGAATATTCTCATCACTACGCGTGGGCAGGCGAAGATCTTGGATTTCGGACTGGCCAAGCTGACTGGGAGCGCGGGCGTCTCGCCCGCTCGGGCGCCACAATCCCCCGCCACACCGCGAGGTTTGGCCGAAGAGAAAAAAGCGGGCGAGACGCCCGCGCTCCCAGGGGACACGCCCACCCTTTCCATCGAACCCGAAGACCTCACCAGCCCCGGCGTGGCCGCGGGGACGGTGGCCTACATGAGCCCGGAACAGGCGCGGGGCGAGGGAAGTGGACACGCGCACGGACCTGTTCAGCTTGGGCGCGGTGCTCTACGAGATGGCCACGGGCCGGCAGGCGTTCAGCGGCGCCAGCACAGCCACCGTCTTTACGGCCATTCTGCGCGACCAGCCGCCCCGGCCGTCGCAGGTGAATCCAGAATTGCCGGCGGAGCTCGACAGGATCGTCGACAAGGCGATCGAGAAGGACCGCAGCTTGCGCTATCAACACGCCTCGGAGATTCGCGGCGATTTGAAGCGCCTGAAGCGCGATACGGATTCGAGCCGTGGCGCCGCGGTCCCGGCGTTGCCCTCATCGGCGACCGACGTAGGGGCGGTTCGCGAACCGCCCCTACAGGACTCCGACTCGCAGGTGATCACGGGCCTGGTGAAGCGCCACAAAAAACCGATCATTGCATTGATGGCGGGCGGAATCGTGATTGCCGCCGTCATAATCTATGCCCTCTACCACGCCTCGTTCCATGCCCCAGCGCCGCCCCCCGCCTTGGAATTTACGCGTGTGACCGGCAGCGGAGACGTTCGGCAAGCGGACATCTCACCTGACGGCAAGTACGTGGCCTACGTCCGAGAGACAGAAGGCAAGCAAAGCGTCTGGCTGAAGCAACTGGCCACGGACAGTGAGATGCAGATTGTCACCCTTGGCAATGACGTTTGCCCCGGCGTGGCGTTCTCACCTGATGGCAGCTACGTCTATTTCGTTCGCGAGGACCGTCTAAAGCTTTGCGGCGATCTTTACCAGGTGCCGTTCCTGGGCGGGACTCCGAGAAAGATACGGGGCCGCGTGGCCGGCCCTCCCTCATTTTCACCCGAGCGCCACCAATTCGCCTTTGTGCGTGACACCTATAGCGAGGCCAGCTTGTTGACTGCCTCGCTGGATGGCCCTGCCGAACGGGTGCTGGTATCCTACGATCGGGCCTGGTCCATTGCGGCGGACCGAGTCGTGTGGTCGCCGGATGGAAAGACCCTCGCCTTCATTCACTCTGGTCCGGAGCAGGTTTTAACCATCGGCGCGGAAGGCGGCCCGGCCCATCCTCTGGCCGACGCGGATTGGGACATCATCGTCGATCTCACTTGGCTCCCTGGAAGCCGACACTTGCTCGTGGCCGGCATTCAGCGAGGGGCGTCGGGGTTTTCCCACCTTTATGAAGTTTCACTTGGCGGAAGCGAAACCCGGCAGATCACTCACGACCTTTCGAGCTACCCAGGAGTTCGGATAAGCGCGGATGGTAAGACGCTGCTGGCCCTGCAGCACCAGGTTCTCAACACGATTCAGGTCACCACGTCAGGCAAGGAGTCTGAAGCTCGCTCACTGAGCGCCGGGAACCAAAACCGCGACGGCCAAGCCGGTTTGGCATGGACGCCGGATGGGGAAATCGTCTATTCCTCCTCTCCCAACCAACAGACCAACATTTGGGAGATGGGTGCGGACGGCTCGAACCCTCACCGGATCAACGACACGGTCGAAGGTTCTTGCTGTGCCCGCGTCGCTCTCCGCGGCGGCTTCATTGCCTTCACCCGGTGGGACCGAAATGGCCAAGAAAACATCTGGCGCATGGACATGGACGGTGGCAACCTAAAGCAGCTTACCCAAGGCAAGGCTGACTCCAATCCCGCCATCTCGCCGGATGGCCAGTGGGTGGTTTTCACGCGAGGTGATAGTGGCAAACATGTTTTCATGAAGGTTCGGAGTGAAGGTGGCCCAGCAGTCCAGTTGACCGAGTTCAGCGGTTGGTACCCATCCGTCTCTCCAGATGGGAAGTGGTTTGCGTGCACTGCCGTTTTCAGCCAGAATCAGCCAGTCAGCCTGGCGATAGTGCCTTTTGCGGGCGGTCAACCAGCCAAAGTCTTCCCGCTGCCCACCACTGGTCCTAGCGATTTTCCCATTCGTTGGACTCCCGATGGCCGCGCCATCTCTTACATCAACAATGTGAATGGGGTGGGTAACATCTGGGAACAACCGGTGGAGGGCGGCCCGCCGAAGGCGGTAACGCACTTCACCTCGGACAAGATTTTCCGGTTCGACTGGTCCCGCGATGGCCGCCTGGCCCTCTCCCGCGGCACCGACACGACCGACGCAGTGCTGATCAAGAATTATAAGTAGTGCCCATCAGGTCGTCGAGCGCGATACAAATCCGCTCGAGGGGAGGTCTCCTCCGACGCAAGCAGGAAGCACACTTCCGCGGAACGCTGACCCGGGGAACCGGTAACCTGAGCATGCTTGGGAGGAGTCCCCAGGGAGGGAACACGTGCCGAACCCGTCGCAAGGTTACGTTCGACTGTTGAGGCGTCAGCCGGGGCTGGCGTTTTTGCTCGCCGCCCAGGCCCTCAGCGTCTTCAACGACAACGCCTACAAGACCATCCTCATATTCTACGCACTCAGCCACGCTTCGTCGCCCGGAGAACTCGCGTGGATGATCCCTACGGCCGGCGGGCTGCTGGTGATTCCTTACATCCTCTTCTCCTCTTATGCCGGTCAGGTGGCCGACCGCTTCTCGAAGCGCAACGTCATCGTGACCATGAAAGGGCTCGAGATCCTACTGATGACGCTCGCGACCGCAGCCGTCTTCTCCAACCACCTCGGCCTCATGATGGCCGTGCTCTTTGTCGAGGGAACGCACAGCACGTTCCTTTCGCCCGCCAAGGAAGGCATTCTGCCGCAGATGCTGCCGGATAGCGACCTGTCGCGCGCCAATGGCCTGATGCAACTGACGGTCTACTCGATGATCGTGGCGGGACCGGTGGCCGCCGGATTCCTGGTGCCGGCGTTTCGCGCCGTGCCTTATGTGCCGCCTGCAATCCTCATCCTGGTGGCGCTGGGAAGTTTTCTGCTGAGCTTGGGGATCACGCGCGTTCCCCCTAGCGGCTACATCGAAGGTCTTCATTGGAATGCGCCGGCCGATTTCTGGCGCAATTTCGCGGAAATTCGCGCCAGCCGGCCGCTGTTCCTCACCGTCCTCGGCATCGCCTACTTCTGGATGCTCGGCGCCATCTACCTGATGAACGTCTACCGTTACGGCCCGGAACTTCTGCACCTGGACGAGCACGGCGTCACCTATCTAAACGCCTGCCTCTCAATCGGTATAGGGGTAGGTGCTGCAATCGCCGGAAAGCTCTCCGGTGATCAGGTTGAACTTGGACTCCCGCCCATCGGGTCCATCGGCCTGGGCCTTTTCGCCATCTACTTGTTTTTCGCGAAGCACTCTTTCCCGCAGGCGTTAGTGGGTCATAGCCTGCTGGGGATTTGCGGCGGCATGTTTATCGTACCACTCGAGGCTTTCCTTCAGCAGCGCGCGGGTGAGCAGTCGAAGGGCCGCGTGATTGCCGCCTCGAACGTACTGACGTTTACCGCTGTCATTTTTGGCTCCGGCATCCTCTGGCTGCTCTCGGGTCCTCTCGGCCTCAAGCCGGACCAGGTGCTCCTGGTGATGGGCGTGGCGTCTTTCGCCGCCACGGCCTACATCTTGACCATCCTTCCCGACTTCATGGTTCGGCTCTGCCTCTGGTTTCTCACTCACACTTTCTACCGCATCGATGTGCGTGGCATCGAGAACCTGCCCAAGAGCGGGGGAGCGCTGCTGGTGTGCAACCACGTTTCCTTCGTTGACCCCTTCCTGATCGGCGCCTGCACACAACGATTCATCCGCTACTTGATGTTCCGCAGACTGTACGAGACGCCCGGCATTCACTGGCTGGGCAAGCTGATGGGCGCCATTCCGGTATCGGAGAGCGACCCGCGACCGCAGATTGTGGAGTCCCTGCGCACGGCCCAGCAACGCCTCAAAGAAGGCGACCTGGTCGGCATTTTTGCGGAAGGGACAATAACGCGAACAGGAAATCTGCTTCGCTTTCGATCCGGCCTTGAGAGGATCATGAAAGGCGTTCAAACGCCTATAATCCCGATTCACCTCGACCGCGTCTGGGGAAGCATCTTCAGTTACTCCGGTGGGCATTTCTTTTTCAAGTGGCCGCGCCGGATCCCCTACCCGGTAACTGTCACCTTCGGTGAGCCGCTACCAGCCAGTGCAGACGCTTTCAAGGTGCGGCAGGCGATCATGAACCTGGGCGCGGAGGCGTTCGGCCGCCGCGATGCCCGCCAGCGGCCGCTGCCGGAGCACTTCATTGACACTGCCAAGCGCAATTGGGGACGGCGCGCCATGGCTGATTCCTTCGGCCGCGAACTGACCTTCGGAAGGGCGTTGGTCGGGGCAATCATCTTCCGCGGCCTGGTGGAAAAGTGCTGCCGAGCCGAGAGAACTGTTGGCGTGTTGCTGCCGCCTATGGCGCCTTCCGCACTGCTCAATGTTGGCGTCAGCATGACGGGCCGTGTGCCGGTGAACCTGAATTACTCCGCCGGCGCGGAAGCGCTAAAGCTCGCCATCGAGCAGGCTGGAATCAGGACGATCTTCACTTCCGCCAAACTACTCGAGCGGCTAGGGCTCGAGAAACAGCCCGGCATGATCATGGTGGAAGATCTGGCGGGGCAGGTCTCCGGTTTGGCCAAGCTCGCGACCCTCGTGGCCGCCCGCGTGCTGCCTCGTCCGGTGCTTCGCCGCTGGCTCCTCTCGCCCGAGCTCAAGCTGGACGGGCTCGCCACCATCATTTTCTCCAGCGGCTCGACAGGCGTACCGAAGGGCGTGATGTTAAGTCACAGGAATATCGTCTCCAACATCGAGGGCATGCAGCAGGCGCTCAATGTGGATCGGCACGATTGCCTTCTCGGCGCGCTTCCCTTCTTTCACTCCTTCGGCTTCTCGGTGGGCCTGTGGTTGCCGCTGGTCGCCGGCTTTGGCGTTGCCTATCACACCAATCCGCTGGAAGCGCGCAAGTGCGGGGAAATGTGCCGCAAGTGCAACGTTACCTTGCTGGTCGCCACGCCGACGTTCGCCTGGGAATACGTCCGCAAGTTCAAGCCCGATGATTTGCACGGGTTGCGAGTGGCCATTGTGGGCGCCGAAAAGAAGAAGCCGGAACTCGCGGACGCCTTCCAGAAGAAATTCGGCAAGCCGCTCTTCGAAGGCTACGGTGCCACGGAACTCTCCCCGGTGGTGGCGGTGGAGGCGCCGGGCTATGAAGGTCGCCGTCAAAAGCAGCCCGGTTCGAAGCGCGGCACCGTCGGATGCCCCATTCCGGGAGTGGCGGCACGCATTGTCAATCCAGAAACCTTCCAGCCCCTGGGTGTCGATGAGGAAGGGCTGCTCCTCATCAAAGGTCCCAACGTCATGATGGGCTACCTCGGCCAGACCGAAAGAACTCGCGAGGTGATTCGCGACGGTTGGTACGTTACTGGAGATATCGCCAAGCTGGACCAGGAAGGATTCCTCACCATCACCGACCGTCTGAGCCGTTACTCGAAAATCGCCGGCGAGATGGTGCCGCACCTGCGCGTGGAAGATGCTTTGCACGAGGCGCTCAGCAGCGCCGAGCCTAAGCTCGTGGTGACTGCCGTGGCCGACGACCAAAAAGGCGAGAAACTGGTAGTGTTGCACACCGCGCTCGCCGTGCCGATCGATGACCTGCTCAAGCGATTGCGCGAGTCGAACCTGCCCAAGCTCTGGCAGCCGCGGAAGGAGAACTTCTTCCTCATCGATGCCTTGCCCGCGCTGGGGAGCGGCAAGCTGGATCTGAAGCTGGTCAGGGACACGGCGAAGCGACTGGCCACTGCAGTGCCGGCAGTTCCGCCATCAGCTGTCCAAGAGGGATGATGACCCTCCGAACTGAAGTGGCGCGCGTTTATCGAGGCTTGCGGGGACAGAAACCCAATGGAAAGAATTCCCATCGACGGCCGCGCATCGCTCTGGTCGCATAAACTGCGACAAACGCTCGAGGGTGCGTCTTAGGGATTCGATTTAATCCTACTCAGATCATGGAGGCTTTCCCGACAGTGGAGATGCAGCGCAGTGGCGTGAGTAGAGGCAAGATTTATGCGGGCGCGGCGAGCTCAATCGTTGGGCTCTCTGCCATCTCCTTAATCTTAATACTGCAATCGCCTAAGTACGCCATTCACGATTTCGGTTTGGCGATTGCCACCGCAGGCGTTGTGATATGCCTGCTCTTGGGGGGCATCATCTTGGGTGCCATCGCGAGAGGGGCCTTGGGCTGGCTCGGTGTGGTTGCATGCGGGGTCGGCTTGGTCTTCTGGGGTTTAATAGCATTCGGTGAATTGTTGTAAGACACGGCCTGAAGCGTTTCTCGGTAGCCTGCCAAACTAACCACCCTCCTGCTGACATTGCTGGACAAAGGTCTTGACTTTGGGGTTCGCCTCTGGTTAGTGCTATCAAGGAGGGGGCATTTGAGCCACAGAAAGCACGAATCGTTGGGAGCTGTGCTGGTGCTCTTGGGCTTGTGGCTGGCGATGCCGCTGCCACACGCTTTTGGTCAGGCGGTAGTGTCGAGTGACATCTTGGGGCAGATAACCGACGCGAGCGGTGCTGTCATCCCGGATGCAACTGTGACAGTGGCGAATCAGAGTACAGGTTTCAAGCGATCTGTGCGAAGTGATTCCTCTGGCGCCTATGCGTGTAATGGCATCGTTTCCGGCCTGTACACGGTCACTGTGCAAAAGGCCGGCTTCAAGAAATACATGCGGACTGACCTCGATCATACCGCTTCGAGGAAGCTGCGGATTGATGTCACTCTCGAGCTGGGTGAGGTGACCGAGACTGTCACCGTCAAGGGTGCGACACCCTTGATTGAGACGGAAACAGCGGCGGTTTCCAGTGAAGAGCGGAATTACGTCATCAACGAGCTTCCGGAGGCCGGCTCGACCCAGGGTGGGCGCATTGGGTACACATTCTTTAACTATTTGATCCCTGGAGCTGCCGCGCCAAAGGCGGAAGCGGCTTCATTCGACGGGCTGCCGAACGGTCCCGGGGGCCTGCGAATTACGGTTGATGGAATCCGGTCGGCGGAGTCTTGCTGCCAGCAACTCCCATCGCTCGAAGCTGTCGATGAGGAGAAAGTAGACACCTTTAATTCGCCGGCTGAGTATAAAACGCCCGCGACGGTGGAAATGCTCACCCGCCAGGGAACGAATCGATTCCATGGGGATGCCTGGGAGCTTTATGATGACAAGTCGCTCGAAGCGCGCCAATTTTTCTTGCCCCAGAAGCAGTTGTTTCATGGGAACACGTTTGGTGGAAGTCTTGGCGGGCCCATCAAGAAGGACAAGGCGTTCTTCTACCTTGGCTATGAGGAATTCAAATTTTCCAATCTCTCAGTTACGGTCAGCCCCATTGCCACTTTCAGCGTCCCCACGGCACAGGTGCAACAAGGGAATTTTTCGCAGTTACTTGACCCCACGTTTGTCGACCAGTACAACGGGGGAGTAACGGTTACGGTGAAGAATCCACTTACCGGCCAGCCTTTTCCGGGCAACGTGATTCCCTCCGACCAAATCAGTTCAGTGGCCCAATACTTTGTCAAGAACTTCTGGTCGGCGCCGACCGGCAACGGACTCCTTAACAACTACTTTATAAACGCCCTGCATCCGTATGAACGGGACAAGGAGGACGGGAGGGTCGATTACAATTTCTCGTCGCGGCATACTTTCTTTGTAAGGTTCGGCAGGACGGGTCTGCGCGGCGAGTTACCCACAGTCGGCTTTAGCGCTGCAAACAATTTTAACCAGAGTCAATTATTCCCCGGCCGCACTGCGGGCCTTACCGATACGTTTATCCTTAGTCCGCGAACGACGAATGAATTCAGGTTTGGCTTTTCGCGCACCCTGCTCGCTTTCTCGAACCCGTATGGCACCCAGAGCGTTCTATCGACCGCGGGTCTGCAAAATGCGGCTGGCCTGGATGGCCTTCCCGGATTAGGCTTTGTCAACTTCAGCGGAATATCAGCTCTTAGCTTCAGCAAAAACGTTGACCAAGTGAAAGGCATCACTGACAACCTTTCGAATTTCTATGGAAATCACCGCTTGAGGATGGGGGTACTGTTCAACCGCAGCGATGTCTTCTCAAGCATCCCTCCCACTCCCCCCTCATTCAGTTTTAGCGGGGCGCTAAGCGGCTATGACTTCGCGGACTTCATGCTGGGCCAACCATCCACCATGAGTCGAACCCTCGGGAGTTCGTCGGGTTATATTTTTCAGAACGAGCTTGGTCTCTATGTGGAAGACTCATTCAAGGTAAAGCCCAACCTGACGCTTCAGTACGGTTTGCGCTACGACATCCAACCTTTCTCGTACGAAAAATACAACAAGACTGCGGCCTATGACATCTCGAAACAAGCCTTAGTCGTTCCCAGTGCCGATACCTTGAACCTTGTTATTCCGAGCTTTCCTGAGGCCCAGGTTCCAATCCTGACCCCCAGTCAGGCGGGCTGGCCGGCGCATAATCGATCTTTGGTTAACACGCCCTACGACGATTTTTCGCCGCGCTTTGGTTTTGCTTGGAGGCCCCGCGGCAAGGAAAACACCGTGGTCAGGGGTGGATACGGTATCTATCGCTTTAATACCGTCAACACTATTAACTCGGGGAGTTTTTTTGGCGGACCGAGTTCGTCGGCTTTTGTGGGCAGCCAGAGCGCGACTCAGTCATTGGTTAATGGAATTCTAACACCCACCCTCGCCTTTCCCGATCCATTTGCGGGGCTGGGGCCCGCCTCGACGCTCAATCCGGCAACCCTCTCGTATACGACCGTCAATCCCAATCTCAAAATGACGATGGTGCAAGAATACAGCCTGACGACGGAGCGCCAGTGGCGGGAGTGGGGTTTCCGCGGAACTTATTATGGAGATTTCGAGACGGGGCTTATGTATTCGTCCGATTACAACCAGCCCCTGCCGAGTCATCAACCGTTCCAGCAAAGTGAGCGTCCCATCCCCAACGCTTATGACATTTTCATTGTCCAGAACGGTGGGTTCCAGCGCGTGAGCGGCTTCCAGACAGAAGTCAAACGTCCCACCTCCCACGGCCTGCTTTTCGACGGGTCATGGACTTGGGAGAAGTGCTTAGGCGACGTGACGCAGACAAATGACACGGATGTTTCATCTGTTCCCCCCATAGGGTCAGGGGGATATTATTTTCGCAGCCGCTTTAAAACGAACTGTAGTCTTCAATTTCATCAACAGGCGCTTTTTAGATGGGTTTGGACTCTGCCTTTGGGGCGCGGGGAAGCCTATCTGACCAACGCGAATAAGATCGTGAATGGCGTCTTAGGAGGATGGCGGCTGACGGGTGCGGCAGCATTCCAAACCGGTATGTGGCTAAGTCCCTACTACACCGGCGTCGATCCGTCAGGCATGAGTCCCGGGGTGGGAGAGCAGCTTCCGGATCGCATTGCCAACGGCAATTTCCCTCGCAGCCAACGCAACGGGCTTACGGCTCCATTTTTCAATACCGCGGCATTTGTGTGCCCTGGAGGGAGCACAATTAATCATCAGCCTAATTTTCTGAGCGCAGGTTGTCCTCTGAGTACTCCCCAAAACGTGGGCCGTTTGGGCAATTCCTCCCCCAATATAATTGAGGGACCAGGGACGAACACCTGGAACCTGGCGATAGTGAAACAGTTTCCGTTGGGCCACCGGGATCACGCCAACCTTGAAGTCTCGGCCGAGATCGCCAATCCCTGGAATCACCCGACGTTCACGCCGACACCCTCGATGAATCTCTCTTCCCCATCAACCGTAGGGATATACAACGCAACCAGAGAAGACTACATTCAGCCTTGGTCCTACGGGAACCGGAAAATTAGTTTGAATGCACGCTTTAATTTTTGACGGAACGGCCGGAGGCATTTAGGTGAGGCGTCGCCAAGGTTGAGTCCAAGTTTCGAAGTTGAACTTGGGGCTGCCAGGTGAACTCGATAACCTCAAGAACCGATCGGGTGTTTGGAGTTTTCGGAAGTGACCCCTCACCCGGCCCGCACCGGCTGATGACTACGCCGGCTGCGGGCCACCCTCTCCCCAAGGGAGAAGGCCGTCAACGATGATGGAATTTCAGCCCTCTCCCTTGGGGAGAGGGTGGCGAGAGTAGCGAGCCAGGTGAGGGGTTTCTTCTCACGAAGCCTGGGAATTTTGGAGTTTGGGTTAAGTCCGCCAGCCTGAATTTCCGGAGGGAATTGAGTAATACTAGTAGCCCGCCTCCTTGTCGACAACATTCCTTAGTGGCTCACCATTCAAGAACCTCTGCAAGTTTTGAGTGAAGAATTCCATGTCCCGCTCGTTGAACCCGGGGGTATGATCGGCGTAATGCGGAGATAACAACACGTTTTCCAATCGGTAAAAGGGGTGAGCGGAGGGGAGCGGCGCGGTCTCGTAAACATCCAGGGCTGCCCCCCGTATGCGTCCTTGTTCGAGGGCGTCAACGAGCGCTGTCTCATCGACTAACGACCCCCTACCGACATTGATTAACACCGCCGAGGCTTTCATGACCGCAAGCTCGACCTTTCCGATCAGCCTCCGAGTCTGGGGCGTGTGGGGCGCCGCAAGCACCACATAGTCAGACTGCGCCAGAAGACCGTGAAGTCCGTCGGGGCCCAATACGGCATCGAGCCAAGGATCTCCTCTCGACAGCTCAGGCCTTCGTCGCAGCCCCAGAACCTTCATCCCCAGTGGCCGAGCCCTCTCGGCGCAGGCCCGCCCTGTCTCGCCGTAACCTACGATGCCCATCACCTTGCCATGTGCTTCCTGCATTTCGAACTGCTGCCAGATGCCGGCTTGCTGGCTTCGAATCAAGCGGCGAAAATCCTTGGCGAAATAGAGTACCGCCGCGATCACGAACTCCGCCAGAGCCTGCTTGAACACGCCTCGGGCGTTCGTGAGGATCGCAGGGCTCGCGACTAACTCCGGAAACAGAATCTTCTCCACACCGTCTGAAAGGGAATGCACCCAGCGCAATCGAGTCGCGTGGGGGAAAATATCTCGAAGCAGGTGGCCGTCCGGGATCCCGTTCAGGATGACGTCGGCTTCTTGCACGGATTCCCGCAACAAGGCGGCCTGATTCGACACATCAACAGTGATGGATTCGGGCAACGTCCCGAGCACTTTAAGATGATCTGCTCCAGGTTGGTCGATGACCACAAGTTTAATGGAAGCCATAACATCCCATCCACAAGTCAAAGAATCGAAAAATGGGCTAGTTTCCTAGTTTCCTGAGTCAGAAGCACGTTGAAGAATTCAGCCCGCGGAGCGGGCGGCAGCAAGTAGCCCACGGCGCAAGCCGTGGGTCGCGAGGGCCCACCCTCACCCCCGTCCCCTCTCCCGCCCGGCGGGAGAGGGGTGCCGAAGGCGGGGTGAGGGGCGTCTCACCCAGGGCTTGCGCCCTGGGCTACTCTATGCCGCCCCTGACGGGGCTCTAAAGAACGGTCGCGTATGAGAAAGACTTTGTCAACGAACTTTTGACTTAGCACACTAGTTTCCACGTAGCGCTGGCCCTCAGGCCGCATCTGCCGACCCTTCGCTTTGCTCAGGGCAGGCTCTAGAGGTCGGCGCCACCTTCGACTGTCGATTTCTCGACTTGCATGGACGCGCCAGTCCTTCCCAAAATGAGCACGACGGCGCCATAGCTGGCCAGACTCAACACCGAAAGCAATACAAACACCGGCCGGTAAGAATAGTGTTGCACGATCCAGCCGACACCCGCTGTAAACAATATGGTGCTGAAGGTGCCGAGGCTCGTCGTGAATCCCGAGGCCGTGGCGATGACGCGGGGATCAAATGAGTCTACCAACAGCACGCTCAGATTCACCTGCCAGGCCGTAGTACACAGGACGAAAATGCCGACCAGGAGAAGCAAAATGGGTGTGGAATATCGAGCCGCCAGGATGAATGTGAACGCGCGTATCAGCGTGACGCCGGTCAGCACCGTGATCCGCGCCCGGCGAATGGCCATTCCCCCTTTTATCAATCTTCCCGATAGCCAACCCCCGCCTATGAAGCCAATATCGGCGAACAAAAAAGGGATCCAACCGACCTTCCCCATCTGCCGGATAGACAATCCCTGAGCGTCCGTCAAGAATTTGGCAAACCAGATCACATAGAAAACCCAGACGCTGTCACTGATGAACCTGCCGATTCCCACTGCCCAGAACGTCCTGGTTTTCAGGAGAGACGTCCAGCGCCATCCCGGTTCGAGTCTTTCGCCGGGGCTGACGGATTTGACGTATTGACGCTCCTTCTCCGTAACCCAAGGGTGATGTTCCGGGGGGCGATAAACCAGGAGCCAAATAGGGCTCAAGAGGATGCCCAGGCCTCCGGTAACCAGAAACGGCGCACGCCAAGTCCACTGGGCGGTCAGCCAAGCCACTAACGGGAACGCCACAATTGCTCCGAACGTGGCCCCGCTCACCGAGATTCCATATACCAAGGCGCGCTCACGGGGTGGGTACCACTCCGAAACGGCGCGCGCTGCCGCGACAAATGCCGCGGGATAAGCCACCCCCAGCAGGAAGCGGCAAGCGGCTAGTTCATTGGGCGTATTGGCCAGTGCATGCAGCGCGTTGGCAATTGACCAGAAGAAGATACTCGCGCCCAGCCCCCAGCGAACTCCCAACTTGTCAATCACTAATCCGCCCAGGAGAAAGGCGACTGTGTATGACACAAGAAATCCCTGCGCCACGAACGCGTACTGGGTATTGGTCATCCCAATCGTTTTGGCCAGCACCGGCGCAAGCACAGACATCTCTTGAAGGTCGGTGTAGGCGAGCAAGGTCTCGGTGAACAAAAGTAAGGCGATGACCCACCGCAGGCTTGGAATTTTCATATCGCTCCGAAGGCGCCGTCGTTCGACGAACCAGAGGGAATGATAGACGCGTAACAGAATATCAGCCCGAATTCCGAAGTTGAATTTGGCGCCCCTAGGCCAACTTGTTGAATCTGAATTGCCTGCCGTAATAGCCCTGTGAACGGACCGGGCGTTTGGATTCTTCGGCAGTAACCCCTCACCCGTCCCGCACCGACTGATGACTACGCCGGCTGCGGGCCACCCTCTCCCCAAGGGAGAGGGCCGTCAACGATGATCGTTCAGCCCTCTCCCTTGGGGAGAGGGTGGCGAGAGTAGCGAGCCGGGTGAGGGGTTTTTTCCAACAGAGCCTCGCAACTTCGGAATTCGGAATTAATATCCCCGTACTTTATCCACCACATTCAACAACGGCAGGCCATTAACGTAACGCCGGACGTTTTCGGAGAACAGGTCCAGCGCACGTACGATGGACGGGCCCGAGTGGCCCGAAGTATGTGAGGTGATGAGGACGTTGCCGGCGGTCCACAGGGGGTGCTCGGGCGGCAGAGGTTCCGGTTCCGTGACGTCGAGCCCCGCGCCGGCAATCCAGCCCTCCTTGAGGGCGCGCACCAGCGCCGGCGTGTCCACCAAGGTGCCTCGTGACGCGTTGATGAAATAAGCCGTCGGCTTCATAGCGCGGAAGATGGATTCGTTAATCATGCCGACGGATTCCTTGGTGTGCGGCGCCGCGCACAGCAGCACATCCACCTGCGGAACCATTTTCGGCAGCCAATCGAGCGAGTGAAGCTCTGCGACAAAGGCGGGCTTGGGCAATGGCTTTGGGTCCACCGCCAGAATCCGGATGCCAAATCCGAAGTGAGCGCGGTAGGCCGATTCTCCCCCAATTCCACCTAGCCCCACTACTCCCATGGTGAGCCCGCTGATCTCCCTCAGATCATCGCTCAAGTTCCATGGTTGGTCGCGGCCGTTTCCAAAGCGACGCGCCGACATGGCCTGCATGAATGCGGAGTCGACGGGCTTCCAGAGATGATTACTCGTCTGGACCGCGTACTTATTCAGACCATGAGCCAGGGAAAGCAGGAGTCCGATCACCGTTTCTGAAATCCCGAAGGAGTAGATCTTCTGCATGTTGGTGAGGACCACGGGGCTTTCGACAAGCTCTGGCCAGATTACCAGTTCTTCCACGCCCGCCGCCCGAGTTTGGATCCAGCGCAGTTGTTTGGCGTTCGCGAAGTCCTGCCGCGTAAAGTCGGCGAAGATGACGTGTGCATCGACGACTTCGCGGTGAAATTCCTCGAAGCTGCGGCACTGATGCAGCTTGAGGGTGGGTGAGAAACTCTGTAGTTTCTCTTCGTGCGATTTCGGAATTTCATCCGTCGTTACGATCTTAATGTTCTCGAGGGGAAACGGGCCAGCGGCCGCATAGAGCGGGTAGGACACCATCGTGACCGGATACGGCGGGTCGGCGATAGCGCCGGCAGCGCTGGCACTCTTACCTCCAGGCAGGGTGGCCAGGGCAGTTCCTGTGGACCCGGCAGCGATATTTCCTAGAAACCTTCTTCTCGAATAGCTCTTATTTGCCATAAGACACCCCCAAGTCGAGATAACATCGGACCCTGCAGGCCTAGCGCCTTCCCGTCATCGGCTCTCGCCTTTCATCTTCAGACTCATCCATTGGTAAACCACTGACTGCATCGAATTGGACAAATGGTTGTAGTCCGGAGGCGCGTAAAGTTCCAGACTTCGCAGCAGAACCTGCCCCGCGTTTTCGCGCCTCCAGATGCCGCTCCAATTGTAGTCATAGGCTTGGGCAGATCGCTCTCGAGGATTCACGGATTCATAGACACGCCGCGCCTCTTCCACGGACTGCTTTACGTCAGAAAGCGTCGCATCCTGGTCGAATTGAGGAGCTACCACCATGAGAGGCCGGGGCGCGACGAGAGCCAGAACATCGTCAAAATCCCAAGGCAGATGCTTCTCATTGCCTTTAAAGAAACCCAGCCGCGGGATCAAACCATTGATGAGGCCAAAACTGTCGATGTTGCCGGTCCCCTTCTCCGCCGTCTCCGTCCTGAGAGGGGTGAAGCCGCAAAAGGAAACCGCACCCGCAATCCGATCGTCGAGCGCTGTGGAGAGGAGCGCCACCGTCCCCCCCAAGGAGTAACCCATAACATAAATGCGATGCGCATCGATCCTGTCGTTGGTCGAAAGCATATCCACGGCTGTCTCAACATCGTCCACCATCTTCCCCATCAGGGACCAATGGGGGAATCGCTCGTAAAAACGTTGCACTTCAGGAACTCGCGCTCCGAATCCGATCATGTCATAGGTGAATATACTGAAACCTTGCAATACTAAGGGTTGTACCAAGAAATCCGTCCCCAGATAACCCTCCTCCTGGAAGGGGTACGTACCGAGCAGGTAAGCAGATTGTTCCTCCTGCGTTCTTCCGGCGGGAGTTCCCATGGGAAGGATAGGCAGACGGGAGTACCCTGTCGAGTAGGAGTAGGGATGCAGCCAGATGACCACCGGCATCTTAGAACCGGCAGGCTCATGGCGGGGATAATACAGCTGACCGTTGAGGTTTCCGGTGTTATTGTAGGGATCAGAACGTCCCATGAAAGTAGTCCGGTCAACTTCCTCAGTGGGTCGAGGCCGGTTAAGAATCTGATCGGCGTATCCCAGCCCTGCGACGCCGGAAGCGCCCGGAGGAGTTGAGGTCAAGTCCTTTGGCCCATAAGCCCTGACGTGAGGCGGGAATTCTCCCAAGCCCCAAAGAACATTCTTGCGTAATTCTTCCCGCTTCCTGCTCCAATCAGCGTTTCCGGCCAAAAGATCTTCCGATGTTTTCTCGGGATAAGATCTGGGATCGATGTTTTCTCGACTGAGCGATTTCCACTTTTCAAATGAATAATCGTAAAGGAGCCGGTCCGGAACAGGATATTTCCGCCGGCCCAGGACGGTGTCGTACCAGTCCACGTATTCTTCGATATCGGAACCGTAAGTGGGATGTATGCCCGGCCGAAACCTCAGTGCAATCCGGTCCTGGGCCCCAAGAAATTCATAGACCCGCCGGGCGGCAAGGTAACCGCGCTCCTCGCCCCAGGCATTCACTTCCCACTCATTCATGCCCAAAGTAATCATGAAGGCGCGAGGGGCCATCAGAGCCACCATTTCATGCATGTCAAAGGGCAGCTTGTTCTCCCGGCCGACGAAGAAACGTAACCTTGGGTGGTACCATTGGGGATAGTTTCGAGTGCACATTTCCATGGTTTCGTTGAGGTAACGGTCCGCACAATAGCGCCAGGGAATGCACCCGCCGGAAACCGGACTGCTCCCCACCACTGCGGCCAGCCTGTCTTCGAAGGCTCCCGCCCAAACGGCCAGCTTCCCTCCCCGGGAGTGGTCGGTGAAGGTTATCTTCGCCTTGTCTACCACCGGAAGAGTAACCAGGTAATCGATGGCTCGTGATATTCCCCAGGCCCGCCGGGCCAAGCATGTAAAGTCGTAATCCGGATAAAGAGGGGCAAAGAATTCTGTATCATCGTTTCCATCGCAGGCCGCCACCATACAACCTATGTATCCGCGCCGCACCGCTATTTCCACCCAGCGACGTCCAACTGAAGTCGTTATAAAAACAGGGAAGGGCCCCTTTCCGGGGGGTATCAAAATCTGCATACGCAATTTGCCTTTGAGACCTGGACCGAAGCTCAGCAGCACATCGCGTACGGTTATATTCTCCTCGGTCGTTTCCTTGAGAATCTCCACGCGCAGGTTGTCGGGAGGCGGGGGAAAACTGCCGGTCACGTAGTGCTGAAACATCTCCCTGAGTATCTGCCGCTTGCGCGCCCATTGCTCCTTGGTAGTAACGCGCACCTGCTTACCGTGCTCATCCAGCAGGAGCGGATCCGGAAGCTCCACCATCGTGGGCAGAGCATCGAAGTCCGGTGGCAATTCGCCCGTGCGTTGCAGCCATTCATTCCAGGCCGGGTCAGGAGGAAGCATGGCCAGCAGCTGCGCAAGAAATGACTTCCGTTTTTGAATATTGTCGCTCGTGCTGGCGGCGGCGTTCGCATTTGTAACCACCTCGGCACTCTTGTGAGGTGAGGCACTTTGGAGTGCAGCCGGCATCCCGAAGAACATAACCGTTTGGCATGCCGCGATAGTTCCGGACTCAACTTGGGCCCACGCTGTACCCGTGTAGACCCAGAGCAGCGACAGCACACCCGTTATGCACAAAACAAGATGCAGGCGAGACACTCCGCGGAAATTGCTCATGCGGTTTCCTCACAGACGGATTGTCGCTTTTGATACAGCCTACAACGCCAATGCCCGTGCGTCAAGACGTAGCGCCGCACACGTAGCGCCGCATACTGTCGTTAGCATATGAAATGTCCGCGGGTGGCGCATACGTCCCGACGTTCTTTGTCGGGATGTATGCGCCTCGACTCGGTGTGTAACCACCACTGGACAGCCAGGAAGGCGGAAGAGAAACTGAACTACCTGCATAACAATCGGTGAAACGAGGGTTGGTGAAGCAGCCCGGCCATTGGCCGCGGTCGAGTTGGAGGTTTTATTTCCTGAGGGACGCTTCACTACTGGCGATGGACAGCGTGCCGTGAGAAGGGGACGGGGGCCTTAGCCCCGAGAGGGGCGCATACATCCCGACAAAGAACGTCGGGACGTATGCGCCACCCGCGATCGCGAGTCTATTCTAGCGCCTATAGCGGTCCACCCTCTCCTCAAGGGGGAGGGCTGTCTCATCCAGTTATCTAGCGTATCATTCTGGGCTTGACAGACTAGCCCTGATTCTGCTAAGCTGTAGGGGCTGTGGACGTCTGTCTCACCTTTCGTGGGGACGGTTTGCCTGCCGCCCCTGCCCCCGAACTTTCCTGATGATGGAGAATACTATGTCTTTACGCAAAGCTACTTGTCTTACTCCCCGGCGTGTCGATGCCGCGCGGCACAATTCCGAGCGCTCGACCGGACCTCGCAGCGAGGCCGGAAAGAAGCGCATGAAAATGAACGCCCTGAAGCACGGGTGTGATGCCGCGCCCGAAAACGACGCCGACGTCATGCGGGCGCTGGGGGAAGATCCGGAGCGGTTCGCCGGCCTGAAGCGCGAACTCGCGACCGCCTACGGGCCGGGCGACGCGCTGTGGAACCGGCAGACCGAAGACTTGGCCAAGCTCTACTGGCGTCGCAACCGGATCGAGCGCATGGAGACGGGCCTGATGCGGCGGGCTCTCCAGGAGGTCGAGGAGCGCGAGCGCACGCGCCGCGAGCAGATCGCCGCCGCCACCTTCGATGCCTCGAGTTCACTGGCCACCGACCTCAAACTGGGCGTGCCCACCGAGCCGTGCGCGCGCCTGCGCCAGCAGCTTTCGCGCCTCGGGGCGATCCACGAGCAGCTCAGGCGCGGGGTGGTCGGGCAGGAGTTCGTGATCCAAAAGTACCTGCCGCCCGCCCTGGGCGCGCGGCCGGCACGGATTGGCGAACTGATGTTGATGTTCAGCAATCGAGCCTACTGCATGGCAAGGAAGGACAAGGGAAGGTTAAACGAGATCGTGAACGAAATGGGCGGCGAGGCGAACGTGGACGTCCTGTGGCGGGAACTGCTGCGCCTGCTGGAAGAGGAGGTCGCGGCCGTGAAGGCGGCGTTCGCGGAGGAGGTCGCGGTGCAGGAGGAGAAGGACGCGATCGAGCGCGACGCGTGCCTCGCTCCGGCGGGGGAGACTTGGGAGATGCTGCTGCGGCAGGAGGCGGCGCTCGACCGCTCGATCGACCGCAAGGTGAAAATTCTGCTCACCATGCGCAAAGAACATGCCCAAGAGGCGCATACATCCCGGCAAAAACCGTCGGGACGTATGCGGCACCCGTCGGCGGACAGCCCTCCCGGCCAGGAGTCGAATGACCGGGAAGCCGAGGAACTGAGTAAGCTGGTGGGGCTGGACCGTGCCGAAGTAGCGCCGAACTTCAGTACGGCAGGTGCTGACCCTTCGCCGGGCTCAGGGCAGGCTCTGAAGGTCAGCGCCACGACTCCTCGGACAGAAAGTCCGCAAGAGGAAATCGCGATCGAAACACCAAAATTGCCGGAACAAAGCGAGAATGTTATAGATAAGAAAGGACCGGCGGCGGAACGGTCGTCAACTGGAGGGGTGCGCGAGCCTGGAAAAGAGCTGCCCACGGATGTACCGGAACTACAACTAGAGGACGCAAAGTCCCAAGTTCAACGTTAGCATCTTCAAACCAACCACGGATTTAAGGGGGTTTCATGCTCTCGGTCATACTGGCGTTTCTCGTATTGCTTCCTGGCGCGGCCACCCAATCCACACTCCGGAATCCGGGCTTCGAATCCTCTCCGCCGCTGGAAGGATGGGAAGTGCAGGCTCGCTCCCGCCAGGAAAATGGGCGGGCGCCTTCGATTGCCGTCGACCGGGAGGATGCCAGGGAGGGCGCGCAGTCCCTCCGCATTGAATCTCTGGACCCCGGGGACGCCTCGGTGAGCCAGAGAGTCTTCCTGCCCGTCGGCACGTTATGGCGTGCGCGCGTCTGGATCAAGACCGCGAACCTGGTTGGAACGAAGGAGGAGAACGCCGGAGGACGGATGATTATTGACACGCCCGGAGCGGAGATTGCCTCGACCGCGGACCGCTCCGGCACAACTCCCTGGCAAGAGGAAGAGGCGACCTTCCTTGTCCCCTCCCCTGGCTACATTGACTTGACGCTGGTGGCTGTGCGTAACGGTACCGGAAAAGCGTGGTTCGACGACGTGACACTGGAAGCACTCCCTTCGGATGCGCATGAAGACATTCGCATCCGCGCTGAGCACTCGACCCAGCGGCCGATCGACTCCAAGCAGCAAGGACAATTCATCGAACTGCTCTGCAACCATATTCCTTCGATCATTGCGCAACAAGTTGTCTCAACCAGCTTTGAAGATGCACCACCCTGTCGCGTGGCTTACAAGCGAGCGGTTGACGAGCCTTATCGGCCCTGGTACCCGGACGGCGCGGTGGAGGTGGCGAAATACTCCTATGACAGCACCAACCCATTTAGCGGATTGCGCTCCGAGAGAATTGTCCTGCCTTCCGCACACGCGCGAGCCGGGATTTCCCAGGACGGCTTTTATCTTAAGCAGGGCCTTTCCTACAAGCTGCACCTGCATATGCGCAGCGAGGGGAATGTCCCAGTGTGGGCTTCGTTGCATGGTGGAGGCAGGATGCTTGCAGGACCAGTTCTGCTGGGCCGGGCGGGTGAAAACTGGGCAGCCGCAGAGGCGGAATTACAAGCGAGTCAAACGACGAACGATGCGACCCTGACCATCGACTTTGAAGGGCCGGGCACCCTATGGCTCGATCGTGTTTATCTGATTGGCTCCGACGCCGTACTGGGAATCTACCGGCCCGACGTGGTCTCCGCCCTCAAGGCCATGCATCCTGGAATCATCCGCTTTGGCGGAAGCACGACTGAGCAGTACGAATGGGATCGCGCCATCGGCCCCTGGGACGATCGCCTGACCTTCACCACGGTTTGGGGAGGATGGGAGGAGAATTTCGTTGGCCTCGATGAGTTCGTGCGACTGTGTGAGTACGTCGGGGCAGAGCCGCTCATCTGCGTGCGCTGGACCGGGAAAAAACCGGAGGACGCTGCCGCGGAAGTGGAGTATGCCAACGGCAGCGTTGAGACCCACTGGGGCGCTTTGCGCGCCAGGAACGGCCACCCGGCTCCTTACCACGTGAAGTACTGGCAAATCGGGAACGAGGTTGACGTTTCCGACTATGGCCAATCGGTGCGAGCTTTCGCTGGGGCGATGAAGAAGGTGGATCCGAGCATTAAGTTGATGTCTTCTTTCCCCACCAGGGAACTGCTCGAGGCGGCAGGCGCCGCTTTCGACTACCTCTGCCCGCACCAATATGAGATCAACAATCTGGCCGGCGAGGAAGGCGAATTCAAAAGACTCGCAGATTGGATTGCCGCAAACGCCGGCGGCAAGGACATGCGTCTTGCAGTGACCGAGTGGAATACGACGGCGGGCGATTGGGACCTGACACGCGGGATGCTTCAGACGCTCGGCAACGGGCTTAGCGTCGCGCGCTACCTCAATCTGTTGCAGCGCCGTGCTGACCTGGTGGAGATTGCCAATCGCTCTAACTTTGCTGACAGTTTCAGCTCCGGTTTTGTTCAACCCGGACCTGGCTGGATTTACGAGACACCCGCGTATTATGCGCAGGAATTGTATGCGCGCGCGGCGGGATCTTATCCACTTCGGATCGAGCGTAGCTCGCGACTCGAGTGGCCATTCCAGGAACCTGACCTGAGCGCCAGCGTTAGTCCGGACCAAGGAAAGCTCATGATCTATGCAGTGAATTCGACGCTCGGTCCGCTCTCGCGGAGCTTCGAGCTCGAAGGATTCAAGAAAGACGTGGCTGCGGGTACGGTTACAGTCCTGGAAGACCAGATGCACGCCGGGACCTCAGAGATCATGAACAGCCGCGACCAGCCTCGCCGAATCTCGCTCAGCTCGCACCCGGCAGGGGTTCGCGGGAGACACTTTGAGTTCACCTTCCCTCCCCTCACGGTAACTCTCGTGGAACTGAATTTGGAACGCTAGTCTCCTGTCTCAGTGGTTCGTCAGGTGAGTCGAGATGATTCGAGGATACAGGCCCGTTGGGCAAAGCGCGCGATGCCGGCCGGATTCAGGTCCGTCCGGTGCTTGTGCAGTTGGCTCTGACCTTCGTCATGCTGGTCGATGGCGGACTCTGTGATGGTGAAATAGCGTTCGACAATGAAGGGCCTGTTTTCTTGGTTGCTGCTTTGGCTGATTCTGATACGATCAAGCCTTCATGAGGGCGAGTCATCGTGAGTTGGAGGAACGAGGTGTCAGCCAATGAGCTCAGATCTTCGTCACGGCCTGCCTCGAGGCGGGGCCGGCGCCAACCGGGGGCGCTGTTTTCCTCTTTCGCGCGAAGGGCAGGGTGATGGTCGCCCGCCCCAAAGGATGGATCTATGAAGGCAACGTCACTCAACGCGTTGGACGCGATGTTGGTTTCCAGGGAATTCATGGAGGACCCGTATCCCATTATGCGCCAGTTACGCGAGGACGATCCGGTCCACTGGAGTGATTCAATCGGTGGATGGATCCTGACCCGTTACAATGATATAGTCACCACGTTCAAGGACCTGAGCCATTTTTCGAACGAAGGACGGCTCGCGAAGGCTGTGGAATACCTGCCGGCTGAGACTCGGGCAAAATTCAAAACCTTCGAAGACTACTACCGCCTGAAGAGTCTCATTCATTCCGACCCGCCTGACCACACGCGACTGCGAGGGTTGGTCACTAAGGCGTTCACTCCACGAGTGGTGGAGGCGATGCGGCCCCGCATTCAGCAGATTACTGACGAGCTACTGGACGCGGTGCGGCTGGACAGAACGATGGACGTGGTGAAGGACCTGGCCATTCCCCTGCCCGTTACCGTGCTGGCGGAAATCTTCGGCGTACCGAAGCCCGACCTGGGCCTTTTCAAGGGCTGGGCCGATGACTTGCTGGCTTTCCAAGGGGTCAACAAGCCCGCTGTCGAGCTGCTCGAACGCTCCCAGAGGGCGCTGGTGGAAATCCGGGCGTACTTGACCGAGCTGGTCAACCACAAGCGGCGCGAGCCGCGCCAGGACCTTCTCAGCGCGCTGGTGGCCGCCGAATCCGAGGGCGGCAGGCTTTCTGAAAAGGAGTTGGTCAATTCCTGCATCACCCTGCTGGTTGCCGGACATGAAACCACCACCTCCCTGATCGGCAACGGGCTTTACCTGCTCTTGAGGCATCCGGATCAGTGGCAGCTTCTGAAACAGGACCGATCGCTGCTCCCGGCAGCCATTGAAGAGATGCTGCGCTATGAAAGCCCCGTCGCGCGCCAACCGCGTCTGATGAAGCAGGATGCTGAAATGGGAGGCAAGCAGCTTCGTGAAGGACAGATGGTGTTTCAGATGCTCAACGCTGCCAATCGGGATCCCGACTACTTCACGGAGCCGGACCGCTTCGACCTCCGGCGGCAGAAGAACCCTCACATGGCGTTTGGCTTGGGTGTGCACTTCTGCGTGGGCGCAACGCTGGCCCGCACCGAAGGAGACATCGTGTTTTCAACTCTGATGGCGCGCCTGCCTGAAATTCGCCTCGTGGACGAGAAGCCGCATTGGGATTTGCAAAAGCCTAACTCACGGATGATGAAAACTCTCCACGTCGAGTTCTGAGGGATTGGAGGAGCCGGAGCCACCGAGAACGCCGGCTGAATGCCGGGGTGCCGCAAGCTTCGCGAAGGATGTGCAGTTCGTCCGAGGCGAGCTAATGCAGATTCTTCGCTTCGCTCAGAATGACAGACTTTCGAGAGAGCAGCTCCTCCGGATGAAAAGGCAAGAGAGTTATTCCAAGGGCGGTTAAACCCGAATTCCGAAGTTGCGAGGCTCTGTGGGAAGAAACCCCTCACCCGGCTCGCTACTCTCGCCACCCTCTCCCCACGGGAGAGGGCTGAAATCAGTCATCGTTGACGGCCCTCTCCCTTGGGGAGAGGGTGTCCCGCAGCCGGCGTAGTCATCAGCCGGTGCGGGACGGGTGAGGGGTCACGTCCGAAGAATCCAGACACCCGTTCCGTTCTCGAGGTTATCAAGGCAGGCAATTCAGTTTCAACGAGTTGGACTGGAAGCGCGGAATTCAACTTCGGAATTCGGGTTAAACGAATCTATGGCGCACTCCACCAGGTATGACCGGCGAAGCTTCGTCCGCAAACTAGGAACCACAGCGCTCTTGCCGGCGATTTCACACGTCGCGGTCCCCGCCGCGCAGGCTGCGGGATCACCCGGCGCAACCCGTTCAAGAGTTGACCTGAACGGCGTGTGGGAGCGGCATATCGACGGCGATCTCTACGACCTCGTTCAGGTGCCATCGTCTTTGCGCCCTTCGGGCTTCTACGAGCTCAGCCGTGAGTTCCTTCTTCCTGAGTTGTCGCCGCACGAGCGCGCCATCGTGCACTTCGATGCGATCACTTACTTTGGGAGGGTGTACGTCAACGGCGCGGAACTTGGAACGATGATCCCTTATGTTCCTCACGAGTTCGATTGCACCCGCCAGGCGAAGAAAGGCAGGAACGTAATTCAAGTAGCGATCGCCAACCTCACGCCCGAGCCCTCGGGCGCCGGCAAGGACGAGCTGGCCCTGGGAGTCAACCCGGGCTGGGAGGCTTACGGCGGTATCATTCGTGATGTTTATGCCGAAGTACGCGCAGGCACATTCACCGACAATGTCCGGTTTGGCTACAGGTTGAGCCCCGGATACACAAGCGCCGCCTGTAAAGCGCAGGCCACGCTTTCTTCACTTGCCGGAAGCTCTGGAAACATCGAACTGGTGTTGCTGCGAGCCGACTCGGAGGTCGGCGGAGCGCGGAAGGACTTTTCAGCATCTTCCGGGTCTACCGAGGTGGAGCTCGAGTTTAAGGTTGATTCACCCGTCCTTTGGTCGCCCGAACAGCCTAATCTTTACGAGTTACGGGCGCGCGTCAGGACCGATCACGGCGAGGACGAATGGCGCTGTCAGACGGGTTTTCGCGAGGTCCTCACGCGCGGCCCGGATTTCCTGCTGAACGGCCAGCGGCTGGTTTTGAACGGGGTGTGCCGTCACGACATGTGGAAAGAGCAAGGCTTCACCCTGACCCGCCAGCAGATGGAGCAGGACATGCGGATGATCAAAGCGCTGGGGGCTAATTTCATTCGCCAGGTCCATTACCCGCACCATCGCTACCTGGTGGAGCTTGCGGACCAGTACGGCCTCCTGATCAGCGAGGAACCCGGCTATTGGAACATGGATTTCAGTACCATGCCGCGGACCATGATCGAGCTGGGTTATCGAATCCTGGAACGCACGATTCGCCGCGATTGGAATTCCCCTTCCGTGTTTGCCTGGCTGCTCTCGAACGAATGTACCCTCACTGCTGACACGCTGCGGGAAGGCAAGGAAATCTGCCACCGGGTCGATCCGATCGGCAGGCTTGTCTCCGCGGCCAACAGCATGCCCAAGGAGAAAGCCAAACCGATCTTCGAGCAAGCGGGCATGGATTTCTTCGATCAGCATCCCTACACGTTCGAGGTTGGCGATTTCGATAAGGAGGCGGCATACGACGGCGCGAGCCGCCCGCTCACCTTTACGGAATGGGGAGGCAAGGCCATCGGCCAGTCGCAGATAGTGATGCAAAACAGCGTCGACCGCATGCTGGAATTGATCGAAACGCATCGCCTTGCCGGGCACGTTTTCTGGAGCTGGCAGGATTTGCGGCAGTACTCCCGCATCGACTGGGAGATGCGCGATGGGATTCTCGAGTCGGGTGTGGTCACTGAGGACCGCGGGCCCCGCGATGTCCCTTACATGGATCTCGCTCGCCTATTCGAGCGGAGGCGCCGTGAAAACCAGCCGATGGCTTCCCTCCCCCTGGTAACGCCCCTGAAATGGTCACCGTGGTCGAGCAAGAACCGCTTCACTCCAGTCGATCTCCAGCCACTTGTCGAGAACGCAGAGGGCGCGAGCGCCTGGGAAGATTTCGAAGCGAGAATGGCCAAATTCTGGTCCACGGCCCCGATGGCAGAGGATCAATGGAAACGGACCGGAGGCAAATTCCTGCTCTGGAAGGCAGCGCGGGATTCAACCCTCTTGGTGGGCGGAATTCCGTTTCGTATCCCCACCGTCGATGGGTACGCGCGGCCGCTGCTCGTGACTGCGGCAAGTCCAGTCACCATTCCTTTCAAGGGCGAATGCGAACGCCTGCACATTCTCGGGCAGGTGACTTTCCCGCAGGGATATCCCGTGCGAGGAAAGCGCGGGGAGACGGTCGCCCGCTATTATCTCGAAGGCGGCGACGGCAGAGAGCGCCAACTGCCGGTCCGAAACGGCATCGAGGTGGCGCAGGCCAACTTGATCGACGCCGCGACGCGCGTCGAGCCGATCGCCACGGCCGCGCAGCCGGCCCTGAAATATGTGAAAGACATCGTGCGGGAACAATACCAGGTCCTCCTCTGGACCGTTCCAGTAGAAGGGGGAAGAGCAAAATCTCTGCGCTGTGACGTGCAAAGCGGCTCCCCGGCGATCGCCATCTTCGCGATCACGTCTGAGGGGTAGCTCACCTCTGGCGTTTCTTCATTTCCGGCGAGGCTTTTTCGACCTGACTGCCTTATCGTGTCGCCTCGCCGTCGAGACAGTCGAGCTCAAGTCGGCCGCTGAGCCCCAAAGGGGCGATCTATCACAGCCCAGGCCAACGGCCCAAAAGCGCTAACTTAAGGCGCGAGGAGCTCGGGAGCCGCGGAGCGGCGGCAGAAACTAGCCCACGGCGTGAGCCGTGGGACCCGATGCGGCGTTCGAATTCACAGCCCCGGAAGGGGCGACAGAGGCGGTGCTGGAGTATCTGCCGCCCCCCCGGGGCTGTGATCATGGCCGTCGAACCATGTCCCACGGCTCACGCCGTGGGCTACTTCCTGCCGCCGCTCCGCGGCTTTCATAGGCCTCGCACCCTTAGGTCGGCGCCTGTGGGCCGTTGGCCTGATCGCCCCTTTGGGGCTTCAGACAAACCCGGTGAGCAGGCGTGAGGGGTCGTCGAAGATACTGGAATCTCCATGTTAATGAAACTCTCTTGGCTCGATTTCGCAATCATCATTGCTTATTTCGTCGCTGTGCTCGGTGTGGGCTATTGGCTCAAGGGCAAGATAAAAACCTCCTCGGATTTTCTCTTGTCGAACCGCTCCTTCTCGCACTGGATCACGGGTATTGCGTTTATGTCCGCAAACCTGGGCGCCCTGGAGGTGATGGGCCACACCGCGAACGGGGCGAAGTACGGCATGAGAACCAACAACTGGTACTGGATCGGCGCCATCCCGGCCATGGTGTTTCTGGGCTTGTTCATGGTCCGCTACTACTACTCGAACGGCCTGCGTAGCGTTCCCGAATACCTGCGCATGCGTTACGACCATCGCGCTCACATCCTCAATGCCTTCAGCTTAGCCATTGTCACTGTGCTGATGTCGGGCATCGATATGTTCGCTTTCGCGGTGGTCTTCCGCAGCATGCTGGGCTGGCCGTTCACCGCGAGTGTGCTGCTGGCCAGCGGAGTGGTGCTGGTCTTTGTCTTTTGGGGAGGCCTCTCGTCGTCGATTTACAACGAGTTCCTTCAGTTCTTCCTGATAGTCATTGGATTCCTCCCGCTGACTTTCCTTGGGCTGCACGAGGTGGGCGGCTGGAGCGGTCTGGTGGCCCGACTGCCGGAGCAATATCTGCACACCTGGAAGGGAATGGGAGGCCCAGGAGATCCGTTGGGCGTACCCTGGTGGGTGATGGTGGTGGGCATTGGCCTGTGCGCCGCTCCGGCCTACTGGTGCACCGATTTCCTGCTTGTGCAGCGCGCCCTGGCGGCCAAGGATTTGCCGTCGTCGCGAAAGACGCCGCTCGTGGCCGCAGTCCCCAAGATGCTTTTCCCCGCTATTGTCACGGTGCAGGGAATGCTGGCGCTCGCCGTGGCTCCAGCGATTGTCAAGCACGATTACAACCTGGCCCTGCCGACCCTGATGGGTCGCTACTATCATAGCGGGATGCTGGGCTTGGGACTGACGGCGCTTCTGGCCAGCTTCATGTCCGGAATGGCCGGCAACATTACAGCCTTCAACACGGTCTTCACGTACGACATTTACCAGACTTACTTCGTGAAGAACCGGCCCGACAGTCATTATCTGCGGGTAGGAAGGATGGCCACCGTGGCGGGCGCCTGCATCGCCTGCGCGTCGTCTTACATCGTCCTCTACTTCAACAACCTGATGGACTACATGCAGCTCATCGGGATTTTGTTCATTTCGCCTTTCTTCATCGTGTTTTTCCTCGGCATGTTCTGGAAGCGCCCCTCGGCCACGGCAGGATTCTACGGAATGGCCGCCGGGCTCACAGGAGCCACGCTCGAGTACGTGCTCTACAGGCTGGGTGTGCTGAAGTTTACTTCACCCATGGCGTCGAATATCTGGACCGCTGTGTGGGGGTTCGTCGCGGGCCTGGTGGTGACGGTTGTCCTCAGCTTCCTGACGGAAGCGCCCCAAGCGGAAAAACTCAAAGGCCTGGTTTATTCGCGGACGGCCAAGGCGAAGGAGCCGGCGCCCTGGTATCGTACGCCCGCGTTTTACGCTGTGGTCGTACTAACAGTGTTCGTGGTGCTCAACATCAAGTTTTTCTAGTGCCCTGAGTCGGAAGTTCGTTGAAGAATTCAGCCCGCGGAGCGGGCGACAGCGAGTAGCCCACGGCGTAAGCCGTGGGTCGCGAGAGCCCCACCCTCACCCCCGTCCCCTCTCCCGCTGCGCGGGAGAGGGGTGCCGAAGGCGGGGTGAGGGCCATCCAACCCAGGGCTCACGCCCTGGGCTACTCTATGCCGCCCCTGAAGGGCCTCTAAAGAACGGTCGAGCTTGAAAAAGACTTTGTTAACGCTCTTCTGACTCGGGATACCAGGCGTCGCGTTCGCTTTGGGATGGATGTTGTTCAGCCTTGCTTTTGTTCGAGTTCGGCCCATCGAGCATACAGCTTATCCACTTTCTTCTGGGTCTCATCCAACTGCGCACAAGTGACCTGGAGCCGCGGGGCGTCGCTCACGATCGCCGGGTCTTCGAGCGTCGCATGTAAGAGCCTAAGCTCCTGTTCGGCCTCGACGATTTTCGTTTCTATGGCAGCAAACTCGCGCGCCTCGAGGTACGATAGCTTCTTTTTTACCGCTGTTGGTGCGGAGACGCCCGATGAGGAAGGTGATCGCGGGGCTTCAGCGGGGAGGCTGCGCGCACCTTTGGCCTGCTGCCTGCGCTGCCAAGCGTCCCATTGTAAGTAATCGCCAAACCGTTCCGCTCCGCCCAGACCGTCCAGGCCGAGAACGACGGTCGAGACCCGGTCCAGCATGAAGCGATCGTGGGTGACCAATATCAAGGCTCCACGATATTCCAGCAGGCTCTCTTCCAGGATTTCCAGAGTCGGGATATCCAAATCGTTGGTGGGTTCATCCAGCAGCAAGACGTCCGCCGGTTGGAGCATGAGTTGCGCGATTAACACTCGGGCCCGTTCGCCTCCGGAGAGCCGGCTGACTGGTTGATTCAGATCGTCCGGGTCAAAGAGGAATCTCGCTGCCCAGGAGGCGACGTGAATTACTCGCTCCTGATAAACCACTGAATCGCTATCCGGCGCCAGGGCGCGCCGTAAAGTGAGGTCAGGGTCGAGCTCGCGGTTTTGGTCGAAGTACACAATCCGCAACGCGTCGGCCCGGTGAATCTCCCCGCCAGTGGCTTGGATTTCGCCTCGCAACAGGCGGAGCAGTGTGGTTTTGCCACTCCCATTTTGACCAACCAGCCCCACTCGCATTCCCGCCCTCACTGTGAAATTCAGGCCTTCGAACAGAATGCGATTACCGATGGCGTAGGTGACGCCCTCAAGCGCGATAAGCTGTTTGGTTTGCCGGCCCGTCGCGAAAAAGTCAATCTTGGCGGAGGCGGTGCGGCTCCGGGCGTTCAGGTCCGCCAACTCGCCGATCAGTTCGTGAGCCTTATCGATACGCGCCTTCGCCTTGGTCCGGCGGGCCCTGGGGCCCCGGCGCAGCCATTCCAGTTCCGTGTGCACGCGGTTGGTGAGCGCATCCTGCCGCTTTCCCTGAGCCTCGAGGTACGCCTCTTTCTTCTCGAGAAACCTGCTGTAGTTTCCTTTGACGCGAAACACGCCATCCGCATAGATGCGATTAAGCTCCACCACCTCGCTCGCAATGGTTTCGAGGAAGTAACGATCGTGGCTGACCACCACGCACGCAAATGCCGCGTTCTGGAGCAGGGATTCGAGCCACTCGATTCCGGCAAAGTCCAAATGGTTCGTCGGCTCGTCGAGAAGTAGAATGTCTGCCCGCTCGACCAGCCCCTCGGTAATCATGAGGCGTTTGCGCCAACCGCCCGACAAGGCTGTGGTGGGCGTTTCAAAATCGATAAAACCGGCGCGGCCTAGCGCCTCAGCCGTCCGGGCCCCCCGCTCCGCCTGGGGTACTGCTGCCCGTTCGAGTGCCTTCTCGACTACCGATCTGACCGTCTCCCCAGGTGCAAATTCGGACACCTGTGCGACATAGCTGAGCCGCGAGCGCTTGCGCGTCGCAACCTCGCCGCTGTCCGGCTTGACGCGACCGTAAAGAATTTCCAGGAGCGTAGACTTGCCGGAGCCGTTCGGCCCAATCAGGCCGATCCGGTCGCCTTCCGACACGGTGAAGGAGACATTTTGAAATAGCGGGGTGACTCCGTATTGCTTTGATAGTCCCTGGGCATTAATGATGGGGGCCAAGTTGCTCGATCTTCTCCTAAATTGAACCGGGAGGACTCCAGAACTTTGTCCTCACTCGGGGGTTCACTTCCATTGTATCGTGAGCTGCCTTTTGCAGCTTGGTATTCAATCGTCTCTAGATCTAAGTGGCTTGTCAGTGGAGGTAGAGCCAAATCGCTCAAGTCGCGGATCGTTGCCCTCGGAAAGTACTCTCCGATCGGTCGTGGATGCTGGCCTTGTTCGAGCTTCTCGAAAATCACGATGTGTTGCGATGGCAGTGACTCCACGGTCCGGACGTGCGCAAGCCCGACCACTTTCATTTCTTTAGCAAGCTGCTCCACGCTCATCTTATGCACTTCTTTGATCTGGACGCGGGGATCTTCCTTTCGATACTCGACGAAAACCACTCGCCCGCCTGGCTTCAGCGCTTCGCGGACTTTAGTCATGACCTCAAAGGGATAGGCGAGTTCGTGGTAGACATCTACCATCAGCACCATATCAACGCCGCTTGCAGGTAGTTTGGGATCGGTCTCGCTCCCTTTCACCTCCTCCACGTTGGTGACTCCCAGCGCTTTGGCGCGCCGTCGGAGGGTCTCGATCATCTCGTCCTGGATCTCAACCGCCAGGACCTTGCCCCTCTTGCCAACCTTTGCTGCAAGTCGGAACGTGAAGTAGCCCGATCCAGCGCCCAGGTCCGCAACCACCTCTCCGCCACGAAGCTCCATGGCGTCCATCACCGCCTCGGGATGCTCTTCTGTCTTCCCGTTCCGGGCGATCGAGCCAAGCAATGCCGCCCGGCCCCATCACTTGAGCGATCTCTCGACCCATGTAAAATCTCCCCGTCCCGTTTGGGTCATGGATCGCGCGGACTTCATAAAGGGTCTGGGGGTTCGGGCTCGAAACCTGGGGCCGCACGGCGAGCAGCGCCCGAGCGTCGCGCGCCGCCTGAAGCTCAACCTCCAATGCAAGCGCGCCAGTTGTGATCAATGCAATCGTGAGCGCTACTGTAACCCGGAAGCGTTTGAGATCAAGCATGTGAACCTATGCGTTGCGGCCGCCATAAATGAAATCGTGCGCCGCCCTCACCCTGCATGGCCAGCTTCACTTATCCCGAATTCCGAAGTTGAACTTGGCACTCCCGGCCCAACTCTTTGAATCTGAATTGCCTGCCTTGATAATTTCGAAAACGGAACGGGTGTTTGGATTCTTCGGAAGCAACCCCTCACCCGTCCCGCACCGGCTGATGACTACGCCGGCTGCGGGCCACCCTCTCCCCAAGGGAGAGGGCCGTCAACGTTGATTGGTTTCTGCCCTCTCCCTTGGGGAGAGGGTGGCGAGAGTAGCGAGCCGAGTGAGGGGTTGCTTCCCACAGAGCCTCGCAACCTCGGAATTCGGATTGAATCGCTGCCCACCCTAGGATACGGGAATCCCACTTGCATGAGCCGCTCACGGATTCGAAGCAGGGAGTGACAAAGGGCGGGCCAGACCCCCGCTGGCTCGGGCGGAGGTTTGGACTTCGGGGCACCTTACTCGTCAAACTTCTCAACGTGACCACGACGGTGCACCTCACGATGGTCCTCCAGTGTTTCCAAATGGCTGATCACTTCGGTTCTCATCGTCGAATCTTGTTGGATCCTCTCTTCAATTTTAGTGGCCAACGAATGAGCAGATTCTAAAGAAGTGTTCTTGGGAAAGAGCAGATGGAATTCCACCCAAGTGGTATTGCCGGCATTGCGATGCCGCAAACTATGAAACTGAACCCCGACTTCGGATGTAATCTCGACGAGCAGTTGCCGTATTTGAGCCTGGGTTATCGGATCGACTTCATCCATTAATCCGCCGACAGATTGGCGAATCAACTTGCTCCCCATCCAAAGGATGTCCACGGCCACGAGAATCGCAACCATCGGATCAAAACGCAGCCAGCCCGTGAGCATGGTCAAACTCAGTCCCGCGAGGACGCCAAAACTGGTCAAGCAGTCGGTAAGCACGTGACTACCGTCCGCCTCTACGATCAAAGACCCATGCTCTTTCCCAACCCATACCAGATAGCCGCCCAGAGCTGCGTTGATTAGACCAGCAACCAGAACGAGTACGGCCCCTGCCCCAAGATTCTCCAGCTTCGGCCCCGCAATCAACCTGTGAATTGACTCATAGACGATATAGACCGCCGCCAGAGCAATCATGGCGCCTTCGAACCCCGCCGAAAAGAATGCGATTTTGTCATGACCGTAAAGATGGCTGGGGTCAGGAGGCTTTCGGCTCAACCAGAGGCTGTAAGCGGCAAAGGAAACAGCCACCACGTGGACGACCGATTCGGCAGCGTCAGAGAGGATCGCCGCGGACCCGGTCATCCAGTAGGCAAGTACTTTTATTCCAAGCATGAGGAAGGCGATCGCCAGGGAAAGCCGCATGGCGAGTTGGAGTGAGCGCGATCCTTGGGGATTCGGGATGTCTCGTGCAGCCATCATGCTCGTCCGAACTGGGACCTCAGTCGAATTTAAGATTACACCTTTAAGTCCGTCACTAATCATAGCGCGGCGGCAAGCTTGATTGAAGAAACGTCCAAGAAAAAATTGATCTGGATTACTGTCTCGCCTTCGGACGCTTGGTTCTTCCTTCCATCAACCGTGTCCGGGCATCTTTGACGAACGCAAGAAAGCGGTGCGAGAGTTCTTGAATCCGTTCCACCTGTCGTCGGGTGATGGCGTCGGGGGGTATTAAATCCAATCCGACGCCGAGGGCAGCCGCGCCGGCCAAAACGAATCCTGCCGCCGTGTGCTGAGTCACTCCCCCGGATGCGACCAAGGGAATTTGAGCGGGTAGCGCGTACCGCCGTTTTTGCGGTCCGCGATTCTTCTTTTGAAAAAGCTGTGGCAGCCCCGGTTCTTCGACCGCGCCCTGCGCACCGTCAAGGAATACAACGAGAAGGTCGAGTACGTCCACCTTAACCCGGTCAAGGCCGGGTTGGCCAGCTGCCCGGAAGATTGGCAATGGTCGAGTTACAACGAGTACTCCGGTATGAGCGCCGAGGAGCAAAAGAAAGTTTGCGGTTTGATCGTGGACCGTGTCAGGATACCGTCCGACCCGCGCGCGCGAATTTGATGGCCATGTCACGCCACGGAAAGGACGCGGACCACAAAACCGGTGGTCGGCGCGACGCTCTCGCTCCAAGACGTTCGCGCTACTTGACTGACTTCTGCTGCAGTGACTCGACGTACTTGGTCAGATTCCGAACGCGCAGTTGCGGCACTCCGTCACTCTTTGTTCCGATTGCCCCGAAAATCGGGCCCCAAACCGGCATCTCCTGTGAGCCGTGACCGGGAGTGTTCGAGTCGCCCCTTATGGTCTGGGCTACGTGGTTCTCGGGGAAGATGCCTCCGTTCTTTGCCGCGAGCTCGGTCAAATCTGAAGGTGCGATCTTCATGGCGGATGCCGCCGGTCCGTTTCCCTTGCCATCCTTGCCATGGCAGGAGGCGCAGTAGGCGAGGTACATGGCTTTACCAGAAGATGGTGGCGTGTACTGCGCAGGTCTTTTCTTAATACGTCCTTCGGGCGCCTCTGGACGTGTCTCTTGTTGACCCGGATTGCCGCCCCCGAAGAGCGCAAAGGGAAGTGCGATCAGAATGACTGCAGCGCAGTCCATCAATCGGTGCGGCATCGTTGTCTCCTGGCGAGGCTATCTTACTGGACGAGCCTGTCTCATACTTCGATTAGAAATCGAGCCGGACATGGAACGCGACCATGCGTGGCGAGCTGTCTCCGCCTAAACCGACGCCCAGCAGCCCCGTGGGAGGAGACGTGGCGTAAGTGAGCGCTCCGAACCCTGTTTGAGTGGAAGCCTTCCCTGGTACGCCGGCCAGCACCATACTGGGGAGTGCGAAATTGGGATGATTGAAAACATTGAAGAATTGAGCTTCCAGGCGCAGTCTGATATGTTCCTTCACTCTAAACCCCTTGGTTAGGTAAAAATCACTCCATGCGAAATCAGGACCGCGCAAGGCGTTGCGGCCGAGGTCGCCGAACTGGCAGTTTTGCGGGCTGTCTCCCCCGGAGCATGTGCCTGTGCTCGGATCCACCGTGGAGGCGAAGGCGTCGGGGTTAAGCCACTGAAGGGTGCCAGGTTGAGTGACGCCCGGGATGGGCTTGCGCACATAAATAGGGACACCCGGCACCAGGCTCGCGAATTGCGGGCCTGCGCCCTGCACGATGCCGTTGCCCTCGGCCGCGTAGGGCGTGCTGAGCACCGAGAACGGAACCCCGCTGTGCCAGAAGACCGTGCCGGAGATCTGCCAACCGTTGAACGCGTAGCCCAGCCGCCGACTCTGGACTTTGAGGGGCAACTGATAAACATACTCCGCCGTCAGATTGTTCCGGATGTCGTAATCGCAAGGGCCGTAATTGCGGGCCAGTTCTCCCGGTAAGGGCGAAAGGATCCCCCCTGCGGAAAATTGCAGCAATCCGCCATTCGAAACCTCGTCCATACAGCGGCTAAAAGTGTAATTGACTTGGCCCTCGAGGCCGTGGCTCGAGCGTTTCATGGCGGAAAGCTGAAGCCCGTTGTAGTGGCTGTTTGCACCGGTTGAGAGTTGCGTGACGGCACCGAATCTCGCATCTCGAGGCTGGAGATACGGAAAGGGAGAAAAGCATCCCTGACACACGGTTTGGTATCCGTTCACTTGCGTGAGGTATGGCTGGTTCAAGGCTCGCGTGCCCACGTATTGCGCCTGCACGCTGGCCGTGCTCCCGAACTGATGTTCGAGCCCGAAACTCCATTGCATGAAATACGGGGCGCGGAGTTCTCCATCCGGTACCGCCGTGATGGCTACAGGCGGCAGACATGCGGCGGGGTTGGCTTGTGGCGAAGCGCAGGAAAGCCATCCTCGTGCGTAGCCCAGGTTGAACGCCTGGTTCGCGGCCACTGTCGCATCCACCGCACTACCGGGCACGCCGGGCGCCAGGGCGGTTCCACCGACACTGCCGAGCAGTCCGCCCTGGAAGGTCCGAACGTAGGGCGGATTGACGCCCACGAGGTCAGCAATATCGCCCGGCAAGAGGTCGCTGAACAAGCCGAAACCCGTCCGCAGGACGGAATTCGGCGTGAACTCCCAGGCGAGTGCAGTCCTCGGTTGCAAGATGGCGAGCGGAGTGGAGGCAAAGACGCTCCTGAGACCGGTTTGGATCGCGCCGTTGAGCGGTTGGTTCAAATCGTGGGGAATCGAATCGAAAGAGCCGGCGAGCCTCGAAATCTCATGGTGCGGGTTCGAGGGGTTGGAATTCAAGGTGTCGCGAACGCCGGCCGTCCACGTCAGCTTGCGCGTGAGCTTCCAGGTATCCTGCGCGTAGAGGTCAAGATTCAGAGAGTTGAAAGGTTCGTTCGCGACACGCGGAAAAGTCTCCGAAGCGGTCGAGGCAACGCCGTAGATGAACTGAGGCAAGGTCGTGTAGGTCACGGTTGGCACCGCGCCTTCAGCGAAATCGTAGTCGTTCAGAAGGAAAACTCTGGTGTTCGTTCCGAAGCGGAATTCGTGCGCGCCGTGGCTCCAGGCGAGGTTGTCATTGATGAAGAACCGCGAGGCTCGCCTTCCCTGCACCCAGGTGTTGTCGAGCCCTCCGAGGGTTGTGAAGGGTGCGTTCGCACCACTCCCCTCGAGGACAATGGGAAATGCTGCCAGCGTTTTCTCGAAATTGGCTGGGGCGAAGAGGCTCGAATACCACGAGAATCCCGGGTTGAAGTAATTGACGAGGTTCTGGGAAAACACGTGCGAATAACCCGCCATGAACGAGTACAGCGGTTGCGGAGAGAGCGAACTGAACAAGGGGTTAATTGGATCGGTCCAGGCTGCTTGCAGGCCGGTGTCGGCCTGAACGCGGAACCAAGCGGTGTTGGCCGTGTTGATGTTGTAATCGACCCGAACCGTTTGGACTTGCTCGCGATCATCGCTCGAATGTGAAACACTCTGCCGGTTGGCGCAGCCGGTTCCATTGGGCGGGTTGCCAGCAGTCTGGCTACCGTCGGCGTTGAAGGGACAGCCCAGGACCGCAAGTGGCGTCCCACTCGTGCTTCCGTAAAGGGAGAACATTCTCCTATAGAACGGCACCATCTGCGGCGCGGCGGGGTAAGTGGCGCCGGTTACGGCGTCCGTGCCTCCTAAAGCAAGTTGCTGGAGAACGTAGTTCTCGAAGGCGGGGGTCGGCACGGTAACCGGTGTGACAATAGGAAGCGCAATCCGCACCCATTCGAAATCGCTGAAGAAGAACAATTTATCCTGACGAATGGGCCCTCCAAAGCTGCCCCCGAAGTGATTCACCGTGGATCTGGGCCTGTGATTCCCCGGGGTTGCGTTCGTGAAGAAGTCGGCGGCGTTCAAAGCCGAGCCATTCCAAAGCTCGTAGAGATTTCCATGAAAGTGATTGCTGCCGGACTTGGTGACATAGTTCACTTGGGAGGCTCCATAGCGCCCCTGATCCACGGAATAGGAGAGGGTGTTGACGGTCACTTCGGAAATTGAGTTCAGGCCCAGCACCAGGTTGGTCGAGAGACCGCTGTTGAGACCTGTGAAGGGGTCATTGGTTTCCAGCCCATCGACGATGTAGCCGTTCGAGAGCGCCGGCAGCCCGTTGAACTCCACGTTGCCATAGCCGTTGCTTCCGCCTACAAAGTCGTTGCTGCTTCCCGCCGTGTTGATGAGCGCGCCAGCCGCGAATTGCAAGGGGTAGGTGAGGTCGCCGCCCGGGTTGGGAAGGTCTTCGAGCGCAGGCGCGTTGAGATTGGTGCTGGTGTTGGCATTCTCAGGATTTAGGATCGGCGCCGCCGCGGTGACCTCAATCGCCTGTTTGGATTGCGCCACCTGGAGCATGAAATTCACCGTCTGCTTCTGTCCCAGACCTGAAAACACGTTGTCGTTTTGTTGGGGATCGAAACCCGCAACTTCGACCCTGACCGAGTAAGTGCCCGGCTTGAGTTGCGGGAAGTTGAAGCGCCCCTCCTCATCGGTCGAAAGAGATCGCCGCATGCCGGTCTCGCGGTTCGAAATGCTCACCGTCGCACCGGGAACCGCCGCACCGCTCGCGTCGCTCACTTGGCCCAGGATAGCGCTAGTCGTTTCTCCCTGCGCCATTCCGTACTTGGCGGAGATGGACCCAGTGCCCACGAGCAGAAGAACCAGAATCACCTTGCGGCCCATGTCTTGTGTTCCTCCAGGTGCGACAGCGTCGTTTGGGGGGTTTTGCGCCAGCCTTAATTTACTAAGGCTTTCTAATCATAGTAAACTATAGTTAACTAAAAGATTCGACGCGTGTCAACTA
>Ga0187852_1000584_pt1 | contig 39111 bp, 47 predicted proteins | sample June2016WEW_6_40_FD_134511 | JGI IMG/M metagenome (GOLD analysis project Ga0187852, IMG submission 134511) | Peatland microbial communities from SPRUCE experiment site at the Marcell Experimental Forest, Minnesota, USA - June2016WEW_6_40 | ecosystem: Environmental > Terrestrial > Soil > Wetlands...
ATTTCATCAGAGTCCCATTGTTTCCGGCAATCAGCGCCATAGTCCCTTTGTGATTCCAGGCGACGGCCCGAAGGTTCTCAAAACTAGGTGAGTTTAGCTTCGTGAAGGATCCATCTTCACCTCGCAGGATTGTTCCCGCGTTTCCAACTATCAGAACGGTATCGTCGCTGAGGTTAACCGACAGATCGCGCAAATCATGCTTAGTGTTTGGATTAAACCGAACCAATTCCTGACCCCGAAGCTCAATGATCCGGCCTCCGTCGCCCACAACTATCAGGGAGGAACCGTTCCTGGTCCAACCCACGCCACGGAGGTGTTCCTTGAAATTCTTTGTTTCCACCTTGTCGCCATTGTATTGAACTAGGACTGAAGGCATCATCCAGTCTCCTTGATTGCGAACTCTCTACCATCCCGGCCCGAGGCAAGCTGCTCGCAAAGTAGATTTGATGGTTCTATCAACTCATGCGGTAAGTAGGTGGAATCGGTGCCGAGGCTTGAAAAGCGAACCTCGCGACCTGCGGAATTGTACTCTGAGCGGTCAATCAAGAGCGAACAAGATCTTCTAGATTTCATTGAAGCTCTTGATGAGGATGAGGGAATACGTGCGGATGGGGATTTGAAGAACCACGTAAATGGGGGTTTCATCTTTGTCGGTACCTTTAGGGGGAGTTATTGCGTCAATATCTGCGATAAATTGTGGAGTCCGAAACTGCACAAGCACATCGCCGGGGGAAAAGATGAATGGTATTACTTCAACACGGCCAAAGAAGCACTTCGTTTCGTCCTGAAAGAGGCAAGGCATCCGCTTCGCGCTTGGCTCTATTAGGTGTTGATTAAGAAAGTATCCCAAGCACGCTGGCCATACTCCGAAATGTTGCCTCGAGGCCTTCCTTAGTTTGTTGACTGAACCTCGGGCTTACCTTTGCTAACTTATCAGCAAACTCTTGCAGAACATCCAGTGCTCCGGGTGTGTAGAAGTCATTGTTCATGTGGCGTTTGAAGGCTGACTCGTACCTGGTCCAGTTGGCCGATGATTTTCTATCTCTGGAGTCTGTGGCAGGCTGTGCGTCTAGGAATGAGTTGAAGTTCTTGCGTAGATGGTTGAGCCCGCGTATGGCGTTTGTCAGTCCATTCTTTGAGAAAATCATTGGTTCCCTATAGTGAACAGATGCGAAGTAGAACCTCAGCTCTGCCGCACTGTACTCATGGAGGGCGTCGCGGATCCTAATCATGTTACCTAACGATTTGCTCATCTTACGTCCGTCGACATTCAACAAGCCCGTGTGAATCCAGTAACGCACAAATGGTATCTTACCCGTGAGTGCTTCTGCTTGCGCAATTTCCGCCTCGTGGTGTGGAAAAATGAGTTCTGAGGCGCCGCCATGGATGTCATACGTGTCTCCGAACTGTGCCATGGAGATCGCTGTGTCTTCGATGTGCCATCCCGGCCTGCCTCGACCCCAAGGCGAATCCCATGCGAGCCCTTTCTCATACTTTCTCCATAACGAGAAATCCTCTGGGTTTCGCTTAGAGGAACATAACTCAAGTCTTCGCAGGCCGAGTTCTTCGTGGCTTTGGCCAGAAAGTTGACCAAACTTAGGGAACTTGTCGACCTCGAAATAGACCCCGGTCTCAGTTTCGTAGCCTATTCCCCTGTCGATTAGTCCGGTTACCTGGGCGATCATTTTCGGAATGGCTTCGGAAGCTCTTTCGAACCGGTCAACCTGTGTTACTCCAAGACTTTGCATGTCTTCCAAAAATGCGTTTTCGTACTCTCGGGCGAGGTCAAGAGGGGCTCGTTTCAGCTGCTCGGCTCGTTGTACGACTCGCTCAGCTACATCTGTGATATTCATGAGGTATTGGATCTTGTACCCCAAGAACTTCAGGTACCGAGTGATCGTATCAAAGGCAAGATACGTTCTCGCGTGCCCCAAATGAACGTAATCGTAAACCGTGGGCCCACATACGAACATCCTAACCTGTCGGTCTGGGGATACGCGGAATGGTTCCTTCCTGCGGGTAAGTGTATTGTACACTTTGAGCTGCATTGATTTCTACTCCAACCTCCAGCATAGATCCTCAGACTATGCCGTTCCGTTGGTGCCAAACCGCTGTGTTAGATGCCGTATAAACTTCTTAGCGGCAAACCTACCATTGACTGAGCTATTGTGGACCCTCACTTGCAGATATCGGCGAAAATGGAACGTAAATGCGGTAGGGGCACAGAGTTGGAACGTTTACAGCTACGTAGCCGATTTTTCGCCTTACTTTGCACGATGTAGTAGTTTTCGTCCACATCAATCTCCAAATCTGGGACGAAGGACAAGATGAATTCGATTAACTCATCCATACTCCGCTTACGCCTCTCTTTCAACTGCAGAAACCCTTGTAGGCTCACAAGCCGCTCGTACATATCGGAGCTGATCTTGATACTTCGGCTAAGCCGTCTCTTCTTGCCAGGTTCAAATGTTCTCGACACTAAGTATCTCCGGTAGAAATGTAGAACATTCGGGCTTTTTACCTTTTTCTCCAAGCCCAGTTATATACAACGTTCATTCCAAGCTTAGGTAACCTGGTTATCTAAGACCAGAAAACAGGGAGGTGAGTTGAGATGGCGAAGAAACGCAAGGTTAAGATGAAGTTAGGTACTGAGCACGACAAGAACATTAAGCAAGAGGAAATGGTAGCTTAAGCCCGGTTTGCCGGGTTCCGTTTCCGGGTAATCCCATTTTCAAGTTTTTCTTTTGTTTGTTCGTTTTCTGGTTGCAGACGCTAAGTGTGTTTGTTTTCCTTCGATTTAGGTACAGATAGAGTCTTAAACAAACTCCCGCATACAACGGCGAACACTCGTAGTGTTCCTGTCTTGTTGGAATTAATACCCGGCCGGATATCGCAAGCAATACTACTCGTTATTGTGTTGGTCGCAATTTACTGGGTAACAAAGATCGCGGTGAAGAGGAAGCTGAAGACTCGGAGCATTCCCGGCCTGGAAAGGATTGACGAATGGATTAAGGAAGCAGCAAAACTCAATCGGAGCGTCTTCTTCACGCCCGGAACAGGCGGGATAACCACGCCAGACACGCTCGCGGCACTCTCCCTTCTCGGATTCGTTGCAAAACATTGTGTTGAACATAACGCTCGGCTTCTCGTCGCAAACTCCGATCCTCAAGTGCAACAGGTCACGGAGGATATGGTGAAGAGTGCATATACTAAAGCCGGCAGAGAGAAAGAATACAGCACCGACATGGTGCGGTACGTCTCTACCCGCCAGTTCGCATACGCGGCCGGCGTTATGGGAATTCTGCGACGCGAAAAACCTGCCGTCAACTTTTTCGTCGGCGACTTTCAGGCGGAAGCACTGCAAATCGCCGAAACTGGCAGAGGCGAAGCTATTTACCAGTTCGGGGGCACCACAAATACCGATCAACTGCCATTTTTCATGACAACTTGCGATCAGACTCTGATCGGCGAAGAACTGTACACAGCACAAGGATACCTCTCCTCGGATCCTGAGGCCATTTCCCGTCTCATCGGACCCGACGCAGGAAAGATACTGGCAATCCTCCTAATTTTGGCTGGAGCTCTGCTCATAACGTTCGGTAACTCGATTCTAATCGCCTTAATGGAGTTATGAGGCGCCGATGAGCTCAGACAAGAAGAAGATGAGCCGGGGGGACCTTGGCCTTCAGGTAATTATCTTTAGCTTGGGCTTTTTCTATGCAATCGTCTACTATGTTGCCGTGCCTGGAACGGTCGATTTACAAGCTGTTTCTGACCAGTTATTAGCTTACTTGACGGCAGTGCTCACGGCTGCGTTCGCTATTGGAGTCATCAACCTCACTCGCGTTCACGTGAACAACATCAAAAGAAAGCGAGCAACTTGGAGGTACAGCGTAATTCTCATCATATGTCTTTACGCTATGGCGATATTCAGCATGATCGCTTCACCCTTCGCACTTGACCCCCAGGCCGCTGTCATACCTGCAAGTGTCATCGCATTCTCAACCCCGATCTGGGAATTCCTATACTACAAAATTCTTGTGAACATAAACTCAACAATCTTTTCTCTTCTTGCCTTTTTCATCGCCTCAGCAGCTTACCGAGCTTTCAAAGCCCGATCCTTAGAATCAACGATTCTCCTAGCCGCAGGCTTACTGGTCATATTAGGACAGGCGCCAATAGTAGATTTGGTGTGGCCAGGATTCGGTGCCATTCGCGACTGGATACTTGCGTTTCCCAATACGGCTGGCCAAAGAGGCATCCTCATCGGCGCTGCGCTCGGAATTCTTGTGTTTAGTGTTCGCAGATTATTCCGGTACCCTTGGGGAGAGTAACATAATGGCTGCCTCAAGTCTCAGATCAGACCCAAGACTAGTGTACGTAATCCTGTTGCTGGTCGTTACTGTGCCTATTCTTACGCATGAGGTAATCGCGGTTCCAATCACCCCAACGACTCGTGCATTGTACGATTTCATCCAGAATTTGCCGCCCAACAGCCTTGTGGTGGAGAGCTTCGATTACGCTACAAGCGTCGTCCCTGAATTGCACCCGCAAGCCATAGTCGTCACACAACACATCTTCCTGAGACCGCTTAAGGTTCTCTTCGTCGCGCAGGATCCTAATGGCCCACCGTTGGCGGACGCAGTCCTCGACACGATCAACAAGGGCAATAAGAGCTATGGGGTCGACTATGCAAACCTCGGATATATTCCCAACACTGCGACGCTAATTGGAATGCCCTCAAATATAGCTCAATTCCTTCCTCTTGACACGCGCGGCAATCCTACCGCTAGCCTTCCACTCATCAAGGAGTTTCCCGCCGCCAAGGACGCTGCATTGGTAATTACCTTCGACGATGACGGCAGCGCCCTCTACGCTTATCTTCAATATTGGCAAGGGAGTTTCAATATCGCAGTTGCAGTTGGAGCTACAGCCACCGTGGCTCCGGGCTTCATGCCATTCTACAGTTCAGGCCAGCTTGTGGGCATTCTGATCAGCATACGCGGCGCCGCAGAGTACGAGTCGCTGCTTAACCAGCAGTATAATTGCTGTCTAGGTATCAGCGGCGCATCCTCCGCAATGGTCGCACTATCAGCGTCTCACTTGCTGATAGTAGCGATGGTCGTATTCGCCAATGCGGCGTATTTCATCAGCCGGCGAACTTCGAAGAAGGAGAAGTGAAACATGAACCTAATTGACCTGATTGGAGTTTGGGTTGGTGTATTCATTACCCTTATGGTGCTTAGTTTCCTGTACAAGGAAAACCCATTCTTCCGTTTAACGGAATACGTCTTTATCGGCCTCGCCGCTGGCTACGCCTTTGCCGCGTCGCTTCGCCTATTCATAGATCAAGCTCTGAACCCAATTTTCGTAAATGGAAACCTAACATTCATAGTACCAGTGATCTTAGGCTCTCTATTCTACGCCCAGTTCACGAAGAAATACTCGTCGCTATACCGACTGCCCTTGAGTTTAGCGATTGGTTATGGTTTAGGAGTCACTATTTGGAGTGTGTTTGCGACGTTTTTTGTGAAACAGGTGATCGCGACTATGATACCTCTCTTTACGGGGGATGTGCTTACTACTTTCGACAATGTAGTCTTAGTTGCGGGAACCATACTATCCCTCTCCTACTTCATCCTGCACCGGGAACAGAAAGGGGTCTGGGGAGGATTCACAAAAATTGGCAAGTACTTCATCCTCGCTACGCTTGGGGCTGTCTTCGGTAGCACGGTCTTAGGACGAATGGCAATAATAATTCAAAGAGTGCAATTCCTTGTAGGCGATCCGGCATTTCCTTGGAGCGCTTTAGGAATGGGAACCGCTACCGAGGGTGCCTATGCTCCTATTGGCGTAGTCGCATTTCTCGCAGTTTTCGGCTACTACCTGTACAGAGAGCGCAACAAGAGATCTAGCGCTGAAACAGCGGCGAAGGCAGCTAAGACTTAGACAGCTCTTCTATCCGACCGATAATTCTATCTACATTTTGCTTTTTCATGAATAGCCCTGTATACTTAGGACCTTCAAACAGCCATTGCAGAGGGCCAAGGGCTATGATTGCTAGCTGAGAAGCAATGAACGCGAGAGGTTTCGCCACTTCGAGGAACATAATTGCGGGCGCTTCGAGCCCCTTATCCACAACAAGCCTGGCGATATTGCTGATGAGCTTGTCTTCTTCCTCATCTGTTAAGTCGAACTCAGACAAAACTCTGGAATCATCTCAACCTACTACACTGAGCGGAAGACAGTTTCTTCAGGGTAGACCTCAATTCCCTCAGACGTAATCCTATACGGACACAATCGATCTGTATGCTTCGCTCCGCGCATTTTTCGAACTTCGAGAGCCTTGACATTGGACTCTTCAACTCGATACATGTGAAGCACAATTACGCCCTGCGCGAGAAATGCTTCCGCGCCGAATCGAGTCATATCCTGCCGGTCCTCAGGGTTCTCGGCCAACATGATTGTTGTGAGGTTCATCTCCGTTAGATCTTTGATGAGTTTCAGCGTCTGCTGCCTAATTTCGAAATCGTCCTTATACTGTAGCGTGAGGGCCGAAATTGAGTCAATAACACAGCGCTTTGCATTCACTTTTTGCTTGACTTCTCTGATCGCGGCTACGACGCTATCAATGTTAAATTTGGCGCCTCCGAGGAAACTTTGCCCTAGGGACGGTGGGACGAATGTGGAGGTTCTAGCCTCACGTTTTATCGGTGAAGCATCCACGAAAGATATTTTCCCGGCCTTCTCCTGATCACCTAGGTTCCAACCGTAACGTTGACTGTTATCCGAAATAGAGTATGGTGGTTCATCGAAGGTCACGTACATCCCGCCTTCGCCGTATTCGGTGGCGCCTTTGTACAAGTACTGAACTCCGAACGTAGTCTTCCCAGTGCCGGGTCCACCAAGCAAAAGAAAACTGAAACCTCTAGGCAAGCCACCTTCGATTAGTTCATCGAGGCCCTTGATCCCTGTCTTGACCCTTTCACTTTCACTCAACGAGGCGAACACTATCCTATATGGAAGCTTGATGCGGAATCGCGCGATCTTCCATATTGACATTCGCTAAACTGCTGCCTGCCCAATAAAAGGTACTATAGGCAGGTTCCACTCACCTTATGTTGCATTCCATTCGGAAAGGTCCTGAACGTGGAACATCTCCGACGATTAGTTCAAGAACTCGCGTTAGTAGGATACCAACTCGACCGATCGGCATACGATTACATCAAAACCATGGATGAAGCCCAGGCAACAACGTTCGCAAAGAACCTACTCGTTTCAGTTGGCGACAAGGCCAACACGTCTCACATACTGTCGAGACAAGAACTCCTAGACATCTCCGCACATCCCCTTCTGGAGACCACTCAAGTTCAAGCCTCAGTGTCACGTACGATTCCTGCGAAGCAAATCTCACCGCGATTAGATATTCTGAGAGATCCATCGAAAGAAATTGGGACAGGGGGCAGCATAGATGACTTTTCTCATTATTTTAGAGACAGATTTCAGAAACTCAGCCGGGCATTCCGGGAGCGACCAGATTCAAGGGATGCCAGCAGCTTAGCAGTTGCCCTCGCCCAAGAGCAGAACCAGAAGGTGAAGTTCATCGCGATGGTTATGGAGAAGCGAGAAAGGCAGCGAAAACTCTTCTTGCAGCTCGACGATTTCGAAGATACAGCAACCGTATTGGTTTCACCGGAGGAAAGGACCGCATATGAAACGGCCCAGAAACTTCCTCTAGATCAAGTAGTATGCGTAGGCGGGGTCCGGGCGAAGGGCGATCTATTCGTAGCAAAAGAGGTTCTACTCCCTGACATTCCAGACCACAAACCACACTTGGCTGAAGAAGACGTATGGGCAATCCTACTCTCGGACCTTCATGCGGGAAGCAAGAAATTCTTGGGTACTGAGCTAAGCAGAGTTTTCGACTGGTTAAACCTGAAAATTGGAGACCTGAGCCAACGGGCTATCGCCGAACGGACGAAGTATCTGGTAATCTGTGGTGACATTGTTGACGGCATCGGGGTTTACCCACGACAGGAGCATGAATTAGCGATTGTTGATCTGTATCAGCAATACCAGGAGGCGGCCAAATATGTTAGTAGGATACCTGACTATATCGAGACCGTCGTGATTCCTGGCAACCACGACCCCGTCAGGCAAGCGCTTCCTCAACCACCGATACCACGCGATTTTGGGGAACCCCTGTATGAATCTCGTGAACTAGTCTCTCTCGGTAACCCGGCTGAGGTATCCTTTCACGGCGTCAAGTTCCTTCTTCATCATGGCCGAAGCCTCGATGATGTGATCTCAAGCTCTCCAAACGTAGACTTCACTCAGCCCGAAAAAGCGATGAGACTTCAACTTCAGTGCAGGCACTTAGCGTCGGAGTATGGAAATCGGACAGCGATAGCCCCTGAGAGGGTCGATCATTTGGCCATCGAAAGGGTTCCGGACGTTTTCCACTCAGGTCACATACATGTGGTCAAATATGAGAACTACCGCGGAACCCAGATAATTAACTCGGGAGCTTGGCAGGCTCAGACTGATTACCAACGACGGGTCGGCTTGGTTCCTACCCCCGGCATACTTACGGCGTTGAACCTTCACACTTTGCAGGTTCGTCTCATCAATTTCATCGAACCCTAACCAGCGAGCGGCGCCAGGCCTCTAGCCAACAGCCCAGCCACCCGGATTGGTTCCGGGAGGCGAGAGATCATGGATGACGAGGCAATAAGTTTCCTGGCAAAACTTGGCGAACATCCCTTAACTTCGAAGTAAACCTTCGGTTCCTTGACCAATGGCCTGCACGAATACAAGGATCCAGCGTTCCGAACGGTCTGCCACCGCCGTTTCCAGTCTTCAAAATGTCCTCGCAATGCGTGTCGCACAGCCGTGTTGTTTGGTCTCCTACCAATTACGCCTATGACTGGCTTTCCCGTCTCTCCTGAGAGGCGTTTGATGTCGACAAGGTTAAAGCCACCGAAGGAAATCCCACTGAGCATAACGACATCGTACGCTAAAGTCTTCAATAACGCTATGAGCACGGAGTTAGCGTCAGTTCCGTCTACCTGTATTCTCCCAATCCTCGTGGCCGATATCTGGCATCCGTGAAACAGAACTGCAACTACGACCGCTGATCCAACAGCCCCTCTTCTGATTTGAAACGCGCCATCATCCACCCCTACGATTCTATGCCGACTGGTGCTTTTGGAGAGACCTGGGGACATATCCGAAGAGCCTTCCCGCAAGATTGTCCTCAGCGTAGGTATCCGCGATAACCCGCGGAGATACTCCAAGCCTTATTTTCTTGGTCCTGCCGTATCTTCCGAAACTTACTACCCGCGCGTTCAATATTCCCATAACGTCAAGTTCATTGATAAGGCCGCTGACCCTCCGCTGTGTCAGCGGCTCCAAATCGCTAGACCCGCACAATTCGTGGTACACTTCATACACGTCACCAGTAATCGCCCCACTAGAGAGATGGTTGCTCAACAAGTACGCTCCGACAAGTAGGATCTTAGAGTGTGCAGGAAGTGACTTCAAGACCTCAGATACGCGGTCGTGTTCAATCTTCTGTTGCGCTTGGCGTACGTGCTGTTCGATCACTCGGCCTGAGTCTTCTCGCTCCGCCAGTTCGCCTGCGACGCGAAGGAGATCGAGCGCCCGTCTTGCATCACCATGTTCGCCGGCGGCCAAGGCCGCACAAAGTCTGAGGGCATTTTCGTCGAGCGCCCCTTTGAGGAAAGCCAATTTTGTCCTGTCGAGTAAGATGTCAAACAACTCATCTGCGAGATATGGTCTGAAAACGACTTCCTCTTCACTTAGCGAACTTAACACTCGTGGATCTAGGAACTCCTTGAAATGAAGATCGTTTGAGATCCCCACAATGCTAATCCAAGAAGAGCTAAGCGTTTCATTGATTCTGGTGAGTTCATACAGGAGGGAATCATCCGCGTTATGCTTTATCAGAGCATCAATCTCGTCCAAAGTGACAAGTAGGGCAGTCTTGTCCGCATTTATCCCATTTGAGAATCGATCCAAAAGCTCTCCGACGGCAATCCCTGTGAAGGGCACTTCCACTCCTACAGCCCTGCATATCTCGGCGAGGACACGGTAGTTTGTCCCTGCTAACCGACAGTTGATGTAAGCAATCTTTACTGGTGCCCCGATCTCGGTGGCCTTCTTTTCCAGTTTGTCGAGTACAAATTTCGTAACTATCGTCTTGCCTGTGCCTGTTTTTCCGTAAACGAACACATTTGATATCTTCGACTGATGGAGTGCGGGAGCAAGAATCCCTGCTAGGCGCTGAATATGCTCATCCCTGTGAGGCAGGTGAGGTGGCATGTAGTCGTGTCGCAGAACATCGCGCTCTGCGAAAATCTTGGCAGTTGATAAGTATCTGTCGAATAGAGTCTCCATAGCGTCTACGGCTGGTAAGGTAACATACCTCCACTGGTCACACCGGTCTTACATCTTGAACGGTAGCTAACGGTTCTTGTACAAGAAAGTCAACTATCGCCACTGGAACCGTTACCTGAAATTACCGCATAATACTCTGAAAAACTGTTGTAAAACGTGTTAGGAAACGAATGATTGACCCCCTCACCCCTTCGGTTCCACTCCAAGTACAATGAATCGTTTGGTAGGTTGTTGTTGTAGTTAAGAAGAACTCGTGTTAGGTTTGCTGTTTGAAAATAAATGTGATCGTATTCAGTAAATTGTATGGATGCCTCTAATTTTCGCTATACGTCAGCGACAAGAATCTTGCATTTAATGTTCGGTCAAATGTATTGGTCCAGTCGAAATCAAGGGGTTAGGGTAGAGTAAGGCGTGGTATTTTCGTCATGATTTACGTGTTGTCATCTGTGAAATGTTCCAATAACCCCTTTATTTCCACTGCACCCGTAATTATTCCAGTGAAAACATGTCAACGGCAAGCTCAACAGTGCATATCAACTTATAACCTGTTGATCTGTGGTAAGTGAGTGACATGAAGAAACGCATCAAACTCGAATTCTTCGACCGATCTGGTGCAAAACACAGCCTAGCCATTGAGGGAGACTTCACCATAGACAAAGTTAATCAACTGTTGGAATACGCGGAAATCGTAGCAGGTTCTAACCAACACACCGTTCCTCTTGAAGGTCGAGAGAGCAAAATGAATCGGCTAATGGATGTTATCAACACACAGTTAACTGATTGTAGTTTCGACTCTCGCCAGATCTATCAATCTTACCGCGAAGCCTGGGGGGATGATTTCACTCTTGGCGCTGTTTCAACGTACCTATCGCGGCTAGTAGACCGCGGTATGCTGGAGAGAACAGGGTCTGCGGCTCATTGGTTCTATAGGCTCAAAACGTCTCCGACGGTTTCACCCTAATGGTGTTACTGGAGCTTTCGAATGTTGACCGCAACGCCTCATTCAGTCTGTATCTGAACGGGGCACGATTCGATTCGCGGTCAACATAACCCTCCATGTACAACTTCTTCATCAATCGAGATGTGTGTTCTCTAGATTTTTGTAGTCGTTTTCCAATTTCTGGAGCCGCCTTCGCACCTTCATCCCTCAAAATTTCCAGCGTCAGACGTTCAGTCGGGGTGAGGGAGGCCAAAAAGTCTCCATCAGATACCACAGCAGCCAAATTCTCACGTTTCGGGAGGGCGTTCGTATCTAGATTCATTTGTTGGAGGGCGCTGAGTTTCGACTTTACTTGCTCAAATTCCAGGAGGAGCTTCTTCTCGTTAGATAGGATCTCTTGAAAGTGATGCAACGTTTCCTTATGGGACGTGCGTAAGCTCGTCTGTTCTCCTGCGAGAGCGTCGCTGCGCCCCATAATTGCCTCACAGTCTGAGCGTAGTTGCTTCATAACCGACTCAGAGCGTTGGATCCGTGATGAAAGCGCGTCCACGATGACGCTGATCAACGACGCGGATTCGGTTACCGCTTGTTTGCTCTGCCGAAAAGCGCGAATTGCATTGTTCCCTACGATAAGCACCAATACTAAACAGAGCACGGAAACCAAATCGACTGATAGCGCAAAGGCGTCCAAGGTCAAGGGAAACCTCTTCTAACCTGTGATGTCACAGTATTTCTATGATGTCACAATGATTTGAATGTGATGATCTGGTGACATCCATCTAGCTCACGATGACGTCACACGGTTGACGTATATTGAGTCTATATGGGGCAGTTGGTTCCATTATTTCCATTTTTTGGTTATCAAGTTGCCCATCGACTTTGGATCGGTTTCTATTGTCCTAACATATCACGTGACGTCACGTGATTGGTCAGAGAGTATCTTTGAAACTTTGGCGGTTAGCCAATGCAGAGATTACTTCGGAGAGTCTTCGCTTCAAGTCTTGGATTGCTTTGAGGTCGCCGGGTGAGGAGGGTTGGTTTTCTTGGATGTAGCCCTGCAGTGTATCTGAGAGTTCGATGAATGGCTGTAGGGCCGAAGTGTCAAAGAGCCCTACATATCCTAATAGTAGAATCGTGTAAATCGACCGAATAACGTTGTTTTGAGCTTGAATTAGGCTGCGATTGTATGATCCGCGGCTAATCCGGGTCCTCGAAAGCCTGAAAAGTCGTCTTTGATCTTTCTTGATGGCTTTCTCTTGTGAAACAGAGTCAGCGAGTAGTGTTTCCAGCTGTGGCAGGGTTAGGTGGCTACTTTCTAGAAGGAGGTTCGTGACTGGATCGCTGACGGTGTCGTGGATTGAGTGACGCGCATCTGACAGGGTGTCGGGTTGTTCTCCCAAGGGACTCCCGTCCGGATACCTTTTCGTATTCATTTAAATTCTTTGAGAATCTTCCTCGGAGAACGGCATGCAGCGCTGACAAATCCGGGCTTATGCCAAATTGCGTCGGAACATCGTGAGAATGCTCGGTTCATTGGGCGACTGTAAGACACTCGGCAGGGGGTGTCCTACGCCCTCCAGCTCATGGTTTCTAGATCGGTTACGAACGAACTACATTTACCAATTCGGTCCACAATCTATCACAGTTCTGGATGGTGCATGAGGATGGATTGCACTTCAAAGGATGGGATGGAATACACGCCTTCCCTCAGCCTCCTTCGAGAGTGTTTGGTCAAAGAATCGCGCTTGCATATCCCGGACTGAGTCCAATGTTGGATTGGGTGGAACGTTGAAATAACTCGAGTTAATCTCTGCTCGTGAATTAGAGAGGAGTAAGGTTGGGCAGACGCAGAAGACGGGTAATCAAAGTTGTAAAGAAGAAACTACCCTCAGTCTTCACCTGTCCTGTCTGCGGCGAGGAGGCAATACGCGTAAAACTCCCGCAAGGGGCCGGTCAAGCGGCTGTCCAATGCGGTTCGTGCGGACTCAAACGAGAATTCGAGGCAACCCCCTCAAGTCAAATCGTCGACATATATTGTATGTTCATGGATAGCTTCTACGTCAAAGACAAGGCACAAACTCAGGAGACTCAGCAGCCAGCTGAATCTGCTCCGGTGTGAAGTCCACTGGGAAGGAGCGCCTCTCCGAGTCTTAAAGAAGAGGAAGACCAGTCTCTAGTCTAGGTCTGCTCCTTGGATGTCACAGCTCTAAGCCGACAAGACCTGTATTTTCAGGGTCTAAAGGAGCAGGTAGACAGAATCTATGCTCTGGCCAGAGAGGCACGGGCAAAGGGCTTGGATCCCGCACGTGAACCAGAATCTGTAGTTACGCAGGATGTTGCGGAACGCGTTGAGAAGTCTGTCGGGCCCCCGGGAGTGGCTTCGAGAATCCGTGAACTTTCACTTTTGATGCCGCGTGAGCTTGTAGCCCTGAAGATGGCTGAAGAGATCTCTCTGTCCAATTATGGAGTGGATGGGGAGCGCGCTGCAGAACAGGCTGTAAGAACTGCTTCTGCCATTCTAGATGAAGGGGTTACTGCTGCGCCGATTGAGGGAATCTCAAGCGTCAGGATAAGGACGAATCAAGACGGATCCAAGTATCTAGCTGTCTACTTTGCGGGTCCCATTAGGTCCGCTGGGGGCACAGATATGGCGCTAATTCTTGTGATTGCCGATTATGTGAGACACCAGGTCGGATTGGGGCGTTACAAGGCTACGGAACTTGAAGCGAAGAGGTTTGTGGAAGAATTACGCTTGTACGAGAGGGAAGTAGCCCGTTTTCAGTTTAAGGTTTCAGATGAGGAGCTGTTCAACGCTGTGATGCGGTTGCCCGTTGAAGTGAACGGTGTTGAGACCGATCCGGTCGAAGTTTCAGCGTATAGGAACGTTCCGCGGGTGGACACGAACCGGGTGAGGGGTGGGGCGCTAAGGGTTGTTCACGATGGGCTGATTGGTAGGAGCCACAAGGTTCTGAAGATAATTGACAGCTTGGGAATAGAGGGATGGACGTGGTTAAGGGAAATCAAACCCCCAGTGGCTGAAGCTGAAGAAGCGCGTGAGTTCATGTTCATGGAGGACGTTCTGGCGGGACGGCCAATCTTCGCTTTTCCCCAGTTCCAGGGGGGCTTCAGGCTCAGATATGGTAGAGCTAGAAACACCGGCTTGGCCGCAGTAGGGCTTCACCCGTCTACAATGATAGTGCTCGGCAAGTTCATCGCTATTGGAACGCAACTAAGATTAGAGAAGCCGGGTAAGGCAGGCATCGCAGCCTCCGTTGATTCAATCGAACCCCCCGTCGTCCGATTGAGGGATGGTTCCGTAGTTAGGCTATCGGATCCAAAGAGAACAGAAACGCTGCTCGATTCGGTGGATAAAATCCTGTTCCTAGGGGACATACTGATAGGGTTCGGAGAATTCCTTGAGAACAATCGCACACTTCTCCCGTCAGGCTTTGTTGAGGAATGGTGGAGGCAGTTAATGGAACTTGAAGCGACAAAGCACTCCAGTATCCACGAACTTGCAGATTTCATATCTGTAGATGAAACTCGCATTGCCACCTATCTCAGTGACTCTGGAGGATATCCGACGGCGGAAGAGGCGGTTCTCATCGCAAAACGATCCCACGTCCCTCTACATCCGAGGTATTCATGTTTCTGGGAGAACATCACCTCACAAGACTTCGACCACTTGCGCTCGAAACTGCTGGATCCCAACCAAACAAGCTCATCGCCTAATCGAATATCGACTAGGAATGATGCAATGACGAAAGCCATCCTCGAGAACCTCTGCGTCCCACACAAAGTTGACGGAGATCTCTTGGTAATAGACGAGGATGCGACGATTTTGTATGAATGCCTTGGGTTGGCTTCTCAGGGCGGTACGGTGGAGGGCAAAGACGTGTTCGAGAAACTGTTACGCGCTTCAGGCATGCGAGTGATGAGAAAGGCCCCAGTCTATGTTGGCGCTCGAATGGGGCGGCCGGAAAAGGCGAAACGGCGTGAGATGCGTCCAGTTGTCCATTGCCTATTCCCACTCGGATTAGCAGGAGGAGCCAGACGCAATATTGTTGAGGCTATGGCAGAACACACCCTTATTTCGGTTGAATTGGCATACCGAAAATGCAAGACCTGTGGGAACTCCACGCATTTAGGCATGTGTGAGAAATGCGGTGCCGAAACAATCAACGCATTTACTTGCCCAAGGTGCGGTCTCGACAGCCCAGATAAAACCTGTCCTTCATGCAAGGGCAACGCTGAAGCGTTTAGCCAGAGAAACATTTCAATTCGTGACTTTTTCAATTCGGCCCAGAGAAAACTGTCTCTCACCGTCACACCGGAGAGTGTAAAAGGCGTGCGTGGGCTGACGAATCAAACGAGGACGCCCGAACCTCTTGAGAAGGGGATTCTGAGGGCGAAGTATGACGTATCGGTCTTCAAAGACGGAACTGTGCGATTCGATGCGACGAATGCACCGCTTACGCACTTCAAGCCAGCTGAAATAGGCGTAGGGCTCGATAAGCTAATTGACTTGGGGTATGACGTCGACATAGACGGGAAGGCGCTTACATCGAATGATCAATGCTGTAGCCTCAGAGTGCACGATATCATCATACCTGAAGGGTGTGGAGACTATTTCGTAAGGGTTGCACAATTCATCGATGATCTTCTGCAAAACCTCTACGCGCTGCCGCCTTTTTACAACGTAAAGAACAAGGAGGATCTAATTGGGCAATTGACTGTCGGCCTTTCACCTCACACTTCAGTAGGCGTTATCGGTCGAATTATCGGTTTCACGAAAGCCAGCGTCATTTTTGCACATCCATTCTGGCACGCTGCAAAACGGAGAGATTGTGACGGAGATGAAGACTCCGTTAGCCTTGCGCTGGACATTCTTCTGAATTTCTCTAAACAGTTCCTGCCCTCGAGGATCGGAGGAATAATGGATGCGCCGATATTGCTAACCGTGGGAATTAAGCCGCGAGAGATTGCTCGCCAAGCATTCAACCTCGAATCGGTCGGCCGTCTTCCATTGGAATTCTTCGATGCGACGCAAAAACGGTCCGATCCAAAGGCTCAAGCCAGCATTGTAGAGACAGTTCAGGATAGACTCGGTTCGCAGTCAGTATTGGAGTCGCTTGGATTCACTCAAGAAACTAATGACGTAGGCGGGGGAAACTTAGAAAGCGTGTACAAGAAACTGGGATCGATGCTTGACAAGGTAACCCTGCAACTTAAGTTGGCCGAATCCATAAAGGCTGTAGAAGCCGGAGAAGTCGCGAAAAGAGTGCTGTCAACCCACTTCATGCGCGATCTTATGGGAAACTTGAAAGCCTTTGCCGGGCAGAGGTTCCGTTGCACGAAGTGCAATTCGAAATTCCGACGTATCCCGTTGAAAGGAACTTGCCCAAGATGCGGGGGCAAGCTTTCTCTAACCGTATACAAAGGAAGTGTGGAAAAATATTTGACGATAGCTCAGGACCTGGTTAAACGATACGACCTAGGCCAATACCATCAACAGCGATTGCTACTTCTCCGCGAAGAAATCAGCTCTCTCTTTAATGAGCATGAAGAGAAAAAGAAACAGCCGACTCTGGCGCAATTTGTCTGAGATGGTACCTTGTCAAAGCGCGGAGCGCTTCATCCCAAAGCCTACCTGACTTCGAAGCGCAATGTCAAGGCAGGCTTGATCGCAAGGACTAGGATCCTGCTGGTTCTTGAGAGAGATCGAAAGAGTGCGCCGGAGGTAGTGAAAGAATCAGGCCTATCGTACGCTTGTGTCACATACCATCTGAAAGCATTGAGGAAGGATCGTTTGGTGGAGCGGCTGAGCAATACAAAACCGTTCCCATGGCGGCTAACGCCTTTTGGGCAGCAAAAGCTGCCCTCGCAATAGGTCCCAACGATCGCAAATGGGCCCATACTCACAAGCATGCTAATTACGAGCTGCCCACATAGGTCCTGCTACAATACACCTGGTTTCATAAGGAAAGCACGATGCAAACAGAAGTGCGATATTCGCAACAGCCCGAACTCCGAGACGCCGTAATGGTTTGCGGTCTTCCAGGGATCGGCTCCGTAGCGTGGTTGGCAGTTAACCACCTCCAGAAAGAACTGAAAGCTGAACTGTTCGCGGAGGTCTTCTCTCCAATGTTCTCCCCGAAAGTTTGGTTGTCTGAGGAAGGAGTAGTGGGTATGATGAAAGGCGAGTTCCACTACTGGAAGAACAAGGCGGGGGGATCTGATCTACTTCTCTTCACAGCTAACGAGCAGCCCTATTCACCAGAAGGGCAATACGAGCTGGCGGAGGTAGTCTTAGACTTGGCAGCAAAGTTCGCTACGAGAAAAGTGATCACAATGGGTGGAATGGCTACGGACAGGTTTGCAGAGCAACCGAAGGTGTATGCCGGTGCAACCGACGTCGAATCGGTGAAGGAGCTGGAATCCTTGGGCGCAGTGAGACTAGCCGGAGGCGCAATTACTGGAACTAACGGCCTCATATTCGGGCTCGCCAAATCAAAGAACATCCCCGCCGTATGCCTCCTAGCCGAGACCCCAGGTTACTTGTCACTAGATGCTAACGCAGCCAAAGCGGCCTTGCAGCTCGCGTCAAAAATGTTGAACATCCCGATAGATCTTACGGCGCTTGAAAAACAGGCCAAGGAGAACGCAGAGGTTGTACAGAAGGCCAAGGATCTCTCGCATTCCTTCCCACGCGAAGGCCGTAAGGGCGGCGAGAGGGAGCTCCCCTATGTTAGCTAGAGGATCCTAGGTCCATAAGAATGAAAGTCATATGCAATTTGTGTGGTAAGATATCTGACCTCATGGCATCAACATCATTCGCGATCGATGAAGAGCGGGGAATGAAAACGTACCATTTCTGTTGTGACGAGCACCTGACTGAGTTTGGGCGCAGGAGAGGAATCGCACTTGACAAGCATTAACTCTCGGCAACCGCTATAGGTGTCAGCCACAGGAAGAGTTAGATCAATCCATGTCCGCTACCGAAGAACTTCGATCGGCCTCGGCAACGTTCTCGGCATTAGGAAATAGTGTCCGACTCCGCATTCTGCTAATGCTCATGGACAGCAAGAAACCTTTGCACATTACGGCTGTAGCTAGTAACTTGAAAATGGATTATGGAGGAGTGTACAGGCACGTCGAAATACTCAGAAGCGCAGGGCTCCTTCAAGTTTACGAGGTCGGCAGATCCAGAGTTCTCTCGCCGCTAAACATTGAGGAAATACGCGACTTCATAACAAAAGCTAAAAGTTTCAATAAACGCAGATCATAAAGTGAGTAAATAAACATAATAGCATGCTCATTTCATGAAATTGTCATAGAATAACGGTTAAGTAGTTGTGACTTTCTGTGCACAGCTTTGATGGTCTGAATGGCGGAAAGCCTGTTTGCAAGGCGAAGTGTAAGTTTAACAGGCGCGGCAGTGATGGGCGCGCTGGCGGCCCTGATTACCGTTATCCTACCTGCTCGGATTCAACCATCGTTTCCAATATTACCATTCCTCAAATTTGATCCTGCCGAGCTATTCTCCGTGTTAGCTTTCCTTATCTTTGGTCCGGTCCCTGCTCTTGTAACTGCTACCGTTCATTGGATATTTCTCACTGCCACCGGAACTGATACCCCATTAGGCCCTGCGGTAAAGTTCGCTTCGGTGCTGTCAACACTCTTCGGTTTGTGGATAGGAAGCATAATCTATCAACGGTTAATGGTGAAACACAATCGGATCTCTTTCGCTCTTGGCACAATGCTCGCGTTTGCAATCCTGTGTCGAGTCTTGATTCTGCTGGTAATCAACTATTTTGTCTTCACGTATATTGGCCCGGTGATTTTTGGAATTGATTATCTAGGTTTTAGCCAACAAACGCTTCAGGGTACGCTACACATGCAATTCGCAGGGCCATTGCAGGTTCTTACGGCCATGTTGTTCTTTACGAGCATCTTCAATGCTCTGCACGCAGTCTTCTCGGTAGCGGTTCCCTACGCAGTTTTCACATCACTTAACTCAAAGGTTCCGCAAATCGCTTCAGGGCATCCCTGGATAAGCAACCTCAGCAAGACTTAGCAAGAAAACGGTTCCTGAACTGGTTCGGCCTTTGATCGTCGCTTTAGCCGGAGGAGTAGGAGCTGCCAGACTTCTTGAGGGGCTCATTCGGGTTGTGCCACAAAGACAGATCACCATAATTGGCAATGTTGGAGACGACATAGAATTCTACGGCCTTCATGTATCTCCCGACTTGGACATTGTCACTTACACCCTCACCGGTATGGTCGATCCTGTGAGAGGTTGGGGCTTCAAGGGGGACACTTTCTACTGCCAAAAGCTGCTTCAAAGGTACGGTTACAAAACCTGGTTCAATATCGGTGATCGCGATCTAGCAACTCATCTCTACCGCACTGAACAAATGCGTCGAGGTATGCCACTATCAGCCGCAACAGCGAGTATAGTTTCACGTTTAGGGCTTGATGTGACACTTCTTCCCTCAACTGACGATCTGCTTCAGACATACATTGCATCCAGTCGAGGTCGCATGCACTTTCAAGAATACATGGTCAGGCGTCAAACCAAGCCCAAGGTCAAGAGAGTTCTCTTCAAAGGGTCCGAGTCAGCGAGGCCCGCACCACATGTCATTCAATCAATAACTGAAGCAAGTGAGATCATAATTTGTCCGAGCAACCCTATAGTGAGCATAGGCGCTATTTTGGCCGTAAAGGGTATCCGCGCAGCACTCAGAGAAACAAAAGCACGAATCCTAGGCATAAGTCCAATCCTAGGCGGCAAGACTGTAAAAGGCCCAGCTGACAAATTGATGAAATCCTTGGGTATGGAGGCGAGCGCGATCGGCGTAGCAAAATGCTACAAGGACTTCTTAGATACGTTAATCATTGATAAGATTGACGCGCAGCTTGCACCACAAATAAGATCTCAGGGCATCAGACCGATCGTGACTCAAACTCTCATGAAAACCATGGCAGACAAAGTTCACCTAGCACAGAGAGCGATAAGTGAATACAGGCATTGAAACAGCGTCGGCAAAGACTGGCCAAAGTCCATGCGATAGTACCAGTAAATGTACTGAAACTGTCAAAAGCCAGGCTAACACCGCTACTAAGTCCTTCGGAAAGGGTCCAACTCTCCGTTGCAATGTTGGAAGATACTCTCGAAGCCCTGAGAAAGGCCAAGAGGCTTGATAGGGTGATGGTCGTGAGCGCCGATTACGCTGTTAGGAAAATCGCGCGATCACATGGCGCCGGTTGGCTTTGGGAAGGTAAGAAACGTGGTTTGAATAAGGCGGTGCGATTGGGCATCCGGGAATCGAAACACGAAGGTGCCTCAGCCGCACTAATAATACACGCCGACATTCCGTTGATCACTCGCCGTGAGATCATCGAGTTTCTTGATCATGCGGCTGGTTACTCCGTAGCGCTTGCGCCTTCGAAAGAAGGGTCGGGAACAAATGCTCTTCTGATGCAGCCGCCTGGAGTAATTCGGCCCCTCTTCGGAAGAGATAGCCTCCAAAGGCATCTGGCCCTCGCGGATCGGCAAGGCGTATCGCACCGAGTGATAAGAGCAATAGGTATCAGCTTTGATGTGGACGAACCGAAAGACCTCAGACGACTCATGCACCGTCCCATGCGTAATGATACAGGTCGTTTTCTAAGAGAGATGAGGCGAAGAAAACTTACGAATACACCAGAATCCAGTAACCATCCGTTTCGTAACCCAATAGAATGAAAGTTTAATTGGACGTCGTCCAAAACTAACGAGCAGGTATCGAGTAAGCAATGTCAACTGCACGTGAGAAGAGGCGCAAACGAGAATCACCAATGCCTGCCGCCAGCGCTGGCTTGCTTCGGTTCTTTGAGGAGGAAACCCCGGGAGTAAAGATAAGGCCGGAAGTCGTGATCATGATGTCAATCGGCCTTGTCGCCGTAAGCCTCTTCATGTATATAACTTTTAAATGAATAATCTTTTATTTGAACACGTAACTATACTGGGCTTTGTGGGAAACCATGAAGCCCATCCTAGAAACTAGGAATAGTAGCCTGTACGTTTCAGGTACAGCCTACGAAGCTCCAAGGAATCTGTCCACGGAGCAAGAGTACCAAACAAGACCCTTAGAACTTTCTGGGTCAACCGAAACCGTTCTCGAATGGCGTAAGAAGGATTTAGCGGGTGGCATAGGTTGTAAATCTTCAGCCTGTTTGACAGCCGTGTGTCCAATATCTGAATGTGTGTGCCATTGCCCAGATCATATCGGGCATGGTAAACTACAGAAGAAGAATCGGCGAATCGACGAATACCTAGAGGATGGGGCCGACAAGCCCCCCGCCTCTACCCTACTCATGAGGTTGTGGGTTTGAGTAAATCAACCGGATTATGGTTGGATACCCAAACAGCCCAGAAATGGATTAAGGATAATCCGGCGTTAACCACGTGGCTATCCAACTATAGCTCCAAGAACACGAAATCCACTTACCTTCATTCCCTATACAAGTTCTGTAGCTGGGTGAAACTAAGCCCTCAAGAACTGTTGGAGATCAGGGGGTTAACCGATAACGCAGCTGTGGAAGTTTGGCGAAAGAAACTAGGGTTAGGAAAATCAATCGCCATAATTGCCGACCGGTCCGGCGTACTTTTTCATGATTTAATCATCCGTTACTTGACGACTGGAGAAACTCCGGACATGAGACCCAACATGAAGGGCCGAATCAACAAGCTATCCGAATCCAGCAAATGGCAGAAGAGACGGATTGATGCCGCAATTAGAAGTTTCTTCGCCTATGCTAATGCTCCATTACCAGCATTGAAGAAACCGAAGTTTCAGGACTCAGACAGAACCAACAAAAAAGAATTCATGGAACTGGACGAAGCTAAGAAAATTATAGCGGCAACAAAGGAACCCTACAAAGCACTTTTCCAAGCCGCACTATACGCCGCCTTAAGTCAAGATGAACTATTACAGGTAATCAAGCTGTGGCAGAAAATTCAACCAGAACTAGGAAAGGACACCGTTAAAGTTGAGTTTGCCCACCGGAAGAACAATCCTCAACCCTACTACGTCTACTTGCCAACCAAAATATTCAGCAACCTGAAAACCCTGAAACAACCTTTCAGAACAGCTAAGGGCCAACCGATTTTCGGCTACGATATTCAGCAAACGTTCACAAGGAACAGGCAGAGGGCACAAGTCAACAAGAAAATAACCTTACACAACTTCCGTGACTTATGGCGGACGTTAGCAAGTAAAGCCGACATGAAACCCGACGTGGCCGAGTTTTTCATGGGGCATATTATCGACCCGATGGGGTACAACCAAGTTTACAGCGATGAAGAATACGTCATAAAAGAATGGGTGAAAGTAGCCGCATACATTGATTCAGGGTTAAGCTCCGAAGCTCAAGGTAAAATAATCGAGCTGGAAACCGTCAAGAACGCCACACTAACGCAGATTCAGGCACAACAGAAGCAGTTAGCCGGACTGAGCGAAGCCTTACGGCAATCACTGGTTATGCAACTCAGGGAGACAGTGAAGCTTAACGAACTGGAAACGAACTTAGCCAAGAAGAAAGAAAGACAACAACGAATAGATCAGCTAGAGCAACAGTTAGCAGCCTTGGATAAAGCGGCAGAGCCGATAGTCGTAGCCAAAATAAGCCCTAAACCTACTTTGTAACCCCATAAACAGCTACATATGTTTCGACGAAATTCACCCAAAACAAGCACAACAACAAAACACCACTAATCAACCACTTTTAGGTAGAAACCTACCGCATTAACCATTGGTTCATTATCCTTCAACCATCCTTTGACAAGGTTCGGTGGCTGAGCATGTAGCTTCAACTCAAACTGATTGAACAGTGCCTTCCACAACGGAATGTTGAGTGCGGCAGTCCGATAAGCGGTCAAGTTCTCTTCTTTATTCTCCGAGTATCGAAGGATAGACAAACCCAATTTGGAAATCTTAACGTGCTTAAAACCTTCGGTCAACCCAAAGTCCTTGAGCGCAGACATTTTGTCGTAGTATCGACCGCTTTCTGGCCCTTTGTAACCCAACAAATGGGCAAGTGTCTGATTCGTTGTAGGACTTGGTATCGACTCGTAGCCATACATTCCCATATAGTCGAATATTTTCTCCAAATCATGAGTAAGTGTCGCTAGACGAATGGTCGGAACATCAAAACTTCCAACATGACAAGGCAAGTGGATCCACCTTCAGTCAACGTATCCAATAATCATCGTCGTTACTAGAAAATTGGGAATATTACTGTTTTCTTGTCACGTCCTCCAAATACCTCACCCACGATAATGTCCAGTTAGGTGATTGAATAAATGCAAAGAAACAGAAAAGTGAAAGAAAAGAAATCTCAGGAGGTCAAGCTCCACGAAACTAGACAGAGTAGATTGGACGAATATCCAATCTAGAAGTTCTGCTCCTCCCTACGATTTAGACGCCATCGCAAGTCTGCAAAGCCGAGAATGGACTTACGTGGTTCCTTACCTTTTGAGAGGAATGGACCAAATTGGTAGCACAACAATTGTTCGGTGGTGATTCATTTTGAGATACGCAAGTAAATTGAAGTTGGAAAATGTTGAAGACGTTGGATATGGATTCTTGAAGTGTCGTACATGCGGTCAAACTTGGAGTCCTAACATTCAACGAGGCGGCAGACTGCCTGACGGCTACGCTGAATGTCCGAACAAGTATCTTGGCGGATACTTAGATGAGCAACATGCTTTGGCAGCTAAAAGGATTCAAGACGCTAAAGATGAGCGGCTAAGACGGAACATGGAGAAGCTACTGAATGGCGTAGGCGGCTTAAAGTTCAGCACTTAACCGAGGCGAATTTCCTTAACCATTTTTTCTTGATCGAACATGAGTAATCAGAGAGGAAGACCGGTTGGTGCCGTAACATGCATCCGTTGGAGTAAGCCTGAAACAATGGAGCTGATTTGGAAAACAACTCAGCAACTAATTGAGGAAGGTATGCCTCGACCGTCAATCAGAGCAGTACTATACCGCCTACTGTCAGCTCCAGGCTGGAATAAAGACTGTTACAGTCGCCTATGTGCTAAGTTAGGTGAATGGCGTGATGAAGGCTACATTCCTTTCGGCGTCTATAGTGATGAGTCAGGAGCAAGAAGCCGACCATTAACCTCGAATGAGATTAAGAAGCAAATTGAGGCTTGGCAGAAAGCGGAACCTGCCGTATTACCTGAAGACGGCATACTGAAAGTTCTCTTGGTGGAACATGAAAGCCTTGTTAGTGAAATCCGTGAGTGGACGGATGATAGAGCCATCATAGTTAGTTCGGCTGGTCAAATCAAAAGAGAAAACCTGTACACGGCAATTCAGGAATGGCACGGCATGATGGCTGAATTACAGCCTCATGGACCTGAAGGCATTGAACCTGGCATGTCTTACCGTAACATTCTGGTGTATGGTCTAGTTGATTACGATAAAGGCGGCAGAGACATAGACAATGCTCACCGAATATTCTTCAATGAACATGCCGTAGACTATGAACCGTTCGGACTCAACGAAGCTCAACTAACGGAACTAGGACTAGCTACGGATGAGGATTGGCAGATTGACGGCGTATTCGGATTAAACTTGGAGTATTGGAAGTCGAAGATTCTAAGCCTGTTAGGATTCGCTAGTTAGGAGTTAAATCGTATGGTAATTAATCCTGAACGCCAACTGGCCGTGTTCCCTGAAATAATCTACGGGGAACCAAACGTTTTACCCACCGACCATGCAACAGGGGAGCATGCTTCTGGGGAATATATTCCTCACAGCAATGTGATTCTCATAAATATGCTTCCAACCTCAAAGATGAGGGACCTTAAAGACTGGTTGAATCCAACCACAACAGCATTCCACTTCAACAATATTGTGGTTCATGAACTCTGTCATTGGGCAGGTGGAACCCATACCGAAGAGAGTAGGGTCTGGTGGGAATTCTATTGCATTCATCCTGAACTATCAAGAAGCGACCTTCGACAAATAGCAAGAAGTAGACGGCTCAGTAAGTGAATGTTTTGGCGAAATGTAGCCTTTGTAACGGAACCTTAGTGTTAGGTAGTGACAGTGGTGAACTCGGCTTACTCACCTGCCAAACCTGCGGCAACGTAACCACTCCAATGGAGACAGCACTCATAACTTATAGTGAGGATAGGGCGGCTGAAGTCAACCCGAAAAAATACACCCATAACCTCCACGTTGACAACTATGACGTCACTAAACCTGACTCAATGTTCGGTGACGAACAATCCAGGAAAGCTATGACTATAGCTAAGGAATTTAACAAGAGCGTTAAGAATCTTGGAAAGCAATTTGGAACTGAAGACAACACCGTTGACTTACTTGAAGTCGGAGGCAAAATTCATGCCCAACTTCGCTTAATTTTATCACCTAAGACCGGTGGACCTTACCGGACTAATCGACCTCAGAAAATGAAATCTTGTAAGATGTGTGGTGCCCAATTTCCAAGCAGAACGAATAGAGTGTATTGTACTCCTGCCTGCCGAGTGAGATGGTTTAGAGCCCAGAAGAATCAAGGTAAGGCATGGGAGGAAGAAGCAGCCGTTATACTCAGCCAAATTAACCGCAAATAGCTTGCTTCAGCTTGCTTTGGCCTCAAAATGACATTTCCCGTAACGGTTCAGGTATAGTATTGAGAGAAATGAGCCAGAATTCGAATTCTTACGTTAAGATAGTGGCCGACGAATTTGACCAGTTAACCAACTTAGTCAACCAGATCGTTGACGTAACAGGCCTTCAAACGGATCGAATCAAACCGGACCGTGGCCAGTACGTTGCCTTTCTAAGTAGTGGAGACAGCGTTGGAGTTGCAAACAACAAGTTACGGTAACGCACCTGGTTTAGGCTACGCCCCTGCCGACGATCCTAACCTAAACCCTAGCCTACTAGGACGCCAATGCGTCAAATCCATCCGAACCTTCCTACAGGTAGAGACAGGCATTAACTTCGATATGGAACCTGAAAATTCACCTGACACAGACCTAGAGAGCCCAATATCTAGTGCTGAAGTAAAGCATCGAAATGGCAGGTACCCCACCACAACGAACCACGTATGGCAAGGTATGGCTCCCAAATTCTATGAAGGCACCTGGTTGCCTAGGCCCACTAGAAGCAACAAAAACCGCTTAGTATGGTACCCCACCAGAACCAAAGACGGCAAAATGATTCGTAAGCCAAAATACCGCAATAGGAAGCTCATCGTAGTAATCGATAACCTTTACCCACCCACACCAAAAGCCCAGAGGCTCCTAACCGAGCTACAGATCAGCCTCATGACTCCAACCGAATACGCCCGGTACCTGAATCGACTGAACAAACCTAGTAAGGTAGCCAAACCTGACGATATGGAGCATTACCCATTCTTGTTTAATGAATATGGTGTGTATAATCTTCATGATTCTTCTACCTCTACGAATGTAGAACTTCATGGTGAGGGTATACCTGACGACTACCCTCCTATCTCTAAAGTTAATTCGTTCATAGATAATGTCTACCTTAGTTGTGTTAGTAGTCCGCCGCATTTGCCGAACATTAATTTTGATTTTGGCGAATGTCGGCAATGTCATAGAACAGAATTCGTTGCGGCCGGTGGTACGTTCGCTTGCGTTAGTTGCTTAACGAATGTTGACGGCTCAAGCGATTTCTAATGAATTACGATACTCCGCTCACCGGATATTTCGGAGTTTGAAAACTTGCATCGCAGACCTTAGGAGGAAGACAGGAAAATTAGGTTTCGGGTTTCATCTAAATTTCGGCTTTGTCTTACTAGACTAGGTAACGTAACTTTGATGTTGGGTCTAACTGGTTGTAACAAAGCGGTTGGTGGATGCTTCAAATATGCCCTATTGAACAACGCTGGGTATGAACAACAGCACTGTTACGCCAACCAGTTCTCCCGCAATTACCTTCGGAGAGGGGATAATCATTGTTCTAACTGTGATTGGCCTGCTAATAATGGTCTGGCCTTTTTTATTGGTTACATCAAGAGACCACAACTCAAGCCTTACTTTATTCCCATAGAAGAGAACCAAGTAGGACAAGACCGCCGCCTTATCTTGCTACTTGGTATAAGAAACGACGGAAAAAACACCGCTCGTAAATGTAACGCTACCTTTGAAAGCAATTTTTCGGTTTACAAAGAGTTGGAAGGAAAGTATCCACAATTTGGTAATCTGAGTTGGGTACTTCCAGATGGGACCGAAACCCATGAGATAGACATACCATACAAAAGACCACAACCACTACTTCTAACTCGCCTAACGCTTAGAATTTCTGAAGAAGAATATTCACTATATCGAGGAGACTCATTCCTGTTTGGATTCGGTAGAAAGACCAAACCAGAGCCAAGCCAAGAAGGGAAGCTCCGCATATCTGCGATGGCGGTTTCTTTTGACCTAAACGTTTCAGTTTATGGGGAAGGTGGGCTCCAGCAATCCGCTAGTGTGAGTGTGACCTTTAGCTCTACAGGCGATGTTAGGTTGGAATTGCTCGACTGCTAATTAGCATTAGCCATTTGTCTTTTCCTTTGATTGCAGAAAGCACTAACCGCTGTGTTACAAGTAATCGCCGTAAGGCACCAACTAGGTCCATTTATTTTCCAATAAACAAAAATTAGCCGCTTGAGATTGCCTAAATGTGGAGTACATAGTTGGTTGATTGGTGGGCCGTCCTACAGAACTCCAGTATTGTACTATTAATTGGAATATTCATACCTTGGTTATTGTATGTCGGCTACTCCGAAATTAATAGGTTGAGAGAAAGGAGAGAACAACGTGCGGATTCTCATCGTAGGGAACTTAAGGATGAAGCCGCCAACAAATTACAAAATGTCTACGGTCCACTACTATACCGATTAGACGTGGCCGCCAATAATTACACCAGACGGCAATCACGGACCGACGAATGCAGATACGTTCTATCCTATGATGAGATTGATGAGATAAGTTCCATTCTAGCAGCGAATCACCACTTGATTGCGGAAGACATCCTGAACTCTTGGGAGCAACGATATGATGGAGCACGCTGGACGCAATGGACTCTAAATGAGGGCACAGGTGCCCCGGCTGATCTAGCAGTGGGGTATGCGATGAACCTTAGTAGAATGTGGCAGAGGACAAAATCTGTTTATGACCAGTTGATGAGACAATACCAAAATAATCGTGACTAAGACGGAACTACAACAAAAAAAGCAACTAGAGAAAGAAGGTAAACTTCAGCGTAAGCTACTGAGGCAGGGGAGTGGTGATGGTTCGCCGGTTAGATGAAGAAAAAACCGACAGAATGCTAGGCATACTCATGGTTTTGTGGATAGTGCCTCTAGGCCCCATAGTTGCGCTCCTCGCAACCTCTTCGGTCGTGGGACAGTCCGTGATATGGTTTAGTGGGATTGCCATATTGTTTGTTACATGGATTGTTTCTGGCGCAGCTGGGAGGGAAGCTAACAGGATTCGGCATGAGGATAAGGAGCTTTGATTATTACGATGATGATTTCTCATGTGTGGTTCTTGTTTTCAATGTGGCATATGCCGTGAAAAGAGCTAGGATGCCAATTGTTACAACAGCGAGTGTTGTAAACGAACCGTCGGTTAATCCAAGAACGGTAGACGCAGGCACTAGGCTAGTTGAAGTCTCCGTAACTGAACTCGTCAGGCTTCGACTAGAGGAAATCGTGACCGTAATTTGCGACATGTACACTGATTCAGTTGTTTGAGTTGCGACACTGCAGTAAAAATAATCGCATTTGGCCGTATAAGTCGGCGTCCAACAAAAATAATTAGGAAAATAACCTACACACATCGTTGCCGAGGTAATATAAGAAGGCGGTAAACCCGTAGTTGTGGAAGTTACGAAACCGACCAATCCGTAGGATGAGTATACAGATACAACGGTTTCGGTTGATTGCTGAGTCAATGTCTGAGTTGTGCTCTTAGGAACTGCCGGATAGGCGAGTCCTGCAAAAGCCAAGACTGACACTACGAGAAGCAGACCTGAAACTAAGGCAGGTTTCGGTATCACTGGATTAGACCAGCAAACTACTAACTAACCTATCGTTCTTCATGTTGCTATGTGACTGTGATTCCAACAGAGATACCTGGGTACAGCGTGTATTGTGCATTACAGGTCGGTTGCCCGTTATTCAGACCGGGTGCTGGGCAGGACAATATTCCAACATCATAGTGGCCTGCCGCCGTGTTTGTGGGAAGTTCCAAATATCCGTATCCAGTATCCACGGGTCCCCCTAGGTAGTAACTGTTTAGCGATACAGATGCGGACGCAATATCAGAGTAGAGCGGAGTCCCGCCCACAGGTACTATTCCGATAGTTAATGTAATGCCGTTTCCAACGACTCTAGTTAGAGCATTAATGGTCACGAGGACGGTGTCACCAGGGCTGTACGTGATTTTGTCCGTGGAGATACAGATGCCCGTGTCAGGGTCGGGAGTACAGCCGGTTGCGTGAACTGCTCCAACTCCTGTTGAGAGCAAGATGCATGCTAGGAGAAGAACAATAACATTAGACCTGCTCATAAATAACCCGACAAACCGGTATGCTCTCATTAGAGATTTACGACTTCTGTTTTCCTCAGAGATTACCAGACGCACAAGAAAGAAGGAGGAATTATTTTGAACTATACAAACTTCTTAGTTTACTGTGATAAAATATTAGGGATTCAATGGAAAATCAGATAAACAGAATAGCATTTAGCAACCTGTAGTGTCGCCGGTTTCTGAATGAATCTTCATAGGTGGTGCGTGTCCGTCGGCGTCGCTTTCATCTTAACGCTGCTTGTCGCCAACATGGCACAGGCGCAGCCGAACCTCACAGTTACCCCCACGGTTCCAATAGCGAATCAGCCGTTCACATTCACACTTGATGTGGGCACACCTAACTCATTCAACTTAAACAAATGGACTTCTTTCAGCGTGTATGAGATTATCGGTTCCGGTCCATCGCCTGTTAGTAGTTGTCCGGCTCCGTGGGATAATATGGATATGACTCGAATGGTGAATGTGACTGCTCCCGTTAACGCACAAGGAATCTTCGTTTACGTGATGCCTCACGGGTTGCCAGCCGGAAGATACTGGGTGTACTTCATGCAGGCCAATGGTTACTTCTGTTGGAAACTCAGCATTCCCTCAACGATGCCGGTGCCTGAATTCAGCGGAACCCTCATCATCTTCTCTTTGTCGTTCGCTGTTCTTTACTGCATCCTAGAAAGGAGACGCATTAAGCGACGTGAATCTTAAGAGAAATCACAGCAGAGACTTCAGCCTTCAGAAATGAGCCCAATGAACCACCGAACAGGACTTACGGTTTCAATGGTCATAGTTGCGGTGTGCGTCGTGGCATTAGTTACAGTCCTGCCAGCATTCACGGTTAATGTGCCTTTCAGTTTCAGCATCACGCATTTTGATACTGCAACACCTGAAGCCACTGCGATATACACAACTGATAATTCTCCTCTGATTTCCTATGAGATTTTCTGCTCTGCGTTCTCGTTCCTATCGCCCCCCATCCAACAACAGTTCATCAGCCAAGGAATTAACTGTCAAGTTGACAGTCAAGGAAACTTAATGGTTCCCTCTCAATGGACTCCGACGTTTTACAGTAGCCCCATGGTGCAAAGCATCATAACATGGGCTAAAGGGGTGTCGTGTTGTGGCGTACCTCAAGCAACAATAACAACCACGAGCCCGCTTCCTCCAATAACGTTCCCTCACGTTGAGTTAATGTCGGCCACATCGACCGTCAAGGAACCCCTCTTCCAAGTTGCGAGGGTTCCATCATTAATCATACTAATCGTTGTGGTCGCTGGGGTTGCGCTGTGCTTCATCCTAGAACGAAGACGCAGGCATCCAAGTTAGACTCTTTTTCCACTAACGCCAAATAATCTTATTCACTGACGACGGCTAATCTTCATCATCGTAGTTGATGTTTGATTTCAACGGTCTTTTCTTTAGTATATGTGGTTGTATTGTTGTGTGGTTTATGGTAGGTTGAAGGAAAGTTGCCTTGAGGTCTTACGCTCATTTACTATGAGTAGTGTTTGTTGATTGAATGTTGGCGGGTTCATATTTTGTGTGTGGTTGTTCTTGGGTTATTGTTTAGAGTAGTCAAGTTATCCTGTCTTGTGTTGTTCATGGTTAAGGATTCTGCCGTTCAATGTTTCGGGTGTTCTTCCAATTTCGGTTTCTCTTTATCCTCTTCATTTCATTCTCTCATGTCTCATGTTAGTGGCTCATGTTGTGGGTTGAAAAGTGGTAGCAACGCAGTGACAAGTTACGGACGTTACAATAATACTAGTAGCATTGTTAGGGTGGTGATTGATTGGTGAATGAAGATTTGGATTGGGTTGAAAGAGATGTGACTATGCCGGATGGGTCGCTGAAGCGTGTTAGGTTTCAGATTGCATTACCCAACGATGAACCGGCGTTTGATTTAGCGGCTAGGGCAGCGGCTGGCATACCTGAAGCCGTTGAGGAATTAGCCTACATAGATCATTATTTCGGCAACGACAATCAGCCAACAGAAAAGAAGCAACCGACTAAATACGTTACTAGACGGCAGACAACTAAACTAACCATGTACCACGGTGACTACGCTAGAACTCAGGTTCCAAAAGACATTCTACCATCCGCAATGAACCCAGGCGACTATGAAATTGAATGGTCACGTTGGAACACTGGCGAAGTTACAGCACAACTAAAACATAGAAAAGATTAGTCGCTTTAGCGAAGCCTTACATTATACCTGCAGAGAACTCCTTTCTGGTGATAGTTGTGCCATTAGAAAGTTGGAGTCTTTCCGTTACCGAATATCCACAATGCCCGAAATGCCAAGCAAATTCTGATAGTAACGAGAGAGGTCAGTTGGTTCCCATCGTAGCGACAACTGGGTCATTGAGTTGGAAATGCAGTAACCCGAAATGCGACCATTTCATTGAATAACCATTTTCGCTTCCCAAAGGAAAATATGTCCCTTACAGAAGCACACAGGCAACCAAAAAGAAAAAGTAGTTAATACAATTCTGGTCTGGGTCTGCCGCCGTCGGTGCCGAAGAACGTTGTCGGCCACGATGGCGCTGAAAGCGGTTCCACCGGACATTATGTTTTCAAATATGTTCCAATAATTTATGCGGATTGTTTGGCCCCGCCCAGTTGACTACAATGTCGAGGGCGGATTGTCGTTGACAACCGTGTCTAAGATGCCGTATGACTGGACTGCAGTAACTAAGATTTTTCCGGTGCTCCATTACACCCACTTCAATATTATTTCAATTCTCAGGCATAATTTACTATCAATTTTCTTTAAGGAGGTTAGATTATTGAGGGTCTGCCTCAGGGTCTTAAATGTCAACATCGGACAAATGCGCTCACGGCTACTCGTTAGAAGAGAACTGTCCCCAATGCGACGACAACGCAGTGGAAGCCACTGACGATGAAATGCAGAAGCCTCTCATTCCTCACATGGAGGGCAGTAAAGAACGTATTAGCACAAAAAGAAGATTTTTCAATTCAATCTTCTTCTATTCAATATGCATCGTGGTTTTTCTGTTGGTTTTTGCGTGGTGGGCTGCTGTGAGGTACATAGTGTTCGGACCGTACGGAATAGCCCCGCAATATGTTGCCTCTACGAGCACCTACACGGTCATTCTCCTTTCCAACGACGGCGCTACGACTCTATCACCACCACCCACACCGACCACGAATCTTGCTGCGACCGCACAGGCATCGCTACAGGCGTGGCTACCTTGGCTGATATGGGTGGGGTTAATCGGCGGACTCCTAATCTTAGGTATCACAATAGTTCGAAGGGCTAGTAGGTAGAGTAGAGCCTTCTCGTGGGTAGCATACCAAGGATTCCACTGTTCATGACCGATTACTACCCTATTCTAAGGTCCGTAATGTCCCCATAATACTAGATAATTACAGTCGACTACGGTAGGAGGTTCTCTAATTATTACTAGTCTAGTTTGTTCTAACGTCTTTTCCTTTACTGATTGTCTGGTCTAAAGATAATTTGTACTTAGATCCAAAGCGGCTTGCTGTGGGTAATTACCCAAGGAAAATCGTCAAATCCAGAAATCTCTGAAAAACCTACGATTCTACGGTGGTTGGGTTATGGTTTCTCTGGTTAAGGTATGGTTTAGGTTCTGATGTAGACACTTGACTAAGGTTTCTTCGATCTCTCTTTGCTCTCCTGTTTGGGCACTTCTTCAGTTTCCTTTCTTCCTCTTCTTCGTCCTCTTGTCTTCCTCTCTTCCTGGTTTCTAGTGTTTCGGATTAGTCAATGTGGTAATTGAGATGACAGAATCATGAGTGAACATCGTAAGGGTGTGTTGCGCCGGAAGTCAAAGGTAACTCCTAGAGATAGTTGGCGGACCTCGGTTCCGTCTAAGATAGTTAGAGAACTGCTTAGTAATGGCCTGTTAGACCGGAATGGTAGTTAAGAGTTAGTGCAGCCGCCTTTTTCGGATGGTCAAATGACGGTGCATTTTAAGCTGAAGTTGGCCACTTAGTCTTTCTTAGTTCCAAGTTCCAGCAGGCTTAAAGACAAAACATGCCGTGACTACGGTTGCAGTATGATGAATCGTGTTAGTCCTGCCTGAGCCCTATCACAAATGGCGGTTTTATAGAATTATCCAGTCAGATGGGCGAGTGCGACAGATCCGTCATCAGATTAGAGACCTGTCCGAACTAGAGGCTTTAGTCAATAAGGTGGGTAACGTCGATGTGTACCATTCTATTGCCTATTACTACAATCCGTCGAGCGTGAGCTACAATGATTTTAGGGGAAAGAAAGCGGGTTATCAGCAAGCAGACAATCTCCTGATTAACGGAGACATTGTTTTCGATATCGATGCTCGGAACCGAAGCCTATCATCAGCAAGAACTGATGCAATAGAATGCAGAGACTTGCTGCTAGAGAAGGGGTACTCGCCAATAGTAGTATTTTCTGGTCGTGGATTTCACCTTAGAGTCCTACAGCACGATCTAGAGCTGAAGGAAGAATTACCTCAGAATCGACTCAGCGAGTATCGAAAACTCAGGGAACCACTGGTGTCAGAGATCAAATCGAAGGGCGTGGACATCGATAGCGAAGTAACACTGAATCCAAAAGGGACGATTAGACTGATTGGTTCTACTAACTCTAAGAGTGGGACGATAGTTGCCGTCGTTGATTCACTCGAAAAATTTGATGTGGAAAGGGTGTCCGCAATTGTAACTCAGGGTTCAGCGACCCTTCGAGGGAATGACGCAAAGAGAGAAAAGAAGGATCAGGACAGCCCATCTGGACCAGGGTTGTCTGAGCAGGCGGACATCCCCACACAATTCCTGTTTATAGGAACACAAGTAATTGGCACAGTGAACAGAGAAACAATACTGCTCCGATTTCCGGCAGAAACTCCACTGGATATAATAAGAGAGCAACTAAGTCGATTCTTGGAGAAACGTAACTTAGCGCCATTTTCACTGTTCGAATCTCTCGGTTACGACCGAGCCTACTTCGCCCTTAGTCCGTCAGCCGTGGAAAAAGAGCATCTGCCGAGGCTACTCAGAGATTTTCCCGAAGCAAAGGCGGCGTATCATAGATTTTCGAACAGACATCTACCATTACCTGTACGCCACATCTGCGAAGTAGGATTGTGGAATGACAAGAACTGCGTTGTCAGCTTAGCGCACTTGAATCTGCTCCGTAGGATTACGGGCAGCAAAAATGCAAGGATATTCTGCGGGAATCCTCTGCTGAAGGTCGGAATAGGAGAAACGATAACGTGACTCAATAATTCTGCAATATGTCAATAGGAATACGAAGACGTATACGAGTATGGGTATACTTATCGATAAGTAATTGGCGACGGTTTATGGCCTCCGACGAAGAACCCCGATCTGATCAAGACACGCATAACCTGCAACTCTGGTCAAACGGGAAGGTGACTAGGCGACGAGCACTTGGGTTCTTTGCCGGAGAAGCGCTGGGTGCTGCGCTCCTCCTCGGCTTTGGAATTCCAAAACCTGAAGCACATAATGCGGAACCGACTCAAACTGAAACCGCGGCTACTGAATCCGATATAACCGAAACCGAGCCTACTGAATCCGATACAACTGAATACACTACGACCGGTGAAGGCGGCAGCAATAACAACGGCTGCGGCGGCGACTGTAGCCCCGTACCCCCGAGCGGCGGGAGTAATCTGACTTCCTCGCCCCCCACAAAAGTACTCGCAACCACACGCATAGACACCAGTTTGCTTTGATTGCTCTTTTCCGAAAGTTGACGGCCTAAGATTAGTTATGCGTGGTTCTTGTTTTCAATGTGGCATATGCCGTCAAAAGAGCCAGGATGCCAATTACCGCAACAGCTAGTGCGATAAACGAACCGCCGGTTAACTCCAGAGCGGCGGATGCAGGCACGAGGCTAGTGAAACTCGCAGTCACGGTTCGACTGTAGGATATCGTAGCAGTATTTTGGTGGGAAATAGTAAGAGTATTCTGCAGGGTTGTGGTTGAGCTAGAGTACAGTGTAAAGTAATATTGAGTGCAGTACCAGCCTGGTACGAAACACCCCACGCTCCCAATGGTTTGGGTGGAATAGGGCATAGCCATTGGGACCCAGATGGTACTCGTTTTAGTCTTCTCTACCATGTACGGCGAATATGATATCAAAGGCTCAGTTGATGACTGGGTTGTGCTCATAGGAACTTGTTCGTAGCCAAGTCCTGCAAACGCTAAGACTGCCACTACAAGAAGTAGACCTGTAACTAAGGCTGGTTTTGGTATCACTGGATTTGGCCAGCACCGCACTCTTTACAGAATTTGCTGTCTCTTGTTATCTTCGCCCCACATTGGTTGCAGAACATTGTGCTCGCTTGTGAGCCAAGTCGGGGAGAACTCTGGGCAACCATCGAGTCGAGTTTGGTCTGTTTACTCTTCGGGCGACGAGAGTAAAAGAGGTAGGAGGCAAGAACGCCAATACCGATGATAGCTGCAACGACTAGCTCGACGAGCGTTGTATTGTTAGGCGTTTGGGAAGTTGATTGTGGGAGTTGGGTGACTTGGAGAGGTGAAGTTGCACTTGTGGTAGAGGTAGAAAACGTGTACGAAGGCGTATATGAAGGCGTCGTGTAGGCGGGGCTTGGAAGAACTATCTCAGCGTATGAGTGCTGACCGAACGTAGTATGTGGTGCGGAATCAATGAGTTGTATCCCCCAACTTACTGTTTGCACAACGGTAGTCTCAACCCAGAAATCGGTGAGGTCATTAATCCAGGAAAGCGGGACTGAAGCCGTCCAAGTGCCCCCACGTACAGTGGAGTCAACGATAGGAGTTACCGCACTCGTCTTTCCGACGAGGAAGCTTGGTCCTGTTCCCACGACACTGTATGCATATGAAATGATGTAGTCACTAAGCTGGTCGTTAGGCGTCATTTCACTCGCCCTTATTCCTATGGTGTAGCCGTAGGCAGTGGAAATTGCTCCTTTGACCTGAAATGATGTAACAAGATTGTCTCCTTGCTGGGTGAAAGTTACGCTCTGTATGGTTGCATCGACGGGCAAACCCACACTGTCTCCATAAATTACGTTCCCCGCTTGTGAAGTCTGAGCGTATGCGGTGGATGCAATAATTGATAGTGAGATTGCTATCAGAATGTAAGACAACAGAACTTTGGACTGCATATTCTATCCTAGCTTAGCACCACATTCTTTGCAGAACTTGCTATCTCTTGAAATTACACTACCACATTGAGTACAGTACATTGTGGTCTTGGCAGGTTTAGGAGGCTTTACTTCTTTGACTTCAGCAGTCTGAGCAACTTGGGTTTCTGGTTTAGGAGTGGCTGCTTCAACCTTTGGTTTACTTCTTCTCATGCGTCTCCTCGAACGCTTCGGCCTTAGACTTTTCAGTTCAGGTAATCGTGGGGTCGTAATTGTTCCTCGCTTTGCAAAGAACAGAATTACAGCGACAACTGCGACAATTAGCACAAGGGGCAGGTACGGCAGATAATTCCACCTGTCACTCAGATTGACAGGGCCACTAACCGTTAGCGAGGCACTCGGCGACTTGGATATGAGCTGGTTACCGTTATACCATCCATCGAAACCTCCCGTAAACAGACGATAATTGTTAACCAACTGATTGGTTACGTGAAGCTGTAGAACTGTCCCCTGGTCATACCAGCCTGATTGCAACGTCGAATCGCTGGTTGCATTCACCAAATATTGCGTTACGTAAGTAGCCGTGATTTCGGTATCACTTTCCAAATCAAAGGTCCTAGTCAACTGTGTCGAACCGTCGGACCAACCATTGAACTTCAATCTTGAGGTCGAGTCGAGTTGAACTACGCTAGGAACTGAAACCGCATGCGATCCCGGAGACAACTGCAGACCAAATGACCCTGTTCCTTGTTGAGCACCATCAAGAGTCACCGGAACTTGGCTGGGGACATCAACGGTGAGGGTGAACTGGTTAAAAATTGAAATGGAGAATTCATTCTGGGTGCGATCTGTACCGGCGAGCACGTTAAAATTCTGGTCTTCTATCCCAGCGAAGGCATTGAACTGGTATGTGCCGATAGTATCTTCAGTCAGAGAAAAGCTGACTGTTTCCGACCCCTGAAGACTAGATAAGGTGTATTCGCAAGCTGCATCTCCGTTGTAGGGTGAAGTTGCAACTTGTCGACAATTATCCGGGCTGGAATCAAGCGTAGACCCCAACGCAAATTGCCAGCCGCCCGACGTATTGGGCTCGAAAATCCCCGCAACCAAATAGTCGCCTACGTTAGCATCAGCATAGCTGACAGTATAACTGACCGTTAGCTGCTTGTTTAGCAGTATTGTAGATGGGTACTGCAGATTGGACATGCTGATTGTCTGAGCATACACAGGAACTACGAGGTAAACACAAGCTACCAAAAGGAGCAGGGAGAGTAGGAAACAATGTCTGCGCAATTGGTCAGCGACCCGTTCAGTCGGATCCTCTTGGCGAGTCACTTACTGTGACCAATAACTGAACGAAACAGCCGAGGCCACTCCCCCAGGATTCCAGAAGATGAAGTAGTATTGGCCAGAATCTGGAACTGTCCAGTGCCATGAGTAAGAAGTAACCCCTATAGCCGCCACATCAGAACTCGGTGGTCTGTCAACCGAGCAGACGTGACTAGGACTTCCCTTGGCTGATACGGAGCCCCACGCTTTAATCTGGGCAAGACTCAACACCCAGAAATTTATCCCCGGACTAGCGGATAGCGTACCGAAAATTTCAGCTCCAGCCAATCCTGATTGCAGCTGCAGAGATTCAACGCCGCAAGATACTGAGTCGCCACTCATTGAGTATCCAGGGACGGTGAACGAGTTGCTCCAGATTGGATTCGATTGTGAGTTAACGGAAGATTGACCATGGGCAGATGGCATCGCACCAATTAGTCCCGCAAGCACAGTCACGGTAAGTAATGCAGACAAAAGAATCTTGGGCAAAACTATCCATTTGAAACTGTATTTGTGAGCAGAAAACACTTTCCATAACGTAAGGAATCAACCACAAGAGGAACTTTCATTTTCGGAGTAGCTTAATTGCAAATGCGAGTCCTGAAGTTGTAAAGTGTTAAGAACTTGAGCGGTCTCAATTAGGATAATTGTTAGCTGGCCAAATCCAGTGTTAACAAAACCGGCCCTCGTTACATTGACTGGAATTC
>Ga0187852_1000594_pt1 | contig 38894 bp, 24 predicted proteins | sample June2016WEW_6_40_FD_134511 | JGI IMG/M metagenome (GOLD analysis project Ga0187852, IMG submission 134511) | Peatland microbial communities from SPRUCE experiment site at the Marcell Experimental Forest, Minnesota, USA - June2016WEW_6_40 | ecosystem: Environmental > Terrestrial > Soil > Wetlands...
CGTAGCGTTCCGGGAGGACGTGTTCGAGCGCATGGTCAGCCTCATTGAGTTGTACGACGCGCGCCTGACGAACCAGTTCCTGAAACTCCTGCACGAGATCGAGCGCATGCAGCGGCGTCGCGAGGGCGAGGAAGTCTCGCCGCCGGTCGTGGCGGAGGTGACGATTCAGACGGATGCGGGGGATGTTTGCAGTGAACCCGCAGAGTCACCGCAGAAAGCGGCGGACGTAGCGCCTGACGGCGCCACTACGAACGAAGGCACGCCGCCGGCCGAGTCTGAGATCACTGTTCAGGCCGAGGCAGCGGAAGGACGCGAAGTGGAATGCGCTTTGCCAGACGATGGCCTTCCGCCCGCGCCGGGGCAGTTACCCGATGCCGCTGATCGGGAAGAACCCGCGCAGGTGGCGACATGAAAAAACGAACCCGGCGCGTCCTAAGCGTAATGCTACAATCGGCTTGCGCTAAGGCCGATGACGGGCTTACTTCAGACGACGCCCGTTGTACGTCGCCTCGGCGACGGGCGCTTCGTGATACGCCTCCAGCGTCGGCGCCAGGTGCGAGGGTCCCTCGGCGGTGACGACCAGACCGGCGTCGGTCCGCCGCCACTCGATGCGGATCGGGCCGGCCGGAGTGGGAACGGCGCCTTTGGCTTCCAGGAAGCAGTCCGGGTAGGGCGCGATGGCGAAGCGCGCGAACCCGGGCTCGAGCGGCCGCACGCCCAGCACCCAGGCGCCGTAGTAGTACACCGGCAGCGCGCTCCACGCGTGGCAGAGGCTGGCGGCGCGGGAGAAATCTTTTCCGCCGAGGTCGGTCTCCCAGAAACTGGTCGCGCCGACCAGCAGCATCGCCGCCCAGTCCTCCGCGATGCCCCGGGCGATGAAGCGCCGGGCGTCCGGGCCGCGGCGGCGCAGCCCGGTCACCTCGTAGAGCCGGGTGTAGAAGGTCATCCGCGGCCAGCCGCGAGCCATCAGTCCCTTCAGGACGCGCGGGACGCGCTTTGCCGGGACGAGCTCCTCGCTCAACGCCATCGCCTGCACCAGGTCGCAGAAATGCCATCGCTTGCCGCGCTCGAGGAAGGCGGCCAGCGCGCCCTGCTTCTGGTCCCAGAAGCCGCGCAGGATGGCCGCGCCCAGCGCGCGCCGCTGCGCCTCGACCGCCCGCGCCTTCTCCTTTCGCCCGGCGCGGTCGAGCATCCACTCGTAGCTCCGCAGCGCCTCGTGCAGATAGAGATTGTACGGCGCATCGAAGCGGTCGCCGGGATAATCGTTGCCGAACTTGAACCCCGCGAGCGAGTCCGCCCACTCGTAGAGCTGCCACGTCTGCGGCCCGCCCGGCGGCCGATAAAGCCCGAGCGACGCGTCGAAGTCCTTCGCCAGCGACTCGGCGAGCATCCCTTCGATCTGGCCGGCGAAGGTCTCGAACAGCGCCGGGTCGCCGCTGTAGAGCCAGTGCTCGGCCAGCGCCGTGATCCAGATCAGGCTGTAGCAGGGAATGACCACCCTGGGCTTGGCCGGCGCGGTCAGCTCGAGCATGCCATCCGGCCGCAGGCCGCGCCCGAGCAGGTCGTAGCACGCGGCGGCGAAGTCGTAGTTGCCGAAGGCGTAGTAGCCGTAGAGCGCCTGGTTGCGGCCGTCGCCGGCGTAGAGCGACTGCTCGCGCCAGGGGCAGTCCTCGTAATGCTCATGCATGCAGAGTTCGAGCGTGCGCCGGCCGACGGCGGAGATGCGGTCGGCCATGGCGTCGGAGGAGTCGAACGATCCCGCCCGCTCCAGCGGCAGTTCCGTGGGCAGCAGCCCGAGGTAATCCAGGCGGATGGGCCGGCGGAAACGGGTGAAGTTGAACTGGAGGTAGCGCAGGCCGAGGCGGCGCGGCAGCGTGAAACGGTTCTCGCCCTCGGCGCAGATGTAGCGGTCGGCGAAATGCCGTCCGCCGACGTACGAGCGCACGCGGCCGTCGTCGAGGTGCTCACCGTGCGCGATGTCCAGCACCGTCCCGGCTGGCGCGTCCAGGTGGAACGTCAGCAGGCCGGCTTCCTCGCGCCCGAGGTCAATGACCAGGAAGCGGCCGTCGGCGTCCTTCGGCGGCAGCAGCGTCGCGCGCCGGTCGTCCGGCTGCCGCAGCGCGTCGGCGGGCATCGGCGGGACGCGGACGTAGTGGACCTCCGGCTGCGGCACGCCCTTGAACACTTCCTCCTGCGGCCGCGTCACCAGCGCGTCGCTCTCCATCGTTTCGGCGACCGAGGCGGCTTCGCCGCGGCGGCGGATGTCGCCCTGGATCACCAGGTCCGCCGGCAGCGGCGAGAGAATCTTCAGCGACGGAACGGGGCGCGGGAGCAGTTCCTTCCAGAAGCCGTCGGTCGGGCCGGCGAGTTCCTGCGCCGCGCGCCATCCCTTCGGCGCGTAACGGGGACGCAGCCAGCCGTCCTCGCGCTGCGCGTCGAACTCGGCGGTGAAGCCGAGTTGCAGCGAGAGCTTCGGAATTTCCCCCGACCGGAAGGCCGGCGACTGCCGAACTTGCCAGCGCGCATCGCTGACCACGCGCGCGCCGCCCGCCTCCAGGGCGAAGATCATCCCCGGCCGGCCGATGCGATAGGTGCTGAAATTCGCCCCCTTGTAATAGGCCAGGATCGCGACGACGTTCCCGCCCGCGCGCAGCCGGCCGGCGAGGTCCACGCGCGTGAACGTCTTCCGCTGCGGGAAATCGCTGAACTGCCCGCGCGCCGCCTCCGCGCCGTTGACATAAAGCACGAAGTCGGTATCCACCGAGATGAAAGCCGCCGCGGCGGCCGGCGCCCGCTTGAGCGTGAACGCGCGCCGGAAGTTCACGTACTGGTTCACCACCGGCTCCGCCTGCGGGAGCCAGATCCATTTTGCGCCGGCGAATTCCTCTGTCATGGTCGGCGTCCGATTCCTGTGTGAAGACCAAGGGGCGAGCCGTCCACGCGACGGTCAGCCATTGAATGCCGGATTCTGACTATCGGAATCCCGCTTGTCAAGAGTCGGCCGTCATGGCCCGGCCCAAACCGCTTCGCTCCGTGCGCGGGAGCGCGCGCGGAGGGCGGGCATCGCCGCGGCGGCCGCGGCGTCGCCGTCGGCGTGCGCCAGGAGGCGGTCGCCTTCCTCGCCGCACAGCGCGTCGTGGCCGGGGAAGAACTCCCGCAGCAGGAACCGGGCGAACTTGACCAGGCGGAAGGGGCCATGCGGGCGGGCCGATTCGTCGGGAAGCGCCTCCACCGCCACGGAGCAGCCGGCCTTGACACTGGCGATCAGGTCCGCCAGTTCGTTCGAGGGGCTGAAGACGATGGTGTAGTACCAGCCGAAGAGGTCGTCGGGATTGCAGCCGTGCGCGTCGCTGACGCCCACGATGGGCATCGGGCCGCCGCGCAGGCACTCTTCGTGATAGCGCGCCGCCTGGAGGGTGTTGGATTCCAGTTCGAACTTGCGGTAGCCGCCGATCAACTCGAAGGCATCGAAGGGGCGCCTGCTGAAGAGCAGGCTCGTCAGAGTCCCGGACGGCTCGTAGCGGTGGCCGACGAACCAGTAGGGATGGCAGAAGATGCCCAGCCCGCCCGCCTCGCGGATTTTGTTGAAGCACCAGACCGACGAGGCATAGGGATAACGGTCGCCCTCGATCATCAGATCGCCCAGGGTTCGTTCGACTTCGGCTACGCCGGAAAGATAGGCGGCCTCGTCAGCGAAAAGATCGTTGATGCTGAAGCGCCCGCCGAAGTTGATCATGTGGACGGGGTTGCGCGGCGGATGGACCTCCTCGCCGGGAAAGATGCGGAAGTCCGTCTCGATCCCGGCGAAGGAGCGAACGGCCTCCAGCGACGGGGCGTACCGGCGGTGGTCGGTCACGGCGACGAAGTCCATCCCGATACGGCGACAGGCGGCGGCGACGTGGGCCGGCGGCTCGCGTCCGTCCGAGCGATTGCTGTGGATGTGGAAGTCGCCCTTGAAGGGCCGACGGCTGAAGAGGTCCTCGCGCAGGGAGTAGACGCGGAACTCCTTCACGTCCTCGGGCTTGCCGTCCTTCATCACGCGCAGCAGCAGAACGTGCTCCTGCTCGTCGGGGAAGTGCGCCCGGATCAGGAGACGGCCGCCCTCGAATTGAAGCGCCGGCGGCGGGCAGGTGGACGATGCGCCAAGCTGCTCGCACGGATAATGCAGCACGTCGTACTGCGCCGCCGGATCGAAGCGATGTTCCGCGGAATGCGGGCGGACACTGATCGTGCAGGCGGCATCGGCCGGCAGGACCAGCGGCTGCACGTCGTAAGCAGGTTCGAGCGCGCCCATCGTCACGCTACTCGACGCTCGGCTTGACCGGGTTGCGGCTGTTCTGGCCGTTGCCGATGCCCAGCGTCTGCTTCAGGTCGCCGTTGGTGTTCACGTACTCGACGACCTGGCGGAGAGTCACGCAGTACGTGTCCGGGTACTTGTCCTTGTTCGTCACCAGCACATCGAGCAGGAACGCCTTCAGAATTTTCGCCTCGTTGCGGGCGGGGCCGGTGTCGTTCGGGTCGCTCAGGCGCCTAAGCGCCCAGTCGTGGAAGGCGTTGGTCCCGATGATCGGCCGCCGCGGATGATTGTAGTGGTAGTCGAAATTGGCCTTCCACATCGCCACGCCGTCGGCCAGCTCGAAGTCGAACCGGCCGGGGTAATCGGAGCGGATTCCGTCGGTGATGACGGCGTGGACCGGCGGGGCGTTGGAGTCGAGGCTGCCGGTCGGCACGCGCATCGGCCACAGGCCAGGCTTCGGCCACATCTGGTCGTTGGGATGCGCGCCGCGGCCGCCGCTGTATATGAAATCCTGATCGGCCAGGAGGCCGCGCGTAAACTCAATGTCCTCGGGCGCGCCGCGCACGCCGCCGGGGCTCTTGAACGAGAACGGCCGCGTGAAGCCGACGATGTTCTCGCGGTCCCATTGCGTGCAGCCCTCGATTTCCTGGACCTGCAGGTCCCTCGACAGAGACTGCCAGCTCGGGTTATGGTGCAGCGTGTGGTGGGCGATCTCGCAGCCCATGTCGAAAAGGGTCTGGTAGATGACCTTCTTCTTCTCCAGGTCGTCGGTCTGCGAGTCGCCGGAGAGCAGCGGGGCGAGGTACAGCGTGAAGACGGCCTTCGAGCCCTGGGCCTTGAGCGTCTGGCAGATGTCGAGCATGGCTTCGACGCCCTCGAGGTTCGCGCAGTCGTCCACGGCGAGGACGATGAACTGCGGCGGCCGCTTGCCGCCCGGCGTGGCAAGGTCCTTGTCGGCGATCGTCGGGATCACCGCGGCCGGTCCGTCGGGGGCGACTTCGCGCTTGCGGCCGTCAATCTTCTCCAGCGCCGCGGCGGCGCACCGGCGCAGGCGATAGTCCGGATGCGCCAGGAACTTTTCCAGCGGCGCCACGGCCGCTGGGTCGCCGATCTGGCCCAGCGTCTCGATGCAATAGCGGTCGTTGTTCATGAAGGACTCGAGCGACGGAGTCCAGGCGCGCTCGAGCAGCTTGACGATGGCCGGAATGCCCGCCTTCGACTTGAGCGCGCCCAGCGCCCGCATCGAGGACTGCATCATGCCGTCGTCGTTGATGTTCTCGACGCCCTTGACGAGCCACGGCTCGCCCGAGGCGTCGTGGAATTTCATGGCCAGCATGCATGCGGCCTCGTTGGGGATCTGCAGAAGCGCGCCCTGGCGCTGCAGGTCGGTGAGCGTCTCGAATTCCGGGTGCGGCATCCGCTCGTAATCGAGGAGCTTCACGAGCAGCGCCTGGATCGCCGGATCGGTGAAGCGCGGCTGCCCGAACGTCTCGAGGACCAGCGCCTGGTCGCCGACGCGCAGCGCGGGCCAGAGGCGCGGATCGCCGGCCGCTTCGACGACGGCTTTCTGCGAGCCCGGGTCGCCGATGAGGCCCAGCGCGACGAACGCGCTCACGCGGACCAGCGGGTCTTCGTCCTTGAGCGCCTCCAGCAGCGCCGGCACGGACGGCTTGGAATAGAGCCGGCCCAGCGCTTTGATCGCCGTGCGCCGGACCCACGAGTCCTTGTCTTTCATCAGCGGCTCGATCTCCGTCGCCGCCGCCGGATCGCCGATGCGCTGCAGGCCGTAGATGGCGAACCGCCTGACCAGCGGCTCATCGTCCTTGAGCGCCGCCGTCAGCGTCTCGGCTGTCGCCGGGTCCTTTTCGATGGCCAGCTTCTTGGCCGCGGCGATGCGGGCGTTGACATCCCCCTTGAGCAGTTGGACCTCCGCCGCCGAAGGCTCCCGCGCCATGGCCGGATAAGCCGTGAGACCGGCCAGCACGACCGCGACCGCGAAGCGCATCCAGTGTGCCATCGGACTCTCCGTGAAAACCGGTTTGGAGAAACACGGACGATGACGCATTCTGAGCATCGCAATCCCGCTTGTCAAGGCCGCCATTTGTCATTCCCGCGAAAGCGGGAATGACGGTGACCCGAATATCGAATAACCTTTCACAGAGCACCGGGCCGCGGCTTGTGGTAAGATGCGCGGAAAATGGAGGGCCACCAACATGCGTCGCTCACCGCGCTCGCCGAAACCCGGCGCCTCGCCGGCCGAGAAAATCGTGATCAGGCAGGCGAGACGGGAAGACTTGAGAGAATGCGCACGAGTTCTCCATACAAGAGAATTAGCGGGAGCCAGCAACTGGTATCCGACCGCAAGGGTCCTCAGCGGCTGCCTGGGGAAATACTTCCTGGTCGCCGAGCGGGAAGGCGGAATCCTGGCGTGCAGCGTGGTCGAGCCGCTCAAGCGCGGCGTCATCGGATGGTGGTTTGCAGTCCGGAAGGATGCGCGCGGCCAGGGAGTGGGTTCAGCGCTGATGGATGAACTTGAAAGGACTGCAAAAAAAGACGGCAAGTATTTCTTCCTGGTTTACTCGAAGTCCGGGACCAGGGCCGTGGAATTTTATCGGAAGCGGGGCTACTCAAAGGGGCAGGACTTCACGGAATTGATCAAGGGGCTTTAGCGGCTCATTCCGGCGCGACGTAACGCTCCGGCCCGCCGAGACGCATGAACCTGGCGTGAACGGCAATCAGGAGTATCGTGCCCACGAACGCCATGCCGGAAGTCATGAGAAAGGTGTAACGGTACTGGTGCCCGCTCCGGTCCAGGACGCAACCGAAAAGCAAAGGCAGCACGATGCTGGCCGCAGAACCGATCAGTCCCCCCGCTGACGCGAACTGCGCGAACCTGGAGTGCGGGAGCAGCCGCAGCCCCAGTGAGCCGACCACGGTGCCGTACGTGCCGGCCGCAACGCTGTGCGCCACCGTCGCGATCAGGAATCCTGTCGGCGTCGTCGCGTAGAAAAATCCTCCCAGCGTCGTGAGGGCGTACAGCAGCAGGCTGGCGATTCCGAGCCGCAGCGGATGGAAGCGATCCACCAGCGCGCCGAGGGGGTATGCCAGAACCAGGGAAAACACAAAGGACAAGGCGCTGTATTTTCCATAGCGCGTCATGCTGATGTCCAGGCTCTTGCAGAACGGGACGCTGAAGAGGTTGATCGGCATGTTCGCCAGCCCGCCTACGGTCATGGCCAGGAACACCCAGAGGTAGTACGGTTTGCTGAAGCACTCCCTGAAATACCCCCTCACGGCAGTCCAGGAGTTCCTCCGCTCGCCCGGCCTGGCTTCCGGAGGAGGCGGGTACTGCCCCTCTTTGACCTTGAGGCACATCATGACGACGCCGACGCCGTAGAGCGCCGCAATCCCCAGGAAAAGCCATTCGCAATGCTTCTCGGATTCCCCCAGGAGCCAGTAGCTGAAAATGATCCCCGCCAGAAGGCTCACAATCCGGAACAGCCCGTAGAACCGCCCCAGCAACGGCGTGGGAACCACGTCGTTCGTCAACGCGTTGTGGACCGAACCGGCGATGATCGCTGAAAACTCAAAACCGACCCAGAAAATCCCAAAGATGGTGAGAGGCACATTCAGGCCGCTCGGCAGCCGGCCGCCCAGATGGTGGCGAGCCAGGTCACCGAGGATGCCGCTGCACGCCAGGCCCACCATGAACAGGGCCGCGAACGGCGTCGCAGCCAGGATGTAGGGAATCCGCCGGCCCCACTTTCCCCGATGACGATCGGAACGGTAGCTGATGACCGGTGACAGGAAGAAACCCATGGCCGCCGGCAGTGAACTGAGCAGCAGCGCCAGGACCTTGTCGGACGCGCCGAACCGCTTCACCAGCAACTGCACCACCGGGTATACCGCTCGCTCCCGCATGGACCAGGCGAAGTCGCCCCACAGCAGCCAGGAGAACAGGACCGCCAGCCCGCCGCTGGTGTAGGTGAGCGTGCCGGCGCGCCAGAGCTTCCGCTGCGGCGCCGGCTGATCCGGCGAACCCGCGGCGGCTGCGTCGCGCCCTGGCTGGTCCGGGATGGAGTTTTTCACCGTGGGCAGGCTACTTCAGTTCCAGGCCCGCCTTGCTGACGGCGCCCTCGACGCCGAACTTGTTGACCGCCTGCACTTCCAGCGTGTTCCGGCCCTTGTGGAGTTTCCACTCGCCGGGCGCGCCGTCGGTCCACGCGCCGGCGTCCACGCGGTGGCGGAACTTGTCGAAGTCGGGCGTCATCGTCTCGGCCTTCACCTCGATCGTCGCGGCGTCGCCCGGGGTCAGCGTCAGCGCCGCCTGCTGCATCGGCCAGTACGGCTCGGTCGCCGGGTCCTTGGGGCAGATGCGCGTGTGGTAAGGCACGCCCTCGCACAGCTTGTCCTTGGTGATGAACATCTGGCCGTAATCGGGCTTGCCGTCCACCGTCGCGGGGACATAGTCCACGTAGAGGAACTTTCCGAGCGAGTTCGCGTTCAGCTCGAGCGTGCCGAAGCCGGCGTGCGTCTCGCGCTTGATCGGCATGTCGGCCGTCCTGCGCCTCTCGGCGTTGTTGCCGATGACGATGGTCAGCGCCTGGCCCTTGTTGTAGAACCACTCCTGGCGCAGCTCGAAGGAATTCAGCGGCGTCTGGCCTTTCAGGAAGTACATGTCCAGCGTCGGGTCCAGGATGATCCACTTGCGGTACTGGTTGCTCCAGACCTCGACGACGGAGTGCTCGTCGCCGTTGCCGTCGCCGCGGGCGCCCTTCAGGCCGATCTGGCGTGAGACGTAGCCCATGCTCATCAGCGCCTCGCGCAGCACCTCGGCGATGTAGCCGCAGTTGAACGTCTTGTCGGCGTCCACGCATTTGAGAATGCCCAGGGCGTCCACGGGAGCGTTCGGCGGCGGTCCGCCGAAGTGCTTCACGCGCTTGTGCGCCCAATGCGAGAGCAGCACCTGCTTCTCGAACTCCGTCTTGCCGGGCGCCACCACTTCGTCCAGTTTCTCCTGCCTGCGGAGCGTGTTGAGGCTCGCCTCGCCGAAGCAGTCGAACTTGAAGCGGTCGCTGAACTCGTTCCTGACCAGCGGCTGGACGTCCATCGCCGTGACGACGGCCTCTCCGCCGGCGAGCTGCACGATGTCGCCCGGCTTCCTCGTCGCCAAATCATCGCCCGACGCGACGGCCGTCAGCGCCCAGGCCGCCGCAATTCCCAATACGACTCCCGCGCATTTCATCGTTCGATCCTTTCCGGGAAAATGCCGATCCGCTTGACTCAGCTCTGCGCCGGATAACCCACCGTCTGGGCGAACAGCACGCGCTGCTGCGGCCGCAGCTTGAACTCCTTGGGCGTGCTCGCCCGGTCGCAATTGTGGAGCCATGCCGCGAGGCCCTGCGAAGCCGCGAACAAATAGATGTTTGCGGCGATGAGACCGGTGAGGACATAGTAGTAAGACTTCTGGACCTCGGGATCGTCAATGTGCGGGTCCGGCTGGCCCTCCTTGACGTATCTCGCCAGGTCCGCGACGAAGAAGATGTTCACCGGCGCGGTCTCCGCGCTGTTCCACCAGGACCTCGCCCGGAAATCCCCGGCGGCGACCGGCGCCAGGCGATTCGAGCCCGCCTCATAGAGGTAAACCCCGTCGTGCAGGACGACGTAGAGGTCAATTTCCTGCGAGTTGCTGGCGGACGCGGCGGTGCGCCCGGGCTTTCCCCTCAGCCCGGCCTCGGTCCGGTTAAACCCGTAGGCGGCCCAGAGGAGGTTCGAGAGGAGCTGAGGCGGCAGCGGCTTCGGACTGATGCCGCGGTCGGTCTTTCTCTCCTGGAGAGCGGCGAGGACGGATTTGCCACCGTCTTTCTCGGGTGCCGGAAGCACGATCGGCTGCAAGTCGCTGTCCTCCTTGAAGGCGGCTGGGCAACACGGGACATATTCTGACGACCGAGGCCGCTGGCGTCAAGGAACAGGGTTCCGAGACGCCGCGGCCGCTACCAGGACAGCAGCACCGAACCGGTCACGCCGCGCGCCTGAAAGCAGCGGCCGCGCCTGTCCGCCACGGGCTCGAAGGGCACGAAAGACTGTTCCTCCTCGGTCAGCAGGATGTTGGCCGGATCGCGGGGATTCAGCAGCATCTCCACCTGGCCGGCCTCGATCCCCTCGGGCAGGAAAACGCGGAGCGTGGCGTCGCGGAATCCCGTCATGTGCATTCGCCGGTGCAGGCCCACCATCACCGTGGGCTGCTCGACGCAGGAGAGGATACTGTCGGTCTCCTGCTCGACGAAGACGCGGCATTCGTAGTGCCACGACCGCGGCATGGAATAGGTGGCGCAGCCGCCGACGATCTCCGTCTCCAGCCCGATCATCAGCGGCGCCCCTTGCGGGAACCGCAGCCGCTGCACCACCGTGGTGTTCGGCGCGTAACCGGAGAAGTAGAAGCCGTTGTCGTGCCGCGACACCAGGTTGTACGGGCTGCGAAGGTCCACGGACGCCTTGACGAAACCGAAGGTGTAGCCGAGTTCGCCGAGCATCAGCCGCATGAGGATTTCGCCGTTGAAACGCTGCGTGCTGTCGTCCGGCTGCGGCAGGGCCTGCCCTGGAATCAGGCTGTTGCTGCTGGTGCCGCGCACCCAGGCCAGCGTGCCGCCGTTCCAGGCGGCGTCGCGCCGGGCCAGGGCAGCCACGCGCGTCTCACGATCCCGACCGGCCGTCGCGTAGACGGTCACGCCGGGAGCGCCGCCGGCAAGCGTCTCTTCCATGCCCCCGGCGCAAAGCAACTCGCGATGGCAGATCTTCCCGGCGTAGCCGCCGCGGCGGATGCGATCAATCCTGATGTCCATCCGGATGTCCAGGTCCCCGGCCAGCGGCGCGGCGAGCTTGACGCCCAGCAGATCGCGCAGCCTCTGGCCGGCATGCCGCGTCGGGCCGTACAGGATGACCTGTCCGCCGGTCCGGACGAATTGCAGCAGGTCGGCTTCGAGGGCGCTGCCGGCGTCGGGCACGGGCGTGACGATGACGCTCTGATCGTACAATCCCGGCCGGGCCGCGCGTGACCGGATGAAGTGGTCGGTGGCGACGACGCTGTTCAGCGGCAGCCCATTGTTGATGGCCCCGCGAATGAACCAGTCGCCGAAGTAGGGCTCCGGCACCCGGTCTTCGTGCCGGTCGAGAATCTCGTGGTACTCGTCGAACGGATAGACCCAGACCAGCGGCGACGGCTGATCGGGCGCCGTGGCCAGGGCGTGCAGCACGTGCGGGACGACCTCGTTCGGGCACTGGTCGGGCAGGTTGCCGTAGGAATCGTCAATCGTCAGGAAGCTTACGTGCGTCGGCGGACAGACGTGGCCGGCGGCGTCAATGCGGGCGACCGACAGCGGCAGGTAGATGTCGTGCGGCTGGCGGCCGTAACGATCGAGCCACGGACTGTTGAGCCACCAGGGATCGTGAACGTAGTAGCGGAACATGTAGCGCCGGTCCGGCAGCTTGGCGATGTGGGACATGTAGCCCGCCAGCTCGATGCCGAAGTCGCCGTCCAGCGCCGCCCAGGGCGAGTTCGGCGGCGGCAGCATGTTGAAGCCGCCCTCGTAAATCGCCTTCAGCGGCACCGCGTCGCTGGCCAGGTCCACGCCCGTGGACATGTTGGTGCCGCGCGTCTGCACTTGGAATTGCGGGCACTCGGCGCGGAACAGCCGCCAGAAATCGAGGGTGATGTCGCGGATCTCCTTGACCCGTTCGGTATGGAACGCTTCGCCGTCGAAGACCGCCCCGGTGGCGTTCCAGGTGTCGCGGCCGAATCCGAAACCGTTGGAGAACCAGATGAAGTCGAAGTCCAGGTCGGTCAGGAAATGCTGGCACTGGCGTCCGAAGAACGTGCCGAACGGCGTGCCCTGCGGAATGCCTTTGGGCCACCCGGCGTAAGGCTCGTGGTCCTCGTTCAGCGTCGCGTAGCAGCAGACCCAGAGCGTGTAGCCCATGGTGTTGCCCATGCAAATCTCGCGGTGCCGCTGGTACTTGAACGGCGACTTGGCGAACTCCGGGCCGGGATCAAAGGTCGCGCCGACCCGAATGGGCTTGTCGAGCACGCGGCGGCCGACCTCCTTGAGCGTGGCCACGATCCGCTTGAGCGTGGCGTAAGTGATCTCCGGAGGGTTGTCCATGTACAGGTAATTTGCGCCGTGCAGGTCAGTGCGCGGCGGCTTGCCCGGCTCAGGCGCCGGCGGATTCGCGCCGCCGATGTAACGGGCCCACTCGATCCGGTCGCCCATGCGACCCTTATAGTCCAGGATCTCCGAACCGTCCGCCGTCCAGAGCATGACCGAAACGGTTTCGGCCTCCGCCGCAAGGCCGTGCCACTGCCGGAAAATCTTCTCGCAGACCTTGGCCACGTACGCGGCATCCACCGACTTGAACGGCTTGAGACTCATTTCCAGCGTGACGTTCTGCATGGTTCCTCGTCGCTCCATGATTGAGAGGCTCGGCGTGCCGGACGCGTGCCACTCTATCGCCCCATGTCGCGACCGTCAAGGACATCTGAAAGCGGCCGATTCCGAATGCCAATCGCGCATGGTATAATTTGACGGCATGGGGCGGCAACGAAGACGGTCCCTGAACCCGGAGACAGCATGACCAGAGACTCACTGCGCGCGCGGGTTTCGCGCGGCCATTCCGAAAGGAATGATGCGGCGATTCTGAAGGAACTGGGCCATTCCGGGCAGAAGGGCGGGCCTCGCTCGTTGCCGGACCTGATCGAGCGGGGAACGCTCGATCTCGAGCTGGCGGCGTGGCTCGTCTCCCTCGTTTCGCGCGGCGCGTCATTCATCGTCGGCGCAGGGCCGAGCGGCGCCGGCAAGACGACGATCGTGCAAGCGTTGCTCAGCTTCGCGCCGGGCGGCCTTCCCTTTGCCATGGCGCTGCCCGGAAAGATCAACAGCCGCGACGGCGTCGCGCGCTGCATCATCGCGCACGAGATCAGCGACCATGACTCGTCCGTCTATCTCTGGGGCAGCGACCTGCGGAAATTCTTCGCGCTTTCGCGGCAGGGCCACATGCTCGTGGGGACCATGCACGCCGACGGTCTCGGCGAAGTGCATGACCAGATCTGCGGCAGCAACGGCGTCTCCGAAGCGCGGTTTCGCGCAATCAATCTATTTGTCTTCGTGGGCCTCGAAGGCGCGGCCTCGTCCTCTCGGCGAGTCATCCGCAAGGTTTTCTATTCCGACGGCGCAGCAGCACACAAATTGGTTTTCACCCGCGATAAAGGGCTGTCCGCCGGCGCGCCCAGGGTTGTGGATTACGAAGCGCTTTGCCGGAAGTTCCTGGAGGAAACCCTCGCCCGCCGGCCGCGAACCTGTGAAGAGACGCGACGCGTCTTCCTCGCCTGGGAAAAGCGGCATCGCAGGGGATAGTGAAAGGCAGCAGCATCAGGGACCGTTCGGTCCCCCAGACTGGCCGCGATGCGGATGTGCGGAAGGCTCACTCTCGTGCCTCTCGCCCGTTCGCTGACGCTCATACGGAACCGATTGGGCCAGGTGTGCATTCCAGTTGGCCGCGTACTTTGCCGCCGTCACCGCGTCGTGGATCACCAGAAGGTTCTCGGCGTTGTTCTCCTCAGCGGCCTCGTCAAAGTTGAACGACCCGGTGATGACGATGCCGCCGTCTATGACCATGACCTTGTTGTGGGCGAGGGTCGGTTTGTCGTCAATGAAGGTCGGAATGCCGGCGTCCTTGAAGAAGGTCGCCGGGCTGTATTGTTCGTTTCGCTGGCTCTTGTCGAGGATGATCTGGACCTTGACTCCGCGATTGCTGGCTCCGACCAGAGCCTTTGAGATCGGCGCCGACGTGAAGGTATAGGCTTGAACGAGGACGGACTCCCTGGCGGCGCCGAGTTCCCTGACCACTGCGTCCGTGCAGCCGCCTCTGGGAGAGAAGTAGACTTCGATAGTGCCCGCCGGTTCCTGGCTCGCCGGGCTCCCGGCGGCCGGCGCGGTCTGGGGCGCGGGCGGCGGGACCTCATTTCCCGCGCAGCCGCCGGCGAGGAGCGCCATGGCCAGAACGCCCGGCGCTCCAAAGCACCGAAACAAACTCGCCAGGAACTTCGCGACTTGATTCACTCGGGTCATTCCATGCTCCGCTTCAACGCGCCCGCAGGTATCAAATGATCTATTGTGACGCTTGACTCCGCCCAGGTCAATCAGCTTTTCGGCGCTCCGCCGGTCTTGAACGGCGCTCACCGCGCGGTGCATTTCACATGTCGGCAGCGTATGGTATAATAGCGTTATCTGGGGCGGCCGATGAAAAAGTTCGATGTTGCCTGCTGCAACCGGGTAGTGTTCAGAGAGAAGGCTGCTATGACGGTTAATAAGGCTGAGACATCCCCTGTCCCGACGGTAACCGGGGCGGATATCGTCGCCGGGCTGCGCGAACTCGGGCTGACGGCCGGCGCGGGCGTAATGGTGCATTCGTCGCTGAAGAGCTTCGGCCGCGTCGAGGGCGGCGCGCGCACGGTGATCGCCGCGCTCATGGAAGTCATCACGCCGGATGGCACGCTCCTGTTCCCGTCGTTCAACCACGGACGCGCGTTCGAGGCAGGGCAGCCGGGCTATTTTGATCCCCGCGAAACGCCGACGACGAACGGCGCGATCCCGGACCTGTTCTGGCGGATGCCCGAAGTGCTGCGCAGCTTGGCCCCGACTCACGCCTTCGCCGCGTGGGGCAAAAACGCCCGGCGCTACACGGAGTTCCATCACCGGACTCTGACGATGGGGCCGCAGTCGCCGCTCGGACTTCTCTGGAAGGACGGCGGCTACGGCCTGCTCCTCGGCGTCGGGTACGGGAGCAACACGTTTCACCACGTCGTGGAAACGACGGTCGGCGCGCCGTGCCTGGGTCCGCGTACGGAGGCATATCCGGTGAGGCTGCCCGGTGGCCGCAGCGTGATGGGCCGCGCCTGGGGCTGGCGCGACGGAAGTTGCCCGTTCACCAAATTCGGCCAGTACCAACGGGAGATGCGCGCTCGCGGGCTGGACCGGACGCGCCTCATCGGGAACAGCCGCGCCACGCTTTTCCCGCTCCGGGACTGTTTCGAGATCGCCGCGCGCATCCTGCGGAACGGCGCGGACGGTTTTCCGCCGTGCAGCGGATGCCCGATACGGCCTCTGCGCAACCCGTGGACGGTTCCCTCCGACTGGGACGCGCAGGCGCAGCGCCCCTTGCCGGATTCCGAATCGTGGACCTACTGAGACTCCGGTAATCATGCCCGTCCTGATCAATGCCCAGACCCTTTCCAAACGCTACGACTCGAAGACGCTGTTTCGTGGAATATCGCTCACGATTCTGGACGGAGAGCGGATCGGGCTGATCGGGCCGAACGGGGCAGGGAAGTCCACGCTGCTGAAGATCCTGGCGGGGTTGGAACACGCCGACGAGGGCAAGCTGGAGACGGCGCGGGCTGCGCGCATTGCGTACCTGGCCCAGGAGGATGAGTTCCCGCCGGGCAGCACGGTGGAAGGGGCGCTGCTGGAGGAGTTGCACGATAGTCCCCTGGACGAGCGCACCCGCCGGACGCGCGCGGCGATTCTGATGGGCAAGCTGGGCTTCGAGGACGGCGGCGCGCGCGCCGACACGCTCTCCGGCGGTTGGCGCAAGCGGCTGGCCATCGGCCGGCAATTGACCGCCGAACCGGACGTGCTGCTGCTGGACGAGCCGACGAACCACCTTGACCTCGGCGGCATCTCGTGGCTGGAGCGATTCCTGGAGAAGGCGGGCTTCGCGTATGTGCTGATCAGCCACGACCGGCTGTTCCTGGAGAAGGTGACGAACCGGGTGGTGGAATTGAATCCGCGTTACCCGGAGGGATTCTTCAGCGTGCAGGGCCGGTACAGCGACTTCGTGGAGAAGCGCGAAGAATTCCTGGCCGCGCTGGAAAAACATGAGCAGTCGCTGACGATCCTGGTCAAGCGCGAGGTGGAATGGCTGCGGCGCGGGCCGCCCGCGCGCACGACGAAGGCCGGCGCGCGCATTGATGCCGCGCATCAGAAAATCAAGAGCCTGGCCGAACTCCGCCGGCAGGCCGCGCAGGGCGGCAACATCGCCGTGGACTTCAATGCCAGCCACCGGCGCACGAATGACCTGGTCATCGCGCGCGGTATCGCCAAATCCTTGGGCGGCCGGAGGCTGTTCAGCGGGCTGGAGGTCGAACTTTCCCCTGGGACGCGGCTGGGCATCCTGGGCAACAACGGCAGCGGCAAGACCACGCTGATGCGCGTGCTGGCCGGCCAACTGCCGCCCGACGAGGGAACGGTGCGCCACGCGCCGCAGTTGCGCGTGGTGCTGTTCGACCAGAACCGCGAGCAACTCGACCGCGCGCAGACGCTGCGCCGGGCGCTCTCACCCAACAGCGACACCGTGAACTTCCGCGGGCAAGGCATCCACGTCGTTTCCTGGGCGCAGCGGTTCCTCTTCCGGCCCGACCAGCTCGACTGCCCGGTGGGAATGCTCTCCGGCGGCGAGCAGGCGCGCGTGATGATCGCGCGGATGATGCAGCAGCCGGCCGACCTGCTCCTGCTGGACGAGCCGACGAACGACCTCGACATCCCGTCGCTGGAGGTGTTGGAAAAGGGGCTGGTCGAATTCCCGGGCGCCATCGTCCTGATCACGCATGACCGCCACATGCTCGATCGCGTCTGCACGGTCATGGTCGGGCTGCACGCCGGAGCCGCGGCCGACCTCTACACCGACCTGTCGCAATGGGAGGCGGCGGAAAAGCGCCTGGCGCCGGCCGCGCGACGCGAACCGCCGCCGAAGGAACCGCGCCCCAAGGCCGCGCCCGCGCGCGCCAGGCTGACTCACGCGGAAAAGAAAGAACTCACCGGCCTGGAGAAGCGGATCCCTGCGGCCGAGGCCGAGGTGGAGAAACTCAAGAAGGTCGTCGCCGACCCGGCCGTCGCCGCCGACTACGGGCGCATGCACACGGAATGCCAGCGCCTTCACGACGCGCAAGTGCTCGTGGATCAACTGTATCGCCGCTGGCATGAACTGGAGAGCCTGCGATGAGGAGCGTCACAACGGGCCGATGATCACCTTCACGCGGCCGATCACCCCGCCAACCAGGCGCACTTTGATGCCGTGAGGGTGGGTGGCGGAACGGGTGAGAATGTCCTGCACGGTTCCTTCCGTCAGTTTCCCGGACCGCTGGTCCTGCTTCTGCACAACCTGCACGCGGGCTCCAGGCGCAATGTCGGATCGCTTTTTTCCATCCATCGCCCGCGCCCCTTACGATGCCCATCTCGGAATGCTGCCCCACAGTTCCCGCAGCAGGCGCTTATGCCTCCGGAAGTCAGGATGATGGCGGTGCACCAGCGCCCAGAACCGCTTCGAGTGGTTCAGTTCTTCCAGGTGGCAGAGTTCGTGGACCAGGACGTAGTCCACCAGGTCCGGCGGCAGGAAAAGGAGCTTGGCATTAAGAGAGATCGTCCGCCGCGCCGAACAACTGGCCCAGCGCGTCGCTTGCCGCCTCACCAGCGCGCGCTCGTACTTCAAGCCGGTTCTGAAGCTGACATCCTGGAGTCGCGGGACGAGGCTGTTGCGCGTGTGGTGCATGAGCCACCGCGTGAGCGCATCGCGGCAGGACGCCTCGTCCTCGATCGGGCCTGAAGCCAGCAGGCGGCCCGCGGCCTGTTCCCGGACGGATACGCGGCGCGCGCCGGTCTTCCGCCCCTCGACCTGCCACACCGTGCCGTCGGCCCGCAACTCCACCTGCAAAGGCAACTGCCACGGAGGCGTCGCCGCGAGCGCTTTGCGCTGTGATTCGACGCGCAGCAGGGCAGCCTGAATCCAGCGTCTCGAGCGTTCCAGCACGCGCGGCACGTTCCGGATGTCGTAGCCTCGCGGGACCACGACCTCCAGGCCCTTCTGAACCGTCACGCACAGGCGGACGTTGCGCGCGCGGGCGCTCATGCGGAGCTGATAGTCAACAGCCGATCCACTCATCCGGTCCTGAGCCTCTTTCGTCGGGAATCGTCAAGGCGATGCCGGAAGTCTAACCATTATGCGTCGCAGGCGCAAAGAAGTTCCCGCGTGACATACTGGCGATTCCAAGTGAAATGAGTTAAACTGAATGCATGCCATTCCAAAGACTGAAGCTCGTCGAGCCGTTGCTGCGCGCAGTGCGATCACAAGGTTACACGATCCCCACCGCCATCCAGCGCGAAGCGATCCCTTACGTGCTGGAAGGAAGGGACCTGCTGGGCTGTGCCCAGACAGGCACCGGCAAGACGGCAGCGTTCGCGCTGCCCATACTGCAGTTGCTCCACGGCCGGCCGGCCGCGCCGAGGAGCGACGGACCAGGCGCGGCCGCCGCAGAAGGCGCATCGCACGCCCACCCCGCCGGCCACGGCGCCCACCACACGACGGGCGGGCAAGCCGGCCATCCGCACGCTCCAGCTCGCACGGCCGTTCGCGCGCTGATCCTGACGCCCACCCGCGAGCTGGCCGCCCAGATTGACGAGAGCTTCGGCGTTTACGGCCAGTTCACCGGACTGCGGCACACAGTCGTTTTCGGCGGCGTCAGCCAGCATCCGCAGGTTCAGGCGATCCGGCAGGGTGTGGACATCCTCGTCGCCACGCCCGGGCGGTTGCTCGACCTGATCAACCAGCGGGTCCTGAGCATCCGCGAGATCGAGATATTCGTTCTGGACGAGGCCGACCGCATGCTGGACATGGGCTTCATCCATGACATCCGACGCGTGATCGCGCTGATTCCGCGGAAGCGGCAGACGCTGATGTTCTCGGCGACCATGCCGAAGGAAATCCAGGCGATGGCCGACCAGATCCTCACCAACCCGGTGGAGGTCCGCGTGCCGTCCGAGTCGCCGGCGGCCGACACCGTCCAGCAGTCGCTTTACTTCGTCGCCCAGGCGCTCAAGTCCGAGCTGCTGTATCAATTGCTGCAGAATCCGGAGATGACGAAGGCGCTGGTGTTCACCCGGACCAAACGCTGGGCCGACCGGGTGACCAAGCGGCTGACTTTCACCCACATAGCGGCCGAGGCCATACACTCGGACAAATCGCAGAAAGAGCGCACGCGGGCGCTGGAGAGCTTCAAGCGCGGCAAGACGCGCGTCCTGGTGGCCAGCGACATCGCGGCCCGCGGGCTGGACGTGGACGACATTTCGCACGTCATCAACTACGACCTGCCGCTCGACCCGGAAACCTACGTTCATCGCATCGGCCGCACCGGGCGGGCCGGGGCGCGCGGGCAGGCGATCACATTCTGCACCGACGAGCAACATGATGAGTTGCGCGCCATCGAGAAGCTTTTGGGGCGGCGCATTCCCGTCCTTCAGCATTCCCTGAAGCCACAGCCCGGCTCGCCGAAGGACGCCGCCCAAGGCCATCGCGCCGGCCAGGCGCATCACCGGCCTGCGTCCGCCGGCGGCGGGAACTCCCAGCATCCGCACCAGAGGTCGCAGTCCGGCGATCAGCAGAAGAACCAGTTCTGGCAAAGCAGACGCAAAACTCAGCGGCAGGGTTCCGGGCGGCGCAGAGGCCGTTAGGATGCTTTCCAGACAATCCTGTGGATGCTCCTTCAGTTCTTCGCGCCGCGCCATGGCCCTGATTTGATCGCCCAAATCGCACATCGGAATTCATTTAATTTTGTGTAGAACTAAGACACAGCCTTTGATACAATAATTATCCGTAAAGATGCAATTACAGCAATTATGAAATGCTTCGGAATTCACGAGCGGATTAGACGTGTTACTGCAAGCCGCTATCTCACAGTCTGTTGCATCATTGAGATTCGCTCCGCCGGCGTTCTGTCTGTCAGCGGCACTGCGCCTCTGGCTTGACAAGACGCTCATTATTTCTGATATTAGTGCAGTAGCTATGGTTCCTGGAATCGGCAAACAGGATATGTAGCGCCAATGGCTCAGGCCGAGAAAAAGGTCACCTGTCCGGTCTGTGCATACGAGTTGAGCGTCAAGCCCGACGCGGACTTGGCGCACCTCGTCTGTCCGCATTGCGAGGCCAGCATCCCGGAGCAAGTGGTGCGAGGTCTGTCCGAGGCGGCCGAAGATCTCGCGCTGGGCTTCAAGCCGGGCCAGCAACTCGGCAACTACGTCATCGAGGCGCTCCTGGGCTCCGGCGGCATGGCCGTCGTCTTCCGCGGCCGGCAGTTGTCCCTCAACCGCATCGTCGCCATCAAGATCCTTTCGAAAGACCTCGCCAAGAACAAGCTTTTCATCAAGCGGTTCGACAGGGAAGCGACGGTCCTCGCCAACCTGAATCACCCCAATATCGTCAGCGTGTTCGACCGCGGCTGCGAAGGCGAGACCTATTTCATCGTGATGGAATACGTCGAGGGCCAGACGCTGAAGGACCGCCTGCACCAGGAGGGAAAACTCGCGCCGGGCCAGGTGCTGCAGATCGGCGAACAGGTGCTCGCCGGGCTGGCCTACGCGCACCGGCACGGTGTGGTGCACCGCGACATCAAGCCGGGCAACATCATGATCGACCGCGAGGAGAAGGTGAAGATCGCCGACTTCGGCCTGGCGCACCTGGCCAAGGCGCAGGGCGGTCTGGATGTCACGCGCGACTATCACACCATGGGCACGCTCAAGTACATGGCGCCGGAGCAGCTCACCAGCGCCAGGAATATTGACGAGCGCAGCGACATCTACAGCTTCGGCGTCTGCCTCTATGAACTGATCACCGGGAGACTTCCGCTCGGCATGTTCAGGATGCCCACGGAGATGGACAGCGCCCTGGACGTGCGCTGGGACGATATCATCCAGCACTCGCTCAGAGAGGACCCGAAGAACCGCTTTGCGAGCGCCGACGAGATGGCGCAGGCGCTGCGCGAGCTGGCCACCACGCCGCCGATCACGCAGGCTCAGCGCGAGAAGGAAGAGGATTCCACCTCCAAGGTCCGAGGCGTGCTCAGCCTGACCACCTGCGCCGGTTGCGGGCATGAGAGCGCGCCGGAGGCCCGCCAATGTGAAAAGTGCGGGGCGAGCCTCGAGGATATCTTCGACGAGTGCCCGTCCTGCAAGATCGAGAACCGGCTGGACGTTGCGCAATGTCCCGGTTGCGGCACGGACCTGGCCCGGCACCGGCGCCAACTGCACAAGGAGGTGCACGCCATTCAGGCGAAAGCAAGGCAGTCCGTCGCCGACCACCAATTCGATTCGGCCCTGCAGGAGTTGAAAAAACTCGATCGCTTCCGCACGCGGGAATACGCCTCCATGAAGGAAAGCGCCCGCACCTGGATCGAACAGGTCAGCCAGCGTCGCGAACGGTTCCTCCGGCGCACCTACGAGGCCGGGCAGCGCATGGTCGCCGAGGGGCACATCGAGCGCGCGCTGGAGTTCTGGAGCGCGCTTCCGGACAGCTACGAGGACATCGTCACGCGCAGGAAGGACATCGCCGCGAGGGCTGATGCGGCCGGCGTCGCGGCGGCCGCGGGCGACCGCTTTTACGAACAGGGCGACGTCGCCCACGCCGTCTCGGAGTGGGAGAAAGCCGTCGCGTCCCGGCCCGGCGACATCGAACTCAAGAAGCGCCTCGCCGCCGCCCGCGATCAACTGGGCAACCTCACCCTCAAGCGCAACTACCTGAAAGAAGCGGACGAAGAGGCAGGGCACGGCAACTTCGAAGAGGCGCGCGTCCTTTGCCGGAAGGCGCTCGACCTGGACCCCAGCGACGCATCGGCGCTCCGCGTCGCTAAAGAAATCGAAGACAAGGAGAGCGAAGTCTCCGAGCTCAAGCACGTTTACCTGCAGGAAGCAAGCGAAGAGGCGGAGCGAGGCAACTTCGATGAGGCGCTGGCCCTTTGCCGGAAGGCGCTCGAGTTGGATCCGCACGACGCGTCGGCCCTCCTCGTCACTAGAGAAATCGAGAACAAGGGGCGCGGGCTCGCCGGGAGCAAGGCGCCGCCCCTTTCCGGGCGGCTGCATCTCAAGCCGATTCTTGTGGCCCCCGCTTTCCTCGGTATCATTGTGCTGGGGCTCTGGTTCTTCTGCTGGCACATTCCGAGGACGCGCGCGGAAACGGCGGCGAGAATCGCGATGGAGACGGACAAGGCCTTCAACGAGGCGCTCTCCTTGAAGAAGGAGGGCAAGCTCGCTGACGCGATCGCGGTGTGCAATGGAATCGCCAAGGATTATCCCGGCTACGCGGACAAAGCGAATGACCTGTCGGCGGAAATGCAGAAACTGAACGACGACGCGCGTGCCCGCTGCAAAGAGGCGGAAGCCCTCGCCTGGAGGGGCGACCTCGATTCCTTGATCGCAGGCTTCAACAAGTACCAGGAGAGCCTTCTCGGTCCCCCGGTTACGCTGGTCGCCGAGTGCCGGGAATCGGCCGCGCGCCGGCTGGAGGAAATCCGCAACGGCATCGCGCTGGCCGAAGAGCAACTGGGGGCGCAAGACGAGAAGAACGGCGACTGGCGCGCGGCGCTGGAGCGATACCGTTTGGTCGCGGAGAAGTTCGGATTCCATCGCGATCCCATACCGTCCAAGATCGTTCGGGCGCAAAAACGACTCCACGACTGCGCCGTCCAGATGCAGCTTGGCCAGGAGGCGTTCCGGGCGTCCAAGTGGGACGCGGCGTATCATGCCGCCGTCGCGGCGCTCGACCTGGTGTCGGCCGATCCTGATGCCTGCAGTCTGCTCGCGAGCGTCGCACCGAAACTGCAGCCGCCGCCCGGAATGGTGCTGGTCCCGCCCGGAAAGTACATCGTCGGCGGCAGCGAGGGCAATCCCCGGCGCACGGTGGAGCTGCCGTTCGGACTCTTCATCGCCGTCAAGGAGGTCACGTGCGGCCGCTTCGCGGAATTCCTGCATGCGACGGGACGGCCGGCGCCGCCGGGATGGGTGGAGCCGCAGGACAACGAGGAAATGCCCGTCGCGAACGTCACCTGGTCGGAAGCCGCGGCGTTCGCCGCGTGGGCCGGCTGCGGCCTGCCCACGGAGGAACAATGGGAGTGCGCCTGTCGCGGACCTTCGGGCCAACTCTATCCCTGGGGCGACACGTGGGCGCCGGGCAACGCCGTGCTGGGATTCGGTCCCGTGCCCGTCGGCAGCGCCAAGGGCGATCGCAGTCCCTTCGGCTGCATGGATATGGCGGGTAATGTTGCGCAGTGGACGGCCACGGCGCTGGACTCCTCAGCAGCCGCGCCCCGGTCGTACATCGTCAAGGGCGGTTCCTGGGCCGGAATGGAGGAACAGCGGCCGACCCGCGTAGTCGCGGTCCCCATGCCGTATGGAGCCACGGATGCGCCGGTGCTCCTCGCGGCCGACTCCAGGACGCCGGAGTGGATGGTTCGATATCCCTCCAACATCGAGACGGAGTATCTGGGCGCGATCGCCACGGCCGATTACACGTACGTCCTGGTTCGCAAATGGATGCCGGACTGGGATCACTGGGCCGAGTCGAAGTTTCGGGTGATGCTCGATCAAGAGATCGGCGGCACCGCCGTCATCGCCGTGGACGAAGGTCCCAAGCCCCGGCGGAGGATCGTGACGCTGTCCCTCGCGACGGGTTGCATTGCCGTGAAGCAGGAGCCGAAGGAGTGGCTGGACGTGCGCGACCCTTCAGGCGTGATCCGCCGGCTGCCCCTGGTCAGCGGCGCAGCGTCGCGGTCGGCAAAACCCAATGAGTGCAAAGACGCGCCGCCCGCGCCGGAAATGTCGCTGGAGAGCGCCGTGACCGCCGCGAGCCGCATGGTCGGCCGCGAGAACGCGCGCTACATCAACGTCGGCTTCCGTTGCGCGAAAACGCTCTGGCCTCTCACGGCTTCCGCCGAAGAAGCGCCGAAACACACCGCTCAGCGCCAGTAGCCGCCGCCGTGAACCCAGCCGCCGTGCGGGCCGCGAACCCAGCCGTGCGGAACCCACACTGCGCCCGGGCGCGGCCTGTGTCCCCAATAGCCGCGGTGCCAGGCCCAGCGGCCGCCTTCCCACGCCCACCATCCGGGAACCCAGAGGAAATCCACTTCCGGGCCCGGCGCAGGTTCGATCACTTCGGCCGGCGGAGGCGGCGGTTGCTCTACGCCGACGGCGATTTCCGGCTCCGGCGGAGGGGGCGCCGGTTGCGGCGCAACGACGACCACCGGCGGCGGCGGAGCGTAGTACACCCGCCGCGGCCTCGGACCCCAGTCCCAGTAGCAACCGCCCACGAACAGGCATCCGGCCGCAATGGACCCGACCATCAGTTTTGTCGCGCTCACCTTTCGACCTCCCAAAATGTGCACAGACTCCATTTTCGCCTCTGTAATTCGGGGTTTCCCGGAGGGCAGCCTTCCACGCACGGGGCAGGCATCAGCAAACTATATTCTGACGATCGCGGTCGCCCGTGTCAACCGTTGTTCCGGCATATCAGGTAATCGGTGATTGACTGGCAAGAAGCAATGGCTATACTGTCCGCAGCAATGAGACGGGAAGCCGGCGGAGCAAAACTCGCTTCGGAGAACGCGCATGCCGAGCAGGAAGGACGTGGCAATCGTACGGGATCTGGCCGCGCGCGTGGCGGAAATTGCCGCGCTGCCGGTGCAGGAGGAAAAGCGGGTGTTGTGGCGCAAACTGAACGCGCGCAAACCCGCGCGTCCCATGGTGATGATAGACCAGATCTGCTGGAACGAAATGAACGTCGGCGATGAACTGACCCCGACGTGCGCCGACGCGGAATGCCGCGGGTACGAGGAGCGCCTCCGTCGGACGATCTACCAATGGAAGCATTTCCCCGTGGACAAGGCGGTGGACCCCTTCATCACGGTGCCCAAGGCGATTCGCAACAGCGGCTTCGGCGTCGCGATAGAAGAGGAGACCGCCGTCACCGACCCGACGAGCGACGTGGTCGGCCACAGGTACGAAAACCAGTTTCGGACTGAAGCCGACCTCGAGAAGATCCGCACGCCGCGAATCAGCCACGACGCCGCCGAGACCGAACGCCGCATGGCCGTGGCCCACGAGCTTTTCGACGGTCTGCTGGACGTGCGGCCATGGGGCGCCGATCCCTATTTGTCGCTCTGGGACCTCGTCGCGATGTGGATGGGTGTGGAGAACGCATTGTTCGCCCTGGCGGACAAGCCCGACTTCATGCACCGCATGGTGGCCCGGTTGACGGACGGCTACTTGTGCATGCTCGATCAACTGGAGAAACAGGGACTCCTGTGCGAACCCCAGAGCCTGATCCACTGCACCGGCGCCTATACGGATGAGCTGCCCGCTCCGGGCTACGACCCGCGGAAGCCGCGCACGAAGGATCTTTGGATGTTCGGACTGGCGCAGATGTTCGCCACGGTTTCGCCCGGCATGTTCAAGGAATTCGAGGTGGATTATGCCGGCCGCATCTGCGAGCGCTTCGGCCTGGTCTACTACGGCTGTTGCGATCCGCTGGACGGTAAAATGGCCGAGGTCCGCATGATCCCGCATGTGCGCAAGGTCTCCATGAGTCCGTGGGTGAACGAAGAGCGCGGCGCGGCGGAGATCGGGGGCGACTTCGTCTACTCCCGGAAGCCCAGCCCCGCTTTGCTCGCAACGGATGGTTTCAGCCCGGAGAAAGTCCGGGCGGACCTGGCGGCGACGCGGTCGGTCTGCGAGAAATACGGATGCCCGCTGGAGTTCATCCTGAAGGATATCAGCACCGTGCGCTATGAGCCGCAGCGCCTTTACGAGTGGGCTCGCATCGCCATGCAGGTGGCGGGCGGCTGACGCCCGCTTTCATCATGGGAAATCCCGGAGTCGCACAGGCCATGAGCCGCATCTCAGCCGTACTGCTTTGTCTGCTCTTAGGCGGCTGCGGCGGCGCGCCCGACGGCAAGGTCCATGTCTCTTACTGGGAGAAGTGGACCGGGGCCGAAGGCGAGGCGATGCAGAAGGTGGTGGACCAGTTCAATCGCCGGCAGGACAAAATCGTCGTCGAGTACCTGGGCATCTCCGATCTCGCCCGCAAAACGCTCATCGCCACCGCGGGCGGCGACCCGCCGGACGTGGCGGGCATCTGGCTTGCCAATACCTACACGTTCGCGGACCTGAACGCGTTGGTGCCGCTGGACGATTTCATCCGCGGCGAAGGGACGACGCCGGAGAAGTGGGCTGAACGGTATGATCCGGTCTATGGGGACATGGGCGTCTACCGCGGCGCGACGTGGGCGGTGCCGAGCACGCCGTCCGTGGCGGTGCTCTACTGGAACAAGGCCATGTTCCGCGCCGCCGGGCTGGACCCGGAACACCCGCCGCGCACGCTGGCGGAACTGGACGACATGGCGGAGAAGCTGACGAAGCGCGACCCGCAGACCGGCGACATCACGCAGCTGGGTTTTCTGCCGCAGGAGCCGGGCTGGTTTGCGTGGGCATTTCCGCAATGGTTCGGCGGCCGGCTTTGGGACGGCCAGGAGATCACCATCGGCACGGCGCCGGGCAACCTGGAATGTTACCAGTGGGTGCAGAAATATACGGAGAAGTACGGTCTGGAACCGATCAAGGCGTTCACGAGCGGGTTCGGCAATTTCGCGTCGCCCCAGAACCCGTTTTTCTCCGCCCAGATCGCGATGGTTTTCCAAGGCGTCTGGCTGAACAACTACATCCGCCAGTTTGCCCCGGGCATGGAATACGGCTGCGCGCCCTGGCCGGCGGTGAAGCCGGAACTCGCGGACTTCGCGGATGCCGAAGCCGACATGCTCGCCATTCCGCGGGGCGCGAAACATCCGAAAGAGGCGTGGGAATTCATCAAGTTCGTCAGCTCCCTCAACCCGCAGGCCCGGAGCCAGAAAGAGTTGCTCGGCATGGAACTGCTCTGCTTCCTGCAGGAGAAGAACTCGCCGCTGCGGCAGTGGAGCCCGTTCTTCGAGCAGCATCACCCGCATCCGTATATCGAGTTGTTCCGCCGGTTGGCGCAGAGTCCGCATGCCGTGCACACGCCGAAGATCGGCATCTGGGAGGAATTCGCCAGCGAGCAGGGTGAGGTCTTCGAGAAGGTGCGCTTGCTGATGGAGCCGCCCGCCGCGGCGCTGGCGTTCTGCCAGGGGCGCGTGGCCGAGCGCTGGGCCGAGCACCGGCGGAGCCTCGCGCGACATGGTCTCTATGCCGGGACGGCAGCCCCGCAGTCGTCCGCCGCCGAGGGCCATCCATTCCCATGACCTCCCGCGAAAAACACGATCTGCGCTGCGGCCTGGCCTTCTGCGCGCCATGGTTCATCGGCCTCGGCGTGTTCATGATGTACCCGGTCGTGGCGTCGCTGTTCTACAGCTTTTGCGATTACTCCGTGCTGCAATCGCCGGTGTGGATCGGGCTGGAGAATTACCACCGGATGGCCGGCGACGCCGTGTTCTGGCAATCGCTCAAGAACACGCTGTTTTATGCGGCGCTCTCGCTGCCGCTGGGCATGATCGTCTCGCTGCTGCTGGCGATGCTGCTCAACACCCAGGTGCGCGGGATGACGGTGTTCCGCGTGATTTTCTATCTGCCGGCGATCATTCCGATCGTCGCCGGCTCGATGCTGTGGCTGTGGATTTTCAACGGCCAGTACGGCCTGCTCAACTGGGCGCTGCGGCCGATCCTGGGCGTCCTCGGCCAGGCGCCGCCGACGTGGCTGGCCGACCCGGCCTGGGCCAAACCGGCGCTGGTGTTGATGAGCCTCTGGGGCGTGGGCAACTCGATGGTGATCTATTTAGCCGGCCTGCAGGACGTGCCGAAGGAACTTTACGAATCCGCGGAGATTGACGGCGCGAACTGGTGGGGCCGGTTGTGGTACATCACGCTGCCGATGATCTCGCCGGTGATTTACTTCAATCTGATTATGGGCATCATCGGCACGCTGCAAGTTTTCACGCAGGTCTTCGTCATGACCGGCGGCGCCGAGGGCGCCCCGGCGCGTTCGACGCTGTTCTACGCGCTGTATCTGTTTTCAACGGCGTTCTACGATCTGCGGATGGGCTACGCCAGCGCGATGGCCTGGGTCTTGTTCGTCCTCATCGTGGCGCTGACGATCCTCGCCACCAAGCTGACCGAGAAATGGGTGTATTATTCAGGGTAACCTCCCGTCATGAAACCCCGTTCCGCCGTTAATCGCTTCCTGGTTTACGCGCTGCTGCTCGGCGGCTCGGCGGTGTTCCTGTTTCCCCTGGTCTGGATGATCTGCACCTCGCTGAAGCCGGTCGAACAGACCATGACTCTGCCGCTGACGTGGCTGCCGCGGGCGTTCTACGCCGTCGTGGACGGCCGGCGGATGGAGGTGACGCGCGATTACCGGATCGAGCAGCCGAGCGTGATCGTCGTGCCGAACGAAGGGCCGACCGCCGGCAAGCGCGCGCTCCTGCCGGCCGCCGCGTTCGACCGGCAGAAGGGGCTCGCGCACATCCAACTCTTCGAGGACGGCTTGCCGGTTGAGAAACCCATCGCGGCGACACTGATCAAGGATGTTGCGCCGGGCTGGTGGCACGTCACCGAATTCTCGGCGACTCACGTGCGCGCGCACGAGTTGAGCTGGGATGTCGTGCCCGAGTCGGCCTTGGAGGCGCGGATCCGTCCGCGGTGGGAGAATTACCCGAATGCCCTGGCCACGATGGGCGGGCGCAGCCTGGAAGAGGTCGAAGGCTCCGTGGAACGCCGCGGCACCGGCGTCAGCGAAGACACCGTGGTCTCGTTCAGGACCTTTCTGCGCAACACGCTCTTCGTCTGCGTGCTCGGCGTCATCGGCTCGGTGCTCTCCAACGCGCTCATCGCCTACGGCTTCACGCGCGTTCGCTGGCGGGGCCGCAACACGCTGTTCGCCCTGACGCTGGCCACGATGATGGTGCCGTTCCCGGTCCTCATGGTGCCGCTGTACGGCGTGTTCAAGACGCTCGGCTGGATCGGCACACTCAAGCCGCTGTGGGTGCCGGCATTTTTCGGCAGCGCGTTCAACATCTTCCTCATGCGCCAGTTCTTCCGCACCATCCCCGAGGAACTGAGCGAGGCGGCGCGGATTGACGGCTGCAGCGAATGGGGCATTTTCTGGCGGATCATCCTGCCGCTGAGCTGGCCGGTGCTGGCGGTCGTGGCGCTGTTTCACTTCCTCTGGGCGTGGAACGACTTCATGGGCCCGCTGCTCTACCTCACGCGCAAGCACACCTTCACGCTGGCGCTGGCGTTGCAGAACTACCAGAGCCAGCACGGCGGCGTACAGTGGCACCTGCTCATGGCCGCCAGCGCCGTCGTCGTCATGCCGATCATCATCCTGTTCTTTTTCACCCAGAAGACCTTCATCAGAGGCATCGCCACGACGGGAATAAAAGGATAGGAAAGTCAGAGCCTCACGGCCCCGGCTTCCAGCGCGCGGTCGCAGGCCAGCGTCAACCGGAGCGAGGCGACCGCGTCGGCAAAGTCGCAGATATTGCCGCTCCAGTCGCCGCTGCCGACCATCTTCAGGAACCGCTCGCCCTCATAGCTGTAGATCGAGCGCCTGTCCTGCTGGAAGCTCCGCGTCTCCGCGCCGTCCTCCACGATGAGCGTCCCATCGGCCGGTTTGATCCGGTAGAAGCGCTTGCGCCCGCTCAGGGCGATCTCGTTGCGCCAGCTTTCCGCCAGCCAACTATGCAGATGGACGGCCACCGGACCGGCGGCGAACCGCAGGCTGAGGCCGATGATCTCCTCGATGGTATAGCCGGGCGCTTTCCTCTGCGCAGGGTTGGCGGCGAGTCCGCGGACTTCCTTGACTTCGCCGAAAAGATAGCGCATCAGGTCCAGGTTGTGGGTCGCCTGGTCCACGAGCGTGCCGCCGGAAAGTGTCTTGTCGGAGAACCAACTGCGCTTCTTCCCCATGGGACAACCGTAGAAGGATTGCACCGCGTCAATCACGTCGTCGGCCATCGCCTCGCGCAATCTTTGAACGACGGGCATGGCGCGGAAGACGTAGCCGACCATGACGCGGCCCCGGGCGGCTTTGATCTCGCGAGCCAGACGCGCGGCGGCCCTTTCGTCGCGCCCCGCGGGTTTCTCGCAGAAGACGGGAATGCCCCTCTTCGCGCAGGCCAGCAGCATCTCGCGCCGGACCAGCGGCGGCGTGCAGAGGTACACCGCGTCGAGCTTCGTTTCGTCCAGCATCGCCCTGAAATCGCCGAACGGCTCGCCGCCGAATTCCCTGCGCCGGCGCTCCAGGTTCTCCGGCTTGATGTCGCAGAGCGCGGCGATCTCGACGTCCTGGCGCGATTTGAGGTAGCCCAGGTGCACGCCGGAGATGTTGCCCGTGCCGATGAGTCCGACCCGAATCATGGTTCACTCCTTGGCCAGGAGAGTTTCCAGGTAGCCCACGGTCTCGCGGATGTCCCTGGCCTGCTGCTCGCCGGAGATCTCCCGCTCGATGATGAACTCGCCCGCGAAGCCGATCTCGTCGAGCCGGCGGATGAACTCCGGGAAGCGCACCTTGCCGGTTCCCACCTTGACCTCCGCGCCCAGCTTCATCGGATCGGTCGGGTACAGGGCGTCCTTGGCATGGATGTTCCTGACGTATCCTCCGAACACGTCGAGCGCGTCAATCGGGTTGCCTTTGCCGTAGAGGATCAGGTTGGCCGGGTCCAAATTGATCCCGAGGTTCTTCGCGCCCACCGCCTGGATCAAGCGGAGCAGCGTCACCGGCGTTTCCTGCCCGGTCTCGAACCAGAATTCGAGGCCCAGCCGCTGCATGTAGCCGGCGAGGTCGCGGACGGTCGCCGCGACTTCATGGAACAGCGGATTGAGCGGCTCTTCCGGGATGAACCCCAGGTGCGTGATGACCGCCGGCAGCTTCGCGCGCGCGGCGAAGTCCGCCGCCTTCATCAATTGCGCCACTCTGGCGGCGCGCCAGGCGGGAGGAACGATGCCGAGCGTGATCGGTCCCTCGACCAGGTTCCAGACGCGCGGGCCGGCCGACCAGCCTGCGCTGAGCGCGGTGATGCGCACGCCGGTGGACTGCGATTCATCGCGGAGGCGGTCGGCGTTCTCCCCGGTCAGGTAATTCTCCTCGCGGGTGTGGACCTGGCAGGTTTTCAGCCCGAACTGCTGCACCGGCGCGAGCGACGGCTGACCTGGACGCAGCGCCGCGATGACGCCGATCCGGTCCCTGGGGCTGCCGCTCATGACTGCTTCTCCGGCCATCCGATTCCCTTTACTCAGTAATTCGGATTCGCGGTGTCGCCGCGCGCGCATGGGAGCGTTGCGGGAACCCCGGCATGAAGGCCTCCGGCATCGCAGGACCACGGCAACGTTTCGCGACATTGGGGCTGTGGCCGGTAAAAGTTCTTCAGTTGCTCGCACCAACCCGGCCTTCACGCGACCACTTCAACTTGCGCGATAGTGAAGAACCCGTCCGCCTTTATGCCGTCCTTCAGAGCAAGCTCTATATTTTTCCCGCTCCTCGGGTCGTACAGGGCGATGCCCGCCTTATAAGTTCCCGGCTTCAGTGTCGCCGGAACTTTCAATGAATAGGTTTCCGATATGATCTCATCGGGCATCCACTTGCGGTTGTCGGATTCGTTCAATTCCTGTTCATGAATCTCGGCGCCATGGGTCAGCCGCAGCCTCAGCTTATAACGGTAATAAGCCGGCGCAACTCCGTGATTTTCCCACACGAGTTTGACCTTCTGCTCGGATCCCCTGGCCATACTTCCGCACATCTCAACCCTCTTGGGAAAATACCAGTAGCCGGAACGATTGGCGATCTTGACGGCGATCTCGGGATTGTCCGCCAGCCACTTTCGGGCGTCGCCATGGAATCCGACAAACGATGCATGACTCTCCTCGACGGCCTTCAAGAGAGGCAAACCGCCTTTCCAGCGGTTCTCGCGGACGGCGTAAGAGTAATGTTCCAGCTCCATGTCAACGGGTTTTCGGCGCCAGACCAGGTTGAACATCTCCGGAGTCCGCAACGTGCTGAATCCGAATTTGTCCGCGTACGAATCCACGCAGACGCTGTCGTCTCTCAGGCCCAGTCCTTTGGAGACCGCGTAATCCACGATCTCGTCCCAGCCCTCTTCATTATTTCGACAATTGACCATGTCGTCATTCATGAGAATAAAAGTGTCCGGGTAGTTCCTCACGTGAATGTCAATGTGCTTCTTGATCACCTCCACGGGCCAATCTTTCTTGCTGGAGCGAAGGGTGTGGCCTTCGCCCCATTCGCCGTAGCTGCCGATGTCCACGAACTCCAGCCACGGCTGAGAGCCGTACCGGCGCCCAAACACGCGGTGGAAGTTCTCGAGCTTGTCGAGAAAGACGGGGTCTCCATAGTCGGGCTCCCAGCATTGCCCGTTTCCGGCCGGATAGAACCCGCCTTTCGCGCCGGCCTTCATGACCCATTCGGGAGTCGCAAACCCCGGCGACGTCTCTTTGCAGCAGATGCGGAACGAAATGCCGTAACCGTGCGCGGTCCAGGGTCCGATCACCCGGTCAATCACCTCCCAGGCGAATCGGCCTTCAGCGGGTTCCAGGTGGCTCCAATCAACGCGCAGGTAGATGTGGTTCAAGCCGGGGAAGTCTTCAAGAAAATCGTCGGACCTCAGTGACGGCCCGTAGACAGTCAGCGAGTTGTCATAATAATGATGATACCAGCCCTTGTGGGGATTTGCGCATACCTTCCGGTCATCCCACGCCTTTTCAAGATTCGTCTTCTCCATGGTCTCCTCCTGGCGGGAATTCTCTCTCTTCAAGGGGGCTGCGTCAAGCCCTGGCGGTGGCGGGCTGGTATAAAGACGCGCCAGTGAGCCTCTTTCGCCGGCAGGCCGGCAAAGGCAGGGGTAAATGCATTGGGGTTGGCGGATATCGTCGCCGTTCGGTGAGCGAAAGTCCGCGCTATGGCCGGCGCCTCGAACTTGTCTGCCACACCGCGTTGTGGTCGTCGCGGAGTGTGGCTCTGCTTCGCCACAGCCGTGACGACTGCGTTCATCGTGAACGCGATGGACTTCCGCCGGCGGACTGCGCCGCGCCGTGCACCTTCCATTGCGAGAAGGCGTACCCGGTTAGGCCCGCGGCCGGGCCCTCGCGGTTCACTTCACGCTCGCCCCGTACGCGCACGCGGCCGGTCGGCGGCGTCGCTGCACGCCGCTCAGTGCGTTGACCGTGCGTACGTCGCCATCGCTGTCGTGGACCCAGTCACCGTGATCGTGATGGACTTCTGCCCGGCAGGCTGCGTCACGCCGTTCACTGTCCACTTCTCGAAGGTGTACCCGGTCGGGTCCGTCGCCGGAACCGCCAGGTTCACGCTCGTCCCGTACGCGACGCTCGACACCGTGTAGCTCGTCTTCCCGCCGTCGCCGGTGCTCGAAGTGATAACGACCCCCGTCGCCGGCATCGACTCCACCGTCAGCGTGTAGGTGTTCAACGTGTATTGCGCCACCGCCGTCGTGGCCCCAGTCAGCGTGAACGTGATGGACTTCTGCCCAGCCGTCTGAGCCACGCCGTTCAGCGTCCACTTCGAGAAGGTATACCCGGTCGGGTTCGTCGCCGGGGCCGCCAGGTTCACTTTCGTCCCGTACGCGACGCTCGACACCGTGTAGCTCGTCTTCCCGCCGTCGCCGGTGCTCGAAGTGATGGCGATCCCGGTCGGCGGCGTGGACTGCACCGTCACCGCGTAGATGTTCGCCGTGTACTGCGCCACCGCCGTCGTGGCCGCAGTGAGCGTGAACGTGACGGACTTCTGTCCGGCCGTCTGCGCCACGCCTTTCACGGTCCACTTCGAGAAGGTATACCCGGTCGGGTCCGTCGCCGGGGCCGCCAGGTTCACGCTCGTCCCGTACGCGACGCTCGACACCGTATAGTTCGTCTTCCCGCCGTCGCCGGTGCTCGACGTGATGCCGGCCCCGGTCGGCGGCGTGGACTGCACCGTCAGCGTGTAGGTCTTCGCCGTGTACTGCGCCACCGCCGTCGTGGCCGCAGTGAGCGTGAACGTGATGGACTTGAGCCCGGCGGTCTGCGCCGTGCCGTTCACCGTCCACTTCGAGAAAGTATATCCGGTCGGGTCCGTCGCCGGGGCCACAAGGTTCACCTTCGTCCCGTGCGCGACGCTCGACACCGTGTAGTTCGTCGTCCCGCCGTCGCCGGTGCTCGACGTGATAGCGACCCCGGTCGGCGGCGTGGATTCCACAGTCAGCGTGTATCCGGTGCTCGCCGTGTACTGCGCCACCGCTGTCGTGGCCGCGGTCATCGTGAACGTGACGGACTTCTGCCCGGCGGTCTGCGCCGTGCCGTTCACCGTCCACTTCGAGAAGGTGTACCCGGTCGGGTCCGTCGCCGGCGCTGCCAGGTTCACGCTCGTACCGTACCCAACGCCCGTCACAGTGTAGTTCGTCGTCCCGCCGTCGGCGGTGCTCGAAGTGACAACGACGCCGGTCGGCGGCGTGGATTGCACGGTCAGCGTGTAGGTGTTCACCGTGTAAACCGCCACCGCCGTCATGGCCGTCGCGGGCATCGTGGGCGTGATTTCCTTCTCACCCGCAGGCTGAGGCGTTCCGTTCAGGGTCCAGTAAGAGAAAGTGTATCCGGCCGGGTCCGTCGCCGGGGCTTGCAGGTCAACGCTCGTCCCGTACGCGACGGTATTGGTGTAGCTTGTCGTGCCGTTGTTGCCCGTGCTCGACCCGATGCTCAGCCCGGTCGGCGGCGTGGACTGCACCGTCAGCGCGTAGGTGTTCAGTGTGTACTGTGCCACGGCCGTCGTGGCCGCAGTCAGTGTGAACGTGATGGACTTGAGCCCGGCGGTCTGGGCCGCGCCGTTCACCGTCCACTGCGAGAAAGTGTACCCGACCGGGTCGGTCGCCGGAGCTTGCAGGTTCGCGCTCGTACCGTACCCGACGCTCGGCACCGTGTAATTCGTTGCCCCGCCGTCGGCCGTACTTGAAGTGATAACGATCCCGGTCGGCGGCGTGGACTGCACCGTCAGCGCGTAGGTGTTCAACGTGTACTGCGCCACCGCCGTCGTGGCCGCGGTCAGCGTGGGCGTGATTTCCTTCTCACCCGCTGGCTGCGGCGTTCCGTTCAGGGTCCAGCAAGAGAAAGTGTATCCGGCCGGGTCCGTCGCCGGGGCTTGCAGGTCCACGCTCGTCCCGTACGCAACGCCGACCACCGTGTAGTTCGTCGTCCCGCCATCGCCCGCGCTCGAACCGATGCTCAACCCCGTGGGCGGCGTCGACTGCACCGTCAGCGTGTAGGTGTTCAATGTGTACTGCGCCACCGCCGTCGTGGCCGCGGTCAGCGTGAACGTGATGGACTTGAGGCCCGCGGTCTGCGCCGCGCCGTTCACCGTCCACTGCGAGAAGGTGTACCCGAGAGGGTCGGTCGCCGGCGCCGCGAGGTTCACACTCGTGCCGTACCCGACGCTCGACACCGTGTAGTTCGTCGTCCCGCCGTCGGCCGTGCTTGAAGTAATAACGATCCCCGTCGGCGGCGTCGACTGCACCGTCAGCGTGTAGGTGTTCAACGTGTACTGCGCCACCGCCGTCGTGTCAGCAGCCATCGTGAAAGTGACGGACTTCTGCCCGGCAGTCTGTGCCGCGCCGTTCACCGTCCACTGCGAGAAGGTATACCCGGCCGGGTCCGTTGCCGGGGCTTGCAGGTTCACGCTCGTACCGTACGCTATGCCAGGCTCCGTGTAGTTCGTCGTTGCGCCGTCACCCGTGCTCGAGCCGATGCTCAACCCGGTCGGCGGCGTGGACTGGACGGTCAACGTGCAGGTGATCGCTGTGTACTGCGCCACGGCCGTAGTGCCGGCGGACATCGTGAACGTGATGGACTTCAGCCCTGAAGTCTGGGCCGTTCCGTTCAGCGTCCATTGCGAGAAGGTATACCCGGCCGGGTCCGTCGCCGGAGCTTGCAGGTTCACGCTCGTCCCGTACGTTATGCCAGGCACCGTGTAGCTCGTGGTCCCGACGTCGCCCGTGCTCGAACCGATACTCAGCCCGGTCGGCGGCGTGGATTGCACCATCAACGTGCTGACGTTCATTGTATATTGCGCTACCGCCGTCATGGCCGCGGTCAGCGTGGGCGCGATTTCCTTCTCACCCGCAGGCTGCGGCGTTCCGTTCAGAGTCCAGCAAGAGAAAGTGTATCCGGCCGGGTCCGTGGCCGGGGCCACGAGGTCCACGCTCGTCCCGTACGCAACGCCGACCACCGAGTAGTTGGTCGTTCCGGCGTCGCCCGTGCTCGAACCGATGCTCAACCCCGTGGGCGGCGTCGACTGCACCGTCAGCGTGTAGGTGTTCAATGTGTACTGGGCCACCGCAGTCACGGCCGCTGCGGGCATCGTGAACGTGATGCTTTTCAGCCCGGCAGTCTGTGCCACACCATTCACCGTCCATTGCGAGAAGGTGTAGCCGGCCGGGTCCGTCGCGGGCGCTTGCAGGTTCACGCTCGTGCCGTACCCGACGCTCGGCACCGTGTAGTTCGTCGTGCCGCTGTCGCCTGAGATCGAAGTGATAGCGATCCCCGTCGGCGGCGTCGACTGTACTGTGAGCGTGTAGTTGTTCACCATGTAAACCGCCACCGCTGTCGTGGCCGTCGCGGGCATCGTGGGCGTGATTTCCTTCTGGCCCGCAGGCTGCGGCGTTCCGTTCAGGGTCCAGCAAGAGAAAGTGTATCCGGTTGGGTCTGTCGCAGGGGCTACCAGGTCCACGCTCGTGCCGTATGCGACGCTCGGCACCGTGTAGTTCGTAGTGCCGCCGTCGTCTGAGTTCGAACCGATACTCACTCCGGTCGGCCCTGCGGATGGCACCGCCGGAATAATCACAGGAAGAAATGGCGGAGGCGCCAAGGTGAAACGCGTGTCGAAAACATAGTTTTCGATGAATCCGGTCCCCGCGGTCGTGCCAACAGCGCCGCGTGTGCACTGGACGATGCCTCCGTACACGTGAAGAGTTTTCGCGGGCGAGGAGGTGTAGTACACATTCTCGAAGGAGCCGGTCACCGAGGTGCAGCTGGCCGTGATGTACATATCCGACGGAACGGCCGCCCATGATGCCGGATTTATGACGACGTTGCCGCCGGAGACGAGGGCGCATTTGCTCACCAAGAGCGGGTCGCTCTGGTTGAAACCGGCTGCGAACATCGTCGCGGGGTTCGCGGGATAGGAATAGACCAGGTTGTTGGTGATGTCAATATCGTTGCCCAACGAGGTGCCGATGGTCACCTGTCCGTTGATGGTGCCGCTGACCTGGACGGTGTCCTGGAAGTAGAAGGCGCCGTTGGTCGCGGAGATCGCCGCGTTGCTGTACAGGGTCACCGGCGCTGTGCCATGCGGGCCGCCGCTGCCATTTTTCACGAGAGTGAAGGTGCCGCCTGTGTTGAACGTCAGGCTGTAGCCATTGCCGTTGTTGCTGGGCTCGGAAACTCCGCCGATATCGGCGGCGCTCTGGATCGCGGGGATATCGTTGCCGTTTATGACCGAGCTGAAGTTCAATGCGGGCGCGTTATAGATTATGCCGTCGGCGAACGTCGGATTATCATTCGGCGGGCCGCCGTTCATGTAGTTGAGCGTGGCGGCGCCGGTGTAGACGGGGCCATTGAACACGGGATTGCCGTTAATGTTGAATTGGCCATTGGACCAGATCAGGCCGCTGACCTTGTCGCCGGTGGTGAAGAAGACACCATTCTCACTGTTGGTCAGCCATCCGAAAGACGCAAAGGTCACCGCGAAGTCCGTCGACAGAACGGTCAGCGTGTAGGTGTTCGGAAGATACTGCGCCACTGCCGTGGTGTCCGCGGCCATCGTGAACGTGACGGACTTCACACCGGCGGTCTGAGCCGTTCCATTCAGCGTCCACTGCGAGAAAGTGTAGCCGGCCGGGTCTGTCGCCGGCGCCTGAAGGTTCACGCTCGTCCCATAGCCGACGCTCGGCACCGTGTAGTTCGTCGTCCCGCCGTCGGCCGTGCTTGAAGTGACAACAACCCCGGTCGGCGGCGTGGACTGCACCGCCAACACGTAGGTGTTCAATGCATACTGCGCCACCGCCGTCGTGGCCGCGGTCATCATGAACGTGATGGACTTGAGCCCGGCGGTCTGCGCCACGCCGTTCACCGTCCATTGCGAGAAGGTATACCCGGCCGGGTCCGTTGCCGGCGCTTGCAGGTTCACGCTCGTCCCGTAGCCGACGCTCGGCACCGTGTAGTTTGTTGTCCCGCCGTCACCCGCGCTCGAACCGATGCTCAACCCCGTGGGCGGCGTGGACTGCACCGTCAACACGTAGGTGTTCAATGTATACTGCGCCACCGCCGTCGTGGCCGCAGTCAGCGTGAACGTTATGGACTTGAGCCCGGCGGTCTGCGCCACACCGTTCACTGTCCACTTCGAGAAGGTATACCCGGTCGGGTCCGTCGCCGGCGCCGCCAGGTTCACGCTCGTCCCGTAGCCGACGCTCGACACCGTGTAGTTCGTCGTCCCGCCGTCACCCACGCTCGAACCGATGCTCAGCCCCGCCGGCGGCGTGGACTGCACCGTCAACACGTAGGTGTTCAATGTATACTGCGCCACCGCCGTTGTGGCCGCGGTCAGCGTGAACGTGATGGACTTGAGCCCGGCGGTCTGCGCTGCGCCGTTCACTGTCCATTGCGAGAAGGTATAACCGGCCGGGTCCGTTGCCGGAGCTTGCAGGTTCACGCTC
>Ga0187852_1000600_pt1 | contig 38734 bp, 30 predicted proteins | sample June2016WEW_6_40_FD_134511 | JGI IMG/M metagenome (GOLD analysis project Ga0187852, IMG submission 134511) | Peatland microbial communities from SPRUCE experiment site at the Marcell Experimental Forest, Minnesota, USA - June2016WEW_6_40 | ecosystem: Environmental > Terrestrial > Soil > Wetlands...
CTCATGGGAATTGTGGTCGGCCTGCTCATCTGCGTCATCGCCGGCGCGGCGCAGTTCGGCCGGTACTCCATCGAGTACCTGACCTTCGGATCCGTCATAACGTACGTGGGATTCGCCTTCCTGGCAGGCGTCGTCCTGTGTCTGATCGGCGCGGGCTACCCGGCGCTCGTCGCATCCCGGATGCGCCCGGTCGAAGCCTTGCGGGTGGAGGAATAAATGTCCGGGCAGACCGCCGCCGCTCCGGCGCCCGCCGTCAAGCCGCCGGGCCACGACATCGTCGTCCGCGCCATTGACGTGGTGAAGGACTTCGTCCGCGGCAAGGAAACCGTCCACGCGCTGCGCGGTGTGAGTCTGGACATCTACCGCGGCGAGTACCTGGCGATCATGGGCCCCTCCGGCTCCGGCAAGAGCACCCTCTTCAACATGATCGGCGGCCTCGACAAGCCGACGAGCGGGATGGTGTTCCTGGACGACGTGGACATCGCGCAGCTCGACGCGTACGAACTGGCGTGGATGCGCTGCCGCAAGATCGGCTACATCTTCCAGGCTTACAACCTGCTGCCTACCTTGACGGCGCTGGAGAACGTGACGATGCCGATGCTCTTCGCGAACATAGATGCGGACACCGCGCGCGACAAGGGCGCGGCGATCCTCCGCAGGGTCGGCCTCGCCGACCGCATCTTCCACCGCCCCGGCCGCATGTCCGGCGGCCAGCAGCAGCGCGTCGCCATCGCCCGCGCCATGGCCAATGACCCCGCCATCGTCCTCGCCGACGAACCCACCGCCAACCTCGACCTCAAGACCGGCGAGGAGATCATCAATCTCCTCAAAAACCTCAGCATGGAACTGAACGTGACCGTCATCTCCGCCACGCACGACCATAAGATGCTCAACCTCTGCGACCGCGTCGCCTGGATCCGCGACGGCGCCATCGAGCGGCTGGAAAAGCGCGCGGACCTCAAAATCACCGTCGGCAAGATTGACGGGCAGTAGACACATCACCCGCCGGAGTCCTTCATGATATCGGACTGGTCGCCCTTCGCCTGGCAGGGCATTCAGATCGAGACGCCTCGCGCCTGGGAACTGGGATCCGTCACCGGCGACCGCCGGAAAGGCTACTTCCGCCTGGATGACGCGGACATGCCGCGCGTCGAGGCGAAGTGGGAGTCGGGCAGTCCCGGCAAGTCCGTCCGTTCGGTGGCGGACCGCTACCTGAAAAAGGCCGGTTTGGTCGGCGCCGCGGGCGAACGACAGGTGCAACGCAATGTGCGCCTCGCCGAGCCGGCGCACATGGAGACGGAATTCTTCATCACGCGCGGCGACCCGAACGCCATGCACATGGCCGCGCGTTGCCGCCACTGCGGGCGCGTGGCGCTCCTGCGCGTTTTCTACCGCAGCGATGAGTCGCTCCAGCCCGTCATCGCGCGCCTCTTCGGCTCGTACCGCGACCACGCGCGCGACGGGAAGACGCCGTGGTCGCTCTACGGTCTCCGGTTCGAAGTCCCGGAGGACTACATCCTGCTCCGCCACAGCATCCGCGCCGGGCGCGTCGAACTGGAGTTCTTCGGCAAGCGCGCCCGCGCACTGGCCGCGCGGGTCGGCCTTGCGGAAACCGTCCTCAAGAAAATGAGCCTTCTCGACTGGCTGAAAAAGGATTCCACGAGCCAGTCGCCGCCCTGCCCGCCGGCCTTTACCGAAACGAAGCGCGGAGAGCACGCCGCCGTCGCCGTCAGCGGCCGCGAACGGTCGCTCGCGCGGAGAATGCTCCGCCGCCGCCGCGTTGCGCGCGGCCTGGCCTGGCATTGCGAGCCCTCGAACGCGCTTTATATCGCCCGGTGGTTCGGACGAGAAGAGAAAGTTCCCGATTTTGCCGCGTTCGCGGAATCGTTCCTCTGTCATGAGCCTTGAAAAGACGCTCGGCGTTCGGAAGGAGACCGATGCTCGCCTTCTGGAAAAAGAAAAGCCCGCAACTTACCCGCGAGGACTCATTCGCTGCGGTCGTCGTCCCGAACCGGCAACTGCGCGTCGAACGGAATGCCGAGGGCGTTGTCACGCTCTATGCGCCCTTCCATGCCGCCGTCTTCGTCGAGCGCATCGCCCGGTGGCTCGGCGCGCCCCCGCGCGCCGGCGAGGCGAAGGTCGAGTTGGACGAGGTCGGCTCCTTCGTCTGGGACCTGTGCGACGGCCGGAGGAACGTCCGCGAGATGGTCGCCTGCCTCGCCGACAGGTATAAGCTCAATCGCAAGGAAGCCGAAGCCTCGCTGACCGCCTTCCTCCGCAGCCTCGCCGGACGCAACCTCGTCGCCATCGTCATCCTCAAACGCGAGGAGCAGGCAAGCGAAAAACGCCGGGGGTAGCGCCGGCGCTTACACGAAGCCCGCGGCCGTCACCAGCAGAAGAAACGATACGGGTCGTCCCACGCCTCGGGCTGGTCCAGGTAAAGGCCGTCGAGCCACCGCTTCTCCGTTTTGTCGGGCGCGGCGGGACTGCCGAAGCGCGCCAGGAGCGGCGTGGAGCCGGCGACGCCCATGTCGGCCAAGATGCGCGTCAGCAGGAACGAGGCGCGCCGGTACGTGCGCCTGAGATTGTATTGCTCGACGAATTGGAAATAGTAGGGTTCGGAGCCCTTCTCGAAGCTCGGGTTGGCGCAGAGGTTCCGCGGCGCCGCATGGGCCTGGGCCGCCGCTCCTTCGGCGGGCGGCTTCGGCGCGACGTATTCCCCTTCGTAAAGCCGGAACAGGTCGGCCCTGAACCGGCCGCCGTCCTGCGCGCAAGCGACGTATGCCTGCCAACTCTCCGGGAACGGCTTCTCGCACGTGAACGTGACGTGCAGGTCCGTCCATTCGTTCTCCGGGATCACGACGTCCGGACCCTTCGCAGCGCGGTCCCAGGGGCTGCCGGCGCGCTCCACCTCCAGGTGCGCCGTAACCGGACCGGCCACGCCTTTGATCCGGACGGCAAACGTGTACGCCTTACCGACCTCCGGCGCCGCCTTCAGGCGCTGGCCGAACTGCCCGCCCGCCTCGGACGTCGTGCCCAGGGTCACCAGCGCGCTCGGCTTCCCGTCCGCCGCGCCGCCGGCATCCACCTGGAATGACGTGACCGCTCCTTCCGCGCGGGTGATTTCGTACGGCAGGAGCTGGCAGAAGATGACATTCATGTCCTGCGCTTTCGCCAGCACGCCGTCGCCGAACGGCGCGGCCCCCGCCGTTACGAGAGGCAGCCGCAGCGCGCCGCGGTCATGGACGTCCGCCGGGCTGACCCCGGCGAGAAGGGAATCCGCGCCGAACGGCTCGAAGAATGCGGCGATGTGCTCCTGCCGGTTCGTGCGGATCGGCGTCGGCAGAAACGAATTTGCCTCCTGCGCGTCGAGCCCGAGAGCCAGCAGGTTGCCGCCCGCCTTCAGGAACTCGGCGATGGCTGAGGCGTGTGCGGCGAGCTCTTTTCCGCCGCCGGTCCCGACGACGAGTACCCGGTCGGGCGAGAGACTGCCTCCCTCGTAGGAACTCAGGGCGATGCCGGCGCGCTCCAGGTGGCGCTTTCCCGCCGGACCGCCGACGTAGAGCGCTTCCCGGCGAGCGGCCGGTTTCCAGGTGGACGCGTACTGCACGATGTTCGCCGCCAGCGCCTCGGCGGCCGGGTCGCTCTCGGTGCGCCCGCTCACGTCCATCTGGCAGAAGAGGACCATCCCTTTGCCCTCGCGGTACTCCATCAGCGGGCTGTACTGCAGGCTGTAGCCGCCGTCCAGGATCGGCAGGAAGTCGCCGCGGGCGGGCTTCTCGATCAGGACCGAGGCGACGTTGCCGCGACAGCCGCATCGCCAGATGCGCGGCACGTCAATCCCGCACCACTGGACCACCGGCGTATCGGACTGGTAGGCCGGGCCGATCCGGTAGTCCAGGCGCGGCGGCAGGAGTGTCGCCTCGCCGCGCCAGTCGCGAAAGTTCTCCGCCTCGATTCCTGAGAGCAGCGGGCGGTCCGGCACGCGCTTGAAGACCTGCCTGAGCCCGTACTCCGTCGTGCGGAACCCGAGCCGCTTCTGCAGGGCCTCCGAGCTCTGCTCGAAGACGACGACCCGCAGGCCATCGCGCACGCGCGCGAGGTCAGGGGCCGGTCCGTCCACGGTCAGGGCGCTCTTGCCTATGACTAGGAGGTCGTATCCGCTGAGGTCGGCCTGCGCATCCACGGACTGGTACGATGCGCCCATCCCGTCCAGCAGTTTTCCGGTCTCGCCCTTGGGGTCGAAGAGCGCTATCTTGGAGTGATTGGACAAAGTTCTCGCGGCCGGCATGACGTTGACCGCGAAGGAATCCTGCTGGCTCTCTCCGGTGCTGAACTTGACTGTCGCGGTCAACTCGTACGGGCCGGGCGCCACTTCAGCCGGAAGTTCGAAGCGAAGCGGCATGCGCGCCTGCTCTCCGATCTCCACGGCGACCTGTTTCGCGCCGACCAGCGGTTGCGGCAGGCCCAGCGACCAAGCGCAGTCGCACGTCACCGGCTCGCGCGAGTCGTTGATGATGATGAGCTGCTTGGAGACGGTCTCGCCCGGCCGGAAATTGTGGTCCTTGCTGATGAAAACCGTCGGCCCGCCGCCGATGTAGGCCAGCAGCGGCATGTTGTTGCGCATCACGGCCTGGGCCGCCGGCGTGGGGATCCAGTCGGAACGCTCGAAGGCCGTCGCCATGTTCACATCCTGCGCGTCAATGTAGTCCGGGCTGAACCCCGGCCGCTGGAGGCGATCCCAGTCCACCTTGAATTCCCTGCGGCCCTGGTCAACGCCGTCGCGCAGTTTCCAGTAGCCGTCGCATTCCCAGGGGCCGAACGCCGACATCCCCCAGGTGCGAAACGCGCGCCAGTTGTCCGTGATGTACATGGCCATTGCCGGGTACTGCTCCGCGAACGCCTGCGTGCCGATCTGGTAGGGGTAGTCCCACCGATGCCACAGAGCGCCGGCGCGAAACTTCAGGCTCTCCCAGCGCAGGCACCGTTTCTCCACCTCGCTGATCCGAAAAGCCTCAGCCCCGAAGAACTGCGAATTCCACTCCGCCAGGCACAGCTCCCAGGGAACCGCGGCGCTGCCCCATTCGCGCGCGCCCCGGTACCAGCCGCGGTACATGGCGAAGTCCCAGCCGCCCGGCGCGGCGAACTCGGTCAGGAAGAGCGGCTTGACGCCGACGGTGGCCCAGTGCTCGAACCAGTCGTCGAGTTCCTGGATCGGAACGAAGTTGGGGTAGAAGTTGTTCGTGTGCATCGTGCCGAGGTTGCCGGAGGAGTGGTGGTAGACGATGCGCTCCGGGTCGAGCCGGTTCACGATCGCCTGCGCCCGCAGCGCGTGCTCGGCGCCGGCCTTCGCCCACGGTTCCTTCCGAGGATCCTGAATGCCGTCAATCATGTCCGGATTCATATCCTCCACGTAGCCGAGGGAGTTGTGGCTCATGGCATAGGCGACGACCGAGGGATGGTTCTGGGCGACGCGCACGTAGAACTCGGCGTGCCGGGCATAGCCGTTATTGCGGTCGGCGTCCGGGTCCTTCCAGTCGTACTGGGCGAAGTGCGGCTGCGGAAGCGCGAAGAGCATCCCCACGTCGTCGGCTGCGCGCAGCACCTCCGCATAGCTGACGTGCGTGCCCGGCTCGCAGCCGTAGTTGTGGCCGTAGACGAAGTTGATGCCGAAGCTCTTCAGGCGCAGCAGGATTTCCTTGGTGCCTTCGTAGCTCGCCGCGACCGCGCCGAGCGCCGTGCTGTCGCACGGGACCACGGAGAGGAAGATGCGGCTGCCGTTCAGGTAGAAGTCCCGCCCGCTGATCCAGAACTCGCGGAAGCCGAACTGGACCGGGACGGCGGCATCCAGCGCGTTTCCGGCGGAGTCGAGAAGCGAGAGGCTGACCTGGTACGTGTTCTGAGGGGTGTGGGTGTCCCACAGCTTCTCCGGCTTCCAGCTCTCGGCAAAGGCGATGCGCCCATCCTTCAGGTCGTCCGCGGTGAATGGCTTGCCTGTGAACTCCTGGACGGGCCGGCCGTGGTCGGCGACCTCAGCTTTCAGCGAATACTGCTGACCCGCGGCGAGTCCCTTCAGCGCTGCCTCGAACGAGATCTCCCAGCGACGCACCGAGGTATCCACCTTCACGTCCGCGATGCGCGGCCCCGCCGGCGTGGCGAACAGCCAGACATCGCCGCACAGGCCGCGCCGCTGCACGCTGCCCTCGACTTCTTTGGGCGCGTAGGTGTCGCTGTGCGACATCATGACCGCCTTCAGCGGCAGTGCGATGACGAGCAGGCTGAGCGTGCATGTGTCGCCGGGGCGGCACTGCGCGGTGAGATCCACATCGCCGCCCGGGAACCGTATCTCGCCGGCCGCCTTGCCGTCTACGTAGACCGCGGCCGTGGAATTGACGTAATCGGCGGACAGCGCAATCCGGCGCCCGGCCCATTCGCCTGGAATGGTGATTTCCCGCTGGTACCAGGCGGCGGTGATCTTCTCCAGCTTGATGTCCTTCCACGCCGGATGAGCGAAGCAGGTCTGGCAGTCTTCCTGGTCCCACTGCTGAAGCCCCGGCCAGAACCCGGGCACTTTGAAGTAACCCCAATCGCCCTCGGGCGGCGGGCCTGCGAAATCCCGGGCCGGCTTCCAGCGCCACAGGCCGTTAATGCAGATACGCTCGCGCGTCGGCGTGGCTTCACGATACGCCTTGGCGAGGTCCCAGACCGCCTTCACTCCCTTCGGCAATTCGACCGAGGATTCTGCTTGGCAGAGACCGCATGCCGCGCTGACGAACAGCACCGCGGCAGCGACCCATCGTTTTACCTCGACTGGGCGCACGTGAGCTTTCATTATCCGGCGCTCCGATCCACATAACCCGGGACTCGTCATTTGACCGACCTTCGCGAACAGTCAACGCTCGAACATTAGATTGTAGGCTTGAAGCGTTCGTTGTCAAGTCGTACACTGGTCACAGCCGTGCCGGTGTTAGCGGTCTCGATCATAGAGTGTGAAAAACGGAGCGCGGAATGCCGAAGGAATGTCCCATCGAAAGCATCACATGGAACAAGATCGGGCACCTGGTCGTGCGCGTGAGGGGACGCGAGCAGCCTTACGTTGAGGCGAAGGTGGCCCGATGCTTTCCGTGGTCGGTGCCGGAGACGTACATCTCCATTCGGGACAAGGACGGAAAAGAGATCGCGCTGCTGAACTCCGCCGACGACCTGGACGAGGCGAGCAAAACGGTTCTGCTGCGGGAACTGAGGGAGAAGATGTTCGCGCCGAAGATTCTGCGCGTGGCGGACTGCAAGGAGGAATTCGGCGTGACCTCCTTCACCGCCGAGACCGACCGCGGCATGGTCACGTTTCAAGTCCGCAGCCGCGACGACGTGCGCGTCCTGTCCAGTACGCGCGCCCTCTTCCGCGATGCGGATGGAAATACGTATGAGCTGGCCGACCTGAACGCGCTGGATGCTGCCGGACAGAAGTGCATGCAGAATTACTTCTAAGCCGCCAAGAGGCGCAGGTCCGCATCCGCCGCGCTTTATGCTCCGATGGCCATAACGGACTGCAGCTCGACCTGCGTCTTCAGCAACTTCGCGTAGATCCCGCCTTCCTTGTGCGACAGTTCCTCGTGGGAGCCTTGCTCCGCGATTTCGCCCTTGTCGAGAATGATGAGCCGGCTCGTGCGCCGCAGAGTCGAAAGCCGGTGCGCAATCGCGATGGTGGTCCTCCGCGCCGTCAGGCGGTCCAGCGCTTCCTGAATCTGCCTTTCCGCCTCCGTATCCACGGAACTGGTGGCCTCGTCGAGGATGAGGATCGCCGGATCGTGCAGGATGGCGCGGGCGATGCTGATCCGCTGCCGCTCGCCGCCGGAAAGGGTCTGACCGCGCTCGCCCACCATCGTGTCGTAGCCGTCCGGGAAGCCGACGATGAAATCGTGCGCGTTGGCGGCCCTGGCGGCCGCGATGATGTCATCGAGCGTGGCCTCCGGGTTGCCGTAGGCGATGTTCCGGGCCACGGTGCCGTAGAACAGGAACGGCTCCTGCAGAACGACCCCCGTGCACCGGCGCAACTGTTCGACGTCGTAGTCGCGGATGTCCACGCCGTCAATCAGAATCTGGCCTTCGAGCACGTCATAGAATCGGCAGATGACGTTGACCATGGTGGTCTTGCCGCCGCCGCTGGGACCGGCCAGGCCGACCATCTCTCCGGGCTGGATCGTCAGGTCAATGTTCTTGAGCACCTTGCGGATGCCGTCGTAACTGAAGCTGACGTTGCGAAGCTCGATGCGCCCCTCAATCTTCCGGATCGGCAGTGCGCCGGCTTTTGAGAAGATGGCCGGCGCGGTGTCCAAAATCTCGAAAATCCGCTGGACGCTGGTGGCGGCGCGATTGAGCATGCGATCCATGTGAGCGATGCCGTGGATCGGGCCGTAGAACATCCACATGTACCCGGTGTACGCCATCAGCGTGCCGACGGTCATCTGCCCTTTCACCGTCCAATACCCGCCGACGATCCAGACGAGGAGCGAGCCGACCTGCGTGCACAATTCCATCAGCGGACCGTAGAGCGTCCAGACGCCGATCATCTCGACTTCTTTGTCGTAGTAGTCCCCGCTCCTGCCGGTGAAGCGACGGACTTCGTTGCGCTCCTGGCTGAAGGCCTTGATCACGCGCACACCCGGCAACGCGTCGGACACCACCGCCGTCAGCAGGCTCCAACGGTGGAACAGGCGGTCGAACCCTTTGTGGAGTTTCTTGTGAAAGACGGTCGTCAGGGCGAACATGATCGGGACCGGCAGCAGGACGATGATGGCCAGTTTCCAGTTCATGAGAAACATGAACACGCCGATGCCCACGATGGTCAGAACCGAGACCACCGCCTCAATGACGGTCCATGCCACGAAGTCCCAGATACGGTCGGTGTCGCTGGTGACGCGCGTCACGAGCGACCCGGTGGGTTTCTTGGAAAAGAAGCTCAGGCTGAGCTTGTGCAGATGTTCGTAAGCGCGGTCGCGCAGGTCGCGGGCGATGCTCGCGCCGAGGACGGCCATCAGTCGCTCGCGGAAGGCGCCGGCGACGGCGCTGAACAGCATCAGGCCCGCCATGACTAAAATGTAAATGAGCAGGAGGTGATAATCCGCGCCTTTGCTGCCACCCTTGAGGCCCAGGCCGTCATCGAGCATCGGTTTGGTCAGCCAAGGTCGGAACAACCCGGCGGCGGTCACGAGGATCGCCAGCACAAAGCCGCCGATGGCGCGCGCCCGGTACGGTTTAACGTAGTCGAGCAGGCGGCTCAGCACCTGGCGCCGGCTGGTGCAGGCGGGGCAGACCTCGCTCCAAGGCGGGATGACACGGTCGCACTTCTCGCAGCGCACCTTTTTCTCGTCGGCTTTCGGGCCTTCCGCAGGCGCCTCGGACTCGCCCTTTCCGCCCATGTGGCGTTCCATCCGGCGGTGGAGCTTGGCGACTTCACGGGCATGGCGCAGGGTGAAGCGGTACTCGGCCACGATGGCGTCGTTCGCGATCAGCCGCAGTACGCTCATGCCGACGCCCTCGACGATGAGCGCGGAGGCCACGCTGCTGAGCGGGCGCCATTCCCCGACCCATTCGCCGTCGCGGGGCCGGAATACGCCGAGCCGCTTTTCCGTGAGGACGAGATAACCTTCGGCATATCGGCCGTGGTCGTCGAGGTCAAACCTCGCCGCGACCTCTATAATCTCGGGAGCGGCCTCGGACCGGATTTTCTCGCCCAGCTCTTCCGGCAAGTGCCCCAGTACGTCAGGCTGATTCGCTTCGGCCACGTTGCGTCCTTTAGGTAAGGCGCCTTCCCGCATCTTATGTCACTACGGCATTTTCCGATGATGCTGCGCCGTTGTCAAGGCCGCCGGCCTCGATGCGGCCGTGAACCGCCCCTTTCACGCATGCTCGGGCGCGTTATTGAGCTTGACCGCCGCCATTAACAGGATATACTTATTATAGATAAAGATAGGGTGTGTAGATGAAGGAGGGCGAGCCATGCGCAATAAATTTCCAGTGATATTCCTGGTTCTTCTCTTTCCGCTAGTTCTCGGATGGGCAATGGCGAGGGCGGCCGATCAGCAGAACGCCGCCGGTTTCAAGATCGTGCTGTCGGACGGCAGCCTGCTGAACGGAGCGGTTTCCTTCGTCGTTGACCTCGACACGCAATACGGCCTGATCAAGATACCATCGAGCAGCATGGTATCGGCGCGGTTTGACGCTCAGCAGGAGTGGGCGGACGTTCGGCTGAACGGAGCCGAACTGAAGATGAAGTATAAACCCGCCACCAGCGACCTGAACGCTAACCTGGCAGGTGGGCCGCTCAAAGTCGAGCTGGCGAAAGTAGTGGCCATAGACAACGGGTCGGGTGAGGCTGCAAACGCAGCGCCTCCGCAGGCCAATATTTCGCAGGCTCCGGTGGCTTCTGCTCAGCAACCGTCGCAGGTCGGCGCATCGCAGTATCCGTACCAGTACCAATATCCGTACCAATACGCCCAGCCGGCGCCTTCCTATGACTATAGCTATCCTTATTACGGCTATGGCTATAATTATGCGCCGTACTATGGTTACGGCTACGGATCGCCCTATTACGGTATCGGCTTTGGGTGGTGGCCTTGGTATGGGTATTATGGCGGTTACGGCAGGTACTATGGCGGTTTCCGCGGTGGCTACTACGGTGGCGGTTTCCACGGAGGCTTCAGTGGCGGTTTCCACGGAGGCGGCGGCCACGGGGGTGGCGGACACAGATAAGTGCGGACTGCGCCAGGGGCGCGCAGAGCAGTGGGCGCACGGGCAAAGTGCGCTCTTGAAGCGTAACCGGCCGGCTACTTTCGCCCGACCGGCTCCAGGTTCTCGATTGCCGAAATCACCTTCGCCTTGAGCGCCTCCGCGTCGTAACCGGGCGGCGGCTGCGTCTGGTCCAGGCGGATTCCCGAGACGGCATTCTCCAGCAGCGCCGTGGCGGCATCGGCGGCGGGTAAATTCCCGCCGGCGCGGCGCGCTTCCCCGATCCGGCTCCAGAGCGTCTGATAGAGATAGAAGTCCTCCGCGCCCTGGCGGCAGCGCTCGAACTCGATGGTCGGATAGATCGCCTTGCGGCCGTAGCAGATCATGGCCGTGTCCGGCTCGCGGCCGTCGAGGTCGAAGAACTGGTAGCCGTGCAGGATGTTCAAGTGCCACTGCCAGCGCGCGCGGACGCCCTTGCGGTACTCGCTCCATTGATACAAGCCGAACGAGTAGCGCGACGTGCCCTGGTTGTAGATCTGCACTTCCTTTCCCAGACGCTGCGCTTCGGCCATCACCGTCTCGTCATGCTCGTTGAGGCTGCTGATATCGAGCGCCTCGAAGAACCGCTGGTGCCAGTGGAGCAGATCGCTCGGATCGTCCGGGCGCTGCCTGAATGAGACGCTGTAGCTGCCGCTGGTGCGGACGGTCGCGGGGAAGGCGGCGCTGACTTTGGCCATCATCCGCATGAAATCGAGCTCGCGTTCGGCCACGTCGCGGACTCGCGTCTCGTCGCACATCGCGTAGAGGATCGTGGGCCATTGCGCCGCGCGGGCATGCGCGTCCACGGCGCGCCAGGCGCGCATCAGCGCCTCGGGATACGCCAGGCCGCTCTCCTTCTCGACCTTGGCGCCGGCCGCGCCTTTTTCGTAGCCCTCGTGCAAGTCCAGGAACCGCGCGCCGCCGTAGCCGTTGAGCGGCTTGTCAAAGCCGTACTTGCGCAGGAGCGCAAAGAAGCGGTCCATCTCGCCGAAGTCAATCACCGGCTCGTCGCCGCTCCAGCCCTTGAGCCGCCAGTCGGGGCCGCCGGAGACCGCGTTCATGCCGTGGTCGCGCAGCATCGCGAGCGTCTCTTCCAGCACGTCCCACCTGCGCTCCTCGGGAATCAGCTCCGGCGGCGTGAGGCCGAAGAAGCCCATGAGAAAATCGGTCCGGCGGTCGAGCGTGACGGGGCGCACGTCGAGCCTCAACGGCGCCCGCAGCAGCGCGTTCCCTTGCGCGTCCTTGAGCACCAGCGCGCCGGAGTACACGCCGGCGGGCGCGTCTTCGGGGACGCGGACGGTGGCGATCAGCTCGCGCGTGACGTCCTTCGGCAGCGCCACTGCATCCTGGATACGCAGCGTGTGCGGCTTCACGCGATACGCGATGTTTCCGAATCCGCGGCTGGTGTTATACCAGACGACCTGGACCTGAGCGGGCAGCGCCGCCGGGCCTGTCAGCGGCTCCAGTTCCAGCCGGCATTCGCCCAGGTCGCGAAGCGGGCGGAGCGCCAGGCAGAACGACTCGTGCTCGCCGCGCGCGGCAAGGCGCGTCAGCGCGATATCGCCCGGACTCTTCGGCGCCGGCGCGGGCTTGCCCGCCGAAACCTCGGCGAAGACGGGCGTGGAGTTCGGCGTTACCTCATCTTCGATCAGCACCGGCCACGCCACGAGGCCCAGCTTCGCCCAGTCCGGCGGGACATCGAAGGCGGCCGCGGGCCGGTCGAGGCAGACGGCCATGCTGCGGAATTCGCGGGCAAGCTCGTCGAGCTGCTCGCGCAGCCACTGCTCGGACTTCGCGTCGTCCGCGGCGTGGAGCGCCAGCGCTGAGACCTTGCTGCCCCAGACGCGGTCGGCCTCGAAGCGGAACGTGATCCCGTCCGCGGCGGCTTCCGCCTCGAAGAGCGCCGGCCGGGCGAGTTCCGCGGCCATGTACATGTCCCAGATGTCCGCGCCGACCGGCTCCACCTCCTCGAAACGGTAGAGCGCGTGCGCGGGGCCGTCGGGGCGTTTCTCGCTCCACGCCTCGCGGCCGTTGGCGAGGATTCGGCGCTCGCGGTGCTGCGCCTGCTCGCCGGACCAGTAGCCTGAGTTTTCGTAGATGACCATCACGCGGTAGCGGCCGGGCGGAACGTCCACGTGGAAATTATAGCCGCCCGCCTCGCAGAAATTGCGGATGAGCGCCGGGCCGAATGTCGTGTCGCGCGCCGCGCCGTCCCACGGCGTGCCGCCGGCCGGTCCCCAGCCGAAGCCGCGTTCCTTGGAGTAGCGCGTCTCGTTCGAGACCGGCGTCCAGCCGGGCATCACGCTCTGGTCGGGCGGGCCGAAATCGAAAGCCCAGATGCCGGCGGGCCGGCTGACCTTCACCAGGCGCAAGCTCTCGAGCACGATGCGCCCGGTTGCGCCCTTCGCCCCGAACCCGAAGTCCACCCGGACGATACTGTTGACGTCGATGTTCCGCTTGATATCGTTGTTGCGGCTGCCGGCCTCGCCGCGATAGAGGCCGCCGACGGAGATCACCCAGCGCGTGCGGCCCGGCGCGAGCATCGTGGTCGCGTTGTGGCGGTTCCAGTACGTGCCGCCCCGGTCCGCCCACGCCCGGTCGGCCACGAGGAAGGATCCCTCGACCGGCTCGGAGGCGGGATTGAATACGTCGAGGATCAGCGCGTCGTAGCCGGACCAATCGCCGCGTACGCGCCGCCAGCTCATGTACGCCGCTTGATACGGCCCGGCGGGATCGAACGCGATCTCCAACGCCTTCCGGCCGGGGATCGCAGGTTCCTGGACCAGCCGCGGCGTGCCGGCGTTGAAGTCCCACGCTTTCAGCGCCGCGTCGTCCTGGAAATCGCACAGCACTAACGATTCGTCCGCGCGCGCGAGCGCGGCCAGGAGCAGCGCTGCGGCTATCGCGAGCCCGTGGCCGATGTAACGATGGCTCTTCATGCACACCTGCTCAGCGCACGGCGACGACTTTGCCGGTTTGGATGGACTCGATCGCGGCGGCCAGCACTTTCTGCGCCGCCAGCCCGTCCGCGCCGGAGCCGTCAATCTTCTCGGGCGGGACGCGGTTCGCGACCTGTTCCAGGAACGCGTGAATGCGGTTGCGGAAGGTGTCCTCAAAGTCGCGCATGCCGCCGAAGACCGGGTTCGTGAAGACTGTCTTCTCGAGGTTGCCGGCGGGGTAGAGCGTCGCTTCCCGCCACATGTCCTCGATGACGAAACGGCCCCCCGTGCCGGCGACCTCGCACCGCTCCATCGGGTGGCCGCGCTCGATGTCGTAGCTGCCGGTGAGCGATCCGACGACGCCGTTGGCGAAGCGCAGGTTGAACTGCGCCGTGGTCCAGATGGTGCGCCCCGGCGCCTTGGTGGCGAAGCAGTGCACCTCCACGATGTCGCCGCAGAAATGCCGCATGGTGTCCACCGTGTGCGGGTGCAGCGCCTTGATGTGGAACCAGGGCGAACTCTCCGCGGGGTTCTTGATCCACATGCTCATGTTGACGAAGAGCAGGTGGCCGAGGCGGCCCTCGTCGAGCCATTTTTTGGCCAGGACGGCGGCGGGCGTGAAGCGGTGGTTCATGTCAATGCCGAAGCAGAGGCGCTTTTCGCGCGCCTTCGCGACCATGGCTTCCGCCTGCGCGATGTCGTTGCTGATCGGCTTTTCGCACAGCACGTGACAGCCGGCGTCGAGGGCCTGCATCGTCGGCGCGAAGTGGTCGCTGCCGTATTCGTAACCGCCGGTGGCCACGCTGCAGAGGTCCGGCTTCACCGCGGCGAGCATCGCGGGCGCGCTCTCGAACCACGGCACGCCCAGCCGCAGGCCTGCGGCCTCGGCGCGATCGCGGCGGATGTCGCAGACGCCCGCGAGTTCAGCGAGCGGGTCCGCCTTGTACATGTTCGCATGGCGGTTGCCGATCGGGCCCATCCCGATGACGCAAACTTTGAGCATCAGCGCACGGCTCCTCTCTGGCGCGCAGGTTTCGGCGCCGGGTAGCGGTATTCGGCCATCGCCGGCGCGAAGAAATCGAAGTAGTTCACGCCCTTGTCCTGCTTCCACCGCCCGACCGCGTCGCGCCGGACGATGATCCTGGCCAGGTCAATGCCCAGGAATTCCTCCAAGCGGGAAAGCATCCTCTTCTGGCGGAGGACGAAGTCCTCGAAACGCACCTCGATCCAGTTCGCGGGCCTCGGCGTGGCCTTGACGATGTCGTACTGGTACTTCCACGAGATGGCGCGCCGGAGCCTGAGATCGTCCGTCTTCGGATACCGGATGCCGAAGTCGGCCAGGTCATCGGTCACGTGCCCGCCGATGATGCAGTCGCGCGGATCGCGGATCCAGAAGATGTACTTGATCTCCGGGAACATCCGCGCGATCCACGGATACGCCAGCACCGTCTCAGGGAGCTTCCACCCGCGCGCCGCGGACTTGTCGTCCAGGACCGGCTTCAGATACGAGCGGATCAGCGCCTGGAAGTTTTTGGGGATCGGCATCGTGTGCAACGTGCTGAAATCCCATTCCAGCCCGCCTTTCCACACCACGTGCCGGGCCATGATGCGGCACGCTTGGTACATATCCTCTGGCGGCAGCATGTCGCCGGAGTCGTTGATCATGTCGCCCATGAAGACGCCGCTGGCGTAGAGCGTATGGGAAATCGCCCGGGTTCCCGAATGTCCGCGGCCGATGATCGTGATCAACATAATCGGCTGTCTAAAGCTGTTTCGCGCCGCGCTGAGTCAGGAGTTCCCTCTGCTGGACTTGCTTGGCGGCGTTGGGCGATCCGATGTGCAGAGTGTTGTAGGCCTGCCGGGAGGTCTTGAACGTCCCGGCGCCCTTCTTGTGCCAGTCCGTGTGCCAGTTCAGGTTCGTGTAGATGGGGTTCGTGCGCCCGGTTTCCTTCTCGCGGCGGGCGATGTGCGCCTTCATTCGCTCTTCGAGCATCTTCACGACGGCCGGCTCGGACTTGGCCACGTTCCGGTTCTCCTGCGGATCGGTGATCAGGTTGTACAGTTCCACCTCGGGCTTGAAGTGGAAGTCCGGCTCGAGCGCGTGGATCAGCTTCCACTCCGGCGTGCGCCAGCCGTGCTTGCGCATCCAGGTGCACTCGGTGATGTAGAACTCCGGCTCCGGCGTGCGCTCGTGGCCCTCCATCAGCGGGACCAGGCTGCGGCCGTCGAACTTGATCCGCGTCTGGATGCCCATGAGATCGAGGATCGTCGGCGTGACGTCCTTCATCTGGCAGCAGTCGCCGAACCGCCGGCCCGCCGGGACCTTGCCGGGCAGGACGAATGCCAGCGGGATGTGCAGCGTGACGTCGTAGAGGCCGTGGTGGTCGAAAAAGCACTCGTGGTCGTACAGCGTCTCGCCGTGGTCGGCGTCTATCACCACCAGCGTGTCCTCTTCCAGCCCCAGCGTCTTCAAGCTGGTGAAAATTTGGGCGATGCACGCGTCCATGTACGCCAGCGCTCCGTCGTACTGCGCGATGACGTATTCCTTGTCCGTGCAGCCCGGCGGGAACCAACTGGCGTGGAAGTCGCAGAACGGCTTGAACTTCATGACCGGGTCGAGCGAGTGGTTCCGCTTGTCGAATTCGTCGCCTTGATAGAACATCCGGTCGAACGGCTGCGGCGGCAGGTACGGCGCATGCGGGTCCATGTGGCGCAGGAAGAGGAAGAACGGCTTCTTGCCCGCGGCCAGGCGCTTCAGCTCCGGGAGCGCCGCCGCGTTCAAATTCTCCGCCTTGTGGCTGCGCCCCTGTTGCCACGAGCCCCAGCCTTCGAAGTCGAGATACTTCTGGAATCCGCGCGACGCCACGTTGCCGCTGAAGCCGACGCACGACGTCGCATAGCCTTCCTTGCCCAGGATTTCCGCCATCGTTTGCAGTTTCTTCAACAGCCCGCCCTGGTGCCGCAGCGCCACCACGTCCATGCCGAAGGTGTCCAGGCCGGTGAACATGGAGGTATAGCCCGGCGTCGTCGGGATGTGCGGGCTGAAGACGTTCTCGAAGACCGCGCCGCCCGACATGAACTTGTCCATGTGCGGCGTCGTCAGGCGGGGATAACCGTATGTGCTCATGTGGTCGGCGCGGATGCTGTCGATCCCGATCAGGAGCAGGTTCGTCTTGCGTGCCATGTGGGTCGCTCTCCTTGTCCTTTAATCCGGCGTTATCGTCACTCGCGTCCCCGAGGCCGCGGATTCGTAACAGGCCAGCACCATGCGCAGCACGTCGCGCCCTTCCGCCGCCGTGGCGATCGGCGGGCGCCGGCCGGACAGGAACTCCGCCAGCGGGCCGGCCAGTCCGGCGATCCGTTCGCCCTGCCCGTTAATATCCGGGATATCGCTCACCGTCCATCCGGCGTCGTCGTCCAGCCGCCACTTCAATTGGATTCCGCCCGCCGGTCGCGGCGGCGCAACGCTCACCAGGTCGCCGTAATTGCCGATGATCGTCCCGTTCTGGCAGACCACCTCGAGCGTGTTCTCGCCCGCCACCGCCGCAAAGCTGCACGAAACTTCCGCAAAACGGCCGTCGGCGTACCGGAACACGGCGATGGCGTTGTCGTTGGGGATGCGCGGATTGAGGAGCGTTCCCATCTCCGCCATGACCGTCCGAGGCATGCCCGTCAGCCAGTAGATGAAGTCCATCGCGTGCGCCGCGTCATCGGCGAAGATGTCGCGGTTGAACTCCGGCCGGACGTGCCAGGTGCGGTCGAAGTCCTTCCACCGTTGCGTGTTCAGGCAATGCCGCCGCCGCACCATGTAGACCTTGCCGAACCGGCCCTCGGCCAGCAGCCGCTTCACCTTCACGTTGTGCGGGTCCACGCGCATCTGCCAGGCCAGCGTAAAGGGGACCTTGCTCCGGCCCACCGCCGCAAGGATGCGGTCCGCTTCGGCCAGCGTCAGCGATAGCGGCTTCTGCAGCGCAATCGGCTTGCCCGCCGCCGCGGCCTTCTCCACCAGTTCCGCGTGCAGCGACGTCTCCGCGGCGATCACGACCGCATCCACGTCCTTGCGGGAGAGCAACTCCTCGGCCGTCGCCGCGCGCGCAACCTGATGGCGCTCGCATTCCTTCGCCGCGCGCCCGGCGTCGTGGTCCCAGCCGGCGACGACCTGCGCTCCGAGCTGCGGCTGCTGGCGCCATCTCTCGCAGTACATGCCCACGTGGCCGTGGGCGAATCCCAGGATGCCGAGGCGAACCGTTCCCATATCCAGTTACCTCGCGCCCAGCGCCTTGAGGCAGGCGTTCATGTATCCGTAGCTCTCCGCGGCGATGATGTCCCGGCGCGGCAGCTCGTACTTGGCCGCACCGATGACCTCCAGGCACACCGGCCCGTCGTACCGGCCCGAGACCATCGCCTTGAAATACCCGCGCAGGTCAATGTCGCCGCGTCCGCAGGCCTGGTCGCACGGCTCGCCGGGGCCGGGCCCCATCCCCTTGCAGTCGCGGATGTGAATGTGCCGCATGCGCGCCAGCACCGCCGGCAGCGCCTGCGCCGGGTCCTCTTTCGCCCGGTAGATGTGGCTCGGGTCCATGTCAATCCCGAACGCGGGGGACTTGATCTTCTCCATCGCTCGCTTCGTCGTGGGCGTGTTGAAGATGGACTGGCCCACGTGCGCCTTGCAGCAGAGCGTCACGCCGTAGCGCGCGGCCTTCTCGGCCCTCTGGGCGAGCACGTCAATCTGGCGCGCGAGGTCCTCCTCGACGCCGGACTTGCCGCCGGGCCCGACATTGATCACCGGCACGCCGATCCCCTGGCCCGCCTCGAACGCCTTCGTCAGCCGGTCCTCATCCAGCGAGGCCACCTCCATGCTCAGCAATGCCAGCTTGTGCTCCGCCGCCAGGCCCTGGATCGCCGCCTTCTGCGACCGCCAGTTGTCCAGCTCCAAGTGCTCGCACAGGCCCTTGATGGCCGAGAGCTCGATCCCGTCGTAGCCGGCCCACGCGATATGCTGAAACGCCGTCGCCAGGTCGTGCCCGCCGTACAATACCGAATTCACGCCAAGTTTGATCATCGCCGGTCCCTTCATCAAATCTTCTCAACCGTGGGGTCGCCGTGAATGGGCGGCAGCGGCTTGGGCCGCACGAGCGCGCCGCCGTTCTCGTAGGACTCGATCACCGCCCAAATGTACTCCAGCGTCGCCAGCGCGTCGCGGCCGGACGCCCGCAGGGCTTCGCGCGGCGTCTCGTTGGTCAGGTCCTCCAGGAACGCGTGGATCCGGCGCGGGAACGTCGCGCCGAAGTCCTTGATGCCCGTGTCCATGACTTCCGGCGTCGGGCCTTGTCCCAGGGGGAACGACTGGCCGGGTTTCGGCGCGGGCCAGTACGTCAGCTTCTCCACGCAGTTCTCGATGCAGAACGTGCCCTTGCTCCCGGCCACCTCGCAGCTCCACCAGCCGCCCAGGCCCCAGGTCGCATCGCCGCGCTGGCTCAGCAGGTAGCCCACCGTCCCGTTGGCGAAGGCGACGTGCACGCTGTTCACCGACACCAGCAGGTCGCCCTTGCTCTTGCGGAAGCCCGGCTTCGTGCTGAACGACTGCACGTGCGTGATGTCGCCGCAGAAGTGCCGCATCACGCTGAAGGGGTGCGTCAGGAACGCCTTCATGTGCGCGTACGGCTGGTTGAAGCGCGGCGTGTCCTTGAAAGAGTACGTCTCCTCGCCGCCGTGGAAACCCATCTTGAACAGCAGGTAGATCGTCTCGCCGATCTTGCCCTCGCGCATGTACTTCTTCGCGCAGTCGGCCGTCTCGGTGAAATAGTGGTTCAAGTTGCAACCGAGGTAGAGCTTCTTCTCCGCGGCGTAGCGGACCATCTCGCGCGCCTCGCCGATGTCGTTCGACAGGGGCTTTTCGCAGAGCACGTGCTTGCCCGCGGCGAGCGCCTGCATCGCCGGCTCGAAATGCCAGCTCCCGTTCTCGTATCCGCCGGTCGTCACGTCTACGACGTCCAGGTCCTCGTTCGCCAGCAGGTCCTTCAGGCTGTAGTAGGCCTTCACTCCATTCGCCGCGGCCGCCGCGTCGGCCCGTTCCTTCACCACGTCGCACACCGCCACCAGCTTCGCGAGTGGGTCCTGCTTGTAGCTCGCCGCGTGCGTCTTGCCGATGCCGCTCATGCCGACCAGGCCTACGCGGATCGGGCCTTTCGCTTTCTTTTGATCCTTGCGAACCGGGGTTTTCGCTTTCCGCTGATCCTTCACGGGATTTCCCTCCTGGGTTGAAAAAATCGGCCGTCGAGCGCGTTACTATACTCCTGTGCGGTGCGGAACGTCAACAGCTCCGGCCCTGCAATCAGGCGGAGCGCATCGAGGATAATCCGCTCCCGTCGGTCAGCAAATTCCGCGCTCGGCCAGTTGCGCGCGGAGGTGATCCACGCAGACGTCAAAAGACCACTGGCTGGTGGGCAGATGGATATCGGGGGCGGCGGGCGCTTCGTAGGATGCGGAGAGGCCGGTGAAGTCGGCGATCTCGCCGGCGCGCGCCTTGCGATAGAGGCCCTTCGGGTCGCGCTCTTCGCAGACGGCGATCGGCGCGTCAACGAAGACCTCGATGAACCGCTCCGCGCCGATGATGCGCCGCGCGTCCTCGCGGTTGCGCTCGTACGGCGAGATGAAGGAGGTGATGACGATGACGCCGGCGTCGTTGAACAGGCGCGCCACTTCCGCGACGCGCCGCAGGTTTTCGGCGCGGTCCTCCGGCGCGAAGCCGAGGTCGCGGTTCAGCCCATGGCGAACGTTGTCGCCGTCAATGACATAGCACAGGCGGCCGTCGTCGAAGAGGCGCTTTTCCAGGGCGTACGCCAGCGAGGACTTGCCCGATCCGCTCAGGCCGGTCATCCACAGCGTCACCGCCTTCTGGCCGAGCAGGCGCGCGCGGTCGGCGGTGGCGACCTGCCCGTTGTGCGCGACGATGTTCCGGCTGACGGGCGCACGTTCTTCCGCGCCGGCGGTCGCGCTCCGGTGCAGCGCGCGCTCGATGATCATCCCCGCTCCGACGGTCCCGTTGGTCTGCGGATCAATGAGAATGAACCCGCCGGTGCGGCGGTTGCGGGCGTATTCGTCGTACATCAGCGGCTGATGAGTCTCGATCTCGACGCGGCCGATTTCGTTCAGACCCAGATCCGGCGCCACCTGCCGGTGCAGGTCGTTCGGGTCTATGCGGTAATGGAGCGAGGCGACGTGCGCGGGCAGGACGCGAGTGGTGTGCTTGAGCTGGTACGCGCGGCCGACCTGCAGCGGGCGCGTGTCCATCCAGACCAGCATCGCCTCGATGCGTTGATCCATGCGCGGCCGGTTGGCCGGGTGGACGAGCATGTCGCCGCGGCTGATGTCGCGGTCGTGTTCCAGGCAGAAAGTGACGGACATCGGCGGGAAGGCGTAAGGCAGGTCGCCGTCGCGCGTGACGATGCGCGTGATGCGGCTGTGGAGGCCGGAGGGAAGGACGGCCACCTCGTCGCCGACGCGCGCGACGCCTCCGACGATCTGGCCGGCGTAGCCGCGGAAGTTCGCGTCGGGCCGCAGGACGTACTGCACCGGGAACCGAAAGTCTATCAGGTTCTGGTCGCCGGCGATGAGCACCGTCTCCAGGTGGTTGAGCAGCGTGGTGCCGTCGTACCACGGCATGTTCGCGCTGCGCTCGACCACGTTGTCGCCGGCCAGCGCGCTCAGCGGGATGAAGACGATGTCCTTCAGCGCCAGCTTGGGCGCGAACGCGCGGAAGTCGTCGCAGATGCGGTCGAATACGGAGCGGTCGTAGCCGACCAGGTCCATCTTGTTCACGGCCGCCACCACGTGCTGCACGCCGAGCAGCGAGGCGATGAACGCGTGGCGCTTGGACTGCTGCAGGATGCCCTTCTGCGCGTCAATCAGGATGACCGCCAGTTGCGCGGTGCTCGCGCCGGTGACCATGTTTCGCGTGTACTGCTCGTGGCCGGGCACGTCGGCGATGATGAACCGCCGCCGCGCCGTGGCGAAGCACCGGTACGCCACGTCAATGGTGATCCCCTGCTCGCGCTCGGCTTTCAGGCCGTCGGTGAAGAAGGAGAAGTCAATCTCGGTCCCCTTCTTCTCGGAGGCCTTGCGCACGGAGGAGATGTGGTCCTGGTAGAGCGACTCGCTCTCGTAGAGCAGGCGGCCGATCAACGTGCTCTTGCCGTCGTCCACGCTGCCCACCGTGGTGAACCGGAGCAGTTCGGTCTGTTCGTATTGCCGGAGCAGGCGATCGAGGTCCATGTCAGAAGTACCCCTCTCGCTTCTTCTGCTCCATGGAGGCGTCCATGTCGTGGTCAATGAGGCGGGTGATCCGCTCGGAGTGCCGGGCGGTCTGGAGTTCGTGGATGATCTCGGGCACGGTCTTTGCGGTGGAGGGCACCGCGCCGGTGCAGGGATAGCAGCCGAGGGTGCGGAAGCGGCACATCACCTTCTGCGGCTTTTCGCCGGGGTTCAGGCGCGTGGCCTCGCCGACGGGGATGAGCTGTTCCTCGCGCACGACCATCTCGCGCTCCGCCGCGAAGTACATCGGCACGACGGGGATCTGCTCGAGGTGGATGTAGAGCCAGACGTCGATCTCGGTCCAGTTCGAGATGGGGAAGACGCGGATGCTCTCGCCCTTGTTGATGCGCCCGTTGAACAGGTTCCACAGTTCGGGCCGCTGGTTCTTGGGGTCCCATTGGCCGTAGGCGTCGCGGAAAGAGTAGACGCGCTCCTTGGCGCGGGAGCGTTCCTCGTCGCGCCGCGCCCCACCGAAGGCGGCGTCGTGCCGGCCTTGCCGGAGCGCCTCGAGCAGCGCCTGCGTCTTCAACTGCGCGCAGCACTTGATCGTGCCCCAGTCCCAGGGATTGGCGCCCTGCCGGACGGCCTGTTCGTATTTGAACACGTGCAGGTCCGCGCCGATCTCCCGGCAGAACCGGTCGCGGAACTCGTACATCTCCGGGAACTTCAGCCCGGTATCCACGTGGAGGAGCGGGAACGGAATGCGGCCGGGATAGAAGGCCTTCTGCGCCAGGCGGACCATCACCGAGGAGTCCTTCCCCACGGAATAGAGCAGCACCGGGCGTTCGAACTCCGCCGCGACCTCGCGGAAGATGTGGATGCTCTCCGCCTCCAGCGTGCGCAGATAGCTCAGCGAATATTTCTCGTCGCGCGGCACGGCATCATCTCCAGCGAAAATCGTTTCAGGTATGATATCATAACTCCAAACTGAATAGAAAGTAAGGCGCCATACTATATGATAGCGGCCGTCGGACCGTATAATAATCTCACGTCATCATAAAGGAGGAACGGATGAAGCTGGCCTTGTCTGGACGGCTGTTCGAAACCCCGGCCGGTTACACGCTGGACCTGGACGCATTCCTGAAGTTCGCCCGATCCTGCGGGTATGACGGTGTGGAGATTCGATACCCGCAATTGCCGCTGGAAACTCCCTCGGCCAAACTGGACGAAACCGCCGCGCTGCTGAAGACGCTGGGGCTGGCATGGAGCTTCGGCGCCGTCGAGGGGATCGTGGGCGAGCCGGCCTTCGAACGCGCCGTGCGCATGCTGGACGTGCATCGGCGGTGCGGCTGCCGGTTCACGCGCTTCGCCGTTTCGCGGACCGATGACATCGCCTGGGCGCAACGGTTCGCCGACGAGGCGGCGCGCCGAGGGCTGCGCCTCATTACGCAGCTTCACAACGGCACGCTGACGGACAACGTGCCGCACACCCTCGAGACGCTGGAACGCATCGGCCGTCCGAACGTCGGCCTGGCCTATGAAGCCAACCACCTGCGCTTCGACGGGAATGAGCGATATGCCGAGGCCATCCGGCCGCTGCGCGACTGCATCTTCTCCGTTTCGATTCAGAACTTCAGGCCCGCCGCCGACGCGGACCCCGCGGCAATGCGCGTGCAGGTGAACGGACGAGACTATCTCCGCGCCCTGCCGGGCGATCCGGAGGGCCTTGACTTTCCGAAGATATTCCGCGTCCTGCGCGAAGTCGGCTTCGACGGCTTCGCCACGGTCATGGCCGACGTGGCGCCGGGCATGGACCCGCGCGAGGTGGCCCGGCGCTATCAGGACGCGTGTCGCCGTTTCATGCAGGCCGCGTAACTGAAAAAGTGCTTGACGGCGGCGGCTCGACCGTATAACTTCACGCTTGACAGCCGACTGCGCTTCGGAGCACATTAGCCGCGCCAACGGCTGCGCGGCTGGTGCATTAATGGAAAATGCGCGACGGGCGCGCATTTTCTTAGGAGGACGGCCCAATGGAAAATTCCCGGTGAAACCATGCGACCGATGAAATGGCGCTCCCTGTGCCCCAGCATGATCTATCTGCCTTGCCTGGCCATGGCGGCCACGGCTTCCGCCGGCGACACGGCGCCTTTCGACTTCGCCATCAATTTCGACCCGGCAAAAGTATCCACGACCGACGCGACCGTGGCCCCGGCCGAACTCGGCGCGGCGCCGGCCCTGCGCGTGGCCACCGGCCACCGGCAGCCCTGGCCGGGCATCGCTCTGCCGGCGCCGGGCGGACACTGGGACCTTTCGCCGTTCGGCCAAGTCGCGCTCGAAGTCAGGAACGCGGGCGCCGCCCCTGTCACGGTCCATTGCCGTGTGGATAACCCGGGCGCCGACGGCACGAGCCATTGCGTCACCGGTTCGCTGACGCTCAGCCCCGGCCAGACCGGCACATTGAAGGTGCCGCTGCCGCGCGCGGCGGACGATACGCTCGGCGGAAAACTCTTCGGCATGAGAGGCTATCCGGTCGCGGCCGGCGGCAAGGGCACGATTGACCCGAAGAACATCACGCAACTGCTGATCTTCGTGGCCAAGCCGGAGGCAGACCACCTGTTCGAGGTCGCCGACATCCGCGCCACCGGCGCCTACACGCCGCCGACCGCGTGGGTGACGGACGCCGATCCGTTTTTCCCGTTCATAGACACGTTCGGCCAGTACCTGCACAAGGACTGGCCCGGCAAGACGCACTCGCTCGCCGAACTCGCGGCCCGGCGCGCGCAGGAGGCGAAGGAACTCGCCGCGCAGCCCGGCCCGAAGGACTGGGACCGGTACGGCGGGTCGCTGACCGGCCCGCAACTCAAGGCCACCGGTTTCTTCCGCACCGAGAAGGTCGGCGGCAAGTGGTGGCTCGTGGACCCGGACGGCCGCCTGTTCTTCTCGCACGGCATTGACTGCGTGCGCCCGCTGGACGCCACGGCGATTGAGGAACGCGAGAACTGGTTCGCGGACTTCCCCGGCAAGCAGCCGGAGTTCGCGCAGTTCCTCTCGCACGGCAGCGCGCTCATGGGCCATTATCAGGGGCGCTCGCCGCAGACTTTCTCTTTCGCCTGCGCGAACCTCCTGCGCAAATACGGCCCGGATTGGCGCGAGGTCAATTCCCGGATCGCTCACCAGCGGCTGCGGAGCTGGGGCCTCAACACCATCGCCAACTGGTCGGACGAGCGCACGTTCCTGATGCGCCTCACGCCCTACACCGATTCCATCGGCAGCCGCGGGTCGAAGATGATTGAAGGCAGCGAGGGTTACTGGAGCAAGTTCCCGGACGTGTTCGACGCGAGCTTCGCCGCCGTGCTGCGGCGCGATATGGAAGGCAAGCGCGGCAAGAGCGCCGGCGACGCGTGGTGCATCGGCTATTTCTCGGACAATGAAATGTCGTGGGGCGACGATGTCTCGCTCGCGGTCGCCGCGCTGAAATCGCCGCCGGAGCAGGCGGCGAAGAAGGCCTTCATCGCCGACCTCCAGGCGAAATACGGAGACATCGCAAAGTTGAACCAGGCCTGGGACGCGGCGCACGCCTCCTGGGACGCGCTGCTCGAAAGCCGCGACGCCCCGGACCTGCGGAAAGCGAAGGAGGACCTCGCCGCCTTCTACTCGAAGGCCGCGGAGCAGTATTTCCGCACCGTGCGCGACACCGTCAAAGCGGTCGCGCCGAACCAGCTTTACCTGGGCTGCCGGTTCGCGTGGGTGAACGACCGCGCCGCCGCGGCCGCCGCGAAGCACTGCGACGTGGTCAGCTACAACCTCTACCGCCGCAGCGTGGCCGATTTCCAGTTCAACGGCGGCGCCGACGTGCCGCTGATCATCGGCGAGTTCCACTTCGGCGCGCTCGACCGCGGGATGTTCCACACCGGCCTCGTGCCGGTGACGGATCAGGCGGCGCGGGCGAAGGCCTACAAGGATTACGTCCTGGGCGCGGTCGCCCACCCGCAGTTCGTCGGCTGCCACTGGTTCCAGTACCAGGACGAGCCGGTCACCGGCCGCGTGTTCGACGAGGAGAACTACCAGATCGGGTTCGTGGACGAGTGCGACACGCCGTATCGCGAAACCATCGAGGCCAGCCGCGCAGCAGGCGCGGCGCTTTATCTGACGCCGTGAGATTTGACAACCGGACGCGCAGTGGAATAGCATGGATTGTGCGGACATTCCGGTTTCTTCCCGCCCCGTTCCAGGCTGAAGCTCATGCCGCAGAATAACGTCGCTCCGGCTTTCAACTCCGAACTTGCCGCGTCGCTGCGCGCGGAGATGGACCGCTGCGCCAAGTGCGGCCAGTGCCGCTCCATCTGCCCCGTGTTCATCGAGACCGGCGACGAGGCCGGCGTCGCGCGCGGCCGGATCAGCCTGGCCGAGGCGCTGCTCGACGGCCGCATCGGCTACACGCAGCGCTTGCAGGAGAGTTTCACGAAATGCCTGGACTGCCTGCGCTGCGACGCGGATTGCCCGAGCGGCGTCGCGCATGAACTGATCCTTCAGGCCGTGCGCCAGGGAATGGCCAGGGATATCGGCGCGCCGCGGCTGGCGCGCTTCGCGCTTCGGCACCTGCTGCCGCGGCCGCGGCTTTTCGAGGCGGCGCTCCGCCTCGGCGCAAAAATCCAGGGGCTTCTGCCCGCGACGCAACGCCCGCCGGTACGGCACCTGCCGCTCTTCCTGGCGCGCGGGGCGAGGCTCCCGCGGCTCGCGCCGAAAACCGCGCGGAGGCAGTTCCGGGAAATGCCCGCGCGGAAGGCGCCTTCGAAACCGTCCAAGGGGCGCGTCGCCATCTTCACCGGCTGCCTCATCAACGCGGCCTACCCGGAAGTCGCGGCCGACCTCGCCGCCGTGCTCGAGCGGATCGGATACGAGCCGGTCCTGCCGCAGGGCCAGACCTGCTGCAGCGCGCCGCTGCTGAATTTCGGCGAGGTCGCCGCCGCGCGCCGCGTGGCCGAAGTCAACCGCCGCGCGCTGGCCGAAAGCGGCGCGGAAATCGTCCTCACGCCCTGCGCCGCCTGCGGCCACACGTTGAAGTCCACATACCCGAGGCTGCTCTCGACGGATTGGACCGGCGGAAAGTTCCGCGTGCTGGACGCCGTGGAGTTCCTCGCCGGCGCGGAGCTCGGGCCGCTGACGCCGCTGGCGCAGAAGGTAGCGTATCACGATCCATGCCAACTGCGGTGGGGACAACAGATCGCACAGCAGCCGCGCGACCTGCTGCGCCGATGCGCGAGCTACGTCGAGATGCCCGGCGCGGAGCGCTGCTGCGGAGGCGGCGGCGCGTTCAGCCTGTTCCATCCCGACATCGCCGCGAAAATTGCCGCGCGCAAAGTCCGCTCCATCCGCGAAAGCGGCGCCGAGGTCGTCGCGACGGCCTGCCCCGGCTGCATGCTCCTGCTGGCGCAGCACCTGCCCGCGCCGCCCGTTCACGTAGTCCAGGTCCTGCGCCGCGCAATGGATGATCGTAAGTAATTGGCATAATTATACTTAGGATTAGCTGACCGGCTTGCTGCATAAGATATGTCAGCACAAGGGCTTACTACACGCTGGGTTCGTTTTTTCAAATCGCCTTCTGAGCTTTATGTTCTTATCCACCGGCGCGTTGCGACTTCTCACGCGGCTTTACACCGCGAATCGAACTATACCATATTTTTTCTGACTTGTCAAGCGGCCGCCCTCTTTTTCCGGCGCGGGAATTCTTGACGCGCCCGCAGCGGGGCCGTACGATTGCGGCATGAGCGAGCCATCCGAGTTGATCGTCGAGGAGCTGACGGCAGGACCGGAGCACGAGCGGCTCCGGCTCGACAAGTTCCTCAGCCTGGCGTTTCAGGATTACTCGCGCTCGTTCCTCCAGCGCGCCATCCGCGAGGGCCGCGTCACGGTGGGCGGGCGGACGGTCAAGCCGAGTTGCCTGGTGAAGGCTGGCGACGCGATCCGAGTCGCCATTCCCGTCCTCGTCGAAGACCACCTCGAACCGGAGCCCATCCCACTGGCGATCCTCTACGAGGACGAGCATTTCCTGGCGGTGAACAAGCCGCCGGACCTCGTCGTCCATCCGTCGCGCGGGCACGCGCGCGGGACGCTGGCCAACGCCCTGCTCTACCATTGCCGGGAGCATGTGTCGAACCTGAACGGCCCGCTGCGGCCGGGGATCGTGCACCGGCTCGACCGCGACACCTCCGGCGTGATCCTCTGCGCGAAGACCAACGCCGCTCACGCCGCGCTCGCGGCGCAGTTCAAGGACCGGCTCGTGCGGAAGGAGTACGTGGCGGTGGTACGGGGCGCGATGGAGCACGACAGCGGCGAGATTTCCTTCCCCATCGGCCGCGACCCGCGCCTGCGCGAGAGGATGCGCGTGCGCCTCGACGCAGGCGCGACCGGCGCGCGGCCGGCGGTCTCGCGGTTCTTCGTCGAGGAGCGGTTCGAGCGCTTCACGCTGGTGCGCGTCGAGCCGCTGACCGGGCGCACGCACCAGATCCGCGTCCACCTGAGCGCCGTCCGCCATCCGGTGGTCGCCGACGCGCTCTACGGCGGCGGCGAAGCGCTGTACCCTTCGGAGATTCTGCGAAAGGGAAGGCCCGCAGAGGGAACCACCGAAACGCCGCTGATCGCGCGGCAGGCGCTCCACGCGCGCTCGATCCGCTTCAGCCACCCGGCCACCGGCGCGGCGATGACCTTGACGGCCGAGCCGCCGGAGGACATCCTGGCGCTGATCGCCGCGCTCAAATCCGCGCGCTCCGGTTGATCAAGCATCGCCGCGATCCACTGTCCGACGCTCATTTAACGTCGCCGCTCACCTCGCCACGCCGCAGCAGGAGCATGCCGAACTGCCGCGTTCGCTGCAGCGGTATCTTTCCAATCTGTCCAACCGGCCGGTAGTGGCTCATAATCCATCGGTAAAGCTCCTCGCCGTAGTCCTTGCCGAAGAATTGCTTGCCGTACTCCGTCGTGTCGCGGTGGACGAGCAAAATGAAATCGGGCGGATGGCGCTTGTAGGACTCCGTCATCTGTTCATCGCCGAAGGCTTCCAGCTCCACGCCCAGGTAGGTCGTGTAAGGCGCAGGGTTGGGTCGGCGCGCGAGGTAGTTCATGAGGACGCCTTCGGGCAGCACGGCCAGCGTCTGCGAGCGCCCCGCATTCTCCTCAATCATCTTCAGGGCGAGGCTGACGGGTTCCCCTTCGTTCGGCAGAGTACGGAACGCATCGGCGCCCGCGCCGACCTCGTTTGTGCAGTGCGAAAGGACATCGCGGGTGAAGCTGACGTGCCAACAGGCGGCGGTCGCAATCAGCGTCAGGGCCAGCGGGCGAAACCCGCTTCCGAAGCCGCCCATGCGGTCCAACGCCCGGGGCGCCCAGTCCAGCAGGGCCACGACCATGACGAGGCCTGCGGGCAATGCGAGCACGAAACCGTACTGATTTATTCGGCTGTCGAGAAGTATCCTGGACAGCAGCGCCAGGGCAAAGACTGCGGTCATTGCGGCCAGGGCCGCCTGCGCGCCGCGGTCAGGAGAGCGGCGGCTTCTGATAAACCCCACGAGGGCGGCCGCCGCAAGGATGACCATGAACAGCGGCCAGGGGCGCGCGGTCCAGTACCAGAAGACCTGGTTGTATTTCCACAGCATCAAGATTGCCGCAGCAACGAACAGAACCGCGGCGAGTACCCAGCGGTACCGGCCGGCTCGCCGGCAGGCCAGCATCAGCATCGCGCCGGGGATGAGCATCTCCGCGTACCCGGCTGCCGATCGCAGCATGATGACCAGGTTGCCGGCTGCATCGTTCGTGCCCATGACCAGCCTGTAGAACGGCAGGCTGGTGATCCGGGAGTTGAAGACGTACCACCAGGATCCGAGCATTCCGCGAAGGGCTTCGTGCGGCGGCATGGCCAGGCAGAGGAGCGCCCACGCGGCGAGCGCCGGCAGCGCCGCGCACCCGGCGATAGTTCCCGCCGTCCGCGCCAGCCGCCCCGCGGTGAACCCATGCGCCCAGGCAGCGAGGAGAAGTCCTGTCGCCACAGCCAGAGCCGCGCCCGCAAACATCTCGGTCTTGGTCAGGAACGCCAGGCCGAGAGCCAGCCCCGCCGCCGACGCCCACGCCGGCGACGGCCGCCGGTGATAACGCGCCATGAAGTAGATCGCCGCCACGCCCAGGATCAGGCCGTGCGTCGCCGAATGCGTATAGGGGCAGACGAAGTTATAATCGGCTATGCGCTCATACCGGCCGAAGGCGAACACCAGCAATGCGACCAGGCATCCGACCGTCGCTCCAAGCCGGCTGCCCATGCGCCTCAAAATGCTGTAAAGCAGCGCCAGCAGAACGCCCAGCAGCGCCAGGTTGGTCAGCACCAGCGCCAGCAGACTCACGCCGAACAGGCGGAACATCAGGGCGTTGAAATAGGGCGACAGCGGACCGAAGATCGAGGCGAGGTCGCGGTACAGCACCTTGCCGGCGGCGATCTGCCAGGGGAAGTACAACTCCCGCCCGAAGTCTATCAGCGGGTCCGGCCACGTGCCCCAAGTCCACCAGGTCATCACGGCCATGGTCGCCGCGATCAGCGCCGGGCCGGCCCAAACCGAGATTTTCTGCAGTCGCACCGCGCCGATCTTCGGGGCTTCGAATTTCATCATTTTCAGCCCGCGCCGGCCCTCGCCAGCGCCTCCGGTGCAGGAGAACCCGGCCGGCGCGGCCGGTTACCGGATGCGCACCGGCTTGCCGGTCTCGGCCGAGGCGATGCAGGCATCCTGGTACGCGCGGGCGCGGACGCCGTCCTCGAACGTCGGCGCCTCAGGCGTGCCGGAGCGGATGGAGCGGATGAAACGCGTGAACACCGTGGTCTCCGGCACCTTCGCCGGCAGCTCGTTCCAGAGCAGGTTGCGCGCGTGGAATTTCTCCAGGCAGACCTGAAGCTTGTTGCCGCCGGAGTCGGTGTCCAGCACCAGGCCGCCGCGGTCGCCGAAGACGCGCAGGCGCAGGCAGTTCGCGTGGCCGGTGGCCCAGCGCGTGGCGTGGATGACGCCCAGGGCGCCGGAGGTGAACTCGGCGGTGGTGAAGAAGCTGTCGTCCGCGTCGAGCTTATAGCCTTTCCACGTGTCCCGCGGCACGCCCTTGGGGAAGCTCTTCATCGAGCAGTGCAGCGACGCGATGTCGCCGACGACGTACGTGGTGAAGTCCAGGATGTGGCAGCCGATGTCCGCGAGCGTGCCGCCGCTGTGGCTGCGGCTCATCCGCCAGAGCCACGCGGACGAGTTATGCCAGTCGCCCCAGATGTCGTTGGCGAGCCAGCATTGCAGGTAGCTGGCCTCGACGTGCCGGACCTTGCCCAGTTCCCCGTCCACCACCAGTTGCCGGGCGCGCTCGAGCGCCGGAAGGGAACGGTACGAGAAGTTGATCATGTGGATTTTCCCCGAGGCGCGCGCGGCGCGGAGCATGCGCGCGGCTTCGGCGGACGAGGTCGCAATCGGCTTCTCGCACAGGACGTGCAGCCCTTTCCGGAACGCGGCCAGGGAGACCTCGCAGTGCGCGGCGTCGCTGGTGACCACCGAGACGGCGTCGAGCGATTCCTTCGCGAGCAGTTCGCGGTAGTCCGAGTACACCGCCGGGACCGCGTGCTTGGCCGCGAACGCCTCCGCGGTCTTCGGGACCACGTCGCAGCAGGCGACGATGTGCACGTCCGATTCCTTCTTGAAAGACATCGCATGGTGGTTGGCCATTCCGCCGGTGCCGATGATCGCCACGCGGATCGCGTCCATACTCTCTATCTCCCTTCAGTCGTTTTGATGAACTGCCCAGCCTATCGTCCCGTAAGCAACACGCATAATTCGAGCCCCTGTCATGCTGAGCGCAGCGAAGCATCTCACGCCCTGAACGGTTGCCGGCGCGGTGCGTACGAGATTCCTCGCTCCGCTCGGAATGACCAGAGCGTACGCAACTTATTCTCGAGCGCCTTGCCGGCGGATGCACGCCCTCAGAATTTCTCCAGCGGCGTCACGGCCTGGCCGAACCGGGTCGGCGGGCAATCGCCCGGCGCGGCCCATCGGCAGGCGTTGGCGATCACGCGCTGCACTTCCGGCTGAGAATAGATCGGGAACGTCTCGTGGCCGGGGCGGAAATAGAAGATCCGCCCGATGCCGCGGTTGAAGCAGCAGCCGCTGCGGAAGACGTCGCCGCCCTGGAACCAGCTCACGAACACGAGCGCGTCGGGCGCGGGGATGTCGAACCGCTCGCCGTACATCTCCGTGTGCGGGATCTCGAAATGCGGCGGCAGGCCGGCGGCGATCGGATGGTTCGGCTCGACGACCCAGATGCGCTCCTTCTCGCCCATCTCGCGCCAGCGCAGGTCGCAGGTCGTGCCCATCAGCTTCCTGAAAATCTTGCTGAAGTGCCCGGAGTGCAGCACGATGAGCCCCATGCCGCCGAGGACGACGCGCTGGTGGACGCGCTCGACGACCTCGTCCCTTACCTCGCCGTGCGCCGCGTGGCCCCACCAGATCAGCACGTCGGTCGTCTCCAGCGCGTCCTTCGTCAGCCCGTGCTCCGGCTCATCGAGCGTCGCCGTGCGCGCCTCGAAGTCCGGCGAGGCGGACAGCGCCTTCGCGATGACGGCGTGCATGCCGTGCGGATAGACCTCGCGCGCCGGGTGCTTTGCCTCGCGCTCGTGGCGGAACTCGTTCCAGACCGTGACGCGGATTTTGCGATTCATGGCGATTCTCCTTGTCTAAAACGAGGCGATATTACGCACTTTGCACTGCGCCTGTCAACCGAACTTGCGCGCAGGCCGCGCCTCCGATAGAATCTGTGGGTTGCGCGGCGCGGCGGTTCCCGGAGGCAAGGGCCATGAAGATCGGCGTGATGTCGGATTCGCACGACAATCTGCCCGCGATCCGCCGCGCGCTGGCGCGTTTCGAGGCCGAGGGCGCGGAGGCCGTCATCCACGCCGGAGACTTCGTCGCGCCGTTCTCCATCAAGGAACTGCTGAAATTCAAGGGCGCGCTTTACGGCTGCTTCGGGAACAATGACGGCGAGAAGGCCGGCATCCGCGCGCTCTGGCCGGCGGTGGCCGAGCCGCCCTGCGAACTGCAACTCGGCGGACGGCGCATCCTGCTGACGCACGACGAGGCGGCGCTGCAGAAAGCGCCGGAACTGCTCCGGCGCGCCGAGGTCGTGATCTTCGGCCATTCGCACCACGTCGTCCCCGGCGAGCGCCGCGGCGGCAGCCCGGTGCGCCTGAACCCGGGCGAATGCGGCGGCTGGCTGACCGGCAAGAGCACCGTGGCGATCCTCGATACCGAGACGCTCGGCGTCCGCATTTTGGAGATTTGACGGGGCGGTGGTTGGGTGATTAGAAAATTGGGAGATTAGGTGATGGGGAAAATGGGACTTGGCGCGTGGCGCGTTTCCGTCCACCAATTTCCCAATCTCCCAATTTCCCAATCTCCCAACATTGAGGAAAAACCGTGAAGCCGCAACGCGTTCTGCTCTCAGGTCTGGCCATCGCGGCGCTGCTCACCGGCTGCGTCGAGCGCACGCTGCTCCTGCGCTCCGATCCGCCCGGCGCAACGGTGGTCGTCAACGGCAACGAAGTCGGCGTCGCCCCGGCGAAGATTCACTTCGAGACCTACGGCACGTTCGAGGTCGTCATGAGCGCCCCGCGCCATCGCCGGCTGCGCGCGCTGGTGCCGGTGAAGCCGCCCTGGTTCGAACAGATTCCGTTCGACCTCTTCTACGAAACACTCTGGCCCGGCACGGTCCTTGACGAGCATCCCGTGACGCTCAAGCTCGAGCCGCTCCCGGAAGCCGAAGCCGCCGGCGCCGGTCTCGACGAGCGCGAGCTGCAGCTCCAGCAGCGCGTGCTCGAAGGCGCCCCGGCCACGCCGCAGCCTCCGCCGGAAGGAAAGTGACCTTGCCGCCGTCATCCGACCGCGAACTGCTCCGCTCCATCTACCGCCATCTCGACCTGGAAGGCCTGCTGGAAGATCATCCCGGCCTGACGCAGGAGGACGTCGTGGATCTTTTCCGGCGGTTGAGCGCGCCGACGGAGCCGGGCGGAAAAACTCCTCCGGCGCGGCGCGGCGCCGGCCCTTCCGCCTGCGATGAAAAGGGCAGCCGTCCGCCGAAGCCGGGGCGGCTGATCCTCTGTACCGACGGCGGCTCACGCGGCAATCCGGGACCCGCCGGCTTCGGGGCCGTCCTCCTCGACGACGCCGGCCACGTCGTGCGCGAACTCTCGGAATTCATCGGCCGGGCCACGTGTAACGAGGCGGAGTACCGCGCGCTCATCGCGGCGCTGCAGGCGGCGCGCGAACTCGGCGCGCGCGACTTGCTCATCCGCGCCGACAGCCAACTGCTCGTGCGCCAGCTCGGCGGCCAGTACAAGGTCAAGAGCCGCAGCCTGATGCCGCTGGCGCTTCGCGCGCGGCGGCTGCTCGAGGAGTTCGCCTCCTGGAAGGCGGAGCACGTCCCGCGCGAAATGAACTCCCGCGCCGACGCCCTCGCCAACGCAGCGATGGACCGCGGCGCCCCGCCCGCCGGTTGAAACCTGAGCCGAGTTTGCTCTATTATAGAAGGACTTATCCTCACGTATTCTCTTGGAGATGGGCCAAAGCGATGAAGAAGTATTCTGTGGTGGTCGTGGGCATCGGGCTGGTCGGAACGCGCATTCTGCAGGTCCTGCGCGAGCGGCATTTCCCGGTCTCCAGCGTCAAAGTGCTCGCCCGCACGGCGCGGACGGAGACGGTGGACGGCGTGGATTACCCGGTGGTGCCCGCGTCGGCGGAGGCGTTCGACGGGGCGGACATCGCGCTGTTCGCCGGCACCGAGGGCGCCAAGGGCGCCTCGCAGCTTTACGGCTGGGAAGCGGTCAAGCGCGGCTGCGTGGTGATTGACAACGGCGACGATTTCCGCATGGATCCCCGCGTGCCGCTGGTGATCCCGGAAGTCAACCCCGAGGCATTGCGCCAGAGCCAGGGACTGATCAGCAACCCGAACTGCAGCACCATCCAGATGGTGGTGGCGCTGGCGCCGCTCCACCGCGCGGTGCGCATCCGGCGCGTGGTGGTGACCACGTTCCAGTCCGTCTCGGGCACCGGCAGCGCCGCCATCGCGGAACTCGAGCGCCAGGTGCGCGACGTGCCCGCCGGGAAGCCCGCGCGGCCCGAGCAGTACCCCCACCCGATCTTCGGAAACGTGATCCCGCAGGTGAGCACGCTGAGGGACATCTATCCGGGCTATTACGGAGAGGAAATCAAGATGATCCGCGAGACGCGGAAAATCCTCTCCGAGCCGGACCTGGCCGTGACGGCCACCTGCTCGCGGGTGCCGGTGGCGCTGGCGCATTCGGAGGCGATCAACGTCGAGTTCGAGGGGAAACTTTCGGCCGACCGCGCGCGGGAAATCCTCGCCGCGTCGCCCGGCGTGATCGTCGTGGACGATCCGGCGAAGAGCCGCTACCCGATGCCGCTCGACGCGGCCGGACGCGACGAAGTCTTCGTCGGCCGCATCCGCGAGGACCCGTCGCGCGCGAACACGCTCGACCTCTGGTGCGTCTCGGACAACATCCGCAAAGGCGCTGCGACGAACGCCATCCAGATCGCCGAGAAGATGATCGAAATGAAGTTGCTGAAGGGGAAGTGACGGCAAGGATGAAGGATGAAGGCGGAAGACCGTCTTCATCCTTCATCTTTCATCCTTCATCCTTCCTCAGAATGATCTCCGCCGCGCCGGCGAGGTCGGGCGTCTCGAAATCGGCCCGAGGATCGGACTCGGTCCACTCCGCGTTTCCTACTCGAATGGTCCGGCATCCTGCAGCCCGGCCGGCGCCGATGTCGGCGGGGCGGTCGCCGACCATCCATGATTGCTCCAGGTCCACGCCGTGCTCGCGCGCCGCGCGCAGCAGCAGGCCCGGCTGGGGCTTGCGGCAATCGCACGCGATCGAGTACTCCGCCAGCGATCCCTCGGCATAGTGCGGGCAGTAATAGATGCCGGCGAGCCGCACTCGATTCCGTTCGCACCGCCGCAGGAAATGCTCGTGGAAGGCGCGCAGGCTCTCCTCGCTGAACCGCCCGCGCGCCACGCCGGACTGGTTGGTGACAACGATGAGCAGATAGCCCGCTTCCTGAAGCCGCCGCAGCGCCTTGAACACGCCCGGAAGCGGCCGCAGTTCGGCCAAGTCGGTGGAGAACTCCATGTCCACGATGACGGTATTGTCGCGGTCGAGGAACACCGCTTTCTTCGCGTGCCTATTTGGCAAAATACCGCTTCTCCACGAGATCGCAGAGCACGTGCCCGCAGGTGATGTGGAGTTCCTGGATGCGCGCCGATTGGTCGTCGGGGGCGACCAGGCAGAGGTCGGCGGCCTTCAGGAGCTTGCCGCCGCCGCGGCCGGAGAACCCGATCGTCACCGCGCCGCGCTTCTTCGCCGCGGCGACGGCGAGCAGGACGTTCGGCGAGTTGCCGCTGGTGCTCAGCGCAAGGAGCACGTCGCCCTTGCGGACGTGCGCGTTCACCTGGCGCTCGAAAACGCTGTCGAACGAGTAGTCGTTGGCCAGGCAGGTCAGGATCGAGGTGTCGGTCGTCAGCGCCACGCACGGCAGCGGCGCGCGCTCCATCATGAAGCGCCCGACGAGTTCCCCGGCGATGTGCTGGCTGTCCGCGGCGGAACCTCCGTTGCCGCAGATATAGACGCGCTTCCCCTTGCGCAGCGCTTTCAGCACCGCCGCGGCCATTTTCTCGACAATCTTCTCGCCGCCGGAGGCGAGGAACGCCTGCTTGACCTCGATGCTGCGCCGAATCTGCCGTTCGACGTCGCCCATGTGTGGACTCCTTTCCCAATCGTCCTCGTCCTCGTCGTCGTCCTCGAACGAGTTTTAACGACCGAGGACGAGGACGACGACGAGGACGAGTACGATGGCAAAACCTATGGCGTCTTTCCGTACCGCTCCACGATCTTCTTGACGATGTCCGTGGTGCTGAGGCCCTCGATGTACGGCGCGATGACGACTTTGCCGCCGTAGGACTTGACGACTTCCCAGCCGACGACCTGGTCCTCGCGGTAGTCGCCGCCCTTGACGATAACGTCCGGGCGGATGGCCTTGATCGCCTCGAGCGGCGTGTCCTCCTCGAAGATCACCAGGCCGTCCACGACGTCGAGCGCCGCCAGGAGCCGCGCGCGCTCCGCCTCGCCAGTGATCGGCCGGTTCGGGCCCTTGAGCCGCCGGACGGAGTCGTCGCTGTTGAGCCCGACGATGAGAAAATCCCCCTGCTGGCGCGAGAACCTGAGATATTCGTAGTGGCCCATGTGCAAGATGTCGAAGCAGCCGTTCGTCCAGACGACCTTGCCGTTGCGGCGATGCACTTCGCGCGCGGCGTCGGCGGCGGCCTCGACGGTGTGGATCTTGAACTGCGGCCCGCCGCCGAGGAGTTCGTTGCATATTTCGTCGCGCGAGACGGGCACGGCACCGATCTTGGTGACCTCGACGCCGGCGGCGACGTTGGCCAGCATCGCCGCGTCGCGCACGTCGGCGCCGCAGCCGAGCAGCCAGGCCATGACGCTCACGATGACGTCGCCGGCGCCGGAGATGTCCACCACGTCGCCCTTCGGCCGCGACGGAATTCTCAGGCCCTCGATGCCCGGGCCGGCGAGGTAGAGTCCGTCGCGGTCGAGCGAGATCAGCACGTAACGCAGGTCGGCCATCTTGAGGAGGGCGTCGGCCGCGCGGCGCAGGCTCTCGTCGTCGCGGATGGCGATGCCGGTCGCCGCCTGCGCCTCGTTGCGGTTCGGCTTCAGGAGCGTGCTGCCGCGATAGACCGAATACGGGCGCGCCAGCTTCGGATCGGTGACGACCGGGATGCCCGCCTTGGCGGCCCACTCGGTGGTGCACTTCAGGAGGCGGTCGGTCAGCAGCCCCTTGTCGTAGTCGGTCAGCACGACGCATTGCTGCAGCGGCAGGACCACCTGGATGAAGGCCAGGAGCTTTTCCTCGGTCTCCTGCGTGATGGGCAGTCGGCACTCGCGGTCCACCCGCAGCATCTGCTGGACTCCGCGGTGTGCGCTCTGCACGTAGCCGATGAACCGCGTCTTCACCGTGGTCGGCCGGTCGGACACCGTCAGGACGCCGTCGCATCGCGCGTTCAGCTTCTTGAATTCCCGCACGATCAGTTCGCCGTCTTTGTCCTCCGCGCCGATGACGCCGCACACGGTGACCTGCGCGCCGAGACGCGCCAGGTCCGAGACCACGTTCCCCGCGCCGCCGGGACGGCTTTCCTCGGTCATGACTTCCAGGATGGGAATCGGCCCTTCGCCGGAAATGCGCCGCGTCTCGCCCCAGACGTAGCGGTCGAGCATCAGGTCGCCGACGACCAGCACGTGCGGAGTCCCGGCCGTCTCAACCAGCCGAACGAGGTGATCCGACATCCGCTTTCCCTTTCTCCAAGACCTCCGCCGGCGGCCTGCGCCAGCGGCGGTGCATCCAGAGCCATTGATCCGGGAACTGCCGGACGTAGCTCTCGAGCCGGCGGTTGACCTCGATCGTGGCGTTCCGCACGGCGGCCGAACGGTCGCCCGCAGGCCGGACGAACAGCGGCTCGTCGCAGAGCACTTCGAAGCGGTACAGCCCCGGCAGCCGGCGCGCATAGCCGGTGACGATCGGAGCGCCGGTCCTCAGAGCCAGAAGCGCCGGCGCCGGCGTCGTCGAGGCCGGCCGCCCGAAGAACGGCACCCAGAGGCCCTCGTCCTTCGCGTGCTGGTCCACCAG
>Ga0187852_1000601_pt1 | contig 38710 bp, 41 predicted proteins | sample June2016WEW_6_40_FD_134511 | JGI IMG/M metagenome (GOLD analysis project Ga0187852, IMG submission 134511) | Peatland microbial communities from SPRUCE experiment site at the Marcell Experimental Forest, Minnesota, USA - June2016WEW_6_40 | ecosystem: Environmental > Terrestrial > Soil > Wetlands...
TCGATCGTTCAACAAAGCGAACACGCCCATGCCGGGCTACGAACTTGGGAGATCAGGAACCCATCGGACTGTATTCGCAAAGGCTACGATAACGCAGCAACGCCAAGATACGGGAACCCAGGAAAACGCGGATCCCGTAAGAAGCAGAACCGTGCCGCAGCCGGATCTTTTGTGTTCCTCGATCAGCCACGTTGTCATGGGTTCCGGTCTCTCGCCTTCGGCTCGCCCCGGAATGACAGCCCGGCCCTAAAACGAGACCTGACGCAGTGGAATGAGAGCCTGTCCTGAAAAAATTGGAAACTTTTCGATCGAGGACATGCGCTCACTTCTTAGGAAGAGAGCGAGTTCCTGTCGCTTTGGTGAGTCCACCAAGGCGGAATGCGCTCTAAGTATCGCGCGTCAGCTTGAACACGGCTTGGACGCCGAAAAGATTCCAGACCCCCCAGGGCACATTGACCAGCATGGGCCGGCCGGATTCATCGAGCGCCTTGGCCTCCTCGATCCGGGCCCCGAGCATTTTCACCAAGGCGACGAAATCGCGAATCGTGAAGGCGTGAATGTTCGGCGTATCGTACCAGGCATAGGAGAGGGCATCGGTGATGGGCATGCGCCCCTTCACCAGCAATTGTCCCCGCACCCGCCAATGCCCGAAGTTGGGAAAGGAGACGATGGCATGCTTGCCGATGCGCAGCATATTGTCGAGGACGTCGCGCGGCCGGCGGGTCGCCTGCAACGTTTGGGACAAAATCACGAAATCGAAGGAATCGTCGGGGTAGTCCGCGAGATCGGTATCGGCATCGCCCTGAATCACGGACAGGCCTTGGGCCACGCAATGGTTCACGCCGCGCTGCGACAGTTCGATTCCGCGCGCGTCGACGCCGTGGCGCTCGCTCAAATGGCGCAGCAGGGTGCCATCGCCGCAGCCGACATCGAGCACACGGCTCTTCGGCTCGAGCATCATGGCGACGGCGTAAAGATCTGGCCGCAGCTTGGGTTCCGGCGCCGGTTGCTTGCCGCTCATGAAACCGTGGGGGTTTGATCGGGCGGCGGTGGCAGGCCGCGGGCGCGGGCGGCGCCGTCCAAAAAGCCCCGCGCCGTGGCGCTGAATTCGGGATCGTCCAGCAAAAACGCATCGTGGCCGCGATCGGTCGCGATTTCGACGAAGGAGACCGAGGCCCCGCCGGCGTTCAACGCATGGACGATCGCGCGCGAGGCCGAGGTCGGATAGAGCCAATCCGACGAAAACGAGACCACGCAAAATCGCGTTTTACTGCCTTTGAACGCCGCCGCCAGCGACCCACCGTAATCCGACGCGAGATCGAAATAATCGCAAGCGCGGGTGACGTAGAGATAGGAGTTGGCGTCGAACCGGTCGACGAAACTCAAGCCTTGGTAACGCAGATAGTTCTCGATTTGAAAATCGGCGTCGAAGGAAAAGGTCGGCGCGCTACGCGATTGCAGTTTGCGGCCGAACTTCCGCTGCAAGGCTTCGTCCGACAAATAGGTGATATGCGCGGCCATGCGCGCGACGGCGAGGCCCTTCGAGGGATATTTCCCTTCGTCGAGATAACGGCCGCCGCACCAATCGGGATCGGCCATGACGGCTTGGCGCCCAACTTCGTGAAAGGCGATATTTTGCGAGGAATGACGCGCCGCCGTCGCGATGGGCATGGCGGAAAAGACCCGCGCGGGATAACTCGCCGCCCATTGCAGAACCTGCATGCCGCCCATCGAACCGCCGGCGACACAGAACAAAGTGTCGATGCCGAGGTGATCGACGAGCATGGCCTGCGCCCGCACCATGTCGCGGATCGTCACGACGGGGAGATCGAGCGCATAGGCCCGGCCCGTCGCCGGATTGATCGAGGCCGGCCCCGTCGTCCCCATGCAGCCGCCGATGACATTGGAGGCAATGACGAAATAGCGTTCCGTATCGACCGGTTTGCCGGGTCCGACCATGGTCGACCACCAGCCCGGCTTACCGGTCAGCGGGTTGGGATTGGCGACATGCTGGTCGCCGGTCAGCGCATGACAGACCAGGATGGCGTTGCTTTTATCCGCATTGAGCGTGCCATAAGTCTGATAGGCGATGGTGACGGGCGCGAGCGCCACGCCGGCATCCATCATCAGCGGCTTATCGGCGCCGAAGCTGACGACAAGAGACTGCGGGGCCTCCGCCTCACGGCGAATAGCCGCCTTGGTCGGGGTGACCCCGGCCGGAACGACAGTCATCGGCCACACCGGCCGTAGGAGAGAAAATGCATTGCTCTCCGCATATGGGAACGGGGTTAACGTGGAGTCAAGACGGGAGGCTTCGAGCTGGCGCGGGAATAAATCTCCCGTCAACCGGGAAAACCGTTATGCGCTTTCCTTTGCCATGGCTCGCTCGCCCGATTAAGAAGGCGCGAGGATGACGCCACCATGACCCTTTCCAACGACACGCCTTCTCCCGAGTCCGTCCCCGCCGGTCCAGCGCAAAGCCTCGCGGCCCTGCGCGTCGAGATCGACCGGATCGACACCGCCCTTCACGGCCTGTTGATGGAGCGTGGCGACATCATCGACCGGCTGATCGCGGTCAAGGCGCGTCAAGGCGGGGGCTCGGCCTTCCGGCCGGAACGCGAGGCCGAGATGATGCGGCGGCTCGTCACCCGCCACGCCGGGATCTTGCCGCTCGATACGGTCGAGAGCATCTGGCGGATCATCATTTCCACCTTCACCTATGTCCAAGCCCCCTATAGCGTGCATGCCGACGAGGCCGCCGGGAACCCCGCCATGCGCGACAGCGGCCGGTTTCATTTCGGCTTCACCGTGCCGCTGATCTCGCAAAACGGCGCCCATGCGGTGATCGCGGCCGTGGCGGAAGCCGCCGGCGATCTCGGCCTTGTGCGCGCGCAAGCGCCGGAGCAAGGCGCGTGGTGGCAGGATCTCGTGCCGCCCGGCGCGCCCAAGATCATCGCGCGGCTTCCCTTTGTCGAACGGGCCGGCCATGCCGCGGATTTGCCGCTCTATGTCGTGGCCAAGCCTTTGGCGGATGCGGCGGCGGACGATGTCGCGATCTATGCGATCGAGGGCGGCGACGCGCTGCCCCGGGACGAGCGGATCGAGATCTTGGCCGAAGCCGCGGGCGGCAAACGGATCGCCGCCGTGCCGGGGTCCTGGCCGGCCGGGGCCGTGGCGGAGGCCTTTGGCTTGCCCTCGTCCGCGGTGACGTGGATCGGCTCGCACGCCCGGCGATTCGAAATCGAGGACAAGAGCCTAGCGGGAGCGTAGAGTTCCGCCCCTCCAGTCGAGGGCTATTTGAGGAGAGTGATTGCGATGACTTCGTCCGAAACCCGCTTGGCGCGGCCCCAGCCCCATCCCGGCGTGCTGGCGATCGACGCCTATGTGCCGGGCAAGAGCAAGGCTCTGGGTTTTACCGGCACGATCCACAAACTCTCGTCCAACGAGACCCCGCTTGGCCCCTCGCCCTTGGCCAAGGCGGCCTTTCACACGGCGGCCGAGACGCTTTCCGTCTATCCCGAGGGCACGGCGCACCTGCTCCGCGAGGCGATCGGGCGGGCGCATGGACTCGATGCCGCCCATATCGTGTGCGGCGCGGGGTCGGACGAGCTGCTCATGTTGCTCGCCTCGATTTATTGCGAGCCCGGCGACGAGGGCATTTATACCACCCATGGCTTTCTGGTTTACCGGATCGCCATTCTGAGCGCCGGCGGTGTCCCCGTCGTCGTGCCGGAATCCAATTTCACCGTGGATGCCGATGCGATCCTCGCGGCGGTGACGGCGAAGACGAAAATCGTCTATCTCGCCAATCCCGCCAACCCGACCGGCACCTATCTTCCTGGTCACGAGATCGAGCGGCTGGCCAAGAGCCTGCCGCCGCATGTGCTTCTGGTGATCGACGGCGCCTATGCCGAATATGCCGGCGCGCCGGATTTCGACTCCAGCTTCGCCTTGCCGCAGGCCCGCGAGAATGTCGTGGTCACCCGCACCTTTTCGAAGATCCACGGGCTCGCCGCCTTGCGTCTGGGCTGGTGTTTCGCCCCGGCCGCCATCTGCGACGCCTTGAACCGCGTGCGCGGCCCGTTCAACACCAACGATCCCGCGATTCGTGCCGGTGTCGCCGCCATTGGCGACCAAGAGCACATCGAGCGGTCGCAGGCGCATAACCGGCATTGGGTGAGCGAGTTGAGCCGGGTGATCACCGCGCTTGGCTTCCCCGTGACGCCGAGCCAGGCGAATTTCATCCTGGTTCATTTCGCCAGCGCGGCCGAGGCCAAGGCCGCCGATGTGTTTTTTACGGCGCGCGGCTTGATCCTGCGTGCCGTTGGCTCCTACGGCTTGCCACAATGCCTCCGGTTGAGTATTGGCACCCCACTCGCCAATGGACTCATTCTCGAGGCCTTTGCTGCTTTTGCCGCGGACCGGACATCATCCCGTGCCTGAATCCTTGGGTCGACCTCTCGAAACGCCCTTGATCCCCAAGCTCGCCATCATTGGCCTGGGGCTCATCGGCGCTTCCATCGCGCGCGTGGCGCGCCAGCAGAATTTGGCGCGCGAAATCGTGGGCGCGGATGCCAATCCCGCTGTCCGTGACCGCGCGCGCGAAATCGGACTTGGCGACACGATTACCGGCGATCTCGCCGAGGCCGTCGCGAATGCCGATATCGTCATCCTCTGCGTGCCCGTCGGCGCGATGCGTTCCGTCGCCGCCGTCATTGGCCCGCATTTGAAGCCTGGCGCGATCGTGTCGGATACCGGCTCGGTCAAGGCCTCGGTGATCGAGGCCGTGGCGCCGCATCTGCCAGCCCATGTTCACCTCGTTCCCGGCCATCCCGTTGCCGGCACGGAATATTCCGGCCCCGACGCCGGCTTCGCCACCTTGTTCGTCAACCGCTGGTCAATTTTGACCCCGCCAGAGGGAACCGACGAGGCCGCCGTCCGGCTTTTGAGCGCGTTCTGGACGGCCGCGGGGGCCAATGTCGAGGTGATGAGCGCCAGCCACCACGATATCGTGCTCGCGATCACCAGCCATGTGCCGCATCTCATCGCCTATAATATCGTGCGCACGGCGGCGGACCTCGAAACCGTCACGCAATCCGAGGTGATGAAATTTTCAGCCGGCGGGTTCCGCGATTTCACCCGGATCGCCTCGTCGGACCCGACCATGTGGCGTGATGTGTTCCTGAACAATCGCGATGCCGTGCTCGAAGTCCTCGGCCGCTTCAACGAGGACTTGTCCTCGCTGCAACGCATGGTGCGCTCGGGCGATGGCGACGGCCTATTCGATCTTTTCACGCGCACGCGGGCGATCCGGCGCGGAATTATCGCCCAAGGCCAGGAAACCGCCGCGCCCGACTTCGGCCGCCGGGTATCGGAGTCAAAGGTTTAGGATTTGGGCGGATCGGGAGAATTCGCCGCGAGTTGCTCGAGGAGCGCCGCCAAGAGCGGCAGGATCGCGACGCCGCTCGCTAAAATTGGACCGCTGTTTTCCACGAGCTTGCGCAAGCTTTTCCAAAACCGGCCAATCACGAAGCCCGCGGTCAAGGAAACAGCGGCGAGCCGAACAGGGCCGGCCCGCTTGGCGATCAGAGCCGCCGTGAGAACCGCCATCTGCTCCGGATTCCCGCCGGAGCGTTGCCACAGATCGAGGAGCGGATCGGCGGCTTGACGGGTCTCCTCGCCGGCCTTGGGAGCGGGCGCGGCCTGCTCCGGCCCGGCCGCTTCGGGCTCCTCGCGGAGCGCCAAGACCAGCGCGAGCGTTCCGGCCAAAAGATGCACGGCCGCAACGGCCAACGCGGCCACGATGGGTCCCGCGAGCGAGGCAATCCAGAGATAGAAAGCGACGATCAACGCGATCAGCGCGGCAAGGAAAAACAGCGCAGCGGCCAAAAGCAACGCCGCCTTTATTAAAAGGCGCGTGCCGGCCTTCGCCGCGCGGTCCATCAGCGGCGCCAAGGCATCGCTCAAAGCGTCGGTGAGCAGGCTCTGGATGCTCACAGGGCGCGGCTGAACAGCCCCAACAGGAGACCCGCCAGCGCCGCCAGCAGGATGGCGGTCAGCGGATTGCGTTCGATCTTGGTCTCGACCTCGTGCCCGAGGGAACCCAAATGTTCCCGCGCTTCCGCCGCACGGTCCCCGAGATGATCGCGGGTCTCGGCATAGCTATTGTAAACCTGTCCGGTCGCGGTGTTCGCGCGCGTGCGTAACAGCTGAGCCATGGTGCCCGTCAGCTTCGCGATATCGTCGCGCAGCGTCGCGAGGTCCGCGGTGAAATCCTGCGCGGTTTTCTCCGGATCGGGAAATTCCCTGTTATCTGTCATGGTAATCCTCATCGCTAAGCCGGGGCATGACGCACCTCTTCCGGGCCAAGACCCCGGTTTTGTACGGGAATGGCCGGAGGAGCCGGGCGAAATCCCCTTTTGCTTAGCCTGAACGCGGCTGTTCCCGATAGGGTTCCAACCGGCCCGGGCGATAAGCCGACAAAGCCGTTTATCGCCACCGAATATTGCCCGGTCAAGGCACCGCCTTGGCCCTGGGATGGTTGGCGCGATACGCCTCGAGCAGGCGGCTGGAATCGACGGCGGTATAAATCTGCGTCGTGGACAGCGAGGCATGGCCGAGCAACTCCTGGATGGTGCGCAGATCCCCGCCCCGGCTCAAGAGATGAGTGGCGAAGGAATGGCGCAACGCATGCGGCGTCGCGCTGGCGGGCAGGCCCAACGCCCCACGCAACCGCTCGATCGCGAGCTGGATGATGCGCGGCGACAGCGGTCCGCGGCGCAAGCCGATGAAGAGAGGGCCCTCCGCGGCCAAGGGGAAGGGGCAGAGATCGAGATAATGCGCAATGGCGAGGCGGACGGGCTCGATCACCGGCACCTGGCGCATCTTTTGGCCTTTGCCGGTGATGGTCAGATGCTCCAGAGCGCCGACCGGCGCATCGCGGCGCTGGATCGCCAGGGCCTCGGAAATTCGCAGACCCGCGCCGTAGAGCAAAGCCAGCACGGCGGTATCGCGGGCAATGGTCCAGGCGGCCCGCGTCTCGCCGGCGAAACCTTCGCCGGAGACCGTCTCGCAGGCGAGGCCGGGGCTGAGCGGTTTGGGCAGGGTGCGCGGCAATTTGGGGGTGCGCACCGTGGAAAATGCCATGGTTTTCGCCAGGCCTTCGCGTTCCGTGAACCGGACCAAGGAGCGCAGCCCCGCCAATTGCCGCAGCAAGGAGCGGTTGCCGGTTCCCTCCCGGCGGCGGCGCGCCATGAAGGCGCGGACGTCGCCCGGCGTGAGCGCCTCGATCGCGGCAAGATCCGGCCGCGCTCCCTGATGCTCCGCCAAAAAGGCGATGAACTGCCTGACATCGCGCCGGTAGGCGTCGATGCTATGGGCGGAAAGGCGCCGCTCCCCCGCGATATGGGCCATCCAAGCCTGGGCTGCCGCCGCCAAATCCGCCTGGGCGGGGGGAAAGGCAAGGGCGGGGTCGTCGTTCATGGGGCGAAGCTCGTCATGATTCCTCAGACCGTGCACCAGCGATCTTATGACTTCGTGAAGCCGGGCAGAGTCTCGTTCGAGAGACGAGTTAACCAATCCTCAAGCGATATCTTTCCGCAACCGCGCGTCCAGCCTATAGGAAAATCATGTCCCACCTCGCTTTTCGTCATTTAAACAGCGCGTGCTTCTAGATCTCCTGATATGATTTCCGAGGGCGGCCGTGATCCGATGGCGGGTTGTGTCTGAAGTGAGAACCGGTTACGAGGCAGTGTTTCACCGCGGCAACATTCGCGCTAATCCTGCGCTGCTCGCCCGGACCGGGTGTCAAGGTTCGTCTGGGCGCCCGGCTTAGGGTCTTCAAAGGAGCCACGGCCACCCATGGATCATCTCAAGCCACGGTTAATCCCCATGAATCGCCGACGGCGCATTTACGAAGGCAAGGCCAAAGTCCTCTACGAGGGCCCGGAGCCCGGTACGCTCATCCAGCACTTCAAGGATGACGCCACCGCGTTCAATGCCAAAAAACACGAGGTGATCGACGGAAAAGGCGTGTTGAACAACCGCATTTCCGAGTTCATTTTCCAAAACTTGAATGATATCGGCGTGCCGACTCACTTCATTCGCCGGCTCAACATGCGCGAGCAGTTGATTCGCGAAGTCGAGATCATCCCGCTCGAGGTCGTCGTGCGCAATGTCGCGGCTGGCTCGCTCTCCACCCGCCTCGGGATCGAGGAAGGCACGCAGCTGCCGCGCTCGATCATCGAATTTTATTACAAGAACGACGCGCTCAACGACCCCATGGTGTCGGAAGAGCATGTCACGGCCTTCGGCTGGGCGAGCCCGCAGGAAATCGACGACATCATGGCTTTGGCCATCCGGGTCAACGACTTCTTGTCCGGTCTGTTCCTCGGCGTCGGCATCCGTCTCGTCGATTTCAAGATGGAATGCGGACGTCTCTGGGAAGGCGACATGATGCGCATCATCGTCGCCGACGAAATCTCGCCCGACTCGTGCCGTCTATGGGACATCAAGTCCAACGACAAGCTCGACAAGGACCGGTTCCGCCGCGACATGGGCGGATTGGTGGAGGCCTATACCGAGGTCGCCCGCCGTCTCGGCATCTTGCAAGAAAACGAGACGCCCCGCGCCTCGGGTCCGAAGCTGGTTCAGTAGAACGGCATGCCGGGCGCTCTCGCTCTCCGGGGCGATGGTGCTCTACTGGGGATGTGGAACGGGGGCTTTGGCCTCCGTTTTCCTTTGTGTTAGCTGAGAGTCATGATGAAGGCCCGTATTACCGTCACGTTGAAAACAGGCATCCTCGATCCGCAGGGTAAGGCGATCGAGGGGGCGTTGCGCTCGCTTGCCATTCCCGGCGTCGAAAGCGTCCGCCAGGGCAAGGTCTTCGATATCGAGCTGTCGGGTACGGATGCCGCCGGAGCAGAGCAGACCTTGAAAGAGGCCTGCGAGAAGCTTCTCGCCAATACGGTGGTCGAAAACTACCGCATCGAGCTTTTGTAAATGCGCGCCGCCGTCGTTCTCTTCCCTGGCTCGAATCGCGAGGGCGATGCCCTCAACGCGCTTCGGGCGGCGGGCATCGAGGCCGCCACGGTCTGGCATGGCGAGCATGACCTGCCCGAAGGTACCGATCTCGCGGTTTTGCCTGGCGGATTCTCCTATGGCGATTATCTCCGTTGCGGGGCCATTGCCGGCCGCTCGCCCATCATGGACGCCGTGCGCGCGCATGCCGCGCGGGGCGGTTTGGTGCTGGGCATTTGCAACGGCTTTCAAATTCTCGTCGAGAGCGGCCTGCTGCCGGGCGTGCTCATGCGCAATGCGGATTTGCATTTCATCTGCCAATTCCAGCATTTGCGCGTGGAGCGGGCCGATACGCCCTTCACCAACGCCTACCGCGCGGGACAAGCGATCGAAGTCGCGATCGCCCATGGCGAGGGCAATTATACCGCCGACGCCGAGACCTTGGCCCGGATCGAGGGCGATGGATTGGTCGCCTTCCGCTATTGCGACGCGCAAGGCGCGGTAACGAGCGCGGCCAACCCCAACGGGTCGATGAACGGGATCGCGGGGATTTATTCCCCAAACTTCCGGGTGCTCGGCCTGATGCCGCATCCCGAAAACCTCATCGATCCCCTGGTGGGGGGCACCGACGGCCGCAAGATGTTCGAAAGCTTGGCGGAGTCGCTGGCGAGCGTTTGAGAAACCCGAATTTCCCTTGGCCCTTAGCGGCGAACCATATAGTATGCATACACGTATATGCATAAAGGTTCCCATCATGCAAAAGCGCATGACGATCAGCATCGATGAACGCGTCTATGACGGCTTGGTCCGCGTGGTCGGGCGGCGGAAGATCAGCCGCTTCCTCGAGGATCTCGCGCGTCCACTTGTCGCCGGCGAAAATCTGGAAGACGCTTACCGGGCGATGGCCGCCGACGCGGATCGCGAGCAGGAAGCCACTGCGTGGAGCGAAACCCTGATCGGCGATCTATCCGATGCCGGCGGTACCGATGCGGCGCGGTGAGGTTTGGTGGGTCGATTTCGATCCCTCGCGCGGCGGCGAAATCCGAAAGACCCGGCCCGCCGTCATTCTGAGCAACGATGCGGCGAATGCCGCGCTCAACCGGGTCCAGCTTGTGCCTCTGACCAGCAACACCGGCAGGGTTTATCCCAGTGAAGCCGTGGTGAACGTGGCGGGGCAAACGAGCAAAGCCATGGCCGATCAGCTCACAACGGCCTCGAAGACTCGCTTGAAGACACAGCTCGGCGTTCTGACCCCGGCTGATCTTAGGACCGTCGAAAAGGCCGTGAAGGTGCAACTCGGATTGGCGCTATAGAGTGCTTTTTTATCCCCCCTAATTCTACAGCGTCACGAACGTCTCCCAAGGCCCGCGCCGTCATTCCGGGTCGCCGGAGGCGAGAGCCCGGCCCTCAAACAAAAACTGACGCAGTAGAACTACAGCTCCGTCGTCAAAATCTCCTTCGACACCACCAGCGAATCCGCGCCGAGGCGGTACACCAGTGGGACACCGGTCGCGATTTCCATCGAGGGGATGGTTTTGGGGGTGAGCCCGTCGAGCACCATCACGAGCGCGCGCAGGCTATTGCCATGAGCGGCGACGAGGGTCGTTTCGCCGCGCAGCACGCAGGGCAGGATGGATTGGACATAGTAAGGCAGGGTTCTGGCGACGGTATCGCGCAGGCTTTCGCCGCCGGGAGGCGCAATTTCGTAGGAGCGGCGCCAGATCGCGACCTGCTCGGCGCCCCATTTGGCCCGCGCCTCGTCCTTGTTCAGGCCGGAGAGGTCGCCATAGCTGCGCTCGTTCAAGGCCAGGTTTTTTTCGGGCACCAAATCGCTTTGCCCCAAAACCTCCAGCGCCTTGGTCGCCGTATCCTGCGCGCGAAGAAGTTCCGACACGAAGACTTTTTGAAAAACGGTACCGCTCTTGCGGAGCGCGGCCCCGGCGGCGCGGGCTTCATCCACGCCGCGTTGCGTCAACGGCGGATCCCGCCAGCCCGTGAATAGGTTTTGCAGGTTCCATTCGCTCTGGCCATGACGCAATAGGACGAGCACGCGATCCATCAAAGACCTCTTTTCAACGGCGATACGCCTATCTGCCGGACGGCAGTAAAGCTTGCGGCGGGAAAGACCAACCGATTTCGGAACATGCTCCAACTCCCCAGCAAGAGAGCGATGTCCCGCCGCTTTGGCGGTTCCACCAAAGCGGAAAATCCCCTAGCGTTTAACATCTTGATGACACGCCTGTTTAACCCGTAAGCTGGGATCACGAAGGTTTAGCCAGCAACCTTCGTGCCTATGTATTCAAGTCCGGCCCTCGTCGACGCCCCGGTTTTCAACCAACCGGCTCGAGCCCCAGCACATGGGCCATGGAATAGAGGCCGGACTTGCGGCCCTTGGCCCAAAGCGCGGCCTTGACCGCGCCGCGGGCAAAAATCGCGCGGTCCTCGGCGCGGTGGCTGAGTTCGATTCGCTCGCCCTCCCCGGCCAAGATCACGGAATGATCGCCGACCACCGTGCCGCCGCGCAAGGAGGCGAAGCCGATCGTGCCGGCCCGGCGCGCGCCGGTCACGCCGTCGCGGCCACGGACGGAATGGGTGTCGAGCGAGACGCCCAAGCCTTCCGCCACCGCCTCGCCGAGCAGCAGAGCCGTGCCCGACGGCGCATCGACCTTCATGCGATGATGCATTTCGACGATCTCGATGTCGAAGCTTTCGCCCAAGGCCTTGGCGGCTTGGCGGGCGAGCCCGGCAAGAAGATTGACGCCAAGGCTCATATTGCCGGAGCGCACGATCGTGGCATGACGCGCGGCCGCGGCAATTTTGGCGAGATCCGCCGGGGTGAAGCCCGTGGTCCCGATAATATGGACGATACGAGCCTGGGCCGCGAGGCCGGCCAGCGCCACGCTGGTTTCCGGTGTCGAAAAGTCGAGAATGCCATCGGCGCTCGCGATCAGGGACAAGGCCTCGCTGGTGACGGGGACATCCGCCCGGCTCACGCCCGCCAGCAGACCGGCGTCCTCGCCGAGAGCGGCGGAGCCCTGCCGTTCGAGCGCCCCGCTCAGCACGGCGCCCGCGGTCTCCTCGACGACGCGCACGAGCGTCCGGCCCATGCGTCCGGCCGCGCCAACAACCACGAGCCGCATGTCAGCCGTCACGTCAGTCCCTCCGGTTCCGATTGCGTTTCTATAGGGCGGTCCCGCGCCAAGCGAAAGAGGCGCCGGCGACAAAGGCAAGCGACGAAGGACGGCCCCGGCGGCGGTTGCGATCAGGGAAATGTTATGGTTGCGATATAGGCTTGCCCTCCCGCGCCCGGCGGCGGCGGAAACGGGCCGGCGGATCTTATGGCGCCCATCGCGAGCGCATCGAGGCTGGCGAGCCCGCTGCTGCGCACCACTTCCTGGTGGCGCACATGGCCATCGTATTCGAGATAGAACGAAACCGTGACCGCGCCGGCTTCGCCGCGCCGCTCCGACACGCTGCCCGTATAGTGCTTTTTGCCGAGGATCATGCCGAAAATCCGGGCGATATAGCGATTGGATTCGTTGCCGGCCGGAACATCCAGGACATCCGCCGAGGCGAATCGAGGTGGAGAATCATCAGTGCGCCCGGCAAGGGCAGGATCGGTGTCGCCCGTGGAGGGATCGGCCGGTTTAGGCTTTGGCTTCGATTGCGCCTTCGCCGGGTCTTTGGAAGGCTCGGGCGTCGCTTTGTCGAGCGCCTCGGCCTCGCTTTTATCGTCTTCCAGCGCGGCCTTTTGCTCGGCCTCGTCAGGTTTTTCCGCTGGCGGCGGAGCCAAGGCCTGCTTGGCCAGCGTGGGCAAGCCGTCACGCGGCGGCGTGGCGGCCTTGGGGCCTTCCGTCTTTTCGGCCTGGCCGGGATCGTTGACCGGTTCCTTGCTGACACGCGGGGCGCTATAGGCCGGCCTTTCGTCGTCCTCTTCCTGTTTCTGTCGTTGCGGTTGTTTCTGCGGCGGCGGCTCCGGCGGTTTGGGCTGCTCCATGACGACCTCGACCGGCGTCTCCTCGGGCGGCGGCGGGGGCAAGAGCTGGCTATCGCGATAAAGAAGGGCGCCCAGGATCGCGGCGTGAAGCAGTAAAACCACCACCACAGCCGCGATGAATCCCTCGCGGGAATTAAGGGATGTATTGCGCAACGGCGCGAAAAAGCGCTCTTCCGCATGGGCGGCAAGAGAGAATTTCGCGGGTTCTGGCACAGGCATGCTCATGTCAGCGCATTTTCAAGTCGATGCCGCGGCAAAGCGCAAGAGGTGATTGCTCGACAGGCTTGCCACACTTGACGCGGACCGTGCCGGCGTCGCATCACGGCGCCGCGTAACGAAAGCGAGTTTCCGTGCCGCCGCTTCTCATCGCCTATCCCGCCATCGACCCGGTTCTCGTCAACCTGGGGCCGCTGCCCATCCGCTGGTATGCGCTCGGCTATATCGGCGCCCTGTTGTTTGGCTGGATGGGCGCCCGTGCGCTCGCCGGCCGCGATCGTTTGTGGGGCGGGCGGGCGCACGCCAGCGTCCTCTCGATCGACGATCTCGTGGTCTATATGGCCGGCGGCATCATTCTGGGTGGCCGGATCGGCTACATCCTTTTCTACAATCTGCCGTTCTATCTCGCCAACCCCCTGGAAGCCCTGGTGGTTTGGAAAGGCGGCATGGCGTTTCACGGCGGGCTGCTCGGCTCCGTCATCGCGATGAGCCTGTTCGCGCGGAGCCAAAAGCTGCCGGTGCTCAGCGTGTCCGATCTGGTTTCGCCGGTGGTTCCCATCGGAATCGTGCTTGTCCGCGTTGCCAATTTCATCAAGCCGGAGCTTTGGGGACGTCCCACCGATGTCCCCTGGGCGATGATCTTTCCCGGCTCCGATGGCGTGCCCCGGCACCCCAGCCAGCTTTACGAGGCGGGGCTCGAAGGCGTCGTGTTGTTGATCCTGCTTGCCCTTGCGGTACGCCTCGGCGGCCTCAAGCGGGAGGGATTGATCACGGGATTGTTTTGCGCGGGCTATGGCGCCGCGCGAATCACCTGTGAATTTTTCAGGGAGCCGGACCCGCAACTTGGTTTTCTCTTCGGTGGCGCGACCATGGGCATGCTGCTCTCGGTCCCGCTGATTCTCTTCGGCCTGATTCTGCTGATCCGGGCCGTCCGGAAACCCGTCGCGGTCGCCGCGACGGCATGAGCGCGCTTCTCCAGGACTTGTGCGGAATGATCGCGGCGGAGGGGCCGCTCTCGGTCGAACGCTATATGCAGCTCTGCCTGCAACATCCGGTCCACGGCTATTACACCTCGAAAATGCCGTTCGGCCGGGCCGGCGATTTCATCACCGCGCCGGAGATCAGCCAGATGTTCGGCGAACTGGCGGGGCTCTGGGCGGCGCAGGTCTGGTTGGATATGGGCGCGCCCGGCGGCGTTCATCTCGCCGAGATCGGGCCGGGGCGTGGAACGATGATGGCGGATGTCTTGCGCGCGGGCCGCGCCGTGCCGGGCTTTCTGCAGGCGATCGATCTGCATCTCGTGGAAACCAGCCCGGTGCTGCGCGAGGCCCAGCGCCGGACCCTCGAAGCCGCGCCGCTGACCCCGGTTTGGCACGAGGCCATCGAAACCTTGCCCGATGGCCCCGCCATCGTCTTGGCCAATGAATTTTTCGATGCCTTGCCCGTGCGCCATTACATCAAGAGCGAAAAAGGCTGGCATGAGCGGCACGTCGGGCTTGGACCGGACGGCAATCTGGTTTTTGGCGCGGCCGCGGAAACGATCGGTATCCCCGCCACGGCCGGGCGTCCCGGCGATATCCTGGAAATCGGCCACGTCGCCCGCGCGATCATGACCTCGCTCGCCACGAGGATCGCCACCCAGGGCGGCGCGTTGCTGGTTTGGGATTACGGCCATGCCGAAAGCGGGTTGGGCGATACCTTGCAGGCGATCGCCGGTCATGCCTTCGCCGATCCCCTGGCCCATCCCGGCGAGGCGGATCTCACCGTCCATGTGGATTTCGCGAGGCTGCGCCAGGCGGCGGAAGCGGCGGGCGCGGCCGTTCACGGGCCGGTGGCGCAAGGCCTTTGGCTGGAGCGGCTCGGCATTTTTGCGCGCGCGCAAAGCTTGAAATCCAAGGCCAGCGCGGCCCAGATCGCGGACATCGACAGCGCCCTCGCGCGGTTGACGGCGCCCGGCTCGAGCATGGCAACTCTTTTTAAAGTGTTGGCCGTGGTACAAAAGGGCATGAAGCCGCCGCCGGGCTTCGAGGATTAGGCCATGATCCCTAATCGAAGCGTCATCACCTCCCCCGCTCTGAGCGGGGTCCGCCATGCCTTTTTCACCCGCGAGGGCGGCGTGTCGCAGGGCGTCTATGCCTCGCTGAATGGCGGCACCGGCTCGAAGGATGACCCCGAGGCCGTGGCGGAAAACCGCCGCCGCATGACGGAGCACCTCGGCGCCACGGCTCTGCTCGTACCCTATCAGGTTCACTCGCCGTTCTGCCTTGCGCTGATCCAGCCGTGGGAGGGCGAGCGGCCGAAATGCGATGCGCTGGCGACGGCCACGCCGGGCCTCGCCCTTGGCGTCACCGGCGCCGATTGCGGCATGATCCTCTTTGCCGACAAGCAGGCCGGGGTGATCGGCGCCGCCCATGCCGGCTGGCAAGGCGCCCTTGGCGGCGTTCTCGAATCGACGCTGCACAGCATGGAAGTCTTGGGCGCGCGCCGCGCGGATGTGAGCGCCGTGCTCGGCCCCACCATCGGCGCCAAATCTTACGAGACCGGCCCGGAGTTTCTGGCTAAGTTTCTTGCGGCGGATGCGGCTTACGCGGATTTTTTCACGCCGTCGAGCCGTGACGGCCACAATCTCTTCGATCTGCCGCGCTTCATCGGCGACCGCCTTCGCGCGGCGGGCGTGAGAGCGTTTACCGATTTGAGTCTCGACACTTACGCGGAGGAGACCCGCTTTTTCTCCTACCGCCGGACCACGCATCGCGGCGAACCGGACTACGGCCGGCTGATTTCGGCGATCGTGCTGTAAGGTCTTTTCGCCGCGGTCATGGCCGGGTCAACCACGCCGGGACATCGCGGATCCAATGCCGGAGGCGGCCGCAACGCCGGGGAGCCCCCCTAAGTTGGCGGCCCGAAATCATTTCCCAGTCCACCCGCCCCGGAGAGACGAAGTCCACGCCTTTCGCAAAATATAAAAATACTAATTCTATCGGATTATGGTATTGTTTTGATGGCTCTCGGCGGACATTGCCCACGCCTCCCGAATCCATCCCCGGCCGGGCAAGTCTGCCGCGAGAGCATCGACAATCCTTCAACCGCTTCCGTTAACCGGCGGAAGCGCATCTGGAATGAGAGAATTATGCGGACCATCGCCACGCGCACCATCGCTACCTCCCTTCTGCTCACCCTCGCCGCCAGCGGCACTGCCTTGGCGCAGGGCGCGCCCGCCGCCGCGCCGCAAACGCCCGCCGGGACCGCGCAAAACCCGCCACCGGTTCCGCCCGCGCGCGGACCGGCCGTCGACCTTGCGCTGGAAGCCGCGCAGGCGGCGCTCGAAGCCGCGAAAGCCGGCGATCAAAAGGTCGCCGTGACCGTGATCGATTCGGCTGGCATCCTTAAAGCGGTCGCCACTGGCGACGGCACGGGCCCGCGCGCGGTGCAGAACAGCAATTTCAAGGCGCAGGCCGCCTTGGCGTTCAAGGAAGATTCCGGCGAATTGGCCGAGAAAGTCAAAACGGATAAAGACTTGGCCGGCAAGATCGCCGCCAATCCGTCCTATCTCGCCCGCGCCGGCGCCGTTCTGATCAAGGTCAATGGCGAAGTGATCGGCGTAATCGGCGTCGGTGGCGCGCGCGGTTCGAACAAAGACGAACAATATGCCAAGGCAGGTTTGGCGAAAATCCAAGCGCGCCTGAAATAATCCGCTCCGGCTTCAACAGCAAAAAAATCCCCGCGCCAGCACGTCGTTGGCGCGGGGACTTTGTTTCAAGCGCCAGTCCGGGGCCGTTTACGGCTTCGGCCAATAACCCTCCGGCGCGCCCGGTTTGCCGACGCCCGTTGTTTCCACCGGGCCTTCGCCGATGATCTGGACAATGGTCTCCTCATCACCCGCGCCATCCCAATGCACGCCGCCGGCGGGATGAAAAACGTAGGAGCCTGCCTTGATTGGCTTAGCCTTGCGAAAATCAAGGTCCAGACCGGTCCCATTCCACCAGACCCCCTTGATCACGGTCGCGTGGCGATCTTTTGAATGAAAATGGGGGTTGGAATGAAAGCCTGGCGGGAATTTGACGCGAACGACATAAATGCCGGGTTTCGACGGATCGCCGTATAGCACCGCCTGTTCGGGGCCAACGCCTAGGGCGCTCTTGAACGGAACCGCCTCCGGCGCGAGATAGATGAACCCGCTATCCGTCTGGGCGGCGACCGGTACCACGGCCAAAAGAACCAATAAAACGCCCTTGACGGGTACGATCCTGAAATTCGCCATTCCCGGCTCTCCCTCCCGGCGCGCGGCGTCAAGCCGCTAATTTTACTGCAATACGATAGAATAAGTATGATAATGGTCGATGTCAGTCAATACGGCGTCCGCCGGCATGCGCGGCAAGAACGCCTTCCCGCACGCCAGCCATGCGGCAGCCGAAGTAAAAAAACGTCAGTGGTGATGACAGTGTTGCGGCGTGGCCGCGCAGCCCAACGGCTCGGGCTTTTTCTTGATGATCTGCGGCGGCGGCGTCATCGGCCTCATGCAGCCGCCCTGTGAATTGCGGACGCAGTTGGCCGAGGCGTCTTGCACGCTCCCGGCCAGTAAGGCGCCTGCCAAGCCGGCGATCGCGAGGGTGCCGGCGAGGCTCTGAACCGTGTTCTTTTTCATGAAATGCTCCAACTGTTCGCAACACGCATAAAGCTATTCCCGGGCCAGGACCATCACCCCAACAACCCGCCCAAGCCCGGCGCGAGCGGATTGCCGGTCAGCGCGGCGGCGTCGGCGCGGTCGAGTTGCGGCTCGCCGATGGCGGCGCGCCACAGGCCTTCGACGAAGGCGGGGTCCAAATCGCGGAGAATGAAGACCATGCGGGTCGTGTGATCCTCGTCCGGCCAAGCAGCCAGACGCTGCGGCTCGTGCATCACATGTTGCACGCCATGGGCCACGAGCGGGCGGGCGGGATCGTCCGACAGCGCGATCAGGCCCTTGAAGCGCAGAAGCCGGGGGCCATGCGCGGAACGCAGCAATTCCATGAACAGCGAGACGGCCATCGGCGCAACCGGGCGGGGATGACGCAGGCAGAAAGCGCGGATGCTTGCATCGTGCCGGTTGCGGTCGTGGTGGTGATGGCCATGCGTATGATCCCGCGCCTCGATGGCCTCGGCCGCAAGCCAAGCCGTGGCATTTTCGCCCCGCGCGGCGGGATCGTAGGAGACGCTGCCGAACAACCGTGCCGCCGTCGCCTCGCCGCTTGCCGCGTCGAAAACCGGCGCGCCGGGATTGAGAGCCTGAAGCCGTTGCTTCAGCTCTTCGAGCGCCGCGGAGTCCGTCGCCAGATCCGTTTTCGTCAGCACGAGCCGGTCCGCCATGGCGGCTTGTTTGACAGCTTCGTCCTGGGTGTCGAGCGTGGCCATGCCGGTCAAGGCATCCACCAGGGTCACGACGGAGCGCAAGCGGAAGCGCAGCCGCAGATAGGGGTGGCTGATGATGGTGTGCAGCACCGGCACGGGATCGGCGAGGCCCGTGGTCTCGATCACGACACGCTCGAACGGCGCCATCCGGTTATTGTCGCGGGCGCGGAGAGCATCCTCCAAACTCGACACCAGATCGCCGCGAATGGTGCAGCAAAGGCAGCCCGACGTCATGACGAGCATGTCGCCCTCGACCCGCTCGACGAGGAGATGATCGAGCCCCACTTCGCCGAATTCGTTGATCAGAACCAACGTGTTCGCGAGCGCGGGATCGCGCAGCAGCCGGTTCAGCAGCGTGGTCTTGCCCGCGCCGAGGAAGCCGGTGACGACGGAAAGATCGAACGGCGGCGGCGGGCGCCGCGCATCCTCGCTCATGCAAGCTTCCTCATTGCGCGCCGCTGGCCTTGGGCTCGGCGGCGGCAGTGCTCTTCGGTTTTGCCGGAGGAACCGGTTCAGCCTTCGCGGGAGCTGTTTCCTTGCCCTTCGCGGAAGCAGTTTCCTTCCCCTTCGCGGAAGCTATCTCTTTCCCCTTCGCGGAAGCTGTCTCTTTCCCCTTCGCGGAAGCTGTCTCTTTCCCCTTCGCGGGGGCTGTCCCTTTCCCCTTCGCAGGGGCTGTCTCTTCGCCCTTCGCGGGGGCTGGTTCTTCCGCCTTGGCCGCAACGGCGTCTTTCTTCTTGTGCTCCTTCCGGTGCGCGGCTTTCTTGACGGGTTCGCGCCCTTTGAGCGGCAAGGCGTTGGCGTCGGGGTGCAGCGGCGATCCCGCGGCGAGGCCGGTGGCGGCCAGGGGCGGGGCATAAGCGATAGCCGCCACGGAATCCGGCTCCGTGCCGATGGCGGAATGCGGCGGGCGGGCCTGGGCGATCAGGCCGGTATAGCCAGGTTCGGCGCCGATATGGACCGGGACAGGATCGAACGCCGGATTGGGAATATCGTTGATCGTCGCCGCCAGGGGTTGCGGCGGCACCAACGGCGCCTCGAGCCGCTCGACATCGGCATTGAACCGCGCCACGAGCGCCGCGCGAGGGGTCTTTTTGCAGACCTGGCCGCGCAAATCCGGCGGCCCGGCTTCTGGCGCATCCGGCAAAGCCGTAAGCAAGGCGGATGGGCGGTCGATGCCGGCGAAGCCCCGGTCGAGCAGAGCGGCGGCTTTCGCGCTACGCGTGGCGACCGTCGGCGCGCCCAAAATCACCACCAGGAGCCGCCGACCGCCGCGATTGGCGCTGACCACGACGTTGAACCCGGCCGGACAAGTGAAGCCGGTCTTCATGCCGTCGGCACCGGGATAGCGGCCCAGCATATTGTTATGGTTGGGGATAATTTCGGTGCCGAACGCCAGGGCGCCGAGATTGAAAAGCCCAGCCTGTTCGGGAAACGTCACATAAAGCGCCCGGCCGATGAGTGCCATGTCGCGCGCGGAGGAGACATGGTTGGGGTCCGGCAGGCCGTTGGGATTGACGAAATGGCTCTCGTGCAGGCCAAGCCGCGCCGCCGCCTGATTCATATCCTCGGCAAAGGCCTCGACCGAGCCCGAAACCCCTTCGGCGACCGTGATGGCAATGTCGTTGGCCGACTTCACCATCAGCATTTTCAAGGCATTATCCAGGGTGACCTGGGTGCCCGGCGCAAAGCCCATCTTGGACGGCGGCATGGAAACGGCCCGTGCCGAGATCACCAAGGGCGTGTCCAGCGTGATCTTGTGATCGCGCACCGCGCTCAAGGCGACATAAACCGTCATCAATTTGGTGAGCGAGGCCGGATACCACGGCCGTGACGCTTGCTCTTGATACAGAACCTCGCCGGAGGCGACATCCACGACCAAGGCAGGCGCGGCTTGGGCCGGCGCGGATTGGACAAGCCCGGCCTGAACCGGGATCGCCACCAGGCTCGCCACCGCGAAAGCGATGGAGCGGTCTCTCAACCAAAGGATGCGATGCATGCAGCGGTCCCATGTTCGAGCCAGCCTCGAGGGGATGGCGGGGTGATCGCTAGAGATCATGTAATCTTAACCAAAATCTTTTCATTCCGCCACTCCAGCCCCTATCGCGGCCGGATATGGCTGTTTCAAGGCTGTCCGTTCGCCAAGCACCCTATTCACCTGGCGCCCGGGCGTTGATCGCGATGGCGTGGACCCCGCCCGGTCCCATTTCCGGGGCCAAGGCCGCGTTAATCGCGCGATGCCTTTCGATCCGGCTCTTTCCACGGAAGGCTTCCGACACCACATTGATTTTGAAATGTGTGCCGCCCACGCCCGCGGCCGTGCCCGGACGGGAGATGACATGGGCGTGGCCGGCGTGCTTATAAGATTCGTCGACCACTTCGAGGCTCTCTGGCGAGAGCGCCGATTTAAGTGCTTGCGTGATCCGTCCGGCCACGTCATGCCCTGGTTCGCTCATCGATCTCTCCTTTAGCGGATCTGTCCCCTAAGCGGGCCTTACCGGCGGGGCGGATGTGTCCATACTGAAAAAGACGTTGATTTTCAATAATTTAATTCGTTTTTTCACGCGCGGGCCTCTCGCCTTTTGTGGAAAATACGATAGACTTGGACGTCAACACAGTTTGATTTTGGCACGGGAGGATGCTGCCGCAAAAAACCGTCAACCTTTCCCAGGCACTCTGCCACCAGCGTCAGCTTTACGCGTCTCAATCGCTTGCAGCTAGTTAAAACACCCCCATAATGACCGAGCCATGAATCTCAACTCCCGCCTTTTCGACAGTATCAGGGTCAAGCCGGCCCAAAAGACGGCGGCCGCGACCCCGGCGCAAGCGCGTTGCGACTATCCCGGCTGCGCCGCGACCGGGGAATTTCGTGCGCCCCAAGGCCGGGACCGGGAAGGGCAGTTCTTCTGTTTTTGCCTCGACCACGTTCGCGAATACAATGCGTCCTACAATTATTTCAACGGCATGAGCGCGGAGGATGTCGCGGTCTATCAGCGCGATGCCTTGACCGGACATCGCCCGACCTGGACCATGGGCGCGAACCGGGCCGCCAAGGGGTTCCGCGAGGATGGCGACGATGCCGCCACGGTGAGGGACCCGCTCGGCATGTTTCGTGCGAGAACCCATGGCGACGCCCGCGAACAGGTCAAGCGCCCCAAGGTTGGGGTCGCCGCCGTCAAGGCCTTGGATCAGCTGGGCCTCGACGACAGCGCCGATCAGGGCGCCGTGAAGGCGAGATACAAGGAGCTTGTCAAACGGCTGCATCCCGATGCCAATGGCGGGGATCGATCGAACGAAGACCGGTTACGCGAAATCATTCGCGCCTATAAATATCTGAAGACTTTAAAGCTCGCCTGACGGCGGCCTCATGCTGTAAGCGATGGTCTAGCGGCGCCAGGCCGGCCGGGCCAGCCAGTTCCGTGGGCCATCTGTTTCCATTAGAGGCCAAGACCAGCCGGCCGCGACGGCCAAACGAAGACGGATCCTTGATGCAAAGCGTAATTCTCGACGAGAGCCGCATGGGCGGATTGCCGGATTTGAAATTATCGGTCCGTCAGGTTTTCGGCATCGACACCAACATGGAAGTCCCGGCTTATTCGGCGACGAGTCAGCATGTCCCCGACATCGATCCCGATTACATCTTCGACCGGGACACGACCCTCGCGATTCTCGCGGGCTTCGCCTGGAACCGGCGGGTCATGGTCACGGGCTATCACGGCACGGGCAAATCGACGCATATCGAGCAGGTCGCGGCGCGGCTGAACTGGCCCTGTATCCGCATCAATCTCGATAGCCACGTGTCCCGTGTCGACCTCGTCGGCAAGGATGCCATCGTCCTCAAGGACGGCAAGCAAGTAACCGAATTCAGGGACGGCATCCTGCCCTGGGCGCTTCAGCGCAATGTCGCGCTCTGTTTCGACGAATATGACGCGGGCCGGCCCGATGTGATGTTCGTGATCCAGCGGGTGCTCGAAGTGTCGGGCCACTTGACCCTTCTCGATCAAAGCCGCGTCATCAAGCCTCATCCGGCCTTCCGGCTGTTCTCGACGACGAATACGATCGGGCTGGGCGACACGTCGGGCCTTTATCATGGCACGCAGCAGATCAACCAGGGCCAGATGGACCGCTGGTCGATCGTCGCGACGCTTAATTATCTCCCGCACGACCGCGAGGTCGATATCGTGCTCGCCAAGGTGAAAAGCTTCCGCGAGGCGAAGGGCGGCCGCGATACGATCTCGAAGATGGTCCGCGTGGCCGATCTCACCCGCAATGCTTTCATGGCGGGGGATCTCTCGACGGTCATGAGCCCGCGCACGGTCATCACCTGGGCGGAAAATACCGAAATCTTCGGCGATACCGGCTTTGCGTTCCGGCTGACCTTCCTGAACAAATGCGACGAGCTGGAGCGCACACTGGTCGCCGAATTCTACCAACGCTGCTTCGGCCAAGAGCTGCCGGAAAGCGCCGTGAATGTCGTGATGAGCTAAGGGGGACGAGCGGGCGCCTCAAACGCCCCTTTGCCTCCGGGACGGAATAGAGCAAGCCCGCGTGAGCACCAACCAGAGACCGCCAGGCAAGATCGAAGCGCCGCAGGAGCCGTTCAAGCGGGCGCTGGCCGGCTGCATGCGGGCCATGGCGAAATCGCCCACGCTCGAAGTCGCCTTCGCGCCGGAGCGGCCGAGCCTGATTCGTGGCGCCGATGGGCCCAAGGCCCGTCTGCCAGAGCCCGCGCGCAAGCTCGACCGGCGCGAGGCGGCGATTCTCCGCGGCCATGCCGATGCCATGGCGTTGCGGCTGACCTGCCACGACAACGACATTCACCGCCGCCACATGCCGCAGACGCCAACCGGCCGGGCGTGTTTCGATGCGGTGGAACAGGCGCGGGTCGAGGCGATCGGCGCGCGGCGGATGAGCGGCGTGGCCGGCAATCTCAGCGCGATGCTGGACGACCGCTACGCGCGCGCCCGCTTTCCGGAAATCACCACCCGCGCCGATGCGCCGCTCGAGGATGCGCTGGCCATGATCGTGCGCGAGCGCTTGACCGGTCTGCCCACGCCCAAAAGCGGCGAGCAGGTCGCCAATCTCTGGCGCCCCTGGATCGAGGCGCGAATCGGCGCCGATCTCGACAAGCTCGGAACGACGATCGAGAATCAAAAGGCCTTCGCTCAATTCGTCCATAAGCTCCTGGCCGCGCTCGATATGGGTGAGGATGCCGGCCAAGAGCCGGAAGAGGGCGAGGACGACGGCCAAGACGATCAAGACAATGCGGGCGAACAGGACGAGGAGCGCCAAGGCGATGCCCAGCGCTCGGACGACGGCATGCGGACCGACAAGGCCGAGGCCTCGAGCGAAGAACTCGACGAAACCGCGATGGATGCCTCCGAGGCGCCGAGCGGCGAGGTCGACGAGGATGCCGCTTATTCCGACGCCGAAACCGCGTCCGACGCCAGTCGCGCGCCCATGGCCGGCCGCAGCGATCACCACGGGCCGGATTACAAGGTCTTCAGCCGCAAGGCCGACGAGATCATCGCGGCCGAGGATCTCTGCGACCCGGAAGAGCTGGAGCGGCTGCGCGCCTTTCTCGACAAGCAGTTGCAGAATCTCTCCTCGGTCGTCGCCCGGCTCGCCAACCGCTTGCAGCGCCGCTTGATGGCGCAGCAGAACCGGTCGTGGGAGTTCGATCTCGAAGAGGGGATGCTCGATCCGTCGCGGCTGCCGCGCATCATTATCGATCCGCAGCAACCGCTGTCGTTCAAGCAGGAAAAGGATACGGATTTCCGCGATACGGTCGTGACGCTGCTGCTCGACAATTCCGGCTCGATGCGCGGACGCCCGATCACGGTCGCCGCGACTTGCGCCGATATTTTGGCGCGGACGCTGGAGCGCTGCGGGGTCAAGGTCGAGATTCTGGGCTTTACCACGCGGGCCTGGAAGGGCGGGCTGGCACGGGAAGCCTGGCTTCAGGCCGGCAAGCCGGCCGCGCCCGGACGCCTCAACGATCTCCGCCACATCATCTACAAATCCGCCGATGCCCCGTGGCGGCGCGCGCGCAAAAACCTCGGACTGATGATGCGCGAGGGCCTGTTGAAGGAGAATATCGACGGCGAGGCGTTGGACTGGGCGCATAAGCGCTTGCTGGCGCGCCCGGAACAGCGGCGCATTTTGATGATGATCTCCGATGGCGCGCCGGTCGACGATTCCACGCTGTCGGTCAATCCCGGCAATTATCTCGAACGTCACCTGCGCTATGTCATCGACGAAATCGAAAACCACTCGCCTGTCGAACTGATCGCCATCGGGATCGGCCATGACGTGACGCGTTACTACCGCCGCGCCGTGACCATCGTCGATGCCGAGGAACTGGGCGGCGCCATGACCGAAAAGCTCGCGGAATTGTTCAGCGAAACCGCCCGCGCGCCCGCGACGGCGCCGCGCAAGAAGGCGGCGGTGCGGTGACCTATCGAGCAGCGGGCCATGGCCGGGCGGATCAACGCGACGTCACCTCCGCGGCCCTGCTGGCGTCGTAAGCGGGATCGACACGGGATTCCTGCAAAACCGTGAGGCCGGCGGTCAGGGTCAGGACGATCAACACGGCGACGCCCCGGCATAGCGCGGCAAAATGGAGCGACGTATCGCCCGGCGGCCGGGGCGCGACGGTCATCGGCCCGGCATCATCGATGCTGTCGGATAGATAGCCATGGGAAAGCAAGCTCAGGCGCATGACCGGCCTTTCGTGGGAAAATGTCACACTCATCTTTTATGTGGGTAAATTACCCACGTCAAGAGCATTGTGGGATTGCGTCCCACGCCATATTCCCTATGGTGCGCCTCATGATCGACCGTCCCGCTAGCGCAATGCCCAACGCGGCCAGCCTTCAGCCGCCCTTGGCGCGCCTGCTGCGCCCCCTCGTGCGCCTGTTCATCCGTTGCGGCATCCCCTTCCCCGCGCTTTGCGACCTCCTGCGCGAGATCTATGTGAATGTCGCGGAATATGACTGCGCCTTGCCAGGCAAGGTGCAGACGGACAGCCGGGTGAGCCTGTTGACGGGAATCCACCGCAAGGAGGTGGCGCGGTTGCGCGGCGCGGGCGCTCCGGTCAGCACCGTGCCGGCGTGCATTTCGCAAGCCAGCCGGATTTTCGCGCGCTGGCTTTCCGCCCCTGAATTTACCGGCCCTGACGGGCATCCGCTGCCGCTGGCGCGGACGAGCGAGGATGGGCAGGCCTCGTTCGAGAGCCTGGTGGCTTCCGTGACGCGCGACGTGCGCCCGCGCGCGGTGCTGGACGAATGGCTCAACCGGGCCTTGGTCGCCATCGACGAAAACGGCCGTGTCGTGTTGACCGAGGCGGCCTTCGTGCCGCCAGGCGGCAGCGCTCAGCAATTGTTTTATTTCGGCCGCAACCTGCACGATCATGCAGCCGCCGCCGTGGCCAATGTTCTCGGCGAAGCCCCCCGTTTCATGGAGCGCGCCGTTCATTACGACTGCCTTTCGCGCGAATTGGCGGAAACGCTGGAGAAGCGCTCGCGCGAACTGGCGGCCGAGGCTCTGCGGACCCTCAACCAGGAGGCCAATGCCGCCTGCGAGAAGGATGCCGGCGGACCCTGGCGGTGGAATTTCGGTCTTTACGTCTATCGCGAAGAGACCAAAAGCGATCCCGCGCCCGAAACCCCGGTCAAGGACGCGCCGTGAGCGGGCCGTTGTTCTCCCGCCGGCGGCTGGTTTGGTTTATGGCGTCCACGCTGGGCCCCGCGCTGGCCCTGCGCCGCGGCATCGCCGGACCGTCCGCTCAAGGCTCCGATCAAGGCATTGGCGGCACGGGCTTTTCCTTACGCCCAGCGGATGAGGAAAGCGATCGCGGCATCGGCGGCACCGGCGTCATCGGCACGATCCGGAAATTCGGCAGCATCATCGTCAACGATCTCCGGATTTCCTACCCGGCGGACGTCACGGTTAATATCGATGGACGCCCGGGGGCAGCGGCGGATTTGAAGATCGGGCAGGTCGTCCGGGTCGCCGCGATCAGCGGACCCAAAGGGGCCCTGTCGACGCGCGTAATCGATGTCACGAGCGAGGCCGTGGGGCCGGTCGAGGCGGTCACGCCCGCCTCCCTCGTCGTTCTCGGTCAAACCGTCTCGACGGCGGAACTCAAGGACGGGCGGAGCTGGAAGATTGGCGATCACGTCGCCGTCAGCGGCCTGCGCCGCCCCGATGGCACGATCGTGGCCAGTCTGATCGAGCCGGCGCCCGGCGATCTCTACAAGACCGCCGGGCCGCTGCGGCGCGGGGCCGACGGCGTGGCACGGATCGGCCATCTCACCTTGTCCGGCGTGGCCGGCGCGACGGCGGGCGAGCGCTTGATCGTCGAAGGCCATCCCGAGGGACAGGGCCTCGCCGTGACCAAAAGCAGCGGCGACATCGTCCTATTTCCCGCCAGCGTTAAAAAACTCTCGATCGAGGCTTATGTCGAACCAAGCGCCACGGGGCTGCGGCTCGGGTCCGGCCAGGCCGCCAGCGGTCAATTCACCCCGGCCCTTCCGGCGGGACGGCCGATCCATGCGGTCATCACGGGAATCAAGGGAGCGGATGGCGGGTTGAAGGCCTTGAGCTTGCGCTCGGGCTCCCAGCAATTTCACGCGCAGCGCGCCGATGGGACCAAGCCACCCGTTGGCCAGAATGCCCCGATGGATGCCGGTCAAGCGCCACAGACGGGCACACTGCCTTATGGCAATCTGCCACCGTCCGGCTATTATGGCCAGCCCAGCCCGGACTCGCCGAATCCCGGTCCCGCCGGACCGGGCCCCGGTCTGCCCGGGCGATTCGAGAACGGCGGCTTCGGAGGCTTTGGCGGGCGCCGCTGACCTTGCGCGGCTGGCCGTCTCTCCTTAGATGGATGGTCCGGCGCTCCGCCAGCCAAGAGAATTTCCGCCATGTCAGAACAAGCGCCGGCCAATCCAGGCTGGCACGGCACCACGATCATCATGGTCCGCAAACAAGGCTGGACCGTCATCGGCGGCGATGGCCAAGTCTCCATCGGCCAGACCATCATCAAAGGCAACGCGCGCAAGGTCCGACGCCTCGGCAAGGGCGAAGTGATCGGCGGCTTTGCCGGCGCGACGGCCGATGCGTTCACCCTGTTCGAACGGCTCGAGTCGAAACTCGAACAATATCCGGGACAGCTCACCCGCGCCTGCGTCGAGCTCGCCAAGGATTGGCGTACCGACCGCTATTTGCGCCGGCTCGAAGCCATGATGCTGGTGGCGGACAAGCAAACCGGTCTAGTTCTCACGGGCACCGGCGATGTGCTGGAACCCGAAGCCAACGAAGACGGCAGCGTCATGGCCATCGGCTCGGGCGGCAATTATGCGCTTGCCGCCGGACGCGCCTTGCTGCCCAGCGAAATGGACAGCGAGGCTATCGTCCGGCGTTCGCTCGCCATCGCGGCGGAAATCTGCGTCTATACGAATAATAACGTCATCATCGAAAGCGTCGGGCCATGATCCCCGAGGACGTCCTCGGCCTCGCCGTCAAGCGGGCGCTGATTTCGGCGGACCAAGCCGAAGGCTTGCGGGCACTCGCGCGCGAAGCCGCGCCGCCCGATGTTCCCGCCGTGACCGTCGACGACGAAGCCCTGCGATTCATCACCTGCTTCGCCGATATTTTCGTGACCATCGGTAGCGGACTTTTTCTCGGCGCGCTTTATTTCCTGACTTTGTCGAATAGTGACGTGGTTATCGCCAATGCGGCTTTGGCGGCGGGCGCCTGGCTGCTCGCCGAATTTTTCACCCGCCGTCGCCGCATGGCGCTTCCCAGCATCGTCCTTCTCTTCGTGTTCCTGGCAGGGGTTCTCAAGACGATCTTCTTCGCCTTTCCGCCCACGGAGGCAACCGCTTTGCCGGCATCGTGGTTGTTACCCACTCTGGAAGGCCGTGCCGCCGTAGCTGCCGGCCTTGGAACTGTAGCCTTTGCCGTCTTGCATTACCTGCGTTTCCGCGTTCCCGTGACGATCGCGGCCGGCGTAGGCGCTCTCTGCATCGCCATAACGGGCGGCGCGTTCAGTTTGATGCCAAATCTCACCGGCACCATGTTCAGCGCCTTGCTCTTGGTCTGCGGCCTTCTCACCTTCGCTTTGGCGATGCGCTTCGATCTCTCCGACCCGGCGCGCGAAACACGGCGGACGGATATTGCCTTTTGGCTCCATCTTCTCGCCGCGCCGCTCATCGTCCATCCGTTGATCCGGGGCTTTGTGCTGGGGCTTGCGGCGCCGACGGTCTCCGGCGCGCTGAGCGTCTTGAGCATTTTCTTTCTGCTCGGCATCGTCGCCGTCGTCATCGACCGGCGGGCGATGCTCGTGTCCGGCCTCCTCTATGCCGGGATCGCCTCCGGCAAACTGATCGAGACGCTCGGCTTCAGCGGCTCCAGCCTGCTGGTTCCCACCGTCGTGCTCGTGCTCGGCGCTTTCATCCTTCTGATCAGCGCGGGCTGGCATCCGCTACGCCGCTTTCTGCTTCAGTTACTTCCCGCCGCGTTTGCCCGCCGGCTTCCCCATCCTCTGGCTGTATCATCCACATGAGTGATTTTTCTCCTCGCGAAATCGTCAGCGAACTCGACCGTTTCATCGTCGGCCAGAAGGACGCCAAGCGCGCCGTCGCCATTGCCTTGCGCAACCGTTGGCGCCGCCTTCAGCTCGAAGGTTCGATGCGCGACGAGGTTTTGCCGAAAAACATTCTCATGATCGGCCCGACCGGCTGCGGCAAGACGGAGATTTCGCGCCGCTTGGCCAAGCTCGCCAACGCGCCATTCCTCAAGGTCGAGGCGACCAAATTCACCGAAGTCGGCTACGTCGGCCGCGATGTCGAGCAGATCATCCGCGATCTGTTGGAATCCGCGATCACGATGGTCAAGGAGGCCAAGCGCAAGGGCTTGCGCGCGCGCGCCGAAGTGGCGGCGGAAGAACGCATGCTGACAGCGCTCGTCGGCGCCAATTCGTCGCCGGCCACGCGCGACAGTTTCCGGAAGAAACTGCGCGCCGGCGAACTCGACGAGAAAGAAGTCGAGATCGAATTCGCGCAAGCCGGCGGCGGCCTGCCGATGTTCGAAGTGCCCAACATGCCCGGCGCCACCGTCGGCGCCATTTCCATCGGCGATATTTTCGGAAAGAGCTTTGGCAAGCAAAGCAAGCCGAGGCGGCTCTTGGTACGCGAGGCGCATGCGCCGCTGATCGCGGAGGAGAGCGACAAACTGATGGATCAAGACCAGATCGTGCAAGAGGCGATCCATGAGGTCGAGAACAACGGGATCGTCTTTCTCGACGAGATCGACAAGATTTGCGCGCGCGAGAATCGCGGCGGCGCCGATGTGTCGCGCGAAGGCGTGCAGCGCGATCTGCTGCCGCTGATCGAAGGCACCACCGTCAACACCAAGCATGGCGCGGTGAAGACGGATCATATTCTCTTCATCGCGTCGGGGGCGTTCCATGTCTCGAAACCGTCCGACTTGCTGCCGGAATTGCAAGGCCGCCTGCCGATCCGGGTGGAACTGCTGCCGCTCGACGAGGACGATTTCCGCCGTATCTTGACCGAGACCGAGGCCAGCCTGCTCAAGCAATACGAGGCGCTTTTGCAGACGGAAGGCGTCACGCTGCAATTCACGCCCGATGCCGTCAATGCGCTGGCGAAAGTAGCGGTGCAGGTGAATTCCAGCGTCGAGAATATCGGCGCCCGCCGGTTGCAAACCGTGATGGAGCGGGTGCTCGACGAGATCAGCTTCACGGCCTCCGACCGCTCCGGCGAAACCATCGTGGTCGACGGCGCGTTCGTCGAAAAGAACATCGGCGATCTCGCCAAGAACGTCGATTTGAGCCGGTTCATTTTGTGAAGAGCCGCGATCCGCTCCTCTCCCACGAGGGGAAGGGAGTCCAGTGGCGGCACGGATCGTTTGAAACCAACCATGGGTGAAACCGATGGAAACCATACGTCTGGGGAAAACTGGTCTCGAAGTGTCGCGGCTCTGCCTGGGTTGCATGAGCTATGGCGAGGCGAAGCAAGGCGCGCACGAATGGACGCTGAGCGAGGATGAGAGCCGGCCTTTCATCAAAAAGGCGCTCGAAAGCGGCATCAATTTCTTCGATACAGCCAATGTCTATTCCTTGGGCAGCAGCGAGGAAATCATTGGCCGCGCGTTGAAGGATTTTGCCAAGCGCGACGACGTCGTCATCGCCACCAAGGTGTTCAACCGGATGCGGCCGGGACCGAATGGCGCGGGACTCTCGCGCAAGGCGATCATGACCGAGATCGATCATAGTCTGCGCCGTCTCGGCACCGATTACGTCGATCTCTACCAAATCCACCGCTGGGATTATGCCACGCCGGTCGAGGAAACGCTCGAGGCTCTGCACGATGTCGTGAAGGCCGGCAAGGCGCGCTATATCGGGGCCTCTTCGATGTACGCCTGGCAATTCGCCAAGGCTCTCTACGTCGCCGATCTTCATGGATGGACGCGGTTTTCGACGATGCAGAACTATGTCAATCTGCTCTACCGCGAGGAAGAGCGCGAGATGCTGCCGCTATGCAAGGCCGAGGGCATCGGCGTGATTCCCTGGAGCCCGATGGCTCGCGGCCGCCTGACGCGGGATTGGGACGAATCCAGTGATCGTTTGAAGACGGATCAATTTGGCAAGACGCTCTTCGACAAGACCGCGGACTCCGATCGCAAGATCGTGGACAAGGTGGGCGAGATCGCGAAGGCGCGCGACCTGCCCCGCGCCCAGATCGCGCTCGCTTGGGTGCTAAGTAAATCCACGATCACCGCGCCGATCATCGGCGCCACCAAGCCACACCATTTAGACGATGCCGTCGCGGCGCTTTCGGTAAAACTCACGCCGGACGAAATCACGGCGTTGGAATTACTCTACGTCCCGCATGCCCCCGTAGGGTTTACGTGAGCATCAAAGGAGGGAGGCTGGTTTGACCAAAAACCTACGCACAGCACTCGTCGTCGGCGCGTCGCGCGGCCTCGGGCTTGGACTTGTCCGCGCCTATCTCGCACAGGGCTGGAGGGTCATCGCGACGCGGCGCGGGGCGACGAAGGAGCTCGAGGCCCTGAGCACGGCGGCCGGTGGCCGACTGGTCATCGAGACGCTCGATGTCACGGACGAAGCCGGGATCGCGGCCTTACGCCAGCGCTTGGAAAGCGAGACGCTCGATCTTCTCTTCGTCTCGGCCGGCGTGTCCAATGCCAAGACCGCGAAGGCGGCCGATGTTTCAACGGAAGCTTTCGCGTCGGAGATGGTGACCAACGCGCTCGGGCCGCTACGCATCATCGAGGCGTTTGCCTCGCTCGTCCCAGCGTCCGGGGTCATTGCGGCAATGTCGTCGATTCTCGGCAGCGTCAGCGGCAATACGGGCGGGGGCAACGATGTCTACCGCGCGAGCAAGGCCGCGCTCAATTCGCTGCTCCGCAGTTTTTCGGCCCGCAACCGCGAACATTCCCTCGTCGTTCTTCATCCTGGCTGGGTCCGAACCGATATGGGCGGACCCAACGCGGCCATCGACATCGACCAGAGTGTGGCGGGCATGGCGGAGGTGATCGCCAGCCGCGCGGGAAAGCCCGGTTGTGTCTATCTCGACTATCGGGGCAAGCCGATCGACTGGTGAGCGATCCCGCTTGCTCCGCGCCTCGCGTATAAAAACTTGCCAAGCCCGGCCCCGCGCGGGATAAGCGGCGCCTTCTCTTTGATCCTGGGGCCGTCTTTCCGCGATGAGCAACTTTCCGCAACGCGTCTTTTCCGGCGTTCAGCCGACCGGTAACTTGCATCTCGGCAACTACCTCGGCGCCATCACCAAATTCGTTGATTTGCAGGAAACGCACGACTGCGTGTTCTGCGTGGTGGATTTGCACGCCATCACCGTCCCGCAGGACCCCAAGGCGCTGAAATCTAGCATCAGGGAGGTCACGGCGGCCTTTATTGCCGCCGGGATCGACCCGGTGAAGCATATCGTCTTCAACCAGAGCCAGGTTTCGGCGCATGCCGAACTCGCCTGGGTGCTGAATTGCGTTGCGCGGATCGGCTGGATGAACCGGATGACGCAGTTCAAGGAAAAGGCGGGCAAGGACCGCGAGGCGGCCTCCGTCGGTCTCTACGCCTATCCCGTGCTGATGGCCGCGGACATTCTGGCTTACAAATCGACCCATGTGCCCGTCGGCGAGGACCAGAAGCAGCATCTCGAACTAGCGCGCGACATCGCGCAAAAGTTCAATCTCGATTTCGCGGAGAGCATCGCGGCGCTGGGCCTCGGCGAGACCTTCTTTCCGCAGCCGGAGCCGCTGATCCAGGGGCCGGCGACGCGCGTCATGAGCCTGCGCGACGGCGCCAAGAAAATGTCGAAGTCGGACCCATCGGACAATTCCCGCATCAATCTGTCCGACGATGCCGATACGATCGCCTCGAAAATCCGCAAGGCCAAGACCGATCCCGAGCCGCTGCCCTCCGAAGTCGCCGGACTCGCCGGCCGGCCCGAGGCCGATAATCTCGTCGGCATTTTCGCCGCCCTGCAAGGAAGCACCAAGGCCGGAGTCTTGGCGGATTTCGGCAATGCCAATTTCTCGACCTTCAAAAGCGCATTGGTCGATCTCGCCGTCGCCTCGCTCGGCCCGGTCACCGCTGGGATGAAACGCCTGGTGGCCGACCCCGCCCATATCGACGCGATCCTGTGCGACGGGGCGCAGAGGGCGGATGCGATCGCCCGCAAGACGATGAACGAAGTGAAGGATATTTTGGGGTTTGTCCGGGCCGGGTAGCGGTAGAGAATGGAATTCCTGCTAAACGGCGAGCCTATGAAAAAAATTAAAGATCAAAAATCCACATAATATAAGTCTTATGTTAACCTAATGACTTCGTTGAGGATGCCATGACCAAGCTTCTCGAACACGCCGTGGAAACGTTGCGCGCGCTCCCGCCGGACATGCAGGACGAGCTTGCCCGCATGCTCCTGCAATTTGCCGGGGAGGATCAACCTGTGCTCCAATTGACGGCCGAGGAAGAGGCCTCTTTAGACGAGTCTCTCGCGCAGGAAGAGCGGCGCGAATTTGCGACGGACCAACAAGTCCGGGCCATCTGGGCGAAATACGGGCTGTGAGGCTGCGCTATACGCTGCGAGGTGCTGCCAAACTCGAGCGAGTTTTGGGCTATATTTTTGCACGTTCCCCGCAGGGGGCAAGAAATGCGCAGTCACGAATTTAGGCAACGATCACGCTTTTGCTGGAGCTTCCCGGCGCAGGGCGGCTAACTAGCAAAGGCCGCCTCCGGCGCGCTTGTGTTGCTCCCTACCCCTATCTAATTTTCTACCAGGCAACCGGAGACGAACTCGTCATTCATAGTGTGCGCCATAGTGCCCGCGCTCCGTCGTCCATGCCCGGCACCCCGGAATAACGCTGCTTCTCCCCTTCGCCTCACGCCCCACGTTCTTGAAATCGTCAAAAGTCTTTATCTATAACAGTGCTACAAGACCGATTGGGGGGAACCAGCTAGGCCGGGCGGCGTTCTCGCGGGATCATCGGCCATTCGGCTCAAGGGGGAAAAGCTATGCATAAGGTGTCCGGGATCATTCGCGCCACCGTCATTCTGGCCGTGGGAGCGGCCGCCGCGCCGGCTTTTGCCGCGGTGGACGGGCCGTTTGGCGTTTTCGCGGGATCTTGGACGGGATCGGGCACGATCACCGTTAAGGACGGCACGCGGGAGCGGCTTCGCTGCAAGGCTCGGTATCAAATTTCGGCGGGGGGCACCGCCTTGCAGCAGGATCTGACCTGCGCCAGCGATAGCTATAAGTTCAATGTCATCAGCAACATCGTCGCCCAAGGCGGCACGCTGAGCGGCACCTGGGCGGAAAGCACGCGCAACGTCAGCGGCCAAGTGACCGGCCGTATCGATCCCAAGCAGATTTCCGCCACCGTCGAGGGCGTCGGCTTCACCGCTGGCGTCGGCATAGCCTCGCGCGGCAACAGGCAATCCGTCGAAATCCGGCCGACCGGCACGGATATCACGGATGTCGTGGTGACGATGTCGAAGTCCTGAGGCGGCTTACTCTATAAATAAAGAACCGCGATTCCTCGTCACTTGGGTGAATCCGCCCTAGTGACGAGCGCTTAAAGCCGATGAGCGCTCTTTTACTAAGAAGTTAGAGCATTTTTTCACTCCCAAAAGTCTGCACCTTTTGTGAAAAATGCTCAAAGCACCCGCCGCCGGCCTTGCGTCAGGCTTCTCAAGAACATCGCCGTCGGGCGCAGGATCAAAAGATCCGCCACCAAGGCCGCGATCATGGCGAAGGCGCTGAGCCAGCCGAACAGACGCAGCATCGGCAGGTTGGAAAAGGACGTGACCGCCAGGCCGCAGGCCAGCACCACGGATGTCAGGATCAGCGCCGGCCCGACCAGGATGGTGGCGCGCTCGACCGAAAGCGCGCCGTTTTCACCCGGCCGCTCTTCCAGCCGCAACCGGTTGAGGAAGTGGATCGTCGCGCTGAGGCCCAGCCCGAACGAGATGGTCAAAGCCACGACGCTGGCGAATTGCAGGCCCTCGCCCATGAAATAGAGCAGCGTACCCGAGGCGACGATGGGGAAAATGCCGGGAAGGATCGACAACAGCATCACCACCCAGGAGCGGAAGGCGAGGCCGATGAAGGCCGCGACAAAGACGATCTCGATCGTCAGGCCCCGGCTCAAGCGCTCGATCATCGCGGCGCTGTTGCGCGCCGCGATGACGGCCAGGCCGGTGACCGAAATCCGGTAGCCGGGATGGGCCGCGCGCACGGCGTCGAGCCGTTCGTCGAGCCGGTCGACGATGGGCAGAAGCCGGCTGGCATCGATATCGGGAATGCGGCCGGAGACCAGCACGGCCCGCCCATCCTCGGAAATGTAACGGCGGACCAACGGCTTCGGCAGATATCCCGCATAGTCCCGCAAGGTTTGAATATCGGTCTTGTCGAGCTTTTGCGCGAGCCAATCGCGCAAGGTCTGGAGGGAAAAGACATTGCCAATGCCCTTTTCCGTCTCGGCCGTGCGCTGAACGGCCTCGATCGTAGCCAGGGTCGCGCGGGAATAAAGATCTTCGCCTTCGGGGATCTCGATGAGAATATCGACGGGATTGGCGCCGGTCAGCTTTTGATCCAGGCTCCCATTCGCCGTCACGGCCTGTTCGTTGTTGGGCACCTGCTCGGCCAGGCGATATTTCGGTTCCAGGTTGACATAGACAAGGGACAACGCGGCGACGGCGGCGATGCCGAGCAGGCTGTAGAGGCCGGGGCGCGAGACCATGCGGACCGCGATCCAGCCGCAAAAGGCCCGCAGTGCATTGATCGCGAAATCCGCCCGCGGAGCGCCCGCCGCGAGTTTGGCCTCGCCGCGCACCAGCAGGATCGCGAGCAGAGGCAAAAAGATCAGCACGGTCAGAAGCGCAATGGCGGTCGTCAGCAAGCCCGCCTCGCCAAAAGTCCGGATCAAATCGGAATCGGAGAAGAGCAAGGCCACGAAAGAGACCATGGCGGTCGCGTGGGTCAGCACGCAGGCGGGCCCCACGACGGCCAATGCGCCGCCGATCGCCTCCGGCTTGGAGGCGCCGCCGACCAGCCGGTCGCGGATCGCGAAGGTCAATTGCATCGAATCCGAGAAACTGATCACCATGATCAGCGGCGTCATCACGTTGAGAAAAATATTCAGCCGGAAATCGAGCCAGCCGAGCGCGCCGACCGAGAGCAGGATCGCGGCAAGCGGGGGACCGGCCGCGACAATCATGAAGGACACGCGGCGGAAGAAGACGATGGCGATGAGACAGCCCGCGATAAAGCCGATCGCGTTGTAAATCACCCGGTCGCGCTCGACCGAATTATGGATTTCGAGCTGCATCACGGGCACGCCGGCAAGTTCGGCGGTGAGCCCGGAGCCCGCGAGATCCTCGTTCATGGTTTTGCGGATTTCGGCGACGACGGGGCCTGCGTTTTTTCTTCCCGCGGCATCGGGTTTCAGGGCCAAGACGATCAGCGCCAATTGTCCGTCGCTGGAGAGAAGCTTGCCGCTGATCAGTTCGTTGGCGCGGACCTTGGCGATCAAGTCCCGATAGGCTTGGCCCTCGGGAAGGGTTTCCGGGAAAAGAGGTGGCGGAATCGTTCCATTGTCCGGTGGCTGGCGCGCCGAGAACAGCGAGATAATCCCCCGCGTGTCATCGATCAGTTGGAGATCGGTGACGAGATCGCGAAGTTTTTCCAGCGGCTCGCGGTCGAGCAGGCCCTTGCCTTGCACCACCACCAGAACGTCATATTCGCTGGACGGGAAATCCCGTGTCACCGCCTCGTATTGCCGGAATTGCGGCGTATCGGAGCGGAACAACTGGCTGAGGGAATCGTCGACCTTGAGACGCTTGATCCCGAGGAACGCGCCCGCGCCTAAAATGACAAAGACAATCAGGAGCAAGTAGGGGACGCGGAGCGAGACCAGGCCGAGCCGCTCCAAGCCAAAGGCCAAAGGCGGCAGCGCCCGGCCGGACGCGCCCGTGCCCGGCTCCAACGTTTCGACCTCTTGTTCGACCGCTTGCATGCCGGGAATTCTCGATTTCGAGGATCAAATAGATTTGGCGCAGATTCTTCCTAACGTTTAGTTTTTTCCTAACGTTTAGTTCGTTTGAGCTAAATGCGACTTTCTGCGATTGACGACCGATTCCGCCTCAAAATGTCTCCGGCCGTCTTCTTCTGTGACGGATGCCGCAATACGGCCATTAACGGGGCATTAACCATGCTCCGCATTTGCGACAATACAACACGCTTCGATAACGCTCCAGCAAGGTTGACAGAACCTTCGCTTAACCATCGCGCGTTACCACAAGGTTCGAGTTTATAGGTTTTGGAGGACAGGCCATGGGCCTTTACGAAAATGCGGGACGCCTGAAAATTGCAGCCGTCGTCTGTTTGGCGCTGGCCATTGGCGCTTGCGCGAAGACGCCGGGTGAGGAAGGCTTGGCGGGCATGGGCGCTGGCGGTCACGGGCACGCCATTCCCGGCAGCGCCGAGGATTTCGCGCAAAACATCGGCGATCGCGTGTTTTTCGAAAGCGACCAGACCGATCTGACGCCCAAGGCCCAAGCGACGCTCGATGGCCAAGCGCGCTGGTTGCAGCAATATAATCGCGGGGAAATCACCATCGAAGGCCATGCCGACGAGCGTGGCACGCGCGAATATAATTTCGCGCTCGGCGCCCGCCGCGCGGAATCGACCAAGCAATATCTGATCGCGCGCGGCATTCCCGCCAGCCGTATCCGCACGATCAGCTACGGCAAGGAACACCCCGTCGCAACCTGCAACGACATCTCCTGCTGGTCGCAAAATCGCCGCGCGGTCACGGTGATCGGCGCGCCGTCGTAACGGCTGAGCGGGGCCCGCCCCTCTCCACGTAGCACAAGGCCGGCCGGGAGCGAGGGCGAGCCAAGCCATCGATGGGGTTGCTCGCGCTTTCGCACTTGGCCGCCGGTCTCGCGCTTTCGCGCCTGGCCGCCGGTCTCTCGTCTTCGGCTCGCCCCGAAACGGCAGCCCAGCCCAAAAACGAAAACGCGAGCAACGAGAGCCTTGAAACCAGGCCGCGTGCCGATGCCCGGTCCAGTTCGCGCGCCCGGATAGAGCTTGCGCCATAGGCAAGCTCGACATGGTCTCGATACCCTCCAATCCGGCATGGCGCGGGCGAATTCCGGCAGGCGGCGGAAGCCGCGCGCCGGCAGGCGCAAGCGCACGGAAACCCGCCCCTTGATTGCGGCCACGGTTCAGGATTGGCTGGTAAGCCAAACTAGGGCAAGATAGGGTTGAAACTGGCGGCTACCGGGAAAATGCCGGCTTGGCCAGCGCGTCCAGCGAAAGGTCATTTGTCTGCCGGGGCCTTGGCAACAGGACAAGAAGCACCAGCATGATGCCAAACTTTCTCCCAAGTAGCTTGCGCGAAAACCCCTTCAGGGGCGAGCTGACCGACGAGCAGTTCCAGACGATATTCGCGCAGAATATTTGCTACAGCGTGCTCGACGAAAACGCCATCATCGCCATTACCGATGTGAAGGGTATCATAAAA
>Ga0187852_1000602_pt1 | contig 38681 bp, 32 predicted proteins | sample June2016WEW_6_40_FD_134511 | JGI IMG/M metagenome (GOLD analysis project Ga0187852, IMG submission 134511) | Peatland microbial communities from SPRUCE experiment site at the Marcell Experimental Forest, Minnesota, USA - June2016WEW_6_40 | ecosystem: Environmental > Terrestrial > Soil > Wetlands...
CAGCTCCGGGGCGGATAACGCGTCGATGTCGGGCAGCTGTTTCATTCCCAGAATGAATCAGAACATGCCCGCCAAGCCTACAAAAATATCAAGCCGCCGCCCGGGGTTTCGCCCCTGTTGCGAGGACATGCGCTAACTCATTGAAAAGAGAGCGAGTTCCTGTCGCTTTGGTGATGCCACCAAAGCGGAACGCGCTCTCGCTTGTCCCGAAAAAGTTGCAGACTTTTTCGATCGAGGACACGCGCTAACTCCTTGAAAAGAGGGCGAGTTCCTGTCGCTTTGGTGATGCCACCAAAGCGGAACGCGCTCTAGCGCGTCACCGGGATCGGCTCGTCCACGATCTGAGCGAGGCCACGTTCGCCGAGCGCCCGCGCCAAAGCCGCGCCCGGACGCGCGCCGCTGGTGAAAACCGCCCGGTGGCCCGAAGGCTCGCTAGGCTCACCGGCTCGCAAGGCAAAACCCAACTCGGCCAAGACATGATCGGCGCGCCGGGCAATCGCCGCCGCCGGATCGATCCAGGCGACCGGCCAAGGCGCGAGGGCCTCGAAACGGTCCAGCAAAAGCGGATAATGGGTGCAGGCGAGCACGATGCAATCGGTGCGGCTCGCGCCCGCCGCCACGAAGCACGGCGCGATTTCGGCCGAAATATCCGCGTCCGCCACTGGCTCGCCGCGCATGACCGCTTCCGCCAAACCCGCGAGACGGTGCGAGCCCACCAAAGTCACCTCGCGATCGGCGGCATAAGTGTCGATCAGCGCGCGGGTATAATCCCGCGCAACGGTGCCAGGCGTCGCCAGCACGCTGATCTTCTTCGTCCGCGAATAGGCCGCGGCGGGCTTGATCGCGGGCACCGTGCCGACGAAGGGCATGGCGGGAAATCGTTCGCGCAAGCCAGAGAGGACCAAGGTCGAGGCGGTGTTGCAAGCGATCACGACAGCATCGGGGCGAAACCGCTCGATCAGCCGCTCCATCACCGTGCCGACGCGCGCCACGAGCCCTGCCTCGCTCCACCGCCCGTAGGGAAAGGCGGCATCGTCCGCCACATAGGTCAGGCAAGCGTCCGGCCGAGCACGCAAAATCGCGGCCAGGACGGTGAGCCCGCCGAGCCCCGAATCGAACACGAGAATTTCAGGGCGCCGCGCCATGCTCTCCGCCAAATGATGTGGGAGCGCTCTATAGCGGTTTCCGGCGGTAAGATCGACCTGCATGGTCTCAAATCAGACACGGCGAGATTAAGAGATCGTTGCTGGCTTTGGTACCGCGCTACCCCACCCCCGGCTTTCGTGGCCCCTCCACCAGCCGCACGATGGCGCCGCGGAGCGTGCGGACATCCTGCTCGCTGAGACTCAAGCGGTGGAGAATGTTGCGCAGGTTCCGGCGCATGACCGGCGCCTTGCCGATGGGGCGGAAATAGCCGTTCTTTTCCAATTCGCCTTCCAAATAATCGAAGAAGGACACGATCATTTCGCGCGGGGCCGGCGGCGAGCGCTCCACGAGATCGAAAGGGGCCGCCGCCCCGCCCGACGCCTTCATCCATTCGTAGGAGACCAACAGCACGGCTTGCGCCAGATTGAGCGAGGCATAAGCGGGATTGACGGGGAAGGTGACGACGGCATCGGCCAAAGCCACATCGTCGTTGTCGAGCCCAGTGCGTTCCGGGCCAAACAACACGCCGTGCTTCTCGCCCTCAATCAAATCACTTGCAGCCAAACCACGCGCAGCCATGCGCGCAGCGCTTTCCAGCATCGCGCGATCCGGGGTCTCGACGCGCTTGTGCTGGCCGCGCTCGCGGGCGGTGGCCGCCCAAACGAAATTGAGATCCGCGACGGCCTCCTCGACGGTCTTGTACAGCACGGCCGAATCGAGGAGATGCACGGCACCTGCCGCGGCGGCGGCGGCCGTCTCCTTATAGACGTCTTCGGGGGGCCACCCGCCCTTGGGGCTGACGAGGCGCAGATCGGAAAGGCCAAAATTGGCCATGGCCCGCGCGCACATGCCGACATTTACGGCAAGTTGCGGCCGCACCAACACAATCGCCGGCCCGCCCGCGCGATTGGGCTTGGTTCGATCCGTTCCGGCTCCCGTCACATCGGCCCCTTTCGCGGCCGCGAAATCCCAGCCGCCCTGCCGGCACGCGTTCTCTGCCCCGAAAGCAAAACTTTGATCCCAAATTCGCGGGTGCTATAGGCCGGAAATCGCAATTCGGCATTCTTCCTGCATAAACATGGGCGGGAACAAACAAGGGGTCAGGCTTAATGGACAAGATCAAGGTCGACAATCCGATCGTCGAACTCGATGGCGACGAGATGACCCGAATCATCTGGCATTACATCCGTGACAAGCTCATCCATCCCTATCTCGATGTGAAGCTCGATTATTACGACCTTTCCATCGAGAATCGCGACGCCACCAACGACCAGGTCACGTTCGATTCCGCCAATGCGATCAAGCGCCACGGCGTCGGCGTGAAATGCGCGACCATCACCCCCGACGAGGCTCGGGTCGAGGAATTCAAGCTAAAACACATGTGGCGCTCGCCCAACGGCACGATCCGCAACATCCTCGGCGGCGTGATCTTCCGCGAGCCGATCATCTGCCGCAACGTTCCCCGCTTGGTGCCGGGCTGGACGCAGCCGATCGTCGTCGGCCGCCACGCCTATGGCGACCAATATCGCGCCACGATGATTCGCGTGCCGGGCAAAGGCCGCCTCACCCTCAAGTTCGAGGGCGAGGATGGCCAAGTCATCGAGAAAGAAGTGTTCCAGTTCCAGGAAGCCGGCGTCGCCATGGCGATGTACAACCTGGACAGTTCGATCCGCGATTTCGCCCGCGCGTCGCTCAACTATGGCCTGAACCGCAAATATCCCGTCTATCTCTCGACCAAGAATACCATTCTCAAAGTCTACGACGGCCGGTTCAAGGATATTTTCGAAGAGGTCTATCAGACCGAATTCAAAGCGAAATTCCAGGCCTTGGGCCTCACCTACGAGCACCGCCTCATCGACGACATGGTGGCCTGCGCGATGAAATGGTCGGGCGGCTATGTCTGGGCCTGTAAGAATTACGATGGCGATGTGCAGTCCGACACCGTTGCCCAGGGCTACGGCTCGCTCGGTTTGATGACCTCGGTTCTGATGACCCCCGATGGCCAGACAGTCGAGGCCGAAGCGGCGCATGGCACGGTGACGCGCCATTATCGCCAATACCAGGCGGGCAAACAGACTTCGACCAATTCCATCGCGTCGATCTTTGCCTGGACGCGCGGCCTCTCTCACCGCGCCAAGCTCGATAACAACGATGCCTTGGCCAAATTCGCCGGTACGCTCGAAAAGGTCTGCGTCGAGACCGTCGAAGCAGGTTTCATGACGAAAGATCTGGCGCTGTTGGTCGGCGCCGATCAGCGCTGGCTCTCGACCACCGGTTTCCTCGACAAGATCAATGAAAATCTCAAGGCGGTGATTACCCAGCAGCAACAAGCCGCTGCGGAATAGATCGCGGCCCCCGCGCGGCGATGCCAAATCGCCGCGCGGACACAGTCCTCATCCGATTTGCCGGTTTACGGCGGATTATGAATCAACTGATTGTATTGATAAATTTCCCTGGGTATAAGGGCGGCGATTTTGAGTTAGGAGACTCAGGACGTGGCGGCGGAATTGATTGACGACACCTATCGGCCGTCAGACGACGAGCCCTTCATGAACGAGCGGCAGCGCGATTACTTCAAGCGCAAGCTGATTCAATGGCGCGAGGATATTTTGCGGGAAAGCCGCGAAACTCTCGTCGCTCTGCAGAGCGAAAACGAGAATCATCCCGATGTCGCCGACCGGGCGTCCTCGGAAACCGATCGCGCGATCGAACTGCGCGCCAGGGACCGGCAACGCAAACTGATCTCGAAGATCGAGGCCGCCCTCGCCCGGATCGAGGAAGGCAGCTATGGCTATTGCGAGGAAACGGGCGAGCCTATTTCCCTCAAACGCCTTGACGCCCGCCCCATCGCGACCCTCTCCGTCGAAGCGCAAGAGCGCCACGAACGGCGCGAGCGGGTCTATCGAGACGCCTAAAAAGCTCACGGTCCCGGGGGAATGGGGCCGCGCGCCGCTTTTCCGGCGGCTCGTCGATCCCCGTCTAATTCATCGGCGAAATCAACATAATCCCCTGCCCGCGGGGATCCCTAGCGAAGCTCCGGCCTCTTGCGATCGCATGACACGCCGGTGTCTTAGAGCGATTTCTTACCAAGGAGTTAGAGTATTTCCTCGATCGCAAAAGCCTGCGACTTTTGCCGGAAATACTCTACTTCTCGTCCATTCCACGGCCGAGCAATTTGGCCATTTCCTCTTCCAGCGACTCCATCGTGTCGACCGGCGCCTGCGCGCTCGTCACAGGTGGCGAGGGAGGCGCTGGGATCTCGGACACGGACGGCGGCGGCGGTGAAGCCGGAACCGGTTTTGCCAAGGGAGTCGTCCGGATAGGCGGACGCGGCGGCAAGGGACGCAGGAATTGCTGCGGAACGGGACGCACGGCGGCGGGCGCCGCCGGTTCAGGCGTGGATTCCGGCGGTGCCGCGGCAGGGGCTGCGGGAGCGGGCGGTGGAACGAGATCCACACGCGGAACATTTTCCGGAGGCCGGGGCGCTGGACGTGGCTCGGCCTGGGGCAGTGTCCGGCGAGGCGGAAGCGGGAACGTTGGCGCCCGGCGCGGTACGGTCTCGCCCGGCGCTAACACGATGGGCGGGATTTGCGGCGGAAGGGCTGCCACCTGCGGTTCGGCGGCTGGCCTGGGCGCGGAAACCGGCGGCTTCGAGGGCGCCGGCGCCGGAGCGGCCTGAGGAGGCGCCGAGGGCGGCGGCGCGGGTTCAGCTAGCCGCGTGGCGGGCTCCACCCGTTCCACCGGCGGTAGAGGCGCGGGAATGCGCGGCTCCCCGAACGCTGATACCTGCGGCAAGGCGGGGCCAGCCCCTTCGAGCTTGTCCCGGCGGTTTTCTCGCACTTCGACCCGCGAGATCTCGGACTCGATCAAGAGATCGTTAGGCCCGCCGATCATGATGAGATGCTCGGTATTGTCGCGCCGCACGATGATGAGCTGGCGCTGGCGGTCGAGATCGAAAGCATCCACAATGCCGAGCCGCGCCTGACGTGTCCGGCCGCCTGGCATGCGAAGCCTGCCGCGAAACAGCATCTGGACAATTGCTAGAAGCAAGAGGACCCCAATGAGGAGGGCCAAAAGCCCAGCACCCACCAGCAAAGGCTTATTATCTAACAGCGACTGCATCCAGATGCCCATGGAAGATCACGATTGAAAATATTCCATATCACGCAAATGGCCTGGCCGCGCGCGAAAGGTTAATGAATGGTTAACGGCGCACTGCTTCAAGGGAAGAGGGCATGAGCTATTACAACAATTGTCAAGCTTTCCAAAACCATTTGACCTATAAAATCTTGGGATGGCAGCTGGCCTTCGTCTCGCGGCTCTTGTGTTCGCTTGAAAAAGCAGTCCTCAGTGACAAGTCCTTCGTAGCAAGTCCGCGGTCATCTGGGCCGGTTGGCCGAGGCGGCCGAACGGACCAGCGGGAAAGATCAGGGAAATCGGGCAAAATCGCATGAGCGACCAAGTGACTTCCGCCGCATTTCATCGGACGGAGCGTTCGGGAAGCCCTGCGCTTGTCCTCGTTTTTGCGGCGCTTTTAGTCGCCGCCGCCGTGGCCTTTTCGATTCTGCCGCGCGACGAGGCGGGAACCCTGATCCTCGGTCTGCTGGCCGTGCTGGCCGTTGTCGGAATTTTCGCCCTCTTCGCTTATGCCGTCGGCATTTTTCAATTCGCGGGACGGGCGGTCAAAAACGACATGACCCGCCTGATCTGCGACAGCGGACCGGAGGGTCTGCTGGTCACGGATACCGGCGGCAAGTTCATCTATGCCAACGAGACCTATTTGCAACTGGCGCAAGCGCAGAGCGCCGGCGATTTGCGGAGCGTGGAGCGGCTTTTCTCGGGTTCGCCCGAGGTCTCCGAGGCCGTCTACCGGCTGGCCCAGGCGGCGCGCGACGGCAAGCGCGCAACCGAGGAACTGCGGCTGAGCCCGCCGCTCAATGGCGCGGCGGGGAATGTCGGCTGGTATCGCGTCCGCGTGCGTCCCCTCGCGCTTCCCTCGGCCAAGCGAGCAAGTCTCTGGACGATCGCCGATATCACGAGGGAACGCGAACGCCACGAAAACGTCTTTCAAGAGCTTCAACACGCCATCGATTTCCTCGATCACGCCCCGGCGGGCTTCTTCTCTTGCGACGGCAAGGGCGACGTGTCCTACATGAACGCGACGCTTGCCACTTGGCTGGATTACGATTTGGCCCAGGTCGGATCGGGCGGGTTGAAGCTCACCGATTTTGTCGCCGGCGGCGGCGGCGCCCTGCTCGCGGCGGTCGGCGGCGGCCCTGGCGAGGTCTTGACCGAACAATTCGACATCGATCTCAAAAAGCGCGGCGGCCAAAACTTGCCCGTTCGCGTGATCCACCGCGTGGCCTTCAGCCACGACGGAACCCCCGGCCCGTCCCGCACGCTGGTCATCAGCCGCGCGCCCGGCGAGGAGCCCGGCGAAGATCTCCGCGCGGCGGAGGTCCGTTTCGCCCGCGTTTTCAATGCGACCCCGGTGGCCATTGCGATTGTCGACGACGCCGGCAGTATCAGCCAATCCAATCCAGCCTTCGCCAGGCTGATGCCGGAAGCCCTCAAGTCCAGCCGCTTGGAACAAGGCGGCCTCAAATCGATTTTCGCCGGCATTGCCGAGCGCGACCGGCCAGCGCTTGCGCAAGCCATCCGGGCGGCGGCGACAGGGAGCGATATCCCCCCGCTCGACCTCAGCCTCACGGGCGAGGGCGAACGCTCGGCGCGGCTCTTCGTGTCGGGGTCCGGAGAACCCGGCGTCGGCGGCGCCACCATCTATGCCCTCGACACGACGGAACAACGCACCCTCAAGGAAAACTTCGACCAGGCGCAAAAAATGCAGGCCATCGGCCAGCTCGCGGGCGGCGTCGCGCATGATTTCAACAATGTGCTGACGGCGATCATCGGCTTTTCCGACCTGCTGCTCGCCAACCACCGGCCGACCGATCCGTCCTTCCAGGACATTATGCAGATCAAGCAGAATGCCAACCGCGCGGCGGGCTTGGTGCGGCAGCTCCTCGCCTTTTCGCGGCGCCAGACCCTGCGGCCGCAGACGTTGCAGCTCGGCGACGTCATGTCCGATCTGCAAATGCTGATGCGCCGCCTCGCCGGCGAAAAGATCGAGCTTGAGCTTCGCCACGGCCGCGATCTCTGGCTGGTCAAGGCCGACGTCAATCAGTTCGAGCAGGTCATCATCAACCTCGTGGTGAACGCTCGCGATGCGATGCCCAATGGCGGCACGATCACGTTGCGCACATACAATGTGACCCCCGCGGACTGCGCGGCCTTCCGCGAGGATGTCCTGATTCCAGCCGAATATGTCGCGATCTCCGTGACCGACACCGGAACCGGCATTCCGCCCGACGTGCTCAACAAGATCTATTTGCCGTTTTTCACCACCAAGGAAGTCGGCAAGGGCACCGGCCTCGGCCTATCCATGGTCTATGGCATCGTCAAACAGACCGAAGGCTATGTCTTTTGCGACTCGACCGTCGGCAAGGGAACGACCTTCACCATCCTCCTGCCCCGCTACATCCCGCAAGAAGCCGACGAGCCGGTCAAGAAGGAAGCGGTCAAGCCCGTCGCCGATTCGACCGGCCACGGCACCATCCTCCTCGTCGAGGACGAGGAAGCCGTGCGCGCCTTTGGCGCCCGTGCGCTCTCCTCGCGCGGCTATACCGTGCTGCAAGCGGGCTCTGGCCTGGAGGCGCTGGAAGTCGTCGAAAGCAATCCCGGCAAGATCGACCTCGTCGTCTCCGACGTCGTGATGCCGGAGATGGATGGCCCCACGATGTTCGGGGAGCTTCGCAAACGCGGTATTACCGCGAAAGTGATCTTCGTCTCCGGCTATGCCGAGGACGCCTTCGCCCGCAACCTGCCCGAGGGCGAGGATTTCGGCTTCCTGCCGAAGCCGTTCTCGCTGAAGCAGCTCATCGAAGCGGTGAAAAACGCGACGAGCTGAGGGGGGCTGACACGAAACGGTTAAAGCGGCAGGCGTTCGCGGCGAGAACGCGGCTCGCCCCGAACAAGCCACCACCGAAAATAGCAATTACATCTAATTTTAGAGAAATCTTTCGGAGAACGCGAAGGCGGCGGTGACTAAGGTTTGGATACCCAAACAAAATGTGGGGGTCCAAGATGGTTCGCCAAACATTGACAGCGTTTTCAAACAGAGGCCTGCGCGATGTCTTCACGTCGCGGCATCACTCTGTCGAAGTCTCCCGCGAACGTTACACCCTGATCGTCTCTCGCGTGCAGTGGAGCGCCGGCCTGTTCGCGGTTCTGATGGCCGCTTGGATCATCGTCGATGCGCTGACCGTGAGCTGGCCGTTGTGGGGTGTGATAGGGATCGAACGTCTGTTCGCGGCGGCCGCTTTTTTAATGCTGGCGCGCCATCGGTTCGCGGCTGGACCGGCCAGCGCCGCGCTTTGGGCTGTCGCCACATTCGTATTTGTCTTGGCGGGCTTTTTCTCATTGTCATACGTCATGTTTTGGCACTTTCACGATACCGGGCAGCCGCTCTTTGCGACGACCGCATACTTTTACGCGCCATTCCTCATCAGCGGTGGCTTGAGTATTTTACCGTTGACCGCGCTCGAAAGCGCGCTGCTCACCATGCCCTTGTTCGCCGCGACCGCATTGTCGCTCGTTTTGTCGCCTGAACCCGTGGGCGGAGGAGCCCTCGCGACGTTGTGGCAGCTCTTTCTCGTCGCCGGCATTTCCAATGTGGCAAGTATGAGCCAACTCCGTTTTCTGATCGCCCTGGTCGAACAGTTTACACTCGATGCGATGACGAACGCGCTCACCCGGAGTTCCGGCGAACATGTCATCGATTCGCAATTTGCCCTTGCCGCGTCGAAGGGCAGTTCTCTCGCCGTCCTGTTCATCGACCTCGACAGATTCAAAACGGTCAACGACCGGTTTGGGCACGAGGCGGGCGATGCCGTGCTTCAGCGAGCAGGAAGGTCAATTCGTGCGAGCCTGCGCGATCAGGACACTTTGGTGCGATGGGGCGGCGAGGAGTTTTTGGCTATTCTGCCAGGACTTAATGCCATCGATGCCGAAGCTGTCGTTAAGCGGATGGGCCGTAACGGCTTTGGAGTTAGGCCCGATGGAACGCCGGTGACAGCGAGCATCGGAATTGCGGAGCGGATCAGCGACAAAACGCTTGGTTGGGCGGAACTCGTCGATTTGGCCGATAAACGCATGTATGCGGGAAAAATGGCAGGGCGAAATCGCTATATGAATGCTGGCGGCAAGACAGCGTGTTTTGTTGCGAGGAATGCGATCCACGCAATCAAGGACAGACGCGCTGCTTGACCGGAGCGGTATTTAATCGTTTGCCGCGACACCCAGGCGGGCAAGGTCCGGTGTCTCTCCTCTCCGAAATTTAGGAGTTTCGAAACAGGCGCGATTTGACGTAATGGCCTCATGCGGCCGTGGAACGCCCGGCCGGGACGCTCAGTTCGAAGTCTCGTTTGATGGGGCACTCCGCGCATGAACATTTTTTAATCGAGGCGAGCGCCGTGGCGACGCCGGTTTGAACGACGGTTTCGCCCTCGGAATTTTTCACCCGGATCAACGTCTTATCCCCGTTTTGGATGCGCAGAGCCAGAGCTTCGACATAGCACCAGACGGACTGTTCATCGGACAACATCAGAACCTGAGCAACGACCGATGCGTTGCTTTGCCGGACGATTTCGAACGTGAATACCGACATCCAACATCCCTGGCTTCCCCCACATTCATATAGTCGAAATTGATCGAACACCCCCTTGCACTGCAATATAACGCCGCCGCATTGCGAATGACTTGATGTAAAACGAGTCCACCGGGATTTTAACTGGTCAAAGAGGAGATGATGATGCGAGTATCCAGTCGTCGCCGCTCATTAATAAAGGCGATAACTTATCGTATTCTTATCATGTGTCTCGATTTCATGGCAATCTATTTTTTTACGGGAGCCGTGCATATTGCCATCGGTTTTATGATCGTCAGTAACGTATATACATCGGCCTGTTACATCTTACATGAAAGATTCTGGGCGAACATCCAGTGGGGAGTCGACGAAACCTAAGAAGTCATCCCGTTTGATCGCTCGCACAACATTCTGGAAAAATGTTCGACTTGGAAACGACCGCGATTTAAAAGACAGGATCTTGTGGCGGAGCAGCCGCCTTCAATCGTCGCAAGCAGCGGGACGTTCATACAAGTGAATGGAGGCTTCTCAAGATCAAAAAAACTAGTAAAAATATAATTGTTTAAATGATTCGACTGCTGAGTCGCGTATCCGGCAAGACCCAAACTGGCGCGGGGAGCAAAATGGTTTCGTCCTACCTTCTTCGGCCTTTCATTTCGCTTCGTAATGCCTGCCGCATGTGTTTCCCCGATCGGGAGCGGCTTGGGCACTGTTCGATCTGTGGCAATGGCCACATCTGTTTTCCGGCGGAAAACAACAAACAGCGTACAACGAAAACGACGAAACATTACCCTCGAGCGGCATCGGACTCTCGACCCCATGGCGCCCCCTAATTTCCGTCCGCTAGCTGTCGAAGCCATGAAGGTTGTTCATCCGTGGCTTGGGGGGGAAAACTGGGGTTGCGAACCCATAATCCGCGCCGCGCTCGCCTTGGATGCCAGTCCCAGTCTTCTATCTCACTTCCTCGTTCGGCGGAGCCGCCAAAAAAAACGGCGAGACCGCACCCCATCGGATCTCGTCCAGCAGGCCGGACTCCCGGAGGATTTCGTGTTTGGGATCGCGCGGATCGGCGGTCCGATGCAACGCCGGCTCGATCGTCAGAGCGCCCTTCTTGAACACCGAAGCGGCGCCGCTAAAGCTGTGATTGCGTTCGATCACACAAACCTTGCGCCCGGCCTTCGCCATCAAGGCAGCGGCCGTCAGGCCTCCCAGCCCGGAACCGATGACGGCAATGTCAAAAGATAATTCCCCTATAGTATATTTATAGGCATCAATGCAAACTGGCCGCTTTGATCTATGTCAAAACGTACGCCGACGTGGACGGGCCCGAAGAAATACGGAATCGATGGTCTGCGGTGAGTATTTCATTAACCTCGATGCTATATCTGCCCCCAATAACATGTTTTTACATCAAGGCACAACCTAAATGACTGGTATTCGACACCATATGTTCATTACAGGACTTAATTCGCAACCGCCATTCCCTCGATGAGCCCCGCATCAAAACGTTCAGCCCCCGGCAGCCACTGACCGGAGATCAAGTCCGTTCGCGGACGAAAGGAAGATTATGTCGATTGGACAGCGGATATCGGTGATCGTGATCCTGCCGATCATCGCCTTGATGGGCTTTTCCGGATGGATATTGTCCGAGAGGTGGTCGGAATCGGTGCAAATGCAAAATGTGATGGCGGGGAGCGGGATCATCGCGACCGTGAACGACCTCGTCAGCAATTTCCAGCGAGAACGCGGTCGTTCGGCGCTATTTCTCGGTTCGAAGGGCACCCAATACGGTCAAGAATTGACTGCGCAGCGCCAGACCACGGACGACAAGCGCGGCGTCTTCATCGCCGCGGCGCAGCCCGCGATCCTCGCCCAGCTCCAGCCCGCCGTCGCCAAATCGATTGAAGAGGCGAACGGCGCTCTCGTAAGCTTGAACAAATTGCGGGAGGCCGTATCGAATCAAAGCATCGCGGCCGGCGATGCATCGAAGACGTATTCGGCGATGATCGACCGGTTTCTCACCGTGTCGCTTGTCATCGTCCATGACATTGACCGCTCGCAAGTCAAGAACGCCGCGCTTGCGTCAAGTCTTCTGCAGAGAGCGTCCGAGCGGGCGGGTATAACGCGCGCCACCGGTTCGAATGGATTGGCGGCGGGCGGATTCAGCGTCGAGCAACTCGTCCGGCTTGCCAACCTGGAAGCCGAGGAGGCGGAATTCATAAGCCTCTTTAAAGAGTTCGCCCCTCCCGAAATCCGGGCGGCCTACACGGTCGCGGCGAACTCGGCCGGGGCGGTGGAAGTCTCCCGGTTGCGCCAGACGATCCTGGCGGCCAAGCCCGGCGAGCCGGTCACGGACATCGACGGCGCGCAATGGTTCAAGGCGGCCACCGCCCACGTCGACATGCTCGTGGGCATTCAAGACCAGCTGCTGAGAACCGTTGTCGCGGGAGCCACGGGCGGGCGCGACGAGGCAAACTGGCAAGTGGCCACGACCGCAGCCATCGCGGCCATTGTCATGGCCGTCATCCTCGGTCTCGGCATTGTGACGACGCGCTCCGTCACGCGTCCCATCGTCGCCATGGTATCGGCGATGCGGCGTCTCGCGGCGGGCGACCTGAGCGTCGAAATTCCCGCCACGCGGCGCAAGGACGAGATCGGCCAAATGGCCAAGGCCGTGCTCGTGTTTCAGCAGGCGGCGGTCGAGAACGCGCGTCTGGAACGCGAGGCGGCCGGGCATCGCGCGCGGGCCGAAGGAGAGCACGCCCGCAACGAACAGGCTCAGCGGGAGGCGACCGAACAGGAACGGGCGATCGTCAAAAGCTCTATTGGCACCGCCTTGACCAAGCTGGAGGCCAAGGACCTAACTTATCGCATGACAGGCGACATACACGAAGCGTATCGCCAGCTGCAAACGGACTTCAACGCCGCAATCGGCCAGCTTGAAGACGCGATGCGGAGCGTGACCGGCAGTACAAACATGATTTCCTCCGGCTCCCGGGAGATTTTGACGGCCTCCGACGATCTGTCGCTCCGTACCGAACAGCAGGCCGCGAGCCTCGAGGAGACCGCGGCGGCGCTTGATGAAATTACCGCGACCGTCAAGAAATCGGCGGAAGGGGCGAGCCATGCGCGCCAGGTCGTCACCACCGCCGACCAAGACGCCAAGAAAAGCATACTGGTGGTGCGCCAAACGGTCGAGGCGATGGATGGAATCGCGAAGTCTTCGCAGCAGATCAACCAGATCATCGGCGTGATCGATGAGATCGCCTTCCAGACCAATCTGCTCGCTCTGAACGCGGGGGTCGAGGCCGCGCGCGCGGGCGACGCGGGCAAAGGCTTTGCCGTGGTGGCTTCCGAAGTGCGCGCGCTGGCGCAGCGCTCGGCGGAGGCGGCCAAGGAAATCAAGGGCCTCATTTCGGCTTCGACGACGCAGGTCGATTACGGCGTCAAGCTGGTGGCCGAGACCGGCAAGTCGCTGGAGCGCATCATGGCGCAAGTGTCGGAGATCAACGACGTGGTCTCGGCGATCGCCGCGGGCGCGCACGAACAAGCGGAAGGACTGGAACAAATCAACACGGCGATCAACCAGATGGATCAGGCGACGCAGCGAAATGCGGCGATGGTCGAGGAATCGACGGCCGCGAGCCATTCCCTGTCACAGGAGACCGATCAGCTTGCGGGACTTGTCGGACAATTCCAGGTTGGCCGGCCGGGCGGCGGCGACACCCTGCGCGCCCAATTACAAAAGGCGGCACCGCATGCCTTCCGGCAGCCGGCGAAAACCCAGCTTGTTTCGAGGACGGGAAACCGCGCTTAGGCGCAAGCAGCCGGCGCTGCGATTCACGCAATGAGGCGACGCAGCCGGTACGCCCATGGACCGGGGATGGTGAATGGCGATCCCTCCGGCGGCGATCCCGGCGGTTGGGAGGAGTTCCGGGCCACCCGCCCATTCTCCACCGTTATTTTCGGCCGGCCTTCACGGCCACGGCGACCGCGCGGCTCCGCCTAGCGGCTGCGCGAAGGGCGCGGGCTGATCGATCTCCACGCCATGGCGCGCCGCAAGCGTCAGAATCGTCTGCGCGAGGACATGCGGGCGCTGGTCGAGCAGAAGCAGCGCGATCACCCGCTCGCGATACCGGCCCCGCCAGCGCGCGCACCAGTCGCCGGCCCGGAACGGATTGTAAAAACTTGGCCCGTCTTCCCTCAGGGTCAACCGGACCGCGCAAGCGCCCGCTCCGCTCGTCACTAATTCCGCGCGCGAGAAAGCCGTCCACGCGATCCACTCGTTCCCCAAGCGCGCGTCGTGCAGGCCTTCGCCATCCACCGCCAAACACGCGCGGCGGTGCTTTAAATCCCGAATGGCCGTGATCACCACCCCGGCGGGCACGCCGGCAAAGCCCGCAAAAAGTCCCGCGGCCCCAAACTTAAAGGCATATTGGCCCAAACCGGCGGCGGGACTGAGGAAAAAAGCCACACCGAGGAATAAACAGGCGCCGGCAATCAAAAAAGCGGCGGCGCCAACGACCCCGAGCCGCCAGCCCGGCCGCGCCTCGAGCGGCAGCAGGACCCGCTCGAGCCTCTTTCCCGGGGGCGCCAAAAATCCAGCTTCGACTGGAATGTGCAGGGCTCGATCGAAGATGCTCATGCCATGCCTCCACGGCGCGGGAGAGGAAAAAGCGAACCGGCTATCTCCGCTTTAACGTAAAACCATCCGGACCGTTCAAAAGATTGTCCGCGACAGAAAAGCCGCCACACCCGCGGTTGCACGAAATTAATGCGCACTCACACTTGCTCATGAGAACAAATCATGTACAGTACCTCGGACGAAGCCATATTGCGCTGCCTGCCCACCCCGTGCCAGAAGGATTATGAAGTCATGAGTCAAGCCAATCTCCGCCTCGTGGAAGGATCGTCCGTGGATAAGACTAAGGCGCTGGAAGCAGCGCTGTCGCAGATCGAGCGCTCCTTCGGGAAGGGCTCGATCATGCGGCTCGGCAAAAACCAAAAAGCGATGGAAATCGAGACGATCTCGACGGGATCGCTGGGTCTCGATATCGCTTTGGGCGTCGGCGGCCTGCCGCGTGGCCGGGTCATCGAGATTTACGGGCCGGAATCCTCGGGCAAAACGACGCTGACGCTGCATGTGATTGCGGAAGCGCAGAAATCGGGGGGCGTTTGCGCCTTTATCGATGCCGAACATGCGCTCGATCCGGTCTATGCGCGCAAACTCGGCGTCAATCTCGAGGATCTCTTGATCTCCCAGCCCGATACGGGTGAGCAAGCGCTCGAAATCACGGATACCTTGGTACGCTCGGGCGCGGTCGACGTGCTCGTGATCGATTCGGTCGCGGCGCTGACGCCTCGCGCCGAAATCGACGGCGAAATGGGCGATAGCCAGCCGGGCCTCCAGGCGCGTCTCATGAGCCAGGCTTTGCGGAAGCTCACGGCGTCCATCTCCCGCTCGCATACGATGGTGATTTTCATCAATCAGATTCGCATGAAGATCGGGGTGATGTACGGCTCGCCCGAGACCACGACCGGCGGGAATGCGCTGAAATTTTATGCCTCCGTCCGCCTCGACATCCGGCGCATCGGCTCGATCAAGGATCGCGAAGAGGTCACGGGCAACCAAACCCGCGTCAAAGTCGTCAAGAACAAAGTGGCGCCCCCCTTCAAACAAGTCGAATTCGACATCATGTATGGCGAGGGCATTTCCAAGCTCGGGGAATTGATCGATCTCGGCGTCAAGGCCGGCGTGGTCGAGAAATCCGGCGCTTGGTTCTCCTACGACAGTCAGCGGCTTGGACAAGGCCGTGAAAATGCAAAAGCCTTCCTCAAGAGCAATCCCGCGGCGGCGGAAAAGATCGAACGTTCGATCCGGGAGAATTCCGGCCTGATCGCCGATAAGATTCTCGACCAGGTCGACGAAAAGGACATCGAGGACGCGGACGAGGCCTGAGGCGTCCGGTTTTCGCAAGGTCAAGCTCGAGCAAGCTTCGAAAAGCTTGCTTGACGCCACGCCTGTCTCGACAGCCCTCGAGCTCGCCGCTAGAAGGAGCCTGCATTTTGCTGCCGAGGCGGGATCATGCGGGCGTTTTGGCTGGGGCAGCCGGGCATGTGCCCGGCCATGGAAGAGTGGTTTGTAAGCGACATGAACGGGAACGGCGTCAACGAAATCCGGTCGGCCTTTCTCGATTATTTCGGGCGTAATGGGCATGAAATCGTGCCCTCGTCGCCTCTGGTCCCGCGCAACGACCCGAGCCTGATGTTCACCAATGCGGGCATGGTGCAGTTCAAGAATGTCTTCACCGGCCACGAGCGGCTGCCTTACACCCGCGCGGCGAGCGCCCAAAAATGCGTCCGGGCCGGCGGCAAGCATAACGATCTCGACAATGTCGGCTATACCGCGCGGCATCACACTTTTTTCGAGATGCTCGGCAATTTCTCCTTCGGGGATTATTTCAAGCCGGACGCCATCGAATTGGCGTGGAATCTGATCACCAAGACCTATGGCCTCCCGGTCGATCGCCTGCTCGTCACCGTCTATCACGACGACGAAGACGCCTTCGATCTCTGGAAGAAAATCGCGGGTTTCCCGGATTCGAAGATTATCCGCATCGCGACCAGCGATAATTTCTGGTCGATGGGCGATACCGGACCCTGCGGTCCCTGTTCCGAGATTTTCTTCGACCAAGGCGACAAACTCTGGGGTGGTCCGCCCGGCAGCGCCGAGGAAGATGGCGACCGGTTCCTGGAATTCTGGAACCTCGTGTTCATGCAATACGAGCAAATCGGGCCGGGCGAGCGCCGCAGCCTTCCCCGTCCCTCGATCGACACGGGCATGGGGCTCGAGCGCATCGCGGCTTTGCTCCAGGGCGTCACGTCGAATTACGATATCGATCTCATGCGCGTCCTCATCGGCGCCATCGCGGATGCGACCTCGACGGACCCCAAGGGGCCGCTCAAAGCCAGCCACCGGGTGATCGCCGATCATCTCCGGGCCTGCTCGTTTCTCGTCGCCGACGGCGTGCTTCCTTCGAATGAAGGGCGCGGCTATGTGCTGCGCCGGATCATGCGGCGGGCGATGCGCCACGCCCAAATCCTCGGAGCGGCCGAGCCGCTGCTGTGGCGCATGGTTCCAGCGCTCACGCGCGAAATGGGTCAGGCCTATCCCGAACTGCTGCGGGCCGAGGCCCTCATCATAGAGACCTTCCGCCTCGAAGAAACCCGCTTCCGGATTACCCTCGCGCGGGGGCTCTCGATTCTTGAAGACGAGACGCGGACGCTGGAGCCCGGCGGCACTTTGCCGGGGGAAGTCGCCTTCAAGCTCTACGACACCTACGGCTTTCCCCTCGACCTGACGCAAGATGCCCTGCGCGCCCGCGCGCTCGGCGTCGATACCCAAGGTTTCGAGACCGCGATGGCCCGCCAAAAGGCCGAGGCGCGCAAAGCCTGGTCCGGATCCGGCGAGGCGGCGACGGACCGGCATTGGTTCGCGCTGCGCGACGCAATTGGGGCGACCGAATTCTTGGGCCATGCGACGGAGCGGGTCGAGGCGAAGGTTGCCGCCATCTTGAGGGGCGGCGTCGAGGTTGACCGGCTCGAGGCCGGCGAGACGGCGGCCATCGTCTTGAACCAGACCCCGTTTTACGGCGAATCCGGCGGCCAGGTCGGCGATACCGGAGCCATGCGCGCCAAGGACACGCTCTTTACCGTCACCAATACGCAGAAGAAGCTCGGCGATCTCTTCGTCCACGAGGGAACCCTCGTTTCCGGCGCGATCGCCGCTGGCATGACGCTGGATTGCGCCGTCGATCATGACAGGCGGAGCGGCATCAGGGCCAATCATTCCGCGACCCATCTGCTCCACGAGGCGTTACGGCTGACGCTCGGCGATCATGTCGCGCAAAAGGGTTCGCTCGTCGCCCCCGACCGGCTGCGGTTCGACTTTTCCCACCAAAAACCGATTTCGCCGGAAGAGCTCGCTCGAATCGAAGATATCGCCAACCGCGCCGTGCTCGACAATACACCGGTGGTGACGCGTCAAATGGCGGTGGATGCCGCCATCCAATCCGGCGCCCGCGCGCTCTTTGGCGAAAAATACGGCGATGAAGTTCGCGTGGTCTCGATGGGGATCGCGCATGACCCGGAAATCACCGGGCGCCCGTTTTCCGTCGAGCTTTGCGGAGGCACCCATGTCACGCGCACCGGCGACATCGGGCTGATCACGATCACGGGGGAAAGCGCCGTCGCATCGGGCGTGCGCCGCGTCGAGGCCAAGACTGGGGCGGCGGCGCGTCATCACTTGAATGCGCGGGCCGCCCGCTTGAACGAACTCGCCCAGCAGCTTCGCGCGCCGGAAGAAGAGGCAGCCAAGCGCCTCGCCGCGCTGATCGAAGAGCGCCGGAAGCTGGAACGCGAGCTTGCCGACGCGCGCAAGACGATCGCCTTGGGCGGCAGCAAAGGCGCCGCCGCGCCCGCGGCCATCGAGATCGACGGGATCAAATTCCTCGGCAAAGCCATTTCCGGCGTCGAGATCAAGGATTTGAAGGCCATCGCCGACGAGGCCAAGCAAAGCCTGGGATCGGGCGTCGTGGCGATTGTCGGAACGTCCGGCGACGGCAAGGCCGGCGTCGTCGTGGCGGTCACGCCCGATCTGACCGGACAGTTCGATGCCGTGGCGCTTGTGCGCGCCGCCTCGGAACAACTCGGTGGCAAAGGCGGCGGCGGCCGCCGCGACATGGCCCAGGCCGGCGGCCCCAATGGCGAAGCCGCGCAAGCCGCCATCGATGCCGTCGGCGCTCTTTTGCGCGCGCACGCGGAAGCGGGCTAAATCCGGGCCGCGCTTGATGGCTTGCCCGGCCTCGAGCGCTTGTAACCGGGGCGGAATCGCCCCGGCGATCGCAAGCGCTGGCGTTCAAACGGCGCGCATTTCCCAAAAAGCCGGCGGGTTCTTGCATTCGAAATAACGCAATCGTGCAACGCCGAATTTCAATCCGTCCCAAATCACACAATCCGGTTGCAGACGCCACAATATGATTAAAATAAAAAAATTACCTGACGTTCGAATGACAAAGAGTGCCTAAATCCAACTTGTGACAGATTAAATATTTCCCCTTCGACCCTACCAAAGGGACACAAAAGTCACGACATCGTGCTAACTTGAGCAAGTATGGATTTTGGCGTTCCATGCGCGATCCATCGCTTTAGGGAGATCGTTATGACTGACAACAATAGCGTGAATGATGCCGGTGAAGCGCTCGGCGGCTTTGGCTTTGCATCGAAATCGATCCAGACTTTCGCGTCCGAAGTCGCGCGTCTTTCCAAAGAGACCGTCGACGAGACGACCCTGCTCGTGGAAAAGCTCCGGAGCGCGAAAACGCTTGACGAGGTCGTTTCGCTCCAAACCTCGTTCGTCCAACAATCCTTCTCGAAATATGCCGATTACACCCGCCGCTTCGGCGAGCTTTTCGCCGCCGTGCCGCTTGAAATCGCCAAGCAAAGCCATGCGGCGTTGCAGAAGACATCGGAAGCCGTGACCAAGGCCACGGAACAAGTGAGCCAGCACTTGCAGCATGGCGCGGAACAAGCGAGCCAGCAGGTTCAGCACGCGGCCGGGCAAGCCGCCCAACACGTCGAACAAGCTCCCGCGCAGTTCAACCAAAACTTCCAGAACAACGATCAAAACTACAATAACAATCAGAGCTATAATAACGATCAAAACTTCAATAACAACCAGAACTACAACAATCATAATTACTAGAGCGCGTTTCGCACGGGTGGGATCACCCGTGTGATATGAACCCGACCTCTTTATAAGAGGTGAGAGCATGTCCTTGATCGCGGAAGTTAGCAACCGTGGTGGGGAATGCTCTAATCACGACCGGCTCAAGGCACGCATGGCGTCATCGAGACCGCCGAGCGTCAACGGATACATGCGGCCGGCGACAAGCCGCCGCATGAGACCGGCCGATGGGCTATAAATCCACTCATCCTGGGGAACGGGATTGAGCCAGGCGATCCGGCGGTAGGCGGAAACGATCCGCTGCATCCAGACCGCGCCTGGCTCCTCGTTCCAATGATCGACAGCGCCGCCCGGCGTCGTGATTTCGTAAGGCGACATCGCGGCATCCCCGACGAAAACCACCCGGTAATCCGAGGCATAGGTGTGAATAAGATCATAAGTCGAAATCTTGTGCGCGCGGTCCCGCGCATTGCTTGTCCAAACGTGATCGTAAATGCAGTTATGGAAATAAAAGGTGTGGAGGTGTCTAAATTCCGACCTCGCCGCCGCGAACAGAGTTTCGGCCTCGGCGATATGGGCGTCCATCGATCCCCCGATATCGAAAAAGATCAAAAGCTTGACGTTGTTGCGCCGTTCCGGCCGCAGTTTCAGGTCGAGAAACCCCTGCGCCGCCGTGCCTTGAATGGTGGCGTCGAGATCGAGTTCTTCCGCCGCGCCCGTGCGGGCAAACCGGCGCAACCGCCGCAGCGCGAGCTGGACGTTTCGCGTGCCGATCCCGGCCTCTCCGGTCAAGTCTTTAAAACGGCGCTCGTCCCATACTTTGGCCGCGCGAAAATGGCGGTTGCCGGCTTGCCCAATCCTCACCCCTTCGGGATGATAGCCATCGGCGCCAAAGGGTGACGTGCCGCCCGTCCCGATCCATTTGGAACCGCCTTGATGGCGCTCTTTTTGGTCGCGCAGACGCTCGCGCAAGGTCTCCATCAATTGATCCCAGCCGAGTTTTCGAATCGCGGCACGCTCCTCCTCGCTCAAATATTTTTCGCCTAGGCTACGGAGCCAGTCCTCCGGGATATCTTCGGGGTCGAGCGCCGCGCTGGGCGCCTCCAACCCTTTGAAGCTCGCGCCAAAAACCCGATCGAAGGCATCGAGATGACGCTCGTCCTTGATGAGACACGTCCGCGCCAGGCCGTAAAAGGTCTCGACGGAATCCTGGGCAAGGCCTTGAGAGAGCCCCTCGATCAGGGTCAAATATTCCCGGACCGTGACCGGAACGGAGGCTTTGCGCAGATTGGTGAAAAAATCGAGCAGCATGACCCCGTCCTGAATCCGGCCCCGGCGCGCCGGCTCCCCAAACCCCACGGACCCATTCCCGTTCCCGCGAGACATTGCCAGCGCGCCCTGGGGATGGCACATCCACAAGGTTCGAGCCCCAGGGTACTCCATGCGTTTTTCCGGCACCAAGTCTTATATCGCGACCGAAGACCTGACGGTCGCCGTCAATGCGGCCATCGTGCTCCAGCGGCCGCTGCTCATCAAGGGCGAACCGGGGACAGGCAAGACCGTTCTGGCGGAAGAAATTGCCGCGGCCCTCGAAGCCCCGCTGATCACTTGGCACGTCAAATCGACGACCAAGGCGCAACAGGGTCTCTATGAATACGATGCGGTCTCGCGGCTGCGCGATTCGCAACTGGGCGATGCGCGGGTCTCCGATATCTCCAACTACATCAAGCGCGGCAAGCTTTGGGAGGCTTTTACCGCGCCCAAGCGGCCTGTCTTGCTGATCGACGAAATCGACAAGGCGGATATCGAATTTCCCAACGATTTGCTGCTCGAACTCGACCGGATGGAATTCCATGTCTACGAGACCGGCGAAACGATCCGCGCGCAGGCACGTCCGGTCATCATCATCACCTCGAACAACGAGAAGGAATTGCCGGACGCCTTCCTGCGCCGCTGTTTTTTCCACTATATCCGCTTCCCCGATGCGGAAACCATGGCGGCGATCGTCGAGGTGCATTTTCCCGGCATCAAACGGCGCCTTGTCGAGGAAGCTTTGCGCATCTTCTTCGATCTCCGCGAGGTTCAGGGCTTGAAGAAAAGACCCTCGACCTCGGAATTGCTGGACTGGCTCAAACTGCTTCTCAGCGAAGAAATCGGGCCGGAGCTGCTGCGCGAGACCAATTCGAAAAAGCTCATCCCGCCGCTGGCGGGCGCGCTTTTAAAGAACGAGGGCGACGTTCATCTGTTGGAACGGCTGGCGTTCCTCACCCGCCGCGAAGGACGCTAAAATGCTGACGCTGATCCTGCTGCGCCATGCCAAGGCCGTTCCGCACGGCGGCGACGATTTCGCGCGCGAATTGACGGACAAAGGCCACAAGGACGCCGGACGCACCGGCGCCTTCCTCCTCGTGAATGATCTCCTGCCGGACCTCGCCCTGGTCTCGCCCGCCGCGCGGACACGCCAGACGTTCGAGGATCTCGCGGTCGCATCCCGGCCAATCCGCGTCCATTACGAAGACGATCTTTACAATGCCGGGGCCGGCGAATTGCGCGAGCGGCTCCGGCACGCCGGCAGCAAAGTCAACACGTTACTTATCGTAGGCCATAATCCCGGAATCGTCGAGCTGGCCCTCAAGCTCGGCAGGGACGGCGACATCAAGGATCTCGAGGCCATGCGCGCCCGTTTTCCGCCGTCCAGCTTCGCCATCATCGAGTTTCGCGCGGAGAATTGGGAGGATGCGGCGGCGAGCGGCGGCCAGCTCGTCCAGTTCGTCACGCCCGATGATTTGAAAGCGGGGAGGTGAGACGCGGGGTCGAAACCGCGCGGTCTGGGCTTGGACCGTCTCGACGTCCAAAGACGCCTGGTCAACATTTCCGCTTGCAATCTCTTACCCGCCGGGTTGGCAAGATCGCGCCGCCTCGCAGCATGCCGCCCAGTTTAGAATTATAATAGAAAACGCTTTCTCGATTATCCCGGCCAATCAGATCCCATGCTAGATTAGAATAATTATGATCTTCACACGGCGACTTGCGAATTAAAACTCATTGTCGTATCAAATTTTAGCCAAACGGCCTCTCCTCGATCATGTTGAGCCCTTTTGAAATGACGAATACTAACATCGCATCACAAAACTGTAGGGTTTTTCTCATTTCATTTGCTGTCTTTGCTACAAATGCCGTGATTCCTACAAAATCTTGGGCCGCGGAGATCCCCGCGAACGACGCGGCGCCGGCGGTCGACAGTTTTCACGAACTCGAAACGAAATATATTTTCGGCTTTACCTCGGGCGCCGATATTGGCGTGCCAGGCGAACAAGCCGTCGAATTCGAGACGACGACCGCGAGCGCCCGGCGAGGCGGTCATTACAGCAACGTCGAGCAGGAAATAGAGTTCGAGCATGTGCCTACAGCCTGGTTCGGCTACGAGTTGAGCGCACATGGAACGAGTCATACAATCACCGGAGTCGAGGGCCTCGGCGATATCCACCGCACCACTTTTAGCGGGCTTTCGGCCGATCTGCGTTTTGCCCTTGTCGATCGCGTTCCCGGCTCGCCTATCGGTCTCACCTTCGAGGTCGAGCCGGAATGGGAACGCGTGGACGGCACGAGTGCAGGCTATACCGCCAATTACAGCACCGGCTTTACGCTGATCGCCGATACCGAACTCATCCCCAACCGGCTCTATGGCGCGATCAATGTGAATTACACACCCGAAATCGACCGGCCCGTAGGGTCGCTGGCCTGGCAAGGTGTCTCCTCCACGGGTCTAACTGGCGCCATTGCCTACCGGATCGCACCAAAGATCACGATTGGCGACGAGCTGGAATATTACCGGGCCTATGGCGGCGCCTTGTTCAATTCCTTCGATGGGCAGGCACTCTACGACGGGCCGACACTGCACATTCAGTTCAACAGCAAGATGATGCTCGCCTTGGCGTTTTCGACGGAAATCGCAGGGCATGCCGTTGGCGATGCCCGGCCGCTCGATCTCACGAATTTCGAACGTTACCGCGGCAATATGAAATTCGAGATCGAATTTTGAGATATTTTACGATGTTAAGGAGACTGGATATGCGCATGACGACACGCGATAGACTGAAAACCGTTAGCTGCCTGTTGGCGGCAGTCCTTGCGATTGCACCTGCTTCCGCATGGGCGGAAACGCTTCAAATGTCGCTGCAAAATCATAAATTTCATCCGGCGGAAGTGGCCGTTCCGGCGAACCAGCCACTGACGATCGAGATCACCAATCTCGACGCGACGCCGGCCGAATTCGAGAGCAAAACTCTGCGTGTCGAAAAGGTCGTGGCCGCACATGCCAAGATTTCCGTGCAGATCCGGCCGCTTCCGCCCGGACGCTACCGGTTTTTCGACGATTACAACGAAGACACCACCGAGGGCTTCCTCGTCGTAAAGTAAGGGAAAGTGTCATGTTAGGCGCGCTGATCATTGTCTTTCGTGAGGTCATCGAAGCCGGGCTTATTGTCGGCATCGTGCTGGCCGTGACAAAAGGCATCCATGGCCGGGGCCGCTGGATCACGGCGGGCGTGGCGGGCGGTATTGCCGGTGCCGCGTTGCTGGCCATCTTCGCCGACGCGCTCGCCAACGCTCTGGCGGGCGTTGGCCAAGAGATCTTCAATGCCAGCGTGCTCGGCCTCGCCGTCTGTATGCTGGCGTGGCACAATATCTGGATGGCGCGACATGGCCGCGAAATGGCGGCGGAGCTGCGCGACGCCGGCCTTGCCGTCAAGAACGGATCGCGCTCGCTCGCCGCGCTGGCCATCGTCGTCGGCGTAGCGGTCTTGCGCGAGGGTTCGGAGATCGTGCTCTTTCTCTATGGCCTCGTGATTTCGGGTGGCTCGTCGGCTTTGGGCCTCCTGGCGGGCAGCGCGCTCGGCCTGGTGCTCGGCTGCGCGGTGAGTGCCCTGACGTTTTTCGGCCTGGTGACCATCCCTCCCAAGCATCTTTTCCGCGTCACGACTACGCTCATCACCTTTCTCGCGGCCGGGCTCGCCGCGCAAAGCGTTCTGTTTCTCCAACAGGCAGGTTTGATCACGCAGCTGCAAGCCACCGCTTGGGACAGTTCCGCGATCCTCTCCGACACGAGCCTCTTCGGCCGGCTTCTACACACCTTGATCGGCTACAGCGATCAGCCCTCGCAAATGCAGGTGCTGGTTTACAGCGTGACGCTCGCGGCGATTTTCACTCTGACCAAGGTCTTGGAGCCGGGGAAGCCGTGCGCCGCGACAGTGGCGCATAAGGCGGCGTGATAATGACCCCTGACACCGGCGCCAAGGTTGCCTACATAGGAGGCTTCTCCAAGCGGACCTTCCCTTGTCTTTTTTCTCCGATCTTCTCTTCGAGGCCCGCGCTTTCGCCCAGACCCTGAGCGAGAGCGCAGGCACGCCCGTCGTGCGTCTGGGCGTCACCGGGCTGTCCCGCGCGGGCAAGACGATCTTCATCACGGCGCTGATCCAGCATTTGACGGAGCTTGGCGCGCCGGGCTCCGGCACCAAATGCGCCCTGCCCGTCTTCCGGGTCGTGGCGGAGGGGCGGCTGACCAAGGGGCGGCTGGAGCCGCAGCCCGACGACACCGTGCCGCGCTTCGCCTACGAGGCGCATCGCGCGGCGCTCCGCGGTGGCGAGGATGGCGCGGCCCGCGACTGGCCGGACTCGACGCGCCAGATCGCCGAGGTGCGGATCAAATTGGAATTCGAGCGCGCCACGGGTCTTCGCCCGGGGCCCGCCAGCCTGATTCTGGATATTGTCGATTATCCCGGCGAATGGCTGCTCGATTTGCCGCTGCTCGATAAATCCTATGCGCAATGGTCAAGCGAAACCTTGGAGGCCAGCGCCCGCGCGGCACGGGCCCCGCTCGCCGCGGAATGGCGGGCTTTCACGCTGGCAACCGATGCGGCGGCGGCCTTCAACGAAGCCAAGGCCCGCGAGGCGGCGGACCTCTTCACAGCCTATCTCCGCTCGTGCCGGGCCGATACCCATGCGCTTTCCACCCTGCCGCCGGGACGCTTTCTCATGCCCGGCGATTTGGAGGGCTCGCCCGCCCTCACCTTCGCGCCGCTCGTCCTCAAGCCCGGAGAGGCCTATCCCGAGGGCACGCTGGCCGCGATGATGGAGCGGCGCTACGAATCGTATAAAGCACAAGTGGTGCGACCGTTCTTCCGCGATCATTTTTCCCGGCTCGACCGGCAGATCGTGCTGGTGGATACGCTCGCCGCCCTCAATGCAGGCCCGGCGGCGCTACGCGATCTCGAAACCGCTCTGTCGGAAATCCTGCAAGCCTTCCGGGCCGGGCGCAACACCCTGCTCTCCGCGTTGTTCCGTCCCCGGATCGATAAAATCCTGTTCGCCGCGACCAAGGCCGATCATCTCAACCACACCAGCCACGACCGGCTCGAGGCCATTTTGCGCACCATCGTCGCCCGCGCCATCGCCAGGGCCGACGATGCCGGCGCCGAGATCGATGTCATCGCCTTGGCGGGCATCCGCGCGACACGCGAGGCCCGGATCGGAAAAGATTCTCGCGCGCTGGACGCCGTGGCAGGCATTCCGGCGGCCGGCGAGGTCATCGACGGCCAGACATTCGACGGCAAGACCGAAGCCGCCATTTTCCCCGGCGATCTCCCTGCGGATCCCAAAGCGGCGCTGCGAGGCGAGGGTCTCTATGCCGGTCCCGCCGAGGCCGACTATCGCTTCGTCCGCTTCCGGCCGCCGCTACCGGAATTGACGGTGGATGGCACGCCGAAACCCCTGCCCCATATCCGGCTCGACCGCGCCTTACAGTTTCTTCTAGGAGATCGCCTGACATGAGCGGCAGGGAACCAACTCCGGAAGAACGGCGGCGTCCGCGCGCGGTGCGGATCGAGGCGGAGGATGCGCCTCGCCCCGCGCGCGAGCCCCGCGAACCCATCGTCGAGATCACGCCGGATCCGTTCGCTTTCGAGACCGTCGCGCTCGAACCGGGCGAACAGGCCGTGGAAACGGCCCAAAAGCGCGGCATCTTTCGCCGGAGCTTGTTGTCCTGGGGCGGCCTGTTCTGGTCCGCCCTGGGCGGATTGGTTTCGCTGGCCCTCGGACTCTGGGTCACGCAGATCGTCGACGGGCTTTTCGCGCGATCCATGGCGCTTGGCGTCATCGGTCTTGGCCTCGCGGCCTTTGCCGTCCTCGCCCTCTTGGTCCTCGGCACCCGAGAGTTCCTGCGGGTGGCGCGGCAAAAACATATCGCCAAACTGCATCAGGATTTCGCCAAGGCCCATGCCGCCGATGACCGGGAACACGCCCGCAAGCTCGTGAGCGAGCTCGCCGCGCTCTATACCGCCCGGCCTGAAACGGCGCGGGCGCGCGGCGACATCCTGGCCCTGCGAAGCGAAATCGTCGATGGCCGCGATCTCGTCGAGATTGCCGAGCGAACCCTCGTCGCTCCGCTGGACGGCAAGGCGCAAGCGGCCATTGCCAATGCCGCCAAACGTGTTTCGCTGGTCACCACCATCGCGCCGCGCGCCTTCATCGATGTCGCCTTTGTCCTCTTGCAAGCCGTCCGCCTGATCCGCGAGATTGCGGAAATCTACGGCGGCCGGCCGGGACTTTTGGGCTTCGTGAAGCTCGCGCGATCGGTCGCGGCCCATCTCGCCATTACCGGGGGCATGGCGGCGGGCGATAGTCTGTTGCAGCAGGTCGTCGGCCACGGCATTGCCGCCAAAATTTCGGCGCGGCTCGGCGAGGGCATGCTGAACGGGCTTTTGACCGCCCGCATCGGCCTCTCCGCCATGGCGGTCTGCCGCCCCATGCCCTTCGCGGCGCAACCGGCGCCAAATCTGCGCAGAGTGGTGCCATTCCTGTTCAAGCAGGAGAAAACGCCCGCCCGCGATTAGCGCATGCCCCCCCGAAAGTTACGGACTTTCGTGATCAAGGGCCTTCGCGATCTCCGCACCATGTGACTGATTTCCCATCCCGTGAATGCTTCTGCCCAAGGGATGAGCGCCCGTGCGCGCCCGAAGCGTGTCACAGCCGCTTCATAGGATTTTGGCAGAGGTAAAGACAGGCATGGACGAGCAGCCCAACGAAATAGCCTAGTCCGAAATGGAACAGGCCGCCCGGCGCAGGAGAACCGATGTCACGGATCGCGACTGTCAAGGAAACCGGCTTAGAGCTTAGCCAAGAAGAGTGGATGCGATTCGAGGAGGCTGTCGCCGCGTCGCTTCCCGGCAGGCCGGAGCCCTGGCCTTTTGCCCGGAGCTTCAAAACCACGGGGACGGAACAGCTCCTGCCGCTGTTCCATCATACAAGCCGGGAAAGCTGGGACTTTTGCTTTGACGAGCAGCCCGCTCAGCCTTGACGCGTGGGTGTCGAGACCTTCAGTCCATCGAGAGCGGCCGTCACCTTGATTTGGCAGGAAAGCCGGGAGTTCGGCTTCACGTCGAAGGCAAAATCGAGCATGTCTTCTTCCATCGCTTGCGCCTTGCCGGTCAGCGCGATGAAAGCCTCGTCCACATAGACATGACAGGTCGCGCAGGCACAGGCGCCACCGCATTCCGCAATGATTTCCGGCACATTATGACGAATAGCCGTTTCCATGACCGTCGATCCAAGTTCCGCTTCCACAGTGCGGGCGGTGCCTTTCGAATCGACGAAAGTGATAGCGGGCATGAAACGATCCTCTAGAAATAGCGCCTGTCCGGACCATGGCGGTCGCGTGAAGTGATGGTCTTTTAGAGAAAGCCGCGCGCGATGAATAGAGGCTCGCGGCACCCTTGCCCGTGTTCCATCTGCGCCAATTGAAATTCCGCCAGGAAAACATGCCCATCCCATTGAAATAAAAAAAAGATTCTCAACATCGCAAGAGAGTCCGCCGGGATGAGGAGCGCGCAATTGCCGCGCAGGCCGAGAATCATTTGGCGCATCCGTCCGCTCCCGCCCGCGAGGTGGGACGAAAGGCTCCGCGGGCCTCAACGGGGCACATCTCCGTTTTTATCCCGCAGAAGCGCGAGCCGGGTCTCGATCGCGGCTTCCGCCTCTTGAAAGGCCGCCACCAATTCCTTGTAGAGAGGTCCATCCGCGTGCCGCGCGTGAGCGGCGGCATCCCCGTAGGCCCCCGCGGCAGCGGCGATCCGGGTCGCCCCGGCCGCAAGCGCGGAGCCTTTCAGCAAATGCGCCGCTTCGTCTTGCGCGCGCCTCTCCGGCAAATGGGGAATCAGACTCCGCGCTTGCGCGAGAAAAAGTTCCAGCAGTTCTGTCTCGAGCCGGTGATCGCCGAAGGTTTGACCGGAGATATAGGAGAAATCCATTGAATCAGCCTTGCCTATCGGTCCGGAAAAGCCCTAACCGTCTCTGGCGAAGAACTGGTAAGGGCTTGTGCCAGCGCATATTTACCCCAGTTTTAACCTCACGGCCAAGCCGCCGTTAACGACGTTTCGCGATGCATTAGCTATACGAGTTTCCATAGATTGCTTCAGACTGTAGAGTGGATATTGGTTAACAGTGTGTATCCCGGCTAGATGACGCCGGGCGGGCGCTTTGTGTTGCCGGCGGTGTATCGTTCAAGAGGCGAAAATGGCCAATCCAGGCAAAACTCGTGATCCGGCGGCCGAAGCGCTGTCGGCCATTGAAGAGGCTTTGAATCTGGCGGACCCTCTGCAAGCTGGCGGCAAGACGCCGGACACCGGCCGGACCGAACCAAAAGCCGACGACCGTCTAGCCAGCCCGATTTCGAAGAGCAGCGGCGAAATGCAAAAACGTGATCGCGGCAATCGCCCCAAACTTCCCGATATCGACGACCGCGCGCTCTTCGCGCAGGCACCTCGCCAACCGGCGCGCCCCGCCGCCCCGGCTTTTAGCGAGAGACCCTACGAGGACAGGCCGTTCGAGGAACACCCCTACGAGGAGCGGCCCTATGTGACCCCGAATGGGTTGCCGGCCAACGACGACCGCGAATCGGTCGGTCAAATCCTACGGGCTTTGCAGGCCAAACCAAGCGGTACGCCGATGCTCATCGCGGGCCTCGCCGCGTTGGCTTGGCTGATCCTTTGCTCGTTTTACCTCTATTCCGATCGCGCCAATGCGATCACGGAGGGCGGCTTCTTCCAACCGAAAGCCGCGCTCGGCCTGCTGGCAATCGCCGGTCCCATGCTGTTTTTCTTCATGACCGCCGCGCTCACCCGCCGCGCGCAGGAAGTGCGCATGACGGCGCGTACCATGATGCAGGTCGCAATTCGTTTAGCCGAGCCCGAAACGATCGCGACCGAGCAGATGGTCACTCTCTCGCAGGCCATTCGCCGCGAGATCGCCTCGATGGGCGATGGAATCGAGCGCGCTCTGGCGCGAGCCGGCGAGCTGGAAATGCTCGTGCGCTCCGAAGTCTCGAACCTCGAACGCTCTTATGGCGACAACGAACGCCGGATCCGGTCCTTGATCGATGAACTGTCGTCGGAACGCGAGGCGATCTCGTCGAACGCGGACAAGGTGCGCATCGCGATAACCGGGGCGCATGAAGACTTTTCTCGCGATCTCGACATTTTGTCGGGCCGTATCGTCGCGACGGTCGGAAGCGCCGGGAACGAAGTCACCCGGTCCCTTGGCGAGAAGGGCGAGGACATCCGTGCCGCGCTGCTGACGGCCGGCGAGGCCTGCACCCGCAATCTCGATGAAAGCGGCAGCGAGATCCTCGGCAAATTAACCAACGCCAGCGACACCTTGGGCTCGGCGATTGCCGGGCATACGGCGGAACTCGAAACAAAAATCGCCCAAGCCGGGCATATGCTGGTGACGGACCTTGGCTTGAAAACCAGCGAAATCGTCCAAAGACTCGACGAAACGGGGACGCGAATCTCCGAAAATATCGTCACGAAAGGCGATGTTCTCGCCGTCCGTCTTGCCGAAACCAGCGACCGGCTACACGATGTCGTCGCCGTCCAAGGTAATACCCTGCACGGGAATCTTCACGACATGGCGGACCAGATCGCCGATCTGATCGCCGATCGCACCCGCGCGGCGCAGACGGCCTTCGAAACGTCGGGAATAGCTCTCACGACGCTTCTCGACGAGAATCACGAGCGGATCAGGTCAAGCTTCGAACAGCATAGCGCCGATCTCCATCGCCGCTTCGTGGAAACCTCCGGCGAGGCTGCCGCTATGCTCGCGGAGAATACCAACACGCTTACGCAACAACTCGCGGATACCGCGGACCAGACATTATCTGCTCTGACCCAGCATCGCGAAACCATGCACGAGCGTCTTGCAGCCGTCTCGAATGAAACGATTTCGGCCCTGACGTCGCAAACCGGGCTGCTCACGGAACAGCTCGCCACGACGTCGCAAGAAACCATTTCCATCCTCAACCAGCACGGCGAATCCCTGCAAGGTCAGATCGCGATCGCCGCCGCCGAAACGGTCGAGGCCCTGGCTGCCCATACGGAGAGCATGCACGAGCAGCTGGCCGTAACGGTGAATCAAACCATCGACGCCCTCGCCTCGCAAACCGACGCCGTGAACGAGCGGGTGGCCACGGCGGCGAGCCAAGCCATCGACGCCCTCGCCTCGCAAACCGAGACCGTGAACGAGCGGCTGACCACGACGGCGAGCCAAGCCATCGACGCCCTCGCCTCGCAAACCGAGACCGTGAACGAGCGGCTGACCACGACGGCGAACCAAGCCATCGACGCCATCGCCTCGCAAACCGAGACCGTCAACCAACGGCTGACCACGACGACGAACCAGACCATCGACGCCCTCGCCTCGCAATCCGAAACCGTCAACCAACGGCTGACCACGACGGCGAACCAGACCATCGACGCCCTCGCCTCGCAATCCGAAACCGTCAACCAACGGCTGACCACGACGGCGAACGAGACCATCGACGCCATCGCCTCGCAATCCGAAACCGTCAACCAGCGGCTGACCACGACGGCGAACCAAGCCATCGAGGCCCTCGCCTCGCAAACCGAAACCGTCAACCAACGGCTGACCACGACGGCGAACGAGACCATCGACGCCATCGCCTCACAATCCGAAACCGTCAACCAGCGGCTGACCACGACGGCGAACCAAGCCATCGAGGCCCTCGCCTCGCAAACCGAGACCGTTAACGAGCGGCTGACCGCGACGGCGAACCAAGCCATCAAGGCCGTCGATACGCATACGCAGGCCCTCAACGAGCAGTTCGGCGCATCGGCGGCCGGCTTCATCACCACGATCGACAGCCACGCCGAAGCGATTCATGACCGCCTAACCGGCACCACCAGCGAGACCCTTTCGGCCCTGGATCTCCATACCGACGCCATGAACGAGCGGCTCCGGGCGACGGCGATGGACGCCGTCACGATGCTAGGCGGCTATATCGACGACATGCACAATAAGCTCGGCGTGAATGCCGAAGCGACGTCGAGTGCGCTCATCCGTCATGCCGAAGCGCTTCAGAAAAACTTCATCCTCAGCGCCCAAAAAGCGATCGAACATCTGACCGGCCAGATCGGCAGCCTGAATTCGCGTTTCTCCGATCTGGCCTCGGAGGCCGTTTCGGCCATCGCAACCCATGGCGACCGGATCAACGAAGTTCTGGCCGGCAACCTCGATGCCTTCAACGAGACCTTCGCTCTTCAAGGCAACTCGGCGACAGCCCAAATCGGCGCCCATGCCGAGCGCTTCACCGCGACGCTCACCGATCGCCTCGACGCGATCGAAAACACGATCACCGTCAAGGGGTCGGACCTCAACGGCAAAATTGGCCAGCGCATTCAAGAAGCCGCAAGGCTCCTCGACACGCAGATCGGCGACTTCGAAACACGCGCGGTCGAACGGGCGCAGAATGTCACCTCGACTCTTTCGACCCTGGTGACCCGGATCGACAGCGGCCTGGAGACGCGCGCGAGAGCCGTCAGCGAATTGCTGGCAAGCCGCGCCTTGGATATCGCGCGCGCGCTAAGCGAAGGCGGGCGAGATATTGTGCAGTCTCTCGAGACACAAGCCGTCGAGATCGAGACGATCTTCACCAACAAAACGGCATCGCTCTCGGAAAAACTCGAAGGCCATGTCGAACGTATCGACTTACAGGTCCTGGGCCGGCTCAGCGTCATTTCCGACGATCTGGCGCAAAAAGGCCAAGCGGTCTCCGATAATCTCGCCAAGCAAGCCGCATCGATCGACCGGGTATTGGGCCGGCAAACCCAGTCCTTGAGCGCCACGGTGGAGCGCGAAACAAACGAATTGCGCCAAATCGTGGCCGCCGCGATCAACGAAATCGACACCGCGCTCGCGAGCCGGGCGCAAGAAGTCGGGGGCGCCCTCGAGATCAAAGTGGCTCATGTTTCCGGGACTCTCAACGGTCTCCTGGGCGAGATCGAAAGTGTCTTGGACATAAAGGGCCAGTCTATCCAAGACGGGATCGCGGCACGGTCCGAGGAACTTCAATTGGTCTTGGACCAACGGGGCAATCAGCTCGTCGAGCGCCTTGGCCAAACGAAGACCGAAGTGACCGAGGCCCTGGACCGCTCGGCGGAAGATCTTCGCGACGCCATCGAAAACAGCGTGATGGCTTCCACGAATTCGCTTGTCGTCACCAATGATAAGCTTCGATCCGAAATCGTCGCGGTCGTCGACCGGCTCGGCGCAAGCAGTGCATCGCTGCAGCGTATGATCAGCGGCGCCAGCAGCAATTTGGCGATTATCGACAAATCGCTCAACGAGCGGATGTCCGATTTTAATGGCACCATCACGAATATCGCCAGCGAGATTAACCGCTTGACGGCAACGGCCGGAAGAACGATCGCCGATGCCGGCGACGTGGCCGCCACAATCTCGAATTATCACGATACGCTGACCACCTCCGCCTCCGCCGTGGCGCGGACCCAGGCCGAGCTCGACGAAAAGTTCGAGACCCGTTTGAAATCTCTCGACCGGGTGCTCGAAGAGGTTGGAAACAAGCGCAACGATTTCGAAGCGATGATGGAATCATTCTCGATCCTGATCGGCGAAACGCTGGGGAAAGCCGAATCGCGCGCCCGCGATGTCGGGACTTTGCTCGCGGGATCCTCGCATGCCGCCACGACCGAGATCGAAGCATTTTTCGGCAAATCGATGGAGCGGTTCCAAGCGACGTCCACGGCCATGCGCGGGATCGCCAAGCAGATCTTCGAAGAGATCGAAGCCACGCGCGAGGAAGTGCGCCGCAGCGCCGGCGAGATCCCGCGCGAGACCGCCGAGCAAGCCGCCGCGATGCGGCGCGTGATCGGTGACCAGATCAAGGCCCTGAACGCGCTGACGGATATCGTCACACGTTCGGGCCGCTCGCTCGATCTGTCCGAGCCCGTGATCGACCAGTCCCCCATGAAGGCGGTGGCAGCGGCGCGCCAATGGCGCTCCGCGCCTTATTCCGCCGAAGAACCCAAGGCCCAGGACAGCGGCAGGCAAGACGCCGGCCGGCAAGAGACCGGCAGACAAGAGTCCCGGCCTGCCGGGCAAGCCTTGCGGAACCAGGCTCCGCGGACCGAGGAACCCTACGGCGGCGAATCCGCGCGGACGCAAGCCCCCCGTCTCCCGCAATCAAACCGGCCTGACGCCGCGAAACAAAAATCGGAGCGCCAAGAGCCGGTCCGGCAAGAGCCAGTCCGCCAAGAGCCAGCCCGCCAAGAGCCAGCCCGGCAAGAAACCTTGCGTCAAGAGCCCGCGCGTCCAGCTCCGGCGAGGCGCGAGCCCGCCCGTCCAGCGGCCCCCCGTATCGAACCGCCGATGCAACGGCACCTCCCCCCCTCGGATCGCGGACAGGGTTGGCTCTCGGATCTTCTCGCGCGCGCCTCCCAGGATGAAGAGGAAACGCAGGCCAATTCGGAGGCCGCGCTGCCCGCGCCCAACCGGTCAGCCGAACCGCTCGAAGCGATCTCGCTCGATATCGCCCGGATGATCGTTCCGGCGGAGGCAGCGGACGCCTGGGACCGCTATCGCGCCGGCGACGACAATGCCTTTCAGCTTCAGATCTATACGTTGCGGGGCGCTCAAACTTTCGAGGACATCCGCAGGCGCTATCGCACGGATCAAGATTTCCGGACGACCGTCGATCGCTACACCCAGGAATTCGAGCGCCTGCTGGCGCAAATCCAACAGAGCGACCCCGACGATCAGCTGACCCAGGCCTACCTCGCCTCGGATAGCGGCAAAGTCTATACGATGCTCGCGCATGCCTCGGGGCGGTTGAGTTAAACAGAGTCCGGAAAAGGGGATCCGGTTTTCCGGTGGAGCCCCGCGCCAAAACAAAAACCGAAGCGGACTTGCGTGGGACACCCCCCGCAAGTCCGCCGTAAAAACAGCTCGCTATTTCATCAAAACATAATGGCTAAGCCGCCGGCGCTGGCCGGCCGCTTAACGGTGAACGTCCAACCCTCGAACTCGCCAATTGGGCCTCGTGCGTGCCGAATTGACCTCGCTCCGAATTGACCTCGCTCATTGAGTCCGGCGAAGAGCCGGCTAAAATGACGAAGGTACGGTAGAGGCGGCAAATGGGCGCCGGACAAGGCCGTACGGGGAGTGAAGCGATGCGTAAAGTAGCAATTGCCCTCACTGCGACGGCGGCGATCTTGTTTGCGGGATCCTTGACATGGCAGGCCAACGCCCAAACAACGCGGGGTGCCGCGGCGATTTCCGGCACGTCCGAAAACTTCAGCCCGATTGAAAAAGCCGCTTGCGGTCCTTTTTGGGGCCGGTGGTGTGGCCCCTGGCATCAACGGGTCTGTACGTGGCGTGGATGCTGGTGCGCGCGCTGCTGACTCTAAAGTCCGCCGGTACGGTAGCGTGAATCTATTCGCCATGGAGGCCGCCCCAATTGGCGGCCTCTTCACTTGGGCAACCCCGAGGTCCCTCCGTAGTTTCAGGCGAAATCCCACGAAAGCCCACTCGGACATTCATCGAACACAAGCTAAAGTAAAAACTTAATCAAAAAGATGCGCATCGTCCCGCGGCAAAGGCCAAACCGGTTTTCGCGGAAGGCGCTCCAAGATTGGCACCTTGCGATGACCATGAACCCGCAACAAATCGAAGCCGCCGGCCACGCTCTCGCCCATGCGCGCGAAAACGGATTGGTGATCGATCTTCGACTTCAAGACATCGCCTCGGACGAAGACGCGGAGGCGATTCAGCTCGAAGCCGCCGAAGCCATGGACGATCAGCCAAAGGGTTACTCGACCCTGACGTTTCGCGAACAAATTGAAAGTTCGAAACAAGCCGACAGTTTCGTCCACGGCCTTCTGATGGCCGGCACCATTTTTGACACAGGCTCGGTTTTCCGCGTGCCCCAGGGATTGATGGGCGCTCGCTCCGCGATGCTCTTCACCTTCGGGCGGTCGTATCCAGACAAGGAGGAAATAACGCGATCGACCGTAACCAGCGCCATCATACAATGCGATTTCGCGATCGAACTTCTGGGACGCCGGGTTCCCGGCTCGGTGCCTTTGACCGCCCGGATCGCCACGGCGGATTTTGCGCTGCATGTCGCGACATTCCGCGGCTCGCCGGTAGCCGGATGGTCCGATGTTTTCTGGAGTGAAGAGCCCATCGTCCTCAGCATCGACGGCCATCCTCTCCAGAAGATCGCCTCGGCCAAGTTTTTCGCTCATTGCTTGGATTGCCTGGGTCTTTTAGCGGACACGCTTGCTCAAGGTGGCGACCAGCTCAACGCGGGCGATCTCGTTTCGGCGGGTTGGAGCCTACCCGCCCTGCAAACCCGTGCCGGACAAAACCTCCGGATTGATTTCCCTGGCTTGGAACCCGTGGAAGTCCGGTTAGAATAATCCCGGACGACAGCAGCCCTCCGGCCGTGGGGGCCAATATGAGGCTGCCGCCACAAGCCCGGCCCTCATCGCCTGAGTGAATCCACCCAGGCGATAAGATGTTTCGAAGTGCCAGCCGGCCTTTAAGCCGGGTTCTGTACGGCGCGTGGTTGCCCACGCACGTGACGGCCATTCCTCTGGGACGGCCGTTACCGGCCGCCTCGAGCAACCAACCCGGGCGACGGCTGGAAGACGAGCCTTGCACGCATTCCACGCGATAACTCGCGTAAGAACCGTACCGTGTCGCCCCTATTCGGTTTTGCTCCCGGTGGGGCTTGCCGTGCCGCTCCTGTTACCAGTCGCGCGGTTCGCTCTTACCGCACCGTTTCACCCTTACCGCCGGCCTGTCGCGTTCGCACGCCCGGCCGGGGCGGTTTATTTTCTGTGGCGCTATCCCTGGGGTCGCCCCCGCCGGACGTTATCCGGCACCGTGTCTCGCTGGAGCCCGGACTTTCCTCCGCCTCACGGCGGCGGCCGTCCGGCCGGCTGGCCAGGCGGTCTAGCCCATTTCCAAGGAGAAGCGTTAGGCTTTTTACGGCAAACCGCCCCACAAACACGCGGCTTTGAGCCAGCGGCCAGATATTTCGTGACCAAAATGCTGCGTGTTCAGGAAATACTCACCTTCCCCAGGGCACCATCTTTATGATGCCACAAGCCGCTTGTTAGTGAAAAGTCCGTTCAGCAAGGTGCCAAATTGAGACCATCCATGACAAAACTTATGACCTCGATCGCCCTCCTCGCAGGCCTTGGCCTGGCCGGTTGCGGCTATACGCCTGAGCAAAGGGCCAGCAGCGGCGCGCTCATCGGCGCTGGCACCGGCGCGGCGGTTGCCGCGGCAGCGGGCGGACACCCCGGCGCGGTCATTGCCGGCAGTATCCTCGGCGCAGGCGCGGGCGCGGTCATTGGCGCCAGCACGGCACCACCGCCGCCGCCGCCCGGCGCTTATCCGCCCCCGCCCCCGCCGCCTGGAGCTTACCCGCCACCCCCGCCGCCTCATTGCGCGCGTTACGGATATGACCCCTACGGGCATCCCATCTGCGTCGCCTATTACGGCTATTGAACCGGGATAGCCTCCTCGTCCGCGATCTCGCGCCCTCGCCCAATCATGGCGAAAGGTGCGGGAAAGCGGTGGATTCGCTCATTCTCCATTACACCGGGATGAGCACGGGCGCCGCTGCCTTGGCGCATCTCCGCGATCCGCAAGCCGGCGTCTCCTGCCATTATCTCGTCTGGGAAGATGGCCGGATCACCCAGATCGTCCCCGAAGCCTTGCGCGCCTGGCATGCCGGCGCCTCCTTTTGGGCCGGCGAGAGCGACATAAACTCCGTCTCGATCGGCATCGAGATCGTGAATACGGGCCATGACGGCGGCTGCCCGCCCTACCCCGCCGCGCAAATCGCGGCCTTGATCGCCTTGTGCCAAGATATTTGTACGCGCAACGCCATCCCCAGGCGCCGCGTGCTGGCTCATTCCGACATCGCGCCCGGCCGCAAGATCGACCCCGGCGAATGGTTTCCGTGGGCAGACCTCGCCGCGACAGGCGTTGGCCTCTATGTTCCGCCCGCGCCACTCGTGCCGGGGCCGGTGATGCGCCAGGGAGATCAGGGACCGGAGGTCGAAGCACTGCAACGCAACCTCGCCGCGCTGGGCTATGGCATACCCGTGAGCGGTGCGTTTTGCGATGCGACCGGGGATGTCGTGGCCGCCTTTCAGCGCCATTGGCGGCAGACGCACGTGGACGGCGAGGCGGATGTGTCGACGGTGGAGACGCTGCGAAAACTAAGTTCGTTGGCGGCGCTAGGCGCATGAACTCCCGAGCTTCCAAAACCCCGCGACGTTACCTATCAAACAGGCCCTGCGCCTCGTCGCCGAAGCGTCGATCTTTTAGGCCGCCGTCTGAAACGGGCGCGCGAAAATGGGCAAAGTCGAGCTAAATCCGCAGGGAAATTAGACGTTCGGAAAACATTATGGCTTCCTGCATGCTATTGCATGCCCGTACTTTCTGAATTAATTGAAAATGAATAGGAAAACTACTCCCTTCCAAACTGAATACGAGGGTTCGATTCCCTTCATGCGCTCCAGAAAAATCAACAAGTCAGAAAATTGGCCGGTTCCCACGGAGTGGTCCGGGTTTCACGTTAGCGCCCGTCAGGAAACAAACGCTTCACGTAATTGGGCTGAAGGAGCGATCGTATAGTTCCATTCGCCGTGGAAATCGGCGCGTTGGATGTTGAGGCTTTTCATTTCGTCGTTTGAGACG
>Ga0187852_1000606_pt1 | contig 38661 bp, 28 predicted proteins | sample June2016WEW_6_40_FD_134511 | JGI IMG/M metagenome (GOLD analysis project Ga0187852, IMG submission 134511) | Peatland microbial communities from SPRUCE experiment site at the Marcell Experimental Forest, Minnesota, USA - June2016WEW_6_40 | ecosystem: Environmental > Terrestrial > Soil > Wetlands...
ATCTCGTGTTTCCAGACTGGCAATCGCTCATGCAAACCCTCATCAATTCAAAGCCACCTCCCCACGTCGAAGCGCAAAACAGGGCTTGATCAAATCATGGAGGGGGACGAGTTAGAATTGCTGGGCTTAAGGCAACATCCTTTGATTCTGGCGAAGAACGTGCCATGCTTCACCGTTACCATCACACTCTGGGGGATACGAGCCATGCGTAAGATTCTTATCGCTTTCGCCGTTTTGGTCACCGTGGCTGGTGGCACTGGTCTCAGCATCGGCGCTGCTACGCCTGCTCACGCCGACTATGTCAAAGCTGGGTCTCAACCGTAATCTGAAAGACAGCCCTCTCAATTTGCGGTCATCAAATTAAGCCCTTCGTCTGAAAACGGAGGGCCTAGCTTTTTAATAAACCTACCCCAGGCCGCCGCCTCCATCGGTCGAATGGCTGAATTGGGTCACTTCCGGCCATGACTCGATTGGTGCCCCCGCAAATTGCCGGGTACCATCCGTTTGATTTCGGCCACTAGCGCTCGCGCCTTTCATGCCCTACTTTCATAGGGCGGTGCTGCGGGGTGCGTGTTGGATTTGTATTCCCGGGGCCTTATCGATCTCAAGGGAGCTGTCCCTGTTCTTGCCCGTGGGCTTGAGCATATGGCGCCCACCTACGTTGTAGGTTCCCGGGATCGATGTCCCACGGCTTTTGTGGCCCGCACTTTTTGAGCGCTTTTGCCCATCTGCGGTCATAGCGAAAACGAGGGAAGCCTCGCGGTCCGGCGCAAGCCTGCCGGTGGGCTCTGAGAGCGATGATAACGACACGACTGGACAAACCGGCGGTGCGGGCGGCGGCTCTTGCGTTGCGCGACAAGATGCCGGCGGATGTGGCCGCGAAAATCGCCGGGCGGCTCGCCGATCATGGTCCGCGTCTCGCGCGCGAGCATGGCGCCAAGGTGGTGGCGGCCTATTGGTCCATCGGCGCGGAAATCCTGACGCTTCCTTTGCTCGAGGCCCTCGACGCGGCGGGCTTTGCCGTGGCGCTGCCGGTTACGGGCAAGCGCGGCCAGCCCTTGGTGTTCCGGCAATGGAAGCCGGGCGATCCGCTCGTGGCGGGCAAAATGGACATTCCCGAGCCTCGGGCCAGCGCCCCCGTGCTCGATCCCGATCTTCTTTTCGTGCCGCTGGCGGCCTTCGACCGGGCGGGGCAGCGGATCGGCTATGGCGCTGGCTTTTACGACGTCACGCTCGAGGCCTTGCGCGCCCGCAAGCCGATTGTCGCCGTCGGCGTGGCTTATGCCGCGCAAGAGGTCGAGGCCGTGCCGCGCGAGGATCACGACGAGAGGCTCGATTTCATCCTGACGGAGCGCGAGCTCATCGTCATACCGGCCGATGCCTGAATGCGGCTCCTTTTCATCGGCGATATCGTCGGCCGCGCGGGCCGAACCGTTCTGCTTTCCACCTTACCGGATCTGCGCCGGCGCTGGGCGCTCGATTGCGTCGTCGTCAATGGCGAGAATGCCGCCGGGGGCTTCGGGATTACCGAGGCGATCTGCACGGAAATTTTGGAGGCCGGCGCCGATTGCGTGACGCTCGGCAATCATTCCTTCGATCAGCGCGAGGCCTTGGTCTTCATCACCCGCCAGCCTCGTCTGATCCGGCCGATGAATTATCCCAAGGGCACGCCCGGCGCCGGGACGGCTCTGGTCGAGACGCCGGACGGGCGCCGTGTTCTCGTCGCCAATCTGCTCGGACGCACCTTCATGGATGCGATGGACGATCCGTTCGTCGCCATCGACGAGGCCTTGGAGGCCTGCCCGCTCGGCCAGGTGTGCGATGCCGTGATCGTGGATTTTCACGCCGAAGCGACCAGCGAAAAGCAGGCCTTTGGCCATTTCGTCGATGGCCGGGCCTCGCTGGTGGTGGGCACCCATACCCATGTGCCGACCGCCGATCACCAGATTTTTTCCGGCGGTACCGCCTATGTCTCCGACGCCGGCATGACCGGCGATTATGATTCCGTGATCGGCATGGACAAGGAAGAGCCGATCCGGCGCATGACCCGGAAGGTGCCGGGCAGCCGGTTCGAAGCCGCTACCGGTCCCGCGACGCTCTGCGGCATTGCCGTCGAGACGGATGCCACGGGCCATGCGATCAAGATCGCGCCGGTGCGGATCGGCGGCAGGCTGTCGCAAGCCCGGCCGGAGTTTTGGGAAATCTAGAGCGCGAGGCGCGATGAACAGCGTCATGAAAGCCTGGGGCGATCTCCCGCCGATTTTCGCCGACCGGCTGATGGCGCTGCTCTGCGCGCCCGGCCGGCCGGGCCACGGGCTGCATCGCGTCAATCAGCTTTTGATCGAGGCGGATCGCGCGTGCCATCCCCATTGGCTGCGCCCGCTGCGTTGGGCCGCGCTCTATCACACCGCCGTCCACGACCCGCTGGCGCCGCCGGGCGCGAACCAACGCGCCAGCGCCGAACTCTGGCTCGAACATTTCCCCGCGATTTTCGAGACCGTTCGCGGCGTCGCTGGATCCTGGGAGCAGGAGGTCGCGGCGGTGATCGAGGCCTCGCCCTTCGCGAGGCCGGAGAGCTTTTTGCCCTGGCAACATGCTTTCCTCGATCTCGGCTTGGGCTGGCTCGGCGAGGCGGAGGGGCTTTACGCCGCCCGGCGGGTTTTCCAAGCCGCCGCCCATGAGGCCGCGGGGGGCAATCCCGGCGATTGGCTCGGGTCGCGGCGAGACTTTTTGGAGAGGGCGCTGGCCTGCCCCCGGCTGTTCCACCGCGCCTACGCGGAGCGCGAGGCGCAAGCGCGGCAGAATGCGAGCCGCGAACTAGGGAGGTAAGAATCCTCCCCCGCTATGCGGGGGAGGATCACCTCAACGCGAGAACTTCTTGTATTTCATCCGGTGCGGGATCAGCTCGTCTTTACCCAGACGGCGCTTCTTGTCTTCTTCGTAATCCGCGAAATTGCCCTCGAACCATTCGACATGGCTGTCTCCTTCGAAGGCCAGCATATGCGTGGCGATGCGGTCGAGGAAGAAGCGGTCATGCGAGATGATCACGGCGCAGCCGGCGTAATCGGTCAAGGCGTCTTCGAGCGCGCGGAGCGTTTCGACGTCGAGATCGTTGGTCGGTTCGTCGAGCAGCAGCAGGTTGGCGCCCTTTTTCAGCATTTTGGCGAGATGCACGCGGTTGCGCTCGCCGCCCGAGAGCTGGCCGACCTTTTTCTGTTGGTCCGGGCCCTTGAAGTTGAAGGCCCCGGTGTAAGCGCGGGAATTGATCTCCCGCTTGCCGAGGTAGATGATCTCGTTGCCGTCGGAAATCTCTTCCCAGACATTCTTGTTCGGGGCGAGCGCGTCGCGCGACTGGTCGACATAGCCGATCTGGACGGATTCGCCGATCTTGATTTCGCCCTTGTCGGGCTTTTCCTGGCCGGTGATCATCCTGAACAGCGTGGTCTTGCCCGCGCCGTTTGGACCGATCACGCCGACGATGCCGCCGGGCGGCAGCTTGAAGGTGAGATTTTCGATCAGCAGCTTGTCGCCGAACGCTTTCGACACGCCGTTGAATTCGACGACATTATTGCCGAGCCGCTCCGCCACCGGAATGACGATCTGGGTGACCGAGGGGATCCGGTCGGCCTGTTTGGCGACGAGATCCTCGTAACGCTGGATACGCGCCTTGGACTTCGCCTGCCGCGCCCTGGGGGAAGAGCCCATCCATTCGGCCTCTTCCTCGATCTGGCGTTGGCGCGATTGGTCCTCGCTCTTCTCGAGCTTCATGCGCTTGGCTTTTTGCTTGAGGTAGGAGGTGTAATTCCCCTCGTGCGGAATGCCGCGCCCGCGGTCGAGCTCGAGAATCCAGCCGGTGACATTGTCCAGGAAGTACCGGTCATGGGTCACGATCAGGATCGCGCCGGGATAATTGCGCAAATGCCCTTCGAGCCAGTTCACCGTCTCGGCATCGAGATGGTTGGTCGGTTCGTCGAGCAGCAGCAAGTCGGGTTTTTCCAACAAGAGCTTGCACAGCGCGACGCGACGGCGCTCGCCGCCGGAGAGGGTGTCGACGGCCCAGTCGTCGGGCGGGCAGCCCAAAGCGTCCATGGCCTGCTCGACCTGCTGGTCGAGATCCCACAGATTTTGCGCCTCGATCTCATCCTGGAGGCGGGTCATCTCGTCCGCCGTCTCGTCGGAATAATTCATCGCGAGTTCGTTGTAGCGGTCGAGGATCGCCTGTTTGGCGGCCACGCCCAGCATGACATTGCCGCGGACGTCGAGCTCCGGATCGAGCGGCGGTTCCTGCGGGAGATAGCCGACGCGGGCGCCCTCGGCGACAAACCCCTCGCCCTGAAACTCGGTGTCGATGCCCGCCATAATGCGCAAGAGCGTCGATTTACCCGACCCGTTGATGCCGAGAACGCCGATTTTGGCGTCTGGGTAGAAGGACAGATGCACGTTGTCGAGCACCTTCTTGCCGGTCGGGTAGGTCTTGGTTAGACCTTCCATATGATAAATGAACTGCCGCGCCATGGGGCTTGCGTCTCGCCTGCGATGAGTGGATGTTGGGAATGTGGGGAACGTTCTAGCGAGGACAAGTGCGCCGGTCTAGCTCCGCGTGTGATTTGGCCAGCTCCGCGTGTGATTTAGAAGGCAATTCCGTCGCTCTTGCGAAAATCCGCTTGTGTACGCGAGCTCAACCGTATTGCGACGCGGTCTTGCCACTGTCACAATCCAATGACTAGGTGCCGCGCGCGCTTGATTTCCGGATGATGCGATATTGGCGCGGCGACCACGGGAGAGCTTTGCGTGACGGATTTGGGATTGCGCGATTTCGGGTCCTTTGGACCGGCAAACCGGGGTACGGAGCCGGCGCCGCCGCTGCCGTCTCAACCCGCGATGCCCGCCGCCTCCGGGCTCGAACTGCCGTCCGTCATCATCCCCCCGGCGCCCATACCGGCGAACCGGGCGGTTTTCGCCGGCGATGCGCCCTCCGGCGAGGATGCGCTGGGCCTCGACCCCGTTCTCGCGTTGTTGGCCGAAGTGGCGACCCATCGCGGCACCCGCACACCGCTCAGCATCGGCTTGTTCGGCGGCCCAGGCTCGGGCAAGAGCTTCGCTTTGGGGCACCTCGCCGCGCGGATTCGCGAAGTCGCGGCGGCGGCGTCGAAGGCGGCGCTTGGTCCGTTTTATCCGCGTATCCATGTGCAAGAGGTGGATGCCGGCGGGCTCGAAGGCGATCCCGCCTTGGCGCTCGCGGCGCAAATTCACGCCGGGCTGCGCCAGCCCTATCCCGAATTGGCCCGCGAAATCGCGCATGCCGTCCGCGATCCGCAAGCCGTGCTGCGGGACACCAATGAAAAGCTCGACGAGGCGCGGCGCCGCTTGGATGCCGAGCGCCGCACGTTGGAAGAATCGGGCTCGCGCCTGGCGCGGTTGACCGAAACCGTGCTTTACGAATCCGCGGGCTCGCAGATCGACAGCTATGCCCGCGCCAATCGCGCCCGGATCGAAAACCGGCTGGCCGCCTTTGGTTTTAAAGGCGACCCGGTTCGTAATTATAAGGATCTGGTCGCGGCGGCCGGCGAAAGCGGCGGGCTGCTGGGCCTGCTGCCGCGCGCGCTGTTCGAATTCAAGGGGCAGTTGCGGCTGATCGTATGGGCCGTTTTGCTCGCCCTCGTGGGCTTCGGGCTCAATGCCGCGATCGATACGAAAGAGACTTGGCTCGCGGCCCTGCGCAATGGGCCGCAATTCATTGTCGCCGCCGAGGCTTGGCTGACCGATCACATCGGGCTGCTCGCGCTCGGCCGCAAGGCCGCTTATTTCGCGGCGGCCTTCCTCATCGCGCTCAATCTGCTGCGCGCGGCGAGTTTTCTCCGCCCCGTTTTTGCCGGCGTGCGCTTGCTGCGGGCCGATCTCGAGAATCGCCGCCGCGATCTCGGCAGCCTTTATGCGCATCAGACCAAGCGCGTCGATATTTTGGCCGGCGATGTCGAGCGCTTGAGCCGTGCGGCGGCCGAGGCGGAACGGCGCGCGGGCGGGGCGGGGGCGCATGGCGGTTTGCTCGATCCGCCTCCGTTCGAGACCAGCGCCGCCGCGCACGCCCAGGGTTTTTTCACAAGTCTCGGCGGCTTGCTGCGCGAGGACAAGTTTCAAGCCAAGGGATTGGCGCCGCGCCGCATCGTGCTGGTGCTCGATCACCTCGAATCGGTTTCGCCGGAACGCGCCCGGCTGATTCTCGGAACGCTCCATCGCATCGCGGCTGCGAGCGGCCTGGTCGTCCTAACCGCCGCCGATCCTCAACAGCTCGCGGCCTCGCGCGCGGAACTCGAGCGCTGGGTTCAAGTGCCGGTGTCCCTTGATGCGCGGGCCGGCTTGTCCGATTACGAGGCTCTCGTCACGCAGGTGCTGGGCCAGGTACCGGCCGAGGCGCGGAAGCCGCGGGTCGATCCGGCGCATTCCCTGCTCGACGAGCCCTTGAGCGAGCGCGAGGCGGGGCTGCTCGCCGCGCTCGCGCCGCTCGCGGGGGCCTCGCCCAGGGCGGTCAAGCGCTTGATCAACCTTTATGCGCTGGCGCGAACGGAAAGCGTCGCGCCGAAGGGACTGCTCGCTCTGTTCCTCGCCGTGGATCTCGGGGGAACATGGGCCGAGCGGCAGGCCGCCGCCGCGCTGGGCGCCGGGGCTCCCTTCGAGGGAGAGGTCAGTCCGGGATTGACCCAAGCGATTTCGGCGGTCGAGGCTTTCGAGGGGCATTCCGCCGCGCCGGAGGCCGGCCGCGCCGCCGCCCGGGCCCGGCTTTTCTCGGTGCCGGTCTGACTCTAAACTCGACGTTTGGACGATGCTCGATTCGAAAAATCCCGTTTAATAGGCTGTGGCCGTCGCGTCGTCCCTGATGAAAGTTCTTCGATGTACAAGCATTCCGCTGCTCTCTTAGCCCTCATCCTTCTGCAAACGGAGGCGCTCCACGCGAAGGAGATCAAGCTTCCCCCAACCGGTCCCGTTTTGTCGTTGGACATCCCGGACGATTGGACCCTGGAGTCCTCCGATATCGGCTTGGAAGCCGCCTCGCCCGATAAAAATTCCTATCTGTTCATGAAGATTTTGAAGCGTCCGGGGGATGATCCCAACCAGTGGGTGCGGGGGGTCAAGGAACGGCTCCAGGCTCACGGCTTCTCCTTCGGGAAACCGGGTGCCGGGCCAGCCACGCAGGCGAAGGCGGAACCGGGTTCGCCGGCCACGCACGAGCCGATTGGAACTGGCGCGGCAAAACCGGCCACGCCGGGGCCTGCCGCCGTGGCCGCGCCCGAAGTTTCGCCGCCAGCCGCTCCACCTTCCGCCACCGCCGCGCCAACGCCGGTCCCGGCGTTTGTAGCGGGCGCCGCGCCCGTGGGCTCGCCGCCGGTTGCCGCATCCGCTCCGGCGCCTGCCGCGCCGGCTCCGTCTTCCAAGGCCGAAGCACAAGCCGCCGCGGGGCCGAAGCCGCCGGAAGCGCCATCCGTGCCGGTTCAAAAGGCGCAAGCCGTCACGCCGGGCGCAGCGCCGCTCGAAGCTGCGCCAGCGCCGGAAGACAAGAAGCCGGCCGGGATTCCGGTCTCGAGCACGGTCCCCTTTTTCGCGGAAGGAGCCGTCGCGACGGTGCCGCCGTCCGAGATCCAGCCGGACCCTCTCCGGCCAACTCAACCCGCTCGTTTTCCTAGGCACGTCCTGTCTTACAACGATGTTTCGTTCGATGGAAAACCAGTTGATGTCCAACTGGTGACGACGATCCTCCCCGATCAAGCCGTCCTATTCATCATTCAAGAATCCTCCGGCACCGACACGCGCGCCATCACGGCGATTAATTCGCTCCGGCCACTCCCATAGAACCGTTTGGGCCCAGAGGGACGAACCTTCCGGGCCCAAACGGTTTTCTTCAGCGGCGGCATTATTCTTCAGCGGACCCGGTACGGGGGACGCGACTGTGCCGGCTCGAGCGGCGTCACGCCGGGCACGAGGTGGGGCCTATCGACGAGGCCGACACCGCGCGAAGTCCTGTCACGGCAGGCTATGCGTCAATTCCGCATCCGCCGTCCCGCTTCCGGTAGCTTCATGCTTCGCGGGATCGTCGCCGTGGTCCAGGGCGGTGCTGACACCCCAAGCCGCCGCATTGCCCCACTCGCCGTCATCGTCAGCGGCTGCCGCGGCGCCGCTCGTGTCATCTCCGCCTTCCGCGGGCGAGCCGGAATCCGCGTGATGACCCGTAGCCGCGAGGAAAGACGTGACATCGAACGATTCGAGTTCGTCGAAGCTGTTCTTGCCCACTTTGCCGGCATAATCGCTGTAATCCTCGGTCACATGGGCGTTCCAGGGCCTGCGGGTCTGTTCGAACAGATCGGTTGACACCGCCTCGTAATCTTCGATCCGATAGGGCTCTATGGGGAAGTCCACGCCTTTGCCGCCGTTGGTGACCGGGGTCTGCGAATCTTGCCAGGTCTCGCGCGGGGGCTGCGCCGGCACTTTCGGAACGAAAATCCAATTGTCGCCGTCGTTGAATTTTGGGTTCAAGAGATAATCGAAGGGGATGTAACAATAGCCCTTGTCGCCGAATGCCTCGCCCCAGGAATTCCGGACGATGAAGACTCGTTCGGGCTCGCTATAGCCCACGGCGCACATCGCATGTTCGCGATGCGCCTTGTGTGGGACATCGTCGGGCGCGGGCATCGGCACGACGCCGCCGCTGCTCGCGCAACCGGCGAAGGAGTCGAACAGCGCGAGGCCGAAGATGACCGGCTTGCCTTCGGCCAGGGCCTGTTTCCAGGCTTCCAGTTTGAGCGGCACTTGCGCTATGTCATGGATCCGGTAGGGCGCGCCGTCGCGGTAGGCCTCGGCGCCAGGCCTTTTCGTGAGGAGTTGTGGATTGGAAGGCCAGGCGGATTCCGCGCAGGCGCCAAACTTTTGCAGTCCCTCCAAGGCGAGCTGAATGGCGCAGCCGCTGTCTGAATCCTGCGTTCCGGCACGCCAGCGGGCGTTGTAGTAGACGAACTGCCGGCTGATGTTTTGAGGCTTCTTGGTGGCTTTCCGGATCCAATATTCATAGGCGCTCGCGACCGCATTGGCGACGCTGGAATTGATTTGGCCTTGATCCTCGATGGGAGCCAACAAGGGGCGCAAATCGACCCGCCCCGGCAGTTTGCCGAACTTGACGGCGATGGATGGCGAATATTGCGGCGCGCCGGTCTTCGGCGCCATGGGGATATAGCCCGACGCTTTGCCCTCTGGAAATACGGCGGCGGCCGGTTCTTCCGGCTGTTCCCCGAAATCACGGGATACCGGTGCTTCCGCCTCTTCGCGCGCTTCGGCGCCGGCTTCGTCCGTCGCCGGCGCCGCATGAGCGGCCTCGTCATCGCCGGACAAAAGCGCGGCGGCCATCGCATTGGCTAAAGCCGTCTCGAAAGCGTGCTCTCCGGTTTCGCCGTGCGATGGTTCGCCGGGTGATTCTCCGGGAACTTCTGTCTCGGAAGTGCCCGATGCTCCGGCTGCCTCCGTCTCGAAATGCTGGCCGGCCTCGGCCTCCTCCGGAAAAAGCGCGGCGGCGATGGCATCGGCGACGATGGTCTCGAAAGCGAGTTCCGCGGCTTCCTCGGCGTCCTCGGCCTCTTGCAGCGCTTCCTCGATTGCGTCTTCCAAGGCCTCTTCCAGTGCTTCGGCCCTGGTCAGCGCGTGAGGAGCGGTTGATTCTCCGTCCGTTTCCGTTTCCAGATCCTCGCCCCGCGCGGGTAGAGTCTCTTCCGGGAAGAGCGCGGCGGCGATGGCGTCGGCGACGATGGATTCGAAGGCGGCCGTGGTCTCGAAAGCAGGTTCCGTAGCGTCAGCCAACGTTTCGCCCGCGGCCAGCGCGTGAGGAGCGCTCGGCTCTCCCGCGGCTTCGGCGCCGGACTGCTCGCCCCCTTCGAGCGCGGCGGCTTCCGCGGCCCATTCCTCGAGAGCCGCCTCGAGGTCGGCGGTCAAACTGTCTTTCGGAGCCGCTGGTTCAGCATCCGCCGCCCCGGCCAGGGCTTCGGAGGGCTCGTATCCGGCGTCCCCGGCCTCCGCGCCGGCTTCATCCTGCGCGCCGGACCCGGAATATTCCGCCGGCGCGGGACTGACTTCCTCCTGGAAAAGGGCGGCGGCCAAGGCGCTCAGCGCGCTGACGGTCGCGGAATCCGTCTCGTCCTCCTCAGGCCATTCATTCCGCGGCGCTTCTTCGATGGCATAGGATTGGGCAAGCGTTTCGGCCCGCGCTTCACCGGCGGGATGTCCGGCTGTTTCCTGCGCGGCTTCTTCTTCGAGGATCGCGGCCGCGACGGCGGCCGCCAAGGTCTCGCTAGCCAAGGCCTCGCCGATGCGGCGATCGAATGCGGACAAATCGTCCGGTGATTCTTCCCCCGCGGCCTCTTCCGTCTCATGCGCTTCCGCAGGGACTTCCGCTTCGGCATGAGGCTCGAGCGCGGCGGGATGCCAGGAGGCCTCTTCAGCCACCGGCTCGATCCCGGCTTCGTCGAAGGCGGCGTGGGCCTCGTGCGGTTCGAGTGTGGTCGCCTCCGCTTCGATCTCTTCCGGGGCTCCGGCCTGCGCCGGAGGTTCCGTACCGGCTTCGGCGAGGGCATAACCCGGCCCGGCTTCGACCGTTACATGTTCCGGTTCAAAGACGGGGGCTTCGAAATGGGCCTTGGCCTCGTGCCAAGGCTGTCCTTGGAAAACCCCGGCCGCATCCTCAGCCACGGCGCCCGCAACCTCCAATGCCGGCTCCGAAAACGGCGGCAAAGCATGATGCGGCACGGCCGGGTGCGGGAAGCCGGCCGTGCCGTCCTTAAAACCCGGCGTTGGTCTCGCTGGTGATTCGCCATGTTCCGGCGACGCGGCGCTTTGGCTCGCGGCATCGGCATCCGTGCCCAGGACGGCGGCGGGTTCGGCATAGGGGTTGGACTGCGGCGCCAATCCGCCGAGCCGTTGGCTAAGGGACGTCGCCGGCGCGCTCGCGGGCAACAGACCCGCGCCCGTCAGCATGGTCGAGATTTCCTCGATCGATTTATCCAACGCTTGCAGCGTGAGATAACGCGGGTCCTTGCGCAGGTCTTGCGCGACGCCGTCACGTAACGCCTTGAGCTGATTGAGAACGGAATTGGGCATCGGTTTCCCTCAACAGACGCGGGTTTGAAAAAACCGGGCGCATCAAGCGACCGGCTACCGGTCATGTGGGAACGACGTTGCGCAACAGATCTGTCAGGGTCAAGCGGTCAGGGCGGTTTAGTTAATAAATGGTTAACATCACTGTAGAAAATCGGGGATATTTCGTCCGTTCGGCAGAGGGCCGTGGTCTGGAATTGGATGTCCGCCGGGCACGGTGCTCCGCAACTCCGCCGCAATTTGCGCCACGGCGGCCAAAACCGGAGCAATACGGCTGCTCTGGCCGGCATTCGCCAATTCGGTTTGCAGGCGTTCGATATGATGAAGAATTTCTGGATACATGAGGGCTTCCCTCCCGTTATTGGACCGGACCCCTAAACTAAACCCAAAGTCATTTAACAAGAGTGGTTGTTGTTTTGAAGACTTTGGGGAAATTTGTTTACGCTTAAAATATATTATGAACGACTGGCTAACTTTGATCGTTAAAAATGAGTCTCACTTCATCTGGATCAAGCAGCCTTGTGGCCCCTGCGTCCAGCGCGGGGTCGAGGGTCAAGCCGCCGATGCGATCGCGGTGAAGGCTCAGCACGTGATTGCCGGCCGCCGCGAACATTCGCCGCGCCTGGTGGTAGCGGCCCTCGGTGATCGTCAGGGCCGCGCTTCGCGGCGAAAGAATTTCGATCTTGGCCGGTTCCAAGGGCTTGGTTTCGCCTTCCAGCATCAGCGTGCCCGAGGCAAACAGCGCCGCTTCGTCGCCGCGCAGCGGCCTGGCGAGCGTGGCGCGATAACGCTTGGCGATCCGCGCCTTGGGGGAAATGATCTTGTGCAGGAGATCGCCGTCGTCGGTCAGGAGCAGCAGGCCGGAGGTTTCCTTGTCGAGGCGGCCGATGCTGGAAACCGGGGGGTCGCGCAGCCGCCAACGCGGCGGCAGCAAATCATAAACGAGTGGCCCCGTTTCCTTATGCGAGCAGGTCATCCCCAAAGGCTTGTGCATCATCAGCACGAGGCCCGGCGGCGGATCGCAAGGGACGCCGCCGATCGAGAGGCGTTGCGGCAGTTGCGGGGATAAAGCGATTCGTTCGTCCGCGGCCGTGACCGGGGCGCCGTCGAGTACCACGCGGCTGGCCCGGACCAGCGCCTGGACCTCGCGGCGCGATCCATAGCCCAAATTGGCGAGAAGCTTATCGAGCCGGACCGGCGCCGCGGCCTTGCTCATTTCCGCGCCTCGAAAATCTTGTAGCCGGAAGCTTCGGCAACCACCGTGACGTGTTTGAACAACGGTTTGAGCACGGCTTCGTAAGGCAGGTGCCGGTTGGCAGTGAGCCAGAGCTGTCCGCCGTTGCGTAAGGACTCGGCGGCGCGGCGGATGAAGCTTTGGCCAAGCGTCTTGTCCTCCGCGCCGCCGTCGTGGAACGGCGGATTCATGACGACGAAATCGAGCTTGGCGAGGGTGGCGTCGGGTTGCCGAAGATCGGCCCAGCGCGGATCGATCCGGGCATCCTCGATGTTGCGCTTCGCGGCCTCGATGGCGCGGCGGTCGATTTCGTAAAGGCTGAGCTTGGTCACTTTGGGAGAGGCCAAAATCGCTTGCGATAAAACGCCGGTGCCGCCGCCGAAATCCGCGCCGCGCCCGGAAAGGGCGGGCAGATGCTGGATCAGAAGCGCGCTGCCGGGGTCGATCCGGTCCCAGCTGAACACGCCGGGCTGCGACCACAGGCCCAACGCCTCGATGAAGCGCGGCGCGCCTTCGCGCAGGGCGTCCTCGATCCCCACGGGACGGGCAGGGCGGAGCCCGGTGCAGATCCGGTGATGGCGGCGTGCTTCGTCGTGGACCGCGCAGCCGAAGGCTTCCAATTCGGCCGCCAGCCGCGCCCCGCCGCGATCTCTCGGCGCGAGGATGGTGAATGGCGCGCCGGGCGCCAACGCGCGCAGGCCGAGCGCGATCGCATACCGCCGTTCGATCGTGGCGGGCGGCGCGAGCATGACCAAGCTCGCCAGGGAGCCCGGAGCCTGCGCCTCCAACGCGCTGGAGCCGGGCAGCAGCGGCGAAAATTGGATCGCCTCCGGCGCCACGGCGCATAAAGCGTCCGGCGGCGTGCCGTAAACGCCATGTCGAAGACCTTCGTTCAATCCCTCGTCCCCCGCGTTCAATCCATCATCCCCCGCCATGCCTGTGCTTCTTTCGCGATAGCCGATGCCGGCGGCCTTGCCCAGCATCGTCTTCGCCTATCCTTTTTCAGACCCATGTTGGACGATCCGCCGGACTGGCCTATGATGGCGTCATGGCAGGCTTTTCTTTCCCCGTCCGTTTCCGCTTGGCTGTCACCGTTTGCGCTCTTCTGCTGAGCGGAGGGGCGTTGCTGATCGCCGGCGGTGGTGCCGCCCAAGCCCAAGGCTGGGGGATTTTCGATAATCTGTTCGGGGGACACGCGCGTCAGGTCCAGCCGCCGACGGTCCAGCTCCCGAAGCCGCAGCGGCGCGTGATTCCCCGCCCCGCGCCGCTCGACTCCGGCGACGTCGGCAGCAAGATTACGGCGCGCAAGCCCGGCGAGCCCGAGCCCGCCCATGGCGTCGTGGTCTTGGGCGACAATCTCGCGCAGCCCTTGGCCAATGGTCTCGACGAAGCTTTCAGCGACCGGACCGATGTCGCGATTCTCCATAAGGCGCGGGACTCGACCGGTCTGACGCGCGAGAGTCTTTTCGATTGGCCCAAGGCGATCCGGGAGTTTCTCGACGCCAAGCCCGCCGGGGCGGCCAAGATCGATGCCGCCGTGATCATGATCGGGATCAACGACGCGCGCAGCCTCAGCGAGGGCGGCAAGAGCTATGCCTTCGATTCCGATGAGTGGGCCGCCATCTATACGCGCCGGGTCGTCGCGATTTCCGAGGCTTTCGCGGCCAAGAAGATCCCCCTCGTTTGGGTCGGCATCCCCATTGCCAAGGACGATTCCGTCGCCGACGACATGGCCGCGTTGAACGATATTTTCCGGGATGCCGCCGCTAAGACCGGCACGGTTTTCGTCGATACCTGGGAGGCCTTCAGCGATGCCGATGGCGACTTCTCGGCGACAGGGCCCGACGTCAACGGCCAGATCGTCCGGTTGCGCTCGAACGATGGTCTGCGCTTCACCAAGGCGGGCGCCCGCAAGCTTGCCCATTTCGTCGAAGGGGATATCCGCCGGATTTTGGATCAGATCCCGGAGCCGGGCCAGCCTGCCGCCATAACGGCGCTTCCAGGGCCGGGGCTGGACAAGGAGACGCGCGGCCCCGCCGTCAAGACGGCGCCGGTCAAGCCGGAGGTTGGCCCCGTGATGGTTCTGACCGCGCCGCCGGTCGCCGGAAATGGCCGTCTCGATCCCCCCGGCGAGCCTCCTGTGGCCGGGCGTTCCGATCCGCTGATCGATGCCGCGCTGATCAAGGGGGAGCCGCAAGCCTCGCGCCCTGGCCGCGCGGACGACCCGTCTTGGCCCCCGAAATAGCCGGGACGAGGGAACGCAAGTCTGGCTGGCGCCGTGCCTCGAGGCGGCCGGGCTATGGCCAGGGAACGCGGCGGCTTCGGGCAAGCTTCCCCGTGTATATCCTTCAGTCTATCGCGTCCAAGCCGGGAAACCGGCGGATGGCGACTGTCTAGAGCGTTTTCCACTTGGGTGGAATCACCCAAGTGATAAGAAATCGCTCTCTTTTTAAGAGGTTGGAGCATGTCCTCGATCGAAAAAGTCTTCAACTTTTTCGGGACATGCTCTAAAGCGTGGGTGAATTCATGTCTCGAAAATTGGTTTGGTGCGCCACTTTTCTTCTGTGCGGCGCCCTTGGGGTGATCGCGGGGCCGGCTTTCGCGCAATATCCGGGATATGGTGCCTACGACACCGATCCCTATCGCACGCGCTTGCACGATTACGGTCCTGGCTATAGCGGCGGCTTGGGGTTCGAAACGCCGGAACATTCGATTTATATCGACGAATATGGCCGGCGGTATATGGGGCCAAACGGTTTCGAGGCGCCTCCGCCCGAGCCAGCCGAGGCACCGCCACCCGCCCCCACCTACGCGCCCGCTTACGCGCCGCCACCGCCCCCCGCCTATGCGCCGCGGCCGCAGCGGCAGGCGAACCGGGTCTTCGCCGACCCGCTGGGGACCGGCGCGCCGTCCCGGCATGTCGCGAGCGACGACGATCTCGGCGAGACGGCCAACCGCAAGACCGCCCAAATCGTTCCCAATCCGGTGCAACAGGCGCCGGGTACGGTCGTGATCGATACCGGATCGCGTCATCTCTATCTCGTGACCGGAGATGGCCAGGCGGTTGCCTATGGGATCGGTGTCGGACCCCAGTGTCTCGCCTGGAAGGGCACGGCGAACGTGCATCGCAAGGTGGCATGGCCAGCTTGGACGCCATCCCCCGATATGCGGAAACGCGACCCCAGTCTGCCCGCGCGCATGGCCGGAGGGATCGATAATCCGCTCGGCGCGAGGGAGCTTTATCTGTTCCAGGATAAACGCGACATCATGTTTCAGATCCACGGCACCAACGAGCCCGATACGATCGGCCAGGCGGTTTCGTCCGGCTGCATCCGCATGATGAATGCCGATGTGATCGACCTTTACCGGCGCGTGCCGGTTGGCGCGAAGGCCGTCGTGCTCTGACGTCCTTTTGCCGTGGCTAGTTCGCGCCGTCCGGGCGGGAAGGAACCGCGCGCAGGCTTTCGAGCTGCCGGGCGGCGAGCTTCCGCAGGCTGCCGGGAGGCATGCCGGTGGCTTCTTCCAATTCGCTCCCGAAGAGGCTCGCGGCGAAGGCATGGCCGAGCAGGCTCATGACGATCGGGCCCGCGCCATGGGTCTCTTGGTCCGGCTCGCCCGCGCGCAACGCCGCGACGGCTGACTTGATCGCATCGAAGAGCGGCGCGAGTTGGCCGCTCTCCCCTGTCGCCGTAATCCTGGCGATCAGCGGGCCATATCCGCCGGCCGCGAACCCGTCGAAGACCACATCGACGATCTTGCCGGCCGGGACGGCGCCGGCCCTCATGCCGCTCACCAAAAGGCTGGCCTGCCGCGTCAATTGCCCCGCCATTTCGAGGATCATCGCGGCATGCAAGGCGGCGCTGGTCCCGAAGTGATGGCTGAGATTCCCGTGCGTCATGTTCGCCGCCCGCGCGACCGCCTGCAATGTCACGGCGGCCGGGCCCTGTTCGGTCAGGAGCTGCCGCGCGGCTTGGATCGCCGCCGCGCGTGAGGCCTCGGGCGTGCGCCGGATGCGCTTTGGTTTGCCGGTCTTGCTGTTGTCATCCATGATAGTAGCGGCTATGTTGAATGGGCTTCGAAACGAACAAGAGTCTCCTGCTTACGCCCCGGCGCGGCGCAATGCCAATCCGGTCTGAGGTTACGAGAGGACGTCGACGATGCCTGCATCCGCTGGTCCGCCTGCCGAAAAGGTCTTGCTCGTCGGGGCCGGCGCCATCGGCGCCCCGGTCGCCGCCTGGCTTGCGGAAAATCAGGTGAACGTCTGGGTTTGCGATACCGGCGAGACGCTTGCGGCCTTGAAGGCCAAGGGAATCACCACCTATCTCATCGGCGCGCCGGACGAGACGCGGCGCCAGACGCGAGTCAACGTGGCCGGGCGATTCGCCGATGTTCCCGATGCCGATATCGTTTTGCTGGCGGTCAAGAACTACAATCTCCCTTTCGTCGCGGCGGATTTGCGCGCGCAGCTCGGGGACCGGCCGGTCATCGTCTCCCTGGCCAACGGCACCGACAACCAGTCGATCCTCCCGCCGCTTTTCTCGAAGGTGATTTACGGCATCGTCGGCTTCAACGCGCGGTGCGATCGCCCCGCCGTGGTGGGCTACCAGAAGCGCGGACCGCTGATCCTCGGCACCCTGGATACGTCCCTGGAACCGCAGCTCCGGCGCGTGCAGGCGCTGTTGTCGAAGGCGTGCCCAACCGAGACGGTCTCCAACCTCGGGGATGCGGTCCACACCAAGATCGTCATGAATCTGACCAATGCCCTCGATGCGCTGGTGGGACATGGCTACGTCCCGCTATCGAACTTCGACGCCTATCAGCATCTTCTCTCGCAGACGCTCTGGGAAGGCGTCCGGATCGTCCGCGCCGCGGGCTACAAGGAGCATGCCATCGCCGGCCTGCCTTCGTTTTCGATGCTGCGCCTGGCGACCCTGCTGCCGCGCTGGATCGCCCGTCCCATCTTCCGCCGCAAGCTGCGCGCCATGGTTATGTCGAGCATGACGCAGGATGTCGCGCTCCATGGTGCGCAAAGCACCGAACTCGAATCGCTGACCGGCTATATCGTGCGTCTCGCGCGCCGGTATAACGTTCCCGCGCCCTACAATACCACGATCTACCGGCTCGGCCGCGAACGGTTCCGGCCAGGCTTCAAGCCGATGCGCTGCGAAGATGTCCTTGCCGAGGTCGAACGCACGCGCAAAAACCTCCGGGAGGTCCCGTCATGAAACAGACTGGCGCGCAACTCGTCCGCTACGCCCTGGAACAGCTCGGGGTCCGCTACACCTTCGGTATTCCCGGTGTGCACAATACCGAAATCTACGATCAGCTCGCCAGCTCCGGGACGATCACGCCGATCCGCGTCACCCATGAAAGCTGTGCCGCGTTCATGGCGGACGCGGTCAGCCGCACCAATGATTTCAACGGGACGCTGTTGATCGTCCCGGCGGCCGGCACCGCGCTCGCCATGGCGGGGATCGGCGAAGCCTTTCTCGACGGCATTGCCATGCTCGTCATATCCGGCGGCACGCGCAGCGATACCGGCTTTTCCTACCAGCTTCACCAGGTCGATCAGCTCGCCATGGTCGCGCCTTTGACCAAGGGCGCCTGGCGGATCACGGAATACCGCGAGATCGTGCCGCGCATTTTCGAGGCGTGGCGCCTCGCCAACAGCGGCGAGCCTGGGCCGGTGTTCATCGACATTCCCCTCAATCTCCAGCTCTTCCCCGGCGAGGTGGATGAATTGCCGCCCTTCGTCCCGCTTCCCCCGGCGGTGCTTTCCGCATCGAGCGCGCAGGCCGTCGAAGAGGCGGCGACTTTGCTCGCCCAGGCGCGCAAGCCGGGAATATTTCTCGGCTGGGGGGCCGCGCGGGCAACCGATCTGAGTATTTTGCTGGCGGAAGCGCTCGAGGCTCCGGTTGCCACCACGCTTCAGGGCTTGAGTGTCTTTCCCGGTAACCATCCCTTGCATGTCGGCATGGGGATCGGTCCGGCGGCCGTGCCTGTCGCCGAACAGGCCTTCGCCGATTGCGACGTTCTGCTGGCGGTCGGCACGCGCTTCGGCGAAATCGCGACGGGGAGTTTCGGTCTCAAGCCGGATTGGACCTTGATCCACGCCGACATCGATCCGGAGGTGTTCAACGCGAATTATCCCGCTCGCGTCGCGATTGAAGGGGATGCGCGCGCGGTTCTGCGCGGCCTGATCGACGCCCTTGAAAAGACCGGCCCACGCCCCGTCAGGCCGGGGCTGCGCGAGCGCATCGCCGCGGGCAAACAACATTACAGGGAGGAGTGGCGCCGCCACGATAGCGGCACGCGCGTCAACCCGATCCGGTTCTTCGAGGCTTTGCGGGCCACCCTGAAAGACGACGACTATCTCGTCACCGACGACGGCAATCACACGTTTCTCGTGGCCGAACTTTTCGAATCCCGGGCGAGCCGTCACCTGATCATGCCGACGGATTTCAATTGCATGGGCTATTGCGTTCCGGCGTCGATCGGCGTGATGCTGACGCATCCGGATAAAACCGTTGCCGGCATCGTTGGCGACGGCGCTTTTCTGATGACCGGCATGGAACTCCTCACCGCGGCCGAACATGGTCTCGGCGTGGTGATTTACGTCTTTAACGACGGCGAGTTGTCGCAGATCTCCCAGGCCCAGCAACTGCCCTACAACCGCAAGACCTGCACCGTGCTTCCGGAAATCCGGATTCAGGGTTTCGCGCAGGCCACCGGGGCGCGGTATCTGCGGTTGGAAACGGATGCCGATATTTCCGCGATTATCGCGCAAGCCCATGCTTTGGCGGCGGAAAATCATCCGGTGATCGTCGATGTCAATATCGACTACAGCAAGCAGACCCGGTTCACCAAGGGCATCTTGCATAGCAATCTGTTGCGCATGGATTTGCGCAACAAACTTCGCATGATCGGCCGCGCCGGCTGGCGGCGCGTGGCGGTGCCGGGGCCGGTTTAAGCCGGCATCGAGAGGTTTGCGTCGCGCCTGAGGCCGCTCACCGCTTGAACATCGCGCTTTTCGCTCGCTCCACGCGTTCGTCGGTGTTGCCGGGGATGAAGGCATCGAAAGCGGCCCAGAATTGGCTGCGGATGGAGTCGCGCTCCTTCAAGATTTCATGCCTGGCGCCGGGAATGGTCAGGCAACAGCCGGTTTTGAGCCTTGCGGCGAAACGTTCCGTGGAGGCCGTATCGACGACCCGGTCGGCGCCCGCCGCGACGATGAGCGCCGGCGTCAGGGTCTCCATGGCGAAGCGGGGATCGCGAAAGCGCTTCATCAAACGAAAGGCGGCATGGGTCCAGGCAATCGTCGGCGCGCCCACCGTCAGGGCCGGATTTGCTTTGATGGCGGCCGAGGTCCGGGCATGACGGTTCCGGTCGGATGTCAGTTCATTGTCTTCGAAGGGCCGGTTGAAGACGGAATTCTCGCTGCCGCCCGGAACCATCAACTGGCCGAACCCCGTCCGGGCCGCCACGGCGATATAGGTTTCGAGCGCCGGGCGGAACCGCAAGGGGAGATCGATCATCGGCGCGGAGAGGACCAGCCGTTCGAAAGGGGACAGTCCGGAATGGGCTTGGTCCAAGAGGATCGCGCCCCCCATGGAATGGCCGAGCCCATACCAAGGTTTGGGCGCGAAAGGCCGGAGAATTTGCGATTCCAGCGCGGCGAGATCGAGATGAAACAGGTCGAAACTGGTGACATGGCCGCGCCGGGGACGGGAAATCTGCCGGTCCGATTGTCCCTGGCCCCGCCAATCCAGGACGACGGTATCGAAGCGGCGGGCTCGCAGGTCGTTGACGGTCTCGAAATAGCTCTCGATGAATTCGCCGCGTCCCGTCGCGATCACGACGGTCCCACGGCTGTCGCGCGGCGCCATCCATCGCGCGACGCGCAAGGTGAGGCCGTCCCTGGTGCGCACGGCCGATACGATCGGATCGAGCGGAATAGCGTTTCCCGGCGTGGCGAAAAGGTCGATTCGCATGATTTCCTTTTTCCAGTTTCGGCCTTCCTTGACCCTAAAGCATTTTCCCGGTCCCAGCAGCCATTGGCTTTTGCGACCGGGACACTGCGCGAGATCCCGGGAAGAGAGCGATTTCCGTCACTTCGGCAGAGTCCGGAAAGGTGCTCCCGGTTTTCCGGTGGAACTCTGCGTTCAAACCAAACTTAAGCAGATTCCCGCGTTGAAAACAGATCGCCATTTTCACTAAGCCATAATGACACGCAGCCGGCGCTGGCCGGCCGCGCGGGGCAAGCCGGCTCATAGGCATGCCGTCCCGGCGGAAAGCGCCGGGACGATCTCCGCGATCCGGTTTTTTGATTTGGGCACTTTGCCACACTCTTGCGAATGTTTTCCGGCGTTCCCACGTTTTTATGGCGCGGGCCCAACGGACGCGCGGACTCGAGCATCCTGGCTTCTGATCCGCAGCCGCGAAGAGCTGGGGCTTGGTTCAGGTTTGAGAGGGGGCTTGGCCCTACGGCAGGCGCTTTCTCTCATGTCGCTTCTTCAGGAGGATATGTCATGCGTCAATTCGATCTCTCGCCGCTTTACCGCTCCACCGTCGGCTTCGACCGGCTGTTTAGCCTGCTCGATCAGGTCTCCACGCCCGAGAGCCTGCCGGGCTATCCGCCCTATAATATCGAGCGGACGGGCGAGCTGAACTACCGGATCACCGTGGCTGTCGCGGGGTTCGCGGAAAACGAGCTGTCCATCGAATCGAAGGAAAATGCGCTGACCATTCGCGGCTCGAAAGAGGCGCGGCCCGCGGCGCCCCAAGAGGGCGAAAAAGCCGGGGCCGGCCACCGCGAGGTGCTCTATCAAGGCATTGCGGCGCGCGCCTTCGAGCGGCGGTTCCAGCTCGCCGATCATGTCCAGGTCACCGGCGCCACCTTGGAGCATGGCCTGTTGCACGTGGATCTCGTCCGCGAAATTCCCGAGGCCCAAAAACCCCGGCAAATTCAGATCCATACGCCCGGTCTCAAGGCCGTCGAGACCCAGCGCGCGGCGTAAAGCGTCCATCGCTTGGGTGATTTCACCCAAGCGATGGGAAACCCGCCTCTTGATAAGAGCTTGGAGAATGTCCCCGATCGCAAAAGTCCGCAACTTTTGCCGGGCATGCTCCAAGCGGGTTGCCCGGCAAACGTCCCGGCGTTTGCTCACCTGGTGAAACGGCAGCAGCCCGGCGTGGTTGACGTCACGCAGGGCTGCTCTGAATCGATGAAAATAGCGCGTTGCTGTGAGTCACGGCCGCGCTTGCGGGTCTCTCGGGTATGCCGCGGCGCGTCCGTTACGCCGCCTCGGGCAAATCCACGTCACTTCGCCTCGGGCAAATCCACTTTCGCGGCCAAGGCGAGATGTTTGCGAGCTGGCGCGGGCTTTTCGGCGGAAGCTACATGCAATTGGATCGGCTGCACCGCCGTCTTCGCTGCTGGCTTGGGCTTGGGAGAAGCTGGTTTCGCCACAACTGGGGTCGCCGCAACCGGCACGGCCTCGGCCGTTTCGACGGACGTGAGTGCGAAGCCGGTGGATGGCAGCGGCGCGACGGAGCCGGTCAGATTGCCGTAAGGGCTTGCCGGGGTGTTGGCCGCCGTTTCGGCCAGGGGAGCCGCGGGGGCCGGGGCGGGTGCCTCGGCCACAACGGGCTCAACCGGCGTGGCTTTGGCGGGGTCTGTTTTGGCCGGCGCTGTCTTGGTCAAGACGGGCTTTGCCGGGGCGGGTTTGGCTGCCGGCGCATCGCGCGTCCCGGCGGCGTCGACCGGTCCCCGGAGCTGGACGGCCGGTCGTGCCGACGTTTCGCGGGCGGGCGCTGCCGCGAGCGTGATCGCGGTTTGCGGAGCGCCGTTATCGCGCGGCTCCGGCGCGGCATAGGCCTGAAGGCCGGTAAAGACCTGTGTAAGGGAGGTCGCTGGGGCTTCGGCCTGCGGCGGGTCGAGCATCGCAAAAGCCGTGACTTTAACGGGCTTGCTAGGCTTGGCCGCGCTCTTCGCGTCCTTGGCGCCGGCGGTCCCGGCTCCATCGAGGCGGGAGGCCGCGATTTGTTCGATCCGCTGCTCGCCCCTGGCGATCACGGTGATGCCGCCGTCTTTCGTCCATTTTTTCGGCGGGCTGTAACCGCCCTTGACGAGCGTCATCATGACTGCGGGATCATGATCCGTCCCGCCGCCCGTTGCTCCCGGATGCGATTGTTCAGCTTGCGCCGGCCCAGCGCCGGCGGGATTCTGGGCCTGCGCGGCGGCTGGATCCGGCGCCTGCGCGGCAGCTGACGCAACTTGAATGGCGTTGGGCGTATTGGCGACGGCGGCCGCCAAATTCGAGATCGGCTGCGCCGTGGCCGCGAGCAGGCTGGGTTCGGGACTCACGGGCTCGGAATCGGCGGTGCGGAGTTCGCTCAGCAAGCCCCTGCTCTTCGCGGTCTGGTAGTAGCCGCTGGCATAAAGCCGCACCGCCGCATCCTCTTCCTTGCCGGCGATGATAAAAGCATTGGCGAGATAGGGAACGGCATAAGTCAGATTGACGAAGGGATCGAGCAGATCGCGCGGCTTGCCCTTGAAGCCCATGCTTTTCGCGGTGGGATAGCTGATTTGCATCAGGCCCCAGAAGGAGCGGTTGTGGGCCCGCGCGTTATATTTGCTCTCGCGCATCACGATGCGGCGGACGAGCTTTTCCGGCACCCCGTGCTTATGGGCCTGCCGGATGATCGCTTCATCGAGCGCGGCGGGATGGGGCGGTTCGGTTGCGGCTTGGGCGATCCCGCCAAGGGCGAGAACAGCGGCGGCGCACACGGATAAACGAAGCATCAAGTTATCCTTGATCCAAAAGCCTATCATATTCTAGGGCTTTTCGCCGGTTTGCGGGGGTGCGTCCTGGCCGGAAACTTCGTCCCAGGTGGGAGCCCAATAGGGCTCGGGCGGGCTATTTTTATTGGGCGCCCCCAGGGGGATCGATCCGGTGATCCTGGGCGAACCTGGCGCGGCGTCGGCCTCAGGCGCGGCTGCCGTCCCGGAGGAGTCCTTGCCGGAAACCTCGTCCCAGGTCGGCGCCGAATAGGGTCCGGAACTGTTGCTCGCCGTTGTCGTTTCGGCTTTGGATGGCTGGGCGGGCTCAGCCCCGGCTTGTTTCGAGGCCGCGGCGGCGGGGGTCATTTCGCAGGGCGAAACGGCGGCATAGGACGCCGGCGGGCCAGCGGGCGTCGAAACGGGCGGCGTTACCGCCACGGGGGCGGCGGCGGGCGCTGCTGCCGTTTCGGAAGGGCTTTTGCCGGAAACCTCGTCCCAGGTTGGCGCCGAATAGGGCCCGGAACTGTTGCTCGCCGTCGTGGTCCCGGTCTTCGAGGGCGCCGGAACGGGCGGTGTTGCCGCCACGGCCGCCGCCGGAGGAGCAGCGACGGTCGCTGCTGCCTTCACGGAAGGGCTTTTGCCGGAAACCTCGTCCCAGGTTGGGGCCGAATAGGGGCCGGAACCGTTGTTCGTCGCCGTCTTGACTTGCGAGGCATCCGGGCCAAGGTCCGTCCGTTCTACGAGCTGGCCGTTGAAGGCATTGAAGATCAACCGGAAATGGTGCCCCTTGCCGTCATCGGCGTTCACGATGAACGAGTGTCCGTTGCGATGGGGTTGGCCGGTTGTCTTGAAGCCATTGTCGCCGGCAATCCGGCGAATCGTCCGATAGGAGACATAGGCGGGACGAGAACGTGGGGGCTCTTTCGATTCGCCGCCAGGCTTCACATTCTCGCCGTCGCGATGCTTTTGTTGCGCGACCGGGGTGCCGTCTAGAGCGTATCCACGAAGCGGATCAAGCACTTCGGCGGACGCAAAACGAGGCGTGACGCTTAAAACCAAGGCAGCGGCCAGGGCGGTCCGCACCAAGAGAAAGGTCTTGCGATCGTCTGCCTGGCGCGCAACTAGCATCATGACTCCCCCGGCGACCTCCGCCACTGCTGTCCCAAACTCTGGACCAATTGGGGCAAAAGCTTGGTGACATCCGGGTCAGGAATGCGGGAAAATGCTGCTGTTGTAAACTAGCCGCGGATTTTCTTTGGTCCTCATGCCGCGGAACCGCCCCGGTTTTTTGTCATGAGTTCTTGATATTAAAGAGGTTTAACGATCGAGCGTCAGCTTGGCGCAAACCGCCCCATCCGCCCGGGCAGACCTCGTTAGCCGCTCGAAATCATTGTCTTTTCAAGCGTTAACCATATTCCGATGGAAAAGCCGGGCGGGATTTCCGGGAGGTGGCCCGGTCCGGCGATTCGGACGGACGATATTGACTCCGGCGCGGGCCGTCCCTCTCATCGGCATTAGCCTTGCAGGCAGGCTTTCGAGCGGCTTGCTCCATCAAGTCCGAATCTATAACGGTGACGGCGATAGGACAGGATTGCTGACTAATTCGCCTCGCGATAATCTTGTCTGGCGTGCGAAGGCGATATTGTACGCAGTGCCGGGCATGCTGCCGGGGAAGCCTGTTTGGCTTGCCCGCGGGCAGCGCCCGCCGCTCTTTCAACAAGGGCATACCCGTCATCTGGGCCGTCCGGCCCGGGTGGAAAACTCTTCGAGGCGTCTGGCGCGGGCGTTTTGAAACGAGAGTTGCTTAAAGAGACGTGCTTATAAAAAGACCTGCCATGGGGTTGATGATGAAGGCTCACGGAATTCAAGGGGATAGTCAGGGCTTCGAGGAGCCGCGTGGCAAGATTGCGTGCCCGCCGCTCGCGAAAGAGCCTCGCGATCCGAGCGTGCGCCGCGACATCGTGGGACGCGACCCCGGTCTCCCCGTGGCGCAAGGTCTCTACGATCCGTCCAAGGAGCACGATGCCTGCGGCGTCGGCTTCGTCGCCAACATGCACAACCGGAAATCGCATTCGATTGTCGCCATGGGCTTGGAGATCCTGCTCAACATCGACCATCGCGGCGCGACGGGGGCCGACCCCAAGGCCGGCGACGGCTGCGGCATGTTGCTGCAGATTCCCCATGCGTTCTTCGCCGCCAAGGCCAGGGAAGGTGGTTTCACGCTTCCCCCCGCCGGCGATTACGCCATTGGCGTCCTATTCATGCCAAGGGACGCCGAGGCCCGGCGAATCATCGAGAAAATCGTCGAGGACACCACGGTTGCCGAGGGGCAAGTGTTCCTGGGCTGGCGCGATGTGCCTGTCGATTCCAGCGTCTTGGGGGAAAGCGTCGTTGCCAGCGAGCCGGTGACTCGCCAGTGCTTCATCGGCAAGGGCGCCGGCGTGGCGGACCAGGATACGTTCGAGCGCCGCATCTATATTCTGCGCAAGGCGATCTCCGGGGTCATCTTCGGGCGCTCGGATCCGCGCTTTTCCGGCTATTATTCCGTCTCCATGTCGTCGCGCACGATCGTCTACAAAGGCTTGCTGCTGGCGGGCCAGCTTGGCGATTATTTCAAGGATTTGCGCGATCCCGGCCTGGAAACGGCGCTGGCCTTGGTCCATCAGCGCTTCTCCACCAACACGTTTCCGTCGTGGTCGCTGGCGCATCCCTACCGCTTCGTCGCCCATAACGGCGAGATCAACACGTTGCGCGGCAATGTGAATTGGATGGCCGCGCGGCAAGCCTCGGTGGCGTCGGATCTGTTCGGGGACGACATCCAAAAACTCTGGCCCATTTCCTACGAGGGCCAGTCGGATACCGCTTGTTTCGACAATGCGCTCGAATTTCTGGTGCGCGGCGGCTATTCGCTCGCCCATGCCATGATGATGCTGATCCCGGAAGCTTGGGCCGGCAATCCGCTGATGGACGAGCAACGCCGCTCCTTCTATGAATATCATGCCTCGATGATGGAGCCGTGGGACGGGCCGGCGGCGGTCGCCTTCACCGACGGCCGTCAGATCGGCGCGACGCTGGATCGCAATGGCTTGCGGCCCGCGCGCTACGTCGTGACGGACGACGGTCTCGTCGTCATGGCGTCCGAGGCCGGCGTCCTGCCGATCCCCGAGGAAAAGATCGTCCAGAAATGGCGCTTGCAGCCGGGCAAGATGCTGCTCGTCGATCTCGAACAGGGCCGCATCGTGTCCGATGCCGAGATCAAGCAGCAGATTTGCGGCCTGCATCCCTATGGCGCGTGGGTCGAAAAGACCCAGATCGTGCTGGAGGAAATGACCGATGTGCCCCCGCGCACGGCCCGCACCGACGTCTCGCTGCTCGATCGCCAACAGGCGTTCGGCTATACCCAGGAGGATATTTCGATCCTGCTGTCGCCGATGGCCTTGACCGGCATGGAAGCGACGGGGTCGATGGGCACGGACACGCCGATTTCCGCGCTATCGAACAAGCCCAAGCTGCTGTTCACCTATTTCCAGCAGAATTTCGCCCAGGTGACGAATCCGCCGATCGATCCGATCCGCGAGGAACTCGTCATGAGCCTGGTGTCGTTCATCGGGCCGCGGCCGAATATTCTCGATCACGACGGCAATGCCGAGCGCAAGCGCCTGGAAGTGCGCCAACCGATCCTCACCAATGCCGATCTCGAAAAGATCCGCTCGATCGGATCGTTCGAGGATTCCTTCGACACCAAGACGCTCGACATCACTTATCCCGCGCAGAGCGGCGCGGAAGGGATGGCCTCGGCTTTGGCGCGTCTCTGCTCGCGCTCGGATCAGGCGGTGCAGGGCGGCTATAATATCATCGTTCTCTCCGACCGTTTGGTTGGCGCGGACCGGATTCCGATTCCGGCGCTGTTGGCAACCGCGGCGGTGCATCACCACTTGATCCGCACGGGGTTGCGGACGTCGGTCGGTCTCGTGGTGGAGACCGGCGAGGCGCGCGAAGTCCATCATTTCGCGCTGCTGGCGGGCTATGGCGCCGAGGCGATCAACCCCTATCTCGCGTTCGAGACCTTGGCCCATATGGCGGAGACCTTCCCCGACGAGGTCGATGCCTACGAGGCGGTGAAGCGCTATATCAAATCGATCGGCAAGGGCCTGTTGAAGGTCATGTCGAAAATGGGCATTTCGACCTATCAATCCTATTGCGGCGCGCAGATTTTCGATGCCGTCGGCCTGTCCGAGAGTTTCGTGAAGCAATATTTCACGGGCACGGCGACACGGATCGGCGGCGTTGGGCTCGACGAGATCGCCGAGGAGAGCATGCGCCGTCACGCCGATGCCTTCGGCGATTCGCCGGTCTATCGCACGGCCTTGGCGGTTGGCGGCGATTATGCCTACCGGGTGCGCGGCGAGGCGCATTCCTGGTCGCCGCAATCGGTGTCGCTGCTCCAGCACGCCGTGCGCGGAAAAGGACTGGATTCCCAAGCGCAGGACGCTAAAGCGCTCGAGACCTATCGCGAATACGCCAAGCTCTTGAACGAGCAGGACGGCCAGCTCCTGACCATTCGCGGCCTGTTCCGCATCAAGAGCGCGGAGGAAGAATCCCGCGCGCCGGTGCCGCTCGCCGAGGTCGAGCCCGCCAAGGATATCGTCAAGCGGTTCGCCACCGGCGCCATGAGCTTCGGGTCGATCTCGCGCGAGGCGCATACGACGCTGGCTATTGCCATGAACCGGATCGGCGGCAAGTCGAACACCGGCGAAGGCGGCGAGGAGTCCGATCGCTATAAGCCGCTGCCCAACGGCGATTCCATGCGCTCGGCGATCAAGCAAGTGGCGTCCGGCCGGTTCGGCGTCACGGCGGAATATCTCGTCAACGCGGATATGCTGCAAATCAAGATGGCGCAGGGCGCGAAGCCCGGCGAAGGCGGCCAGCTCCCCGGCCACAAGGTCGATGCGGTCATCGCCAAGGTGCGGCATTCGACGCCCGGCGTCGGGCTGATCTCGCCGCCGCCGCACCACGATATCTACTCCATCGAGGATCTCGCGCAGCTCATCTACGATCTCAAGAACGTCAATCCCGAAGCCGCCGTCTCGGTGAAGCTCGTCTCCGAGGTCGGGGTCGGCACGGTGGCGGCCGGCGTTTCCAAGGGCCGCGCCGACCATGTGACGATTTCCGGCTTCGAGGGCGGCACGGGGGCTTCGCCGCTGACGTCGATAAAATACGCCGGTTCGCCCTGGGAGATCGGCCTCGCCGAAACCCATCAGACCTTGGTGCTGAACCGCTTGCGCTCGCGCATCGCGGTGCAGGTCGATGGCGGTCTGCGCACGGGGCGCGACGTGGTCGTCGGCGCGTTGCTCGGGGCCGACGAATTCGGGTTCGCCACGGCGCCGCTCATCGCGGCCGGCTGTATCATGATGCGCAAGTGTCACTTGAACACCTGCCCGGTCGGCGTCGCCACGCAAGACCCGGTCCTGCGCAAGAAGTTTGTCGGCCAACCCGAGCATGTCATCAATTTCTTCTTCTTCGTCGCCGAGGAAGTGCGCGAATTGATGGCCGCGATGGGTTACCGCCGCTTCGACGAGATGATCGGCCAAATGCAGATGCTCGACCGCGCCAAGGTGATCGAACATTGGAAGGCCAAGGGGCTCGATTTCAGCAAATTGTTTCACAAGCCGGTGGCCCGCCAAGGCGATGCGATCTTCCACACGACATCGCAAGATCACAAGCTCGAGAACGTGCTCGACCGCACCCTGATCGAAAAGGCCACGCACGCCATCGTGACGCAAACGCCGGTCAGGATCGAGACCGCGATCAACAATACCGATCGCACCACCGGCGCCATGTTGTCGGGCAAGATCGCGCGTCTTTACGGCGAGGAGGGCCTTCCCGAGGGCACGATCCATGTCAAGGCCAAGGGAACGGCGGGCCAGAGTTTCGGCGGATTCCTGGCCAAGGGCGTGACGCTCGAACTCGAGGGCCAGGCCAATGATTATGTCGGCAAGGGCCTGTCAGGCGGACGCATCGTGATCTATCCGCCCGCCAATTCCGCCATCGTGCCGGAGGAGTCGATCATCGTCGGCAATACCGCGCTTTATGGCGCGACAGACGGGGAAAGCTATTTCCGCGGTGTCGCGGGCGAGCGCTTCGCCGTGCGCAATTCCGGCGCGATTTCGGTCGTCGAAGGCACCGGCGATCACGGCTGCGAATATATGACCGGCGGGGTCGTGGTGGTGCTTGGGCAGACCGGCCGGAATTTCGCGGCCGGTATGTCCGGCGGCGTGGCTTATGTTTACGATGGCGATGGAACCTTCGCGCAGCGTTGCAATCTCACCATGGTCGATCTCGAGCCGCTCGCCGACGAAGAGGCGGAGAACGAGAAGCTCTATCATCAGACCCGCGATCTCCTTGCGCATGGCAAGGTCAAGATCGCCGCCGATCTCACCCGGTGCGACTCGGCGCGGTTGCGTCACTTGATCGAAAAACACGTCGCCTATACCGGTTCGGCGCTGGGACAGCGTTTTCTCGACGATTGGTCCACGGCGCTGCCGAAATTCCGTAAGGTGATCCCGGTGGAATACCGGGAGGCCATGCGCAAGCTGAGTGCGACGGATACGGCGGATCTCGAAACCGCTTGAGATCGTCGAACATAAAACGGCGTCTGGCCGCGCGGGCGCGCGAAAGGGCGGAACTCACACCCGTTTGGCACCGGCCGGACGTCTCATCTTGAGGATACCATGGGCAAGGTTACAGGCTTCCTTGAATTCGACCGGCGGGACCGGCGCTATGCACCGGCGTCGGACCGGATCCGTAATTACAAGGAATTCGTGATTCCGCTGCCGGAAGAAGCGACGAAGGAACAAGCGGCGCGCTGCATGGATTGCGGCATCCCCTATTGTCACAATGGTTGCCCCGTCAACAATCAGATCCCGGATTGGAACGATCTCGTCTACCGGGCGAACTGGGAAGAGGCCGCGCGCAACCTCCACTCCACCAATAATTTCCCGGAATTCACCGGCCGTGTCTGCCCCGCGCCTTGCGAGGCCGCCTGCACGCTGAATCTCAACGATGCGTCGGTCACGATCAAGACGATCGAATGCGCGATTGTCGATCGCGCTTTCGCCAATGGCTGGGTCGCTCCCGAAGTATTCGGCAAGCCCACCGGCAAAAAGGTCGCGATCATCGGCTCGGGCCCGGCGGGCTTGGCTTGCGCGCAGCAATTGGCCCGCGCCGGCCACGAGGTTCACGTCTACGAAAAGAACGCCAAGGCCGGCGGCCTGCTGCGCTATGGCATTCCCGATTTCAAGATGGAAAAGACGCTGATCGATCGGCGCTTGCGCCAGATGGAGGCCGAGGGCGTCGTTTTCCATTACAACATCGATGTCGGCGTGGACGCCGATCCCGCCGTTCTTGTCGCGGGCCATGATGCCGTGGTGTTGGCAGGCGGCGCGGAAAAGCCGCGCGATCTTCCCGTGCCCGGCCGCGAGCTGCGTGGCGTCCATTTCGCCATGGAGTTTCTGCCGCAGCAGAACCGGCGCGTCAGCCATGAACCGCTGACCAGCAACGATCCGATCCTGGCGTCGGGCAAGCATGTCGTCGTGATCGGCGGCGGCGACACCGGCTCGGATTGTATCGGCACCTCGGTGCGCCAGGGCGCGGTCTCGGTGACTCAGCTCGAAATCATGCCGGAGCCGCCCGTTCGGGAGAACAAGCTGCTGACCTGGCCGGATTGGCCGCTGAAGCTGCGCACCTCGTCCTCGCACGAGGAAGGCGCGGCCCGCGATTTCGCGGTCGTGACGCGGGAATTCATCGGCGATGCCGAGGGGAAAGTGACCAAGCTGCGCTGCGTGCGGGTCGACGCCAAAATGCAGGAAATCCCGGACAGTTCGTTCGAGTTGCGCGCCGATCTCGTGCTGTTTGCCATGGGCTTCGTCTCCCCCGTCGCCGAAGGCCTGTTGGAAAAGCTCGGCGTGAGCCTCGACAAGCGCGGCAATGTCACGGCGGATCAGCAGAGTTATCTCACGTCTCACCCCAAGGTTTACGCCTGCGGCGACATGCGGCGCGGTCAGTCGCTGGTCGTGTGGGCCATCCGCGAAGGCCGCCAGGCCGCGCATGCCGTGGACAAGGCGTTGATGGGGACGAGCGTTCTGCCGAGGTAGGAACAAAGGTACGTTCCAACGCGGCAGGGGTTCTTCCCGTTTCGCCCGTAACCCCCTATATCAATCGTGCACGAAATAAAGGGGATGCTTCCAATGCCGATGCCTGCCGCCGAGATTGAACGGCTGATTAAGGCCGCTCTTCCCGATGCGGAGGTCGAGATCATCGACCTCGCGGGGGATGACGACCATTTTTCGGCGACGGTGACGTCGGCCGCCTTTGCCGGCAAAACCAAGCTGAAACAGCATCAACTCGTCTATGCCGCTTTGGGCGGGCACATGGGCGGCACGTTGCACGCCTTGCAACTGCAAACTTTGACGCCCAAACTGGAAAGCTGAAGATTCTCATCGACGCGGGAGTATGCCGCGAAATTCAAGGGAAGGGCCGTGATGTTCGCGCAAGAAACCATCAAACAAGCCGTCGATTCCAACGATGTCGTGCTCTTCATGAAGGGCACGCCGAAATTCCCGCAATGCGGTTTCTCCAGCCAGGTCGCGCAAATCCTCGGCTATATCGAGGTGCCCTACCACAGCGTGAATGTCCTGGAATCCGACGAGATCCGCAACGGGATCAAGACCTTCTCGAACTGGCCGACAATTCCGCAGCTTTATGTCAAGGGCGAGTTCGTCGGCGGCTGCGACATCGTGCGCGAAATGTTCCAAAGCGGTGAGCTGACGGCGCTTCTGTCCGAGCAGAACATCCCGTTCAAGGAACCGTCCAAGGTTTGAGGCTCGAAGCCTGCGCTTGGCGGGGATCCTAGAGTTCCCCGCCAGAGCATGTCCCGAAAAAGTCGCAGGCTTTTTCGATCGAGGACATGCTCTAACTCCTTAGTAAGAGAGCGAGTTCTTGTCGCTTTGGTGATTCCACCAAAGCGGAACGCGCTTTAGAGCATGTCCCGAAAAAGTTGCAGACTTTTTCGATTGAGGACATGCTCTAACTCCTTAGTAAGAAAGCGAGTTCTTATCGCTTTGGTGATTCCACCAAAGCGGAACGCGCTTTAGCGCGGCTTTGACTATCCCTCCGCCTGCTTGATCAGGCTCAGCGCGTCGGGAGAATCCCATTTCGCCGGGCCTTCCATCATGCCGATTTCGCAGCCATCCCGGCCGATCAGGATCGTGGTGGGCAAGCCCTGGATTTTTTCGCTGCGCTTCAGTTGCTGTAGGATGTCCGCGGTCGGATCGGCATAGAAGGACAAAGCCGTCGCGTTGATTTCCTTCAGGAAAGCCTTGGGCTTGTCGAGGCGGGCGGTGTCGATGTTGACCGCCACGACGGAAAAATCCTTCGAGCCGAGATCGGTTTGCAGTTTGGCCAAAGCGGGCATTTCCTCGCGGCAGGGGATGCACCAGGTGGCCCACAGGTTCAGCAAAACGGTTTTGCCCTTGAAGGCCGCCACGGTGGTTGGCACGCCGTCCGGCCCGGTGAAGGCAATGTCCGAAAGCGGCGTGTCGCGGCTGGCCGCGCTGAAGGCGGCGACTTCGCCACGGGCGAGCGGGCCTGCCTTGGCCGCGGCGGCCTGCGAGAGCGGACAGGCGCCCGCGAACTGTGCCGTCTTGCCGCCGGGCCGCACGATCCCGTATAGACCGAGGGCGAGGACGACGGCGGCGAGGCCGCCGATCAATGCGAATTTTCGGGCTGGCCGATGGTTTGGCGTGGTGCCGGTCATCTCTAGGTTTCTTTTCACGGGCGCGAGAACATGAGCAATCAAATGTGGGGCGGCCGGTTCGCCAGCGGCCCCGGTGCGATCATGGAAGAAATCAATGCTTCCATTGGGTTCGACCAGAAGCTGGCGCACCAGGATATAGCGGGATCGCTCGCCCATGTCGCCATGCTCGCCAAGACCGGGATCGTCAGCGAGGCCGATGCCGCCGCCATTGCGGAGGGACTAAAGACCATCCGTGGCGAAATCGAGAGCGGCAGCTTCACCTTTTCGCGCGCGCTCGAGGACATCCACATGAATGTGGAATCGCGGCTTGCCACCTTGGTGGGGCCGGCCGCCGGGCGGCTGCATACGGCGCGCTCGCGCAACGATCAGGTGGCGGTGGATTTCCGGCTTTGGGTCCGCGACACCGTCGATCAAATCGACTCGCAGCTCCACGATTTGCAGAAGGCGCTCGCCACCAAGGCCTTGGCGCATGCCGGCGACGTCATGCCCGGCTTCACTCATTTGCAAAGCGCGCAGCCCGTCACCTTGGGTCATCATTTGCTCGCTTACGTCGAAATGTTCGCGCGCGACCGGGGCCGGTTTCAGGACGCGCGGCGCCGCCTCAACGAATGTCCGCTGGGCGCCGCGGCCTTGGCCGGCACGTCCTTCCCGATCGACCGGGATTTTACCGCCAAAACGCTTGGCTTCGACCGCCCCACCGCCAATTCGCTGGATAGCGTGTCGGATCGCGATTTCGCGCTGGAGGCTCTGGCGGCGGCGGCGATCACCGCGACGCATCTTTCCCGGTTCGCCGAGGAGATCGTGCTGTGGGCGACCTCGCAATTCGCTTTTGCCTCGCTGTCGGACAAGTTCTCGACGGGCTCCTCGATCATGCCGCAAAAGCGCAATCCCGACGCGGCGGAGCTGGTGCGCGGCAAGACCGGCCGGGTGATCGGGGCGCTGACCGGCCTGCTCGTCGTGATGAAGGGCCTGCCGCTCGCTTATTCCAAGGATATGCAGGAAGACAAGGAAGGCACGTTCGACGCGTTGCAGACGCTGTCGCTTTGCTTGGCCGCCATGACCGGCATGGTGGACGATTTGAAGCCGGACGTCGCGCGCCTGGAAGCCGCGGCGGGCGCCGGCTTTTCCACCGCGACCGATCTCGCGGATTGGCTGGTGCGCGCGCTCGGCGTGCCCTTCCGCCAAGCCCACCACGTCACCGGCCGCGTCGTCGCCTTGGCGGCGGAGCGCAATGTGGGGCTAGAGGATTTGTCCCTCGAGGATCTGCGCGCCATCGAGCCGGGGATCACCGCTGAAGTTTTCGCGGTCTTGGGCGTGCGCAATTCCGTCACCAGCCGCACGAGCTACGGCGGGACGGCGCCTGCGAATGTGAAGGCGCAGGCGGAGCGGTGGCTGGGGGTGCTGTAGAGGGTCAAGGAGTCGACTCGACCGCCTGCGCTCCCCTGACATCCCTCACGGCGAAAAGCGTCACCGCGAGCGCGACCGCGGCCACCGTCGCGCCGAGCCAGGGTAGCGTGGCGTAGCTCGCTCCGGCGCTGAGCGCCATGCCGCCGGCCCAGGCGCCGGTCGCATTGCCGAAGTTGAAGGCGCCTTGGTTGAGGGTGGCGGCGAGGTTGGGGGCATCGCTGGCCGCGATCACTACCCAGCTTTGCAAGGGCGAGACCAGCGCAAAGGCCAGCGCCCCCCAGATCGTCAGCGTCGCCACGGCGGGCAAGGGCCAGTGGCATGTGACGGTGAAAAGCACGAGCACCGCGATCACGGCCACGAACGTGCCGGTGATGGTCGTCAGCAGCCGCCAATCCGCGAGCCAACCCCCCGCGAGATTCCCCAAGGTCAGGCCGAGGCCGAAAAACAGCAATGCGATGGTGACGCCATGGGGCGTCAATCCGCTGACTTGCTCCAGCAGCGGAGTGATGGAGGTCACGACGCTGAACATGCTGATCGAGGCCAGCGCGCTGATCGCCATCGGCAACAGCACGCGGGGGTGACGGAGGGTCAAAAATTCCGCCGCGATCCCTTGTTTCGAGCCGGGCAGATGGGCCGGAATGAAGCGCGCGATGGCGCCTCCGGCCGCTAGGCCGATCAGAATGACCGCCCAAAACGGCGCCCGCCATCCCAAGGCTTGGCCCAGGGCGGTCCCGAAGGGCACGCCGAGCACATTGGCGAGAGTGAGCCCGGCGAACATGATCGCGACCGCCTGCGTGCGCTTGCCCGGCGCGGCCAGATCGCGCGCGGCGACGCTGCCAATCCCGAAAAAGGCGCCATGGGCGAAGGACGTCACGATGCGGGCCACGATCAAAAGCGCATAGGACGGAGCCAAGGCACAGCCTGCATTGCCCGCGATGAAAATGCCCATGAGCGCGAGCAGCGCGATTTTGCGCGGCAGCCGCGCCGTCGCGACCGCTACGGCCGGCGCGCCAAAGGCGACCCCAAACGCATAGGCCGAGACCAAAAGTCCGGCTTGCGGGATGCTCACGCGCAGACTCGCGGAAATCTCGGGCAACAGCCCCATGATGATGAATTCCGTCGTGCCGATCCCGAACGAGGCAATCGTGAGCGCGAGCAGGGGGAGAGACACGATGGCGGGATCCTTGGCGGCGGGAAGAGGCACTATCGCCCTGTCGAGGGGCCGATTAAAAGGGTTATCATTGCAGCTTCCTGGATCCCCAAGGTTTTCGATGCGCCTCCCTCTCGCTCTTTTCGCCAGCGCCGCGCTTTCCCTCGCGGCCGCCCATGCGGCGCAACCCGAGGCCACCAAGGTTTTCGGCAATTGGACGGCGAGCTGCAATAATCTCGGCGCTTGCGTGGTCATCGGGGCCGCGGCGGATGGCGAAGGTTTGGTCTATCTCCGGCTGGCGCGCGAGGCTGGCGCGCGCGCCGCTCCGGTGCTCAAGCTTGTGTTTGGGGTGCCCGATGGCGCGGAAAAGAAAGGCCCTTTCGATCAATTTCGTTTGACGGCGCTGACCGGCAAGGACAAGGCCGCGCTCGCGCCGGTTCCCGCCAAGGCGGCGGCGGACGACGCCAGCTATATTTCCGCCACCCTGGTGCCGGGCGCGGCCATGGCGCTGATCGGCGCGATCCGCAATGCGGACCACCTGGAGGCGGCCATCGGGCCGGAGAAAAGCACCATCGATCTCAAGGGCTTTTCGGCGGCGTTGCGCTTCATCGACGACCGGCAGGGCCGGGTTGGCGGTCCCACCGCGTTGATCGCCAAGGGCATGACGCCGCCGGGCAATATTCCGCCGCCGGCGCCTGCGCCAATCGTCACGCCGGCGCCGGCCGGTTCGGTCGAAGAGGTGACCAAGCCCGCGATCACCCCGGCTCTGCTCGCCGCGCCCGCCGCCGATTGCGATGCCGATACGCTCGCGGCCCACGAGGATCTCAAGGCTTGGAGCGTGGCGCCGGACCGGGTGCTCGTTTCCGTGCCATGCCAGAGCGGCGCCTATAATTTTACCGGCGTGCTCTATTTTACCAATGCCAAGGGTGAGCCGCTCGGCCCGGTTTCGCTGCCGCGGCCGGCCGGTCAAGATCTCGCTGGTCAAGACGCGGATACGCCCAAGAACGCGGTCGTGAACAGCGATTTCGACCCGAAGACGATGGTCTTGAGCGAATTTGCCAAGGGGCGCGGAATCGGCGATTGCGGCAGCGTGACCCAATGGGTTTGGACCGGCAAGGATTTCGCACTGCTCTCGGCCGATGCCATCGACGCCTGCCCCGGCGGTTTCTCGCAGGACTGGCCGAATCTCTACACGGCGGTGAAGAGGTAGGGCCTCAGCCCCCAGCCATTACACAAAGGTGTGCAAACCCCATCCTCCGGCGAATCATCTCACCAAGGGCTTTCCCTGATCGTCTAGACAGGGCGATCAATCCGATTTAGAACGGATCGTGAACAAAAGCGACGATCCCAATCACCCTTCCTCTCCGGATGATCTGTCCGGCTTAAGCTCGGAGAAATCTCCGGGAGGTAGACGTCGTCCGATTCCGCCTGTTTTTGAGCATATCCAAGTAAATGGGTGCAAAACGCCGGGCTGCGAAAACTTTGGGCTTCCACCTTGCGAGGGCGAGATGCCGCTGGGCCGGCATGTCGTTGGGGACGGCTACCAGATAAGGGGTCTCGGATCGGCGGACCTACGTTGTTCTCGCTGTATGAAGTTTAGCCGTCTTAAAAGCAATCGCGGGATATATGAGGAGCTAAGACGTCAGGGGTCTTATCTTTGGGTAAAGACTCCATTGCGATGTCCGGACGAGGCGTGCGCCAATCATCTTCCGGAGCGATCGAGTCCTAAGCGGTTGTTTTACAAGCGCGGTAAGACGCATTCGGGCTCGGATCGTTGGCAATGCTGTCTATGCGAGAAGACATTTTCGCTAGGCAAGCCGACGCGTGGTCACAAGAAGCCGCACGTCAACTTGTTGGCTTTCAAGTTGCTGATTAACAAGACGCCGATCAACCGGATGATGGAAATTTTGGAGATCGGGGCGCCCAGTCTGTATGGGAAGATCGACTTCATTTACGAGCAGTGCCGGCTATTCGCGGCCTCGCGGGAGATGGCGCTTCCGAGGATGGAATTTGACCGTCTGTATCTTTGTACCGACCGTCAGGATTATATGGTCAACTGGGGCGATCGATCGGCTCGGAAGACCATCCAATTGACGGCGGTTGCGACGAGTGAGTTGAGGAGCGGCTACATTTTTGGCCTGACGCCGAATTTTGATCCGTCGATTGATCCGGCTGGTCTTCAAGAGGCGGTTGAGCTGGCTGGCGATCCTGGGAAGCCTTACGCGCTTCGACAATTCGCGCGTCTATGGACGGACGGCGATTACAAGACGTCTGTTTTTCGATCGGCGACAGGTTCGAAAGAGACGGCGCGGGACGATTTGGACGCGCCGGAGCTTTTGACGATCAGGCAACAGCTTCCGTCTACAGGTGCGCAAGTTCATGCCGATTATCTGATGCATGGGCATTATTGGCTGCTTCGCTACCTATTGCCGGGCGCCAAGAAGCTTCGGTTCTTTTTAGACCGGGATGCTGGACTTTTGTCCGCGTGTTTTGGTGCATTTTCGGACCGGGTATCTGATCGGACGGCTGACATTGTGATCGTCGATATTGAGAAAGATCTGAAGACCACTGATCGGCAGAAGGGTCACGCGAAGGCGAAGGCGTGGTTTGACCAGCAGCGGATTCGTTTTACTGGAATGACGGACAGTCAGATTAAGACGGCTTTGATGGCGGATCGCGTTACTGCTGCTCGGGCCGCGCATGCGGTGCCTGCTCGCGCACTTCAGGACACTTGGCTGGAGCATCCTTTTCCGGATCTTGCCGAACCTGTGAAGCGGTATCGGTATGCGACCGATTACGGCGACTATGACGCCGAGCACACGGCTAATTTGTTGAACATGGGGACGCTTTGGCCGGTTGATACGGCGTTCAACCAGACTCGTCGGCGGCTGGCGTATTGCGAGCGGCCGATCCGGTCGAATCGTCGTGCGAATGGGTTGTGGCAGATTTATGCGCCGTATGATCCGGCAATGTTGGAGAAGCTGCTTACGATTTACCGGGTTTGGCACAACTTCGTGTGGGTAAGTGTAAAACAGCGTGCAAAACTTTCCAGATTCCGGGGGTAAACAGCGTCCAATAGTTTCCACCCTGGGTCATGCGATCATCCGGCGTTTAAGCTGGAGAATCTGGGGTGTTGCTCATGGATA